>Ga0335085_10008087_pt1 | contig 16125 bp, 10 predicted proteins | sample Lox_Sample_45_FD_206712 | JGI IMG/M metagenome (GOLD analysis project Ga0335085, IMG submission 206712) | Soil microbial communities from Loxahatchee National Wildlife Refuge, Florida, United States - Lox_Sample_4.5 | ecosystem: Environmental > Terrestrial > Soil > Wetlands | place: USA...
AAGGGATAAACCGGCGCCTGAGGCTGGGTCGCACGCAGGCAGCCCAGGCTGAGTCCGGCGGCGCACAATTCTCTGAACAGACCCCGGGCAGTCTCGTGGCTGGGGGGCACGCCGATTCCGCGATCCAGAAACTCCGCCCAGTTATAGCAACCGTACGCGCTAACCATCTCGCAAGCCTTGCGGAAGAGCTCCGAGGCCTGCTTCAGGTCGTGCCGGACGAGCGCGGCGAGGTCCGGAGCGTACGCCTCCCCCGGAGCGTTGCCTTGTCCCTCCCATCTCCAGCCGTTGCGCCCAAAACGATAGAGATCGGCCAGGTCTGCGCACGCCTCGCCGGAACCAAGATTGCATCCTTTCTCCAAATACCACTTTCCCGTCCTCAGTACCCGCAGAGGAATGTGCGTTTGGCTTTCGATGGCATGTTGAGGATAGAGGGCGGCGCCGGCCAGCCAGCAGGCATTGGCCTCTGACTGTTTGTCGCAGCGCGTGATCCAGGACTCGGCCCGAGGGTCGGCCTCCCATCCGCGAGCGACGCCCGGCACCAGGGGCTGCGTCGCCTGGACTCCGCTGCGGAGCTTCTCAAGCCGCTGAATGGTGACCGGGCGGTCCGGCCGTGCGGGTCCACCGAAGGCAACGCCCGTGATGCCGCAGAGAACCAGGCATCGCCAGAAGCTCTTTCGCATGTTGCCTCCCGAGAATCGGGCTGCGCGGAATCCAGGATGCTGCTGTCGGATCGCCTTGCGCCCGCCGGCCGACGCGAGGATTGGGCGTGGTGCCGCGCGCGACTCGACTCATTCCTCCGCTGCACCCGCCATGGCCCGCACGGACGAAACTGGATGCGGGCGGCCGCCCCGAATCGCGGCGCTGTTCCACGGCGCGGCGAGGGGAGCCAGGGGCCGGTCCGAAGGGCAACCGGCCCCTGGCGGGGGGAGAAGACTACTGTTCGAAAATCACCACGGCGCTGGCGATCGTCGTGGCGTCGGAGACTACGCCCACGGCCCGGGTCGGTGAAATGAACCACAGCACCAGGTGAATCGGGGTCGAATTCTGTGGCGTGAGCGTGGCCGTGAATCGGCCGTTCTTCCCGGCGGTGAACTGGTACGTTCCGCTCACCGGCAGATCAGACTGGCTCGGCCCTCCGCCCGGGTCCTCGGAGAGATCCGCAGTTCCGGCAAACGTTCCGGTGGCCCCTGTGGCGATAATCTCGCCGGTAAAGTTTTGAGCCTCTTGAATGGCCGGACGCGCCGTGCCGAAGGCATAGCTCCCCGTGAACGAAGCGACGCTCAGCCCGGCGGTCTGTTGCTCGGCCAGTCCAAATGTCACGTCCTCTCCCACGTCGGCCGGCGTGCCCTGGAGAAAGAACGCCTTGTTGGCATCAATGAAGTAAAGCGTGTTTGGCTGCACGCCCGTCAGGTTGAGTATGGCGCGGCCGTTACCGTCAGCGTCAAACGTATAGGTCCCTGTGGTTCCCGCGGAGACAAACGTCGCATCCGCATTCTGGTCCAGGAAGGCCGCGGTGACGCCTCCGCCCCCGTTCCCCGTGACAAAGCCGACGCCGGTATTCGACTGCGTGTGGCTCACGTCGAAACCGGTCAGCGCGAACACCACTGTGGAATTGAACGACGCGGCCGTAAATCCGCCGCCCGGCCGGTTCTGCGCCAGGATGCTTCCCGTGTACAGAATCCGGTTCGTGGTGTCCACGTCCACCACCAGCAGTTCCGAGGCGGAGACCACGTAGTAGGCCAGGTTGATGGTGTTGATTCCCGTGGCGCTGAATGCCAGCGTGCCTCTTCCCGTCGCTCCGCCCGGAGCGGCGATGTTTCCCGTCAGCGCCAGCGCGCCGGTGGCCGAAAGCGGCGCGCCCACGTCAATGGTTGCGGAGCTGATGCTCCCCGTCCCGTTGGTCGTAAACCTTCCGGTCGCCGCAGACCGGTTGGTATTCGCAAGCGTCACGCCCTCAATCCCGAACACGTAGTTCCCGGTGATCTTGTTCAATGCAAATGCGCTGGCGTCCTGCTTCTTCAACACGCCGGAGGCCTGAAAATTGGTATCCGGGTTATTGGTCTGCACGATGATTCGTGCGTTTCCATTGGCGGTGAGCGCGAACCGGAACTTCAGCGTCGCGCCGCTCGGGGTGATCGTGATGTTCAGCGTGCCGCGGTTGTCGTTGCTGATGTCGTAGGTGCCGGTGAACGCCTCGTTGAGGTGGGCACTCACCCCCAGCGCCCGGTCAATTACCCCGCTGGTCGCATTTCCAATCCCGTCCGCGACAAAACTTCCGCCAAGAGCCGCGGCAGTTCCGCTCATCACCTCCCAGCCGCCTAACTCGAAGGCGTAATGCCCGTTCAGTTTGCTGTTGTTGGGGTTCGCGGCCGTGATGGCAACGTTGGCGGAGACGAATTTTGTGGGATCGGCCGTGGACGTGGCTTTGATCGTAACCGCCGCGCCCGGAATGGCTGCGGGAGCAGTGTAGGCGTTCGTCGCGTCGCTGGCGGTGTGCGCGGTAATGCTCCCGCAGGTGCCCCCGCCGCACGTCAGCGTCCAGTCGACGCCCGCGTTTGAGGGATCATTCGCCACATGCGCCACCACGTTGGCCATCACATTCACCGCCAGGTTCGCCGGGGGCGCAGTCGTAAAGGTCACCGCGATCGGTGGCGGGGGCGTAATGGTGGTGTTGGCGGAGATAAATTTCGTGGGATCGGCCGTGGACGTGGCTCTGATGGTCACTGCCGCGGCCGGCACGGCTGCCGGCGCGGTGTAAACGTTCGTCGCGTCGCTGGCGGTGTGCGCGGTGATGCTCCCGCACGTGCCTCCCCCGCAGGTCAGCGTCCAGTCAACCCCGGCATTCGAAGCGTCGTTCACCACGTGTGCCACGACATTGGCCATGGCGTTCACCGCGAGGTTCGCCGGAGGCAGAGTGGACAGGCTCACGGAGATCACCGGCACCGTAATCGTGATCACGATGGACACGGACTTCGTGGGATCAGCGGTCGAGGCGGCTTTGATGGTGACCGGGGCGGGCGGAGCGGCCGGCGGCGCGTGGTACGTGTTGGTCGCATCGCTCGCGGTGTGCGCGGTGATGCTCCCGCAGGCGCCTCCCCCGCAGGTCAGCGTCCAGTCGAGCCCGGCGTTCGAGGAGTCGTTGGCCACGTGCACCACGATATCGGTTGGGCGATTCACATCCAGGTTGGCGGGCGGAGCGGAAGTCACGGTCACGGTGATCGGCGGTGGCGGAGTCACCGTGAGCGTCACAAGGGAAGACTTGGTGGGATCCTGCACGGATGTGGCCGTGACCGTAACCATGAAATTACTGGCCACCGCGTTTGGAGCCGTGTAGGTGGTCGGATTGGCGGACGTACTGCTCAACGCTCCGCAATTGTTCGGGCAGTTGGCGCCCGATAGGCTCCACATGACGGCGTTGTTCCCCTTCGCGTTTTTCATCGTGGCCATCACCTGGAGCATCTGTCCCTGCGCCACGGTGGTTTGATTATTTGTCGTGGCAACCTGCAAGCTCAGGGTGCCCCCGCCGGCGTCGGCACAGGCGGAAAGCAGCCCCACCGTCAGGGAGAGAGCCAGAAGGAGGAGGAGGCTCGACCGCCGTCTTCCCGGCGCCCGCGAAGGCCGGGCCAACTGCAGGAGTCCGTTTCGACTTCCGTGGTCCGCGGCCGTGAAGCAACCCATCCCGGCCAACTGAGCTGCGCGAACCCCTTGTTCATTCCTCGATTTCATGAAGCATCTCCTTTTTTCCGTCGATTTCAGAACTCAATCCCTGCGCGTCTTCGCGGGCCCATCGCCTGGGCACCGCCCGATTCGCCGTACCCTTCGTCCGCCCACACCTGTAGCCACCGCATTTCTCTGCGCCATCCATTGGCCCTTTTTCGGAACCCGGCTTGCCGCGCGCTACTCGAGCACGCCGAAGGTGTAGAGCTTCCCGCCGCTCATCGAGCCGCCCTCGACGGACTTTCCGCTGGCGCCGCCTCCCGTGCCTCCCACGGAGCCGCCGCCGGGCGGAAGGAATCCATACTCGCCGTGCTTCAGCACCCCCAGCCTCAGGCGATAGGTGCGCGGAGCGATCTTGTCGAACTCAAAGGGCAGGGCATTCTTTTCGGCCCCGCCGGAGGAGTGATAGACGCCACCGGTGACGGCGCGGAATTCGCGGCGGTCACCCTTCTCATCCAGCTTCAGGAGCTGGTACTCGGAGGGCGTCTCGCCTTCCTTGCACTTGATGATGAAATCGATGGGTGTGCCCAGTTGCAGCTTGCTCCGGGAATTGCTGACGTAACCGTTGATGTGCCCCTTGGTTATGCCCAGGGTGAGCATGTGCTCGCCCACGCCCCCGCTCTTCCAGTTCACCACTTCCGCATAGACCTCGTTCAGAGCGCCCTTGATCTTGGCGTAAACGCCCACGTCATCCGGCACGTCGGGGTTCACAGCCGCAGCCTTGGCGGCTTCCGCCGCCCGCGCTGCCTCGGCAGCGCGCGCTTCTGCGGCGCGGGCTTCCGCCGCTTTGGCCTCCGCGGCCCGGCTTTCGGCCGCCTTGCGCTCGTCGGCCTCTGCCTTGCGCTTGGTGGCGCCCAGCATGGCAGCAATCACCTTTTCGCTCACCCCTGAGGTCTTCAGGGCCATCAGACCCTGAACCGAGGTGTCGAAGGCGGGATCGGCGGAATCGATGGCGGTAATCGTCGTGGCCTCATCAAACCCGGCCTTCACCATCTGGATTACGTCATCATTGCTGAGCGGCTTCTGCCCCTGAGACGCATTCAGGGTAAGAGCCAGGCCGAGGAAAACCATGCAGCCAGGCAGGACCGTCTTTTTCATGTCGAGACCTCCCTCTCGCGCTCTCCCTCGTGCCGCGATCATCGGGCCGTACCAGGACTGCCAGTCCTGTTCCTCCGGATGGCTGGGGCACAGGGTTGCGGGCTCGCTGACTCCCGCGGGCTTGTGCTCAATACCGGGATTTGCTAGGCTCAGGCAACTGGTCGGACTTGGCGGAAGCTGACAAGTATTGACATCTTCTTCCTTATTGGCATTTTTTGGGGCCCGCCAGGCTCTCGCGCACTGATCTCCGGGTCTGTTTCCCGGCCCGGCAGGCTTGATCGTTCGCACAACATGACCGAAAGCCCAGGCAATCGCAGGCTGGACTCCTGGAAGGAGATCGCCGACTTTTTGGGTCGCGATGTCCGTACCGTCATCCGTTGGGAGAAGGAAAAGGCCCTTCCCATTCATCGCATCCCGGGCGGTAAGCGGCAGGGTGTGTTTGCCTACTCCGAGGAAATTCAGGAGTGGATGCTCGGCCAGTCCGCGCCGGATGCCGCCGGTTCGGCGCCGGAGCTACCCGCCAAGCCCGGAGCCCCCGTGCCGCACTCGGCTCCCCCAGCGGGCGAGGTGCCGGGGTCGCGCCCCTCGCGTCGATTGCGTGTGCGGGTCTCGATGGGAATTGCGGCGGGGATGGTCGTTCTGACCGGCGCAGCCTTCCTCTGGCTGTCCCGCTTGCAGTCCGCGGCCGCGGCGCCGCCCCCGCTGGAACGGCCGCTGCATTTCCGGCGCACGGATTACGCGGCGGCCATGCCGCGCGGAATTGCCGCCGGTGATTTCAACCGGGACGGCAAACTGGATCTGGCCTTCACCGAGAGCCTGCACGGCAGCCTGGTGGTGCTGCTCGGAGACGGACGTGGCGCCTTTCCCCGGCGCATCACCACCCCCACCGGGCTGCAGAATCCAGAGCATATCGCCTTGGGCGATTTCAATGGCGATGGGCACCTGGACGTTGCCCTGAGCAGCTATTTTGGCGGCCGGGAAATTGAGGTGCTCCTGGGGAATGGCGACGGCGGCTTCCGGCAGGGCGTCCGGTACGACGTAGGAGGACGGAGCCGCTGTCTAGTGGCGGGCGACCTCAATGGCGATGGCAAGCTGGATCTGGCCGTGGCAGGATCCGTGGCCGGCAAGATCTTCATCATGTTTGGAAAAGGGGACGGCACGTTCCTCGACGGCGGCCACTACGATGCGGAGCGTGATGTCGCCACCCTGGAACTGGTGGACCTGGCCGGGCGGGGAGCCCTGGATGTCGTCGCCGCCGATTACCGCCAGGCCACCGGGAGCTCCATATCCGTTTACAGGAACAAAGGCGACGGCACGTTTTACCCGCGGGAGATTTTTCCCGCAGGAACCGGGCCCCTCGGGCTGGCCGTTGCCGATTTGAACCGCGACGGCCAACTGGACATCGTGACCGCCAATTTCCCCACAACCGGATCCATCCTAATGGGCACGCCCCCTGCCCGGTTCTCCAGCCCGGTCACATTTGAAGGCGGACGGGGCAATGGTTTTGTGGCCGTGGCGGATCTGGACCGCGATGGCCTTCCGGACATCATCGTTCTCGGAGAACACAGCTTCACCGCCAGCATCCTGTTGGGAAACGGCCGCGGCGGCATCTCCGCTGCCCAGGAGGTCCCGACCGGAAGCTATCCGGACGGGCTGGTGGTGGCCGACTTTGACGGCGACCGAAGGCAGGATCTGGCCATCCTGAATCTCAACGGAAACTCGATCTCGGTCTATCTGAACCGGACGGACGCGGCGGCAGCCTGGAGTTGGTTTGCCCGCCCCACCTCGAGCCATGTCAACTAGCCCGCCCGTCCCCGAGCGGGAACAACGTCTCGATTCCTGGAAGGAAATTGCGGATTACCTGGGCAAAGATGTCCGCACCGCCATTCGCTGGGAAAAGGAGCGGGGGCTGCCGGTGCGCCGGCTCCCCGGAGGCAAACGTCAACCGGTGTTTGCCTTCGTCGCCGAGATTGATGCCTGGGTGGCGCGGCGCGAAGCTCCACTGGAAAACAGCGCCCCGCAGCAGGGAAGTCCGGTGGACCAGGGACGGAATGGCTTCGCGGTTGCCGTTCCGGCCAGGCGATCCGCCCCCATCCCCTTCCGTGCCCTGACCGGCTTGGCGGCGCTCGCTGCGCTGGTCTTTCTGGTCTGGTTTCTCAACACCCGAAACCGGCAGCCCCACGGCATCCGGGCAGCAAACGCACTGCCCCGCGAAGTTCAATGGAATGCCGGCGCCCGTCCCATCAAGTTCCTCCGCTCGCCAATTGAAACCGGCATCCAGCCCTACACCCTGGAAGCCGCGGATTTAAATGGCGATGGGAATATGGACCTGGTGTTCTCAACTTCGCCCGAAGGCATGCTGGGCGTGCTGTTGGGGAAAGGTGACGGAAGCTTTTTCCCGGTGCGGTTGATCGAAGGTTGCCCCCATTCTTACGGCCCGGTGGTGGCGGATTTTAACCGCGATGGACATCTGGACATTGCCGCGGCTTGTTTCGGAGGAAATTTCGTTCTCGTGCTGTGGGGCCGGGGGGACGGTACCTTTTCCGGGCGGACTGAGATTCCGGTTCCGGGCGGGCCACGGTTCCTGGCCGCGGGCGACCTCAATGGCGATGGCTGGCCGGATCTGGCCGTCTCCTGCTACGGAGAATCGGGGCTGTATGCCCTGGTGAACCGCTCTGGGCACTTCTCCTCGAACCTGCTCTCGCGATTTGAGCAAGTTGGCGCCGTGAGCATCGCAGACCTAAGCGGAGAAGGCCGAAGGGAGCTGATTGCCGGCGTACGCTCCCACGGCCGTTTCGGCCTGGCCGTGTTCCCCTGGCGCACCGACGGCTCACCGGGTTCCATGCGGTTCCTGCCAAGCGATGTGGGGCTTCAGGGTCTGCCGATTCAATTTCACGTCCATGATCTGGACGGCGATGGGCATCCGGATCTGGCCATGTCCATGGAATATGGCGAGTTCGTGGTCCGCAGGGGATTGGGCCGGGGAGAATTCGCCAACGTCCAGTTTCTGCTGGAAGCCGAATCGGAGCGCATCGCCGCGCAATCCATGCTTGCGGACCTCAACCTGGACGGTCACCCGGACCTGCTGGTGAGCGACCACCAATCCCTGCGGTTTTTCCAGGGGGGACGGGGGGGAGAGTTCATCTCACGCGGCGCGGTCCAGGTGGGCTTGCGCCCGGCCAGCCCGGTGGTTGCGGACTTCAACAACGACCACCTGCCGGACATCGTCATAAATTCCTACCCGGAGGGACCCAGTCTGCTGATTGCCGCCTGGCAAAAGGAAGGCGGGGCCTGAACCTGCCTTCGCCGTGCGGCGGGCCTACGGAGACTTCGGTGCCACTTGCACCGCCGTGCCGTATGCCAGCACTTCAGTCACGCCCTGCATCACTTCATTGGCATCGTAGCGCATGGCGATTACCGCGTTGGCGCCGCGCTCTGCGGCGTGCTGCATCATCAGCTCAAAGGCATCCTCGCGGGTTTTCTCGCACAACTCGGTGAATAGGGTAATGTTGCCGCCCAGAATCGTCTGCAGCGAGGCGCCCAGCGTGCCGAAAATGCTGCGCGAGCGCACTACGATCCCGCGCACCAGCCCGAGATTTTTTACGATTTGGTAGCCGGTCAGGTCGTTCGCGGTCGTGACCATGTGGGCGTTCAGCATCGGCGACATGCGTTCCACTCCCTCTGCGCCGCAGCGGGCGCTCTCAGGCCCCGGGCGCGACCTCGATTCTGGTTGCGGCCCGCCGGGATTGCAATCACAAACGCGCGCCCGAATTCGCCGCCGGCAACTCGCATCGAACGGAGAAAAGACTGGACGCAGAGGACGCAGACCGCGCAAGGGATGTGGAGACGAGATGCATCGCACAGGGAGCCGCCCGATCCGGCATCCGCACGGAGCGGAGCTGTGGAGCTACTTCTTGCGGAGTTCGGCGGCGATGGCCTTGGCCACCTGGCGGGCGCGGGCCAGGTCGCCCGGCTCGAAGGAGATGGCGGCGACACGCGCGTGGCCGCCTCCGCCGAATCGCTCGCACAGCGCCGCCAGATTGTGTTCGATGGGCGTCGTGGTCCAGGGATTTGAGCCCACGGAGACCTTGGAGCGCAGGTGGGACGCGCTCACCCCCACGGAATAGACCGCGCTGGGAAACAGATAGTAGGGAATGAATTTGTTGTAGCCTTCCAGGTCCTCTTCACTCACGTCGAAGTAAATCACTCCGCCCTCCATCTGCGCGCGCTTGCGGAAGATCTCCACGGATCGCTCGTGACGCTCCAGCAGCGGCCCGAGGTGGCGGCGCACATCGGGAAGTTCAATCATCTCCGCGAGCGGGCGCCGGGCCATCTCCGGAATCAGCCGCGGCACCAGGTCCTCCTGCGGCGCCGCTTCGATCACCAGCGCCAGCTTCATGGCCGGCTCGGCCAGGCCCACGGCGGATTGGGCATCCGGATATTGCGCGCCGTCAATCACGTCGCCCCAGCGCACCAGTTCCTCGAGCGGCGCGGCATTGAAGCCGAATTTGCTCGAGGCCACATCCGCCAGGAATTTCGTGCACGAGCGGTATTCCGGGTTGTAGAACTTCCTGCCCGAATGGTCCTGCTTGAAGTGCTCCGCGTCCGCGGGAGAGAGGAATGCGCTCTGGTGGTGATCGAACCACCAGGTCAGCTTCGGCGAGCTCGAGTACTTGAAATCCACGATTGCGTTTTCGTCGCCGTCAAACATCTCCGGGGTGAAGGGATGCCGCGCGCGGTGGGTCATGCCGGTGAAATGAAACTGCGCGTCCGCGTGGATGCACTCGCGGTAGAAGCGCACGAAGACCGCGGAAGAGGCCGCGCCGTCGAAACATTTGTCGTGAAAAAAGAGACGGACTGTGATGGGGGACGAGGCCATGGGCGTGCTGGCGGTCGGGTTTGTCCCGTCCAGCAAAGCCCTTAAAGATGGCGGGAGGCTCCGGGAAAGTCAAGAGGGACCCTGCGCGGCTGGCGAAGCGCGCTTCAGGCGCGCAGCCAGTCCGCCTGCCAGTCGCGGACCATCCGCTTGATGGACTTGCGGTCCTCGATTTTGTCGTCCAGCACCTTGCGCGCCAACTCGGGCAGTTCACCGTCGCCGGCAAAGCGCAGAGACACGAGCTGGCCCACGCTGAATTCCGCGATGCGGCCGCGCAGGTCCGCGGGCAGCAGCCGCTCCATCCGCAGCCTCATCTCCAGCCGGATCACCCGGTCCTGCACCGACAGCGCGAACAGGCGGCCATAGAGCGCGCACAAGACCAGTCCCACGGCGGTCAGCAGGGAGATGGCGCTGTCCAGGTTGAAGTTCCGCACCAGGCGCACCACCGAGGCCACCAGGTTGATGCCGAAGATACCCAGCACGCCGATGTGGAACCCGGGAACGAACTTCGCATGATTTTCGAAATTCTGCGTGGCCATGTTTCCTCCGAGCGCCGTTCGTGACTTCGATGCGCCGGATTCTAGCAGGTTTCCTGGCGACGGCCGTGCGTAGGGGCGGACACATTTGTCCGCCCTTCGGATCGAGCCGGACATCGGGCGGCCTGAAACATACGGGAGGGGTGCATGTATTGTTTTGTAGAGAATTTCCGGCCGCGAAATTAGAATGGCGCGCAGTTTGGCCGGAACGATCCGCAGCCCGGGCTCTGGAACCTGCGGTCGCTGCGCGTGCTCCGGCCTCGATCCGTCTTGCAGCAGAGCCAGGAGGAGCGCACATGAACTCGGCCTCTGCCGGGTCCGAGTCGCGGGAGGCCGCTTCCGCGTTGTGGTTCGCCCAGCTCTCGCCTCCGGAGCGAAGCACGCTCGTCGCCACGTTTGGAGGCTGGGCCCTCGATGGCCTGGACGTGATGGTGTACAGCTTCGTCATCCCCAGCCTGATTGCCGCCTGGCAGCTCAGCAAAGGCCAGGCCGGGCTGCTGGGCACCTCCGCCCTGCTCATCTCCGCGGTCGGGGGCTGGCTGGCCGGCACGCTGGCCGACCGCTACGGACGCACCCGCATCCTGCAACTCACCATTCTGTGGTTCGCCTTGTTCACTTTTCTCAGCGGCTTCACCCAATCGTTCTCACAATTGCTGGTCACCCGCGGGCTCCAGGGACTGGGCTTCGGCGGTGAATGGGCCGTGGGCTCCGTGCTGATGGGCGAAGCGATTCGCGCCGAGCACCGCGGCAAGGCCGTGGGCACGGTGCAGGGCGGCTGGGCCATCGGCTGGGGGCTGGCCGCGGTTTTCTACACCGTGCTGTTCAAGACGCTGCCGGAAGCCATGGCCTGGCGTGCCATGTTCTGGATCGGCATCCTGCCCGCGCTGCTGGTCTTCTATATCCGCAAACGCGTGCCCGAGCCGCACGTGTACCGCGAAACGCGCAAACAGCTCGCCGCCACCGGTTCCACCGTCAGCTTTCTGGATTTGTTCTCGCCGGAGATTGTCAAGGTCACGCTGCTCACCTCGCTGCTGGCCATCGGCGCCCAGGGCGGCTATTACGCCATCACCACCTGGCTGCCTACGTTCCTGAAAACGCAGCGCAAACTTTCGGTGATGAACACCGGCGCGTACCTGATGGTGGTGATCGCCGGTTCGTTTGTAGGGTATCTGGTCAGCGCGCATCTGGCGGACCGTCTGGGACGCAGGAAAACCCTGATCCTGTATGCGGTCTGCTCGTTTTTCACCGTGATCGGCTACACCTACCTGCCCATCGGCAATTCCGTGATGCTGGCGCTGGGCTTTCCGCTGGGCTTTTTCTCCTCGGGAGTGTTCAGCCCCGTTGGGGCCTTCTTTACCGAACTGTTTCCCAGCCGGTTGCGCGGTTCGGGCCAGGGTTTTTCCTACAATTTCGGACGCGGCATCGGCGCGCTGTTTCCCACGCTGGTGGGGTATCTGAGCGGGCGCGTTTCGCTCGGCCCGGCCATCGCCCTCTTCGCCGCCAGCGCCTACCTGATCATGATTGTGGGCACCGTGCTGCTGCCGGAAACCCGCGGCAAGGAATTGCGCGCATACGAGTGACCCCTGGCAAGGAGATCCGCCCGTCGCGGAGGGCAGGCGGTGAGCGGTCCTTTCCAATTCCTACTGCGCGCGATCGGCCCAAAAACCAAACTGTCAACTCCGTCGCCATGCGGGCCAGAGGATGTCAAACTGGGTGCGTAGGGCGGTGAAGTGAACGGGTTCCAAACGAGGTTGAGAATACCGCGGTATAGTGGTAACATGTTGCTGGCCCCTCGTGTGGGAGGAATTCTTGCCCCAGGCCCTGAAATTTACGCTCAAGACCGCCGACGAAGTGTGGATTGCATGTGCGCTGCTCCATCGCGAGAACCCCGGCCGCCGGGATTTCGAGGTCAAGGAAATCGCAGAGCGCGCCCGCAGGGAAGCGATGAGCGGTGCGTATCGCCACGCTCTTTACGTTCACGCCTTCCAACACTGCGTGGCCAATCGGGCGCCGGATCGCGGGCGATACCGGATGCTGTTCGCCACCGGCAGGCTCACCCGCCGGCTCTTCCGGCCGGGCGATTCCTATCATCCATCGCGCCAGAGCGGGAAGATCACACCCATCCCGGAGGAGATTCCTTCACAGTATCGTGCTCTGCTGGAGTGGTATGAATCTGAGTACGCATCTGCCCCGATTCACCCGGAACAGCAGGACTCCATCCTGGCACTACGAGGATTGGGAAAAGAAATCTGGGTAGAGGAAGACCCCGATGAGTACGTCCGGAGGCTGCGCGAGAGTTGGGAATGAGCCGGGTTTTCTGGGACACCAATCTGTTTATCTACCTGATCGAAGACCGCGGTCCGCGGGCGATCCGGGTCTCCAGACTGGCTACGCAGATGCGCACGCGCAATGACCAACTGTTCACCTCCAGCCTGACCCTGGGCGAAGTGCTGGTCAAACCGGCCAGAGCCGGGGACACGAAACTCGCGGACGTGTATGCAGATTTATTCTCCCGGCACGCGGTGCTGGTTCCGTTCGACGAGAGTGCGGCCCGCCTGTATGCAACCATTCGGACCGACCGAACGCTGAAAGCTCCGGATGCGATCCAACTTGCCTGTGCTGCAAAAGCAAGGGTGGACCTCTTCATCACCAATGATGATCGGCTTAGCCAAAAGGTGGTGCCGGGCATCCAGTTCATCGCGTCGCTGGAGAGCGCGCCCATCTAGTACGGTGCACAGAATCCAGAGAGGCCGCGATGGCGCAGCCGAACTGGGATCGGATGTGCCGCGGATGCGCGCCCGCTACGCGTTGCCCGGCACTTCACGGGATGTTAGATTGAGCATCGCGCGGAAGTGGCGGAACTGGCAGACGCGCAGGACTTAGGATCCTGTGGCCGAAAGGCCGTGGGGGTTCAACTCCCTCCTTCCGCACCAGGAAATCCGGGAGACTCCTGAGTCGAGTCTCCCACTCTGCCGGGAGCCCGGCCGCGCTGTAAATTCTTGTAACCACCCGGCTGGCACGCGCGTTTGACTATCCGGTGAACCTTTGCCCGCAGTCCGCTGCGGGAAACAGCAGGAAATTCTGAACGGGAGTGAATGATGCGCATCCGACTGACCAAGCGTTTGTCCGCGTTCGCCTTGGCGCTGGCCGCCCTGCTCGCGCTGAGCCCGGCGGTTTTCGCACAGACCAAGCTGCTGCGCTTTCCGGATATCCATGACGATCAAGTGGTGTTCGTCTATGGCGGGGACCTGTGGACCGCGTCCACCTCCGGAGGCATGGCCACCCGGCTGACCGCGCATCCCGGCCTCGAGCTCTTCCCCAAATTCTCTCCCGACGGGAAGTGGATCGCCTTCACCGGGCAATATGACGGCGACGAGCAGGTGTACGTAATTCCGGCCACGGGGGGCGTGCCGCGGCAGCTCACCTTCTATCCCGCCCGCGGCCCCCTGCCCCCGCGCTGGGGATACGACAACCAGGTGTACGGCTGGACGCCGGACGGGAAGAGCATTCTCTTCCGCTCGCTCCGCGACCACTTTGATTTGGGCGATTGCCAGCTCTACACCGTCTCCGTGGAGGGCGGGATGCCCCAGGCATTGCCCATGCCCACCTCCGGCGCCGGTGATTTTTCCCCGGACGGCAAGAAGATGGTTTATTCGCCGCTGTTCCGCGATTTCCGCACCTGGAAGCGCTACGAGGGCGGCTGGGCGCAGCAGCTCTATGTGTTCGATCTGGCCACCCACGACGCGGAGAAATTCACCACCGGGCCGCGGGCCAACCGCGATCCCATGTGGATCGGCGGCAGGATTTACTTCGCCTCAGATCGCGACGGCACGCTGAACCTCTACGTGTACGATCCGGCGTCGAAACAAACGGACCAGCTTACCCACAGCAAGCAGTGGGACGTGCGCTGGCCGGGCACGGATCACAAGAGCCAGATCGTCTATGAACTGGGCGGCGAGCTGCAGATTCTGGACCTGCGCACCGGGCAGTCCCGGGCCATCTCCATCACCGTGCCCTCCGATGGCCTGGCCATGCGCCCCGCGCACATCTCTGTGGCCGAGCAGCTCGAAGGCATAGCCCTGAGCCCCAAGGGCGAGCGCGCCCTGCTGGTGGCCCGCGGCGACGTATTCACCGCGCCCATCGAGAAAGGTCCCACGCGCAACCTCACCCATTCCTCGAACGCCCACGACAAGTGGGCGCGCTGGTCCCCGGACGGCGCGAAAATCGCCTTCATCTCCGATCTCAGCGGCGAGGAGGAAGTTTATCTCATCGACCAGGAGGGCTCCGGCAAGCCGGAGCAGATGACCCAGGGCGGACATGCCATGCGCTATGCGCCGGAGTGGGCTCCGGACGGCAAGCGCCTGGCGTTCAGCGACAAGGACGGCGATCTCTACGTGCTCACCCTGGCCGGCAAGCAACTGGAAAAAATCGCCCACGAAAAGAACGGCCAGCTCCGCGACTACACCTGGTCGCCGGATGGGAATTTCCTGGCCTTCTCTCTGGCCACCGTGGAAGGCTTTCGCGCCGTGAACATCTGGAGCGTGGCGGACGGGCAGATCCACTCCGTCACGCCGCCGCTGTTCGATTCCGATTCACCCTCCTGGGATCCCGACGGAAACTTCCTGTATTTCCTGAGCAATCGCGAATTCCAGCCGCAACTGAGCCGCATCGAGTTCAATTTCGCCACCAACCGCGGCACGGGTATCTTCGCGCTCACCCTGCGCAGCGACGGCAAGAATCCCTTCCCGCCGGAAAGCGATGAGGTCACCGTTAGCAAGGAGGGCGAGAAGCCTGCGGCGGAGACGGCCAAAGCGGAGGAAAAGAAACCCGACACTCTGAAAAAAGAGGAAGGCAAGCCAGGCGAAAAGAAACCGGAGAAGGCCAGGGAGCCGCTGCGCATTGATTTCGCCGGGCTGGAGGGGCGCGTCACCCGCGTGCCCGTGGAAGCAGACAATTACGGCGGGATCCACGCCCTGCCCGGCTATCTGCTCTATCTTCGCTTTGGATCGTTTTACTACGGCCGAAGCAGTTATCCGGATTCCGCGCTGGTGCTTTTCTCCATCAAGGACCGCAAAGAGACGGTGCTGGCGGAAAAGGTGGACGGGTACGCGGTAAGCGCCAACGGCGCCAAGGTGCTCGTGCGCGCCGGCCGCGACCTGAAGCTCTACGACGCCAAGCCGGAAGGGAAGCCGAATCCGAAGCCGGTTTCCACCGCCGGGCTGGCCGAAGACCGCATCCCCCAGCAGGAATGGGCCGAGATTTTCAACGAGGTCTGGCGGCGCTACCGCGATTTCTTCTACGTGAAAAACATGAATGGCTACGACTGGCAGGCGCTGCGCGGGCAATATAGCGCCCTGTTGCAGTACGTCTCCAACCGCGCGGACCTCAACTACGTGCTCGGCGAGATGGTGGCGGAATTGAACGTGTCCCACGCGTATATCGAAGGGGGGGACCTGGAAATTCCCAAACGCGCCCCGGTGGGATTGCCCGGTGCGCGGCTGGAGCTGGACCCGGCCGCCGGCCGCTACCGCATCGCGCGTATTTTCCCGGGGCAGAACGAGGAGGAAATCTACCGCTCACCGCTCACCGAAGTGGGCGTCAACGCCAAAGAAGGGGACTACCTGCTGGCCATCGATGGCCGCGAACTGACCGCCAGGGACAATCCCTACGAATTCCTGCGGAACAAGGCCGCCAACCCGGTGGAGTGGACGGTGAACTCCAAACCCAGCCTGGAAGGCGCGCGCAAAATCTCCTATCGCCCGATCGCCGCGGAAACCCACCTGCTCTATCTCGACTGGGTGGCGCGCAACCGCGCGTACGTTACGCAAAAGACCGGCGGACGCATCGGCTACATCCAGGTGCCGGATATGGGCGCCAGCGGCATCCGCGAGTTCATCA
>Ga0335085_10008088_pt1 | contig 16124 bp, 16 predicted proteins | sample Lox_Sample_45_FD_206712 | JGI IMG/M metagenome (GOLD analysis project Ga0335085, IMG submission 206712) | Soil microbial communities from Loxahatchee National Wildlife Refuge, Florida, United States - Lox_Sample_4.5 | ecosystem: Environmental > Terrestrial > Soil > Wetlands | place: USA...
CCTTCAGGGCCGTCGAGTAGGCCCGTGGGTTGGCCTTGATCTGGCACGCTACGTGAAGGAAGTGCCTTATCTGCTGGGGCGAGAAGTCGCGAATCGAGAGGAAATCCTTCGCGTTCATGCTACCTCCGCACTCCGGCCATGGCTGGCTTATGCGTTTGCGTGAATGTTTGCAGCAGCTGCGTGATCACGGGTTGGCCGATCTCCTGCACTTCGTAGCTGACCCGCACGCTGGGTTTGTCAAGCTTGATGACCCGCGCCAGGTCAATCGGCGTTGCCACCAGCACCAGGTCACAGGGAACGCGCTTGATGGTCTCCTCGAGTTCATGGCGCTGCCGGTCGCTGTATCCCATGGCCGGCAGGACCCGCCACAGGTGCGGAAACTTCTCAAATGTCTTCTCGATGGAGCCGACCACGAAGGGACGCGGGTCAACCAGGGAGGCAGCGTTGTAACGGTTCGCCGCCATCACCCCGGCGCCGTAGGGCATTTCGCCGTGCGTAAGCGTCGGGCCGTCCTCGACCACCAGCACATTCCTGCCACGAACTGCCTCCGGATCGGCAACCGTTACATGGCAAGCGGTCTCAATGACCTGTGCGTTGGGATTGTGCAGTGCGATGTTCTGCCGCACTGTCTTGATGCCGTCGGGATCGGCCGTGTCCACCTTGTTGATGATGAGCACATGCGCGGTGCGGAAGTTCACCTCGCCGGGATAGTAGCCGAGCTCGTGTCCGGGCCGGTGCGGATCCAAGACGACGATATCGAGGTCCGGGCGATAGAACGAAGTGTCGTTGTTGCCGCCGTCCCACAGGATGACGTCGCCCTCGGACTCTGCCTGGCGCAGAATGTCTTCGTAGTCCACACCCGCGAACACCGTCGTCCCCTGCATGATGTGCGGCTCATATTCTTCGCGCTCTTCGATCGTGCACTGGTAGCGATCCAGGTCGGCGAGTGAGGCGAAGCGCTGCGCGCGCTGCGCTACCAGATCGCCATAGGGCATAGGATGGCGAACCACGACTGGATTCCAGCCCATACTGTGCAGCTCGGTTGCGATGCGGCGCGAAACCGGACTCTTGCCGCAGCCGGTGCGAACCGCACAAACGGAGATTACCGGCACCTTCGCCGCCAATTGCGTGCGCGCGACGCTGAGCAGCCAGAAGTCAGCCCCAGTGGCGACGGCGCGGGACGCGAGGTGCATCAGCGTCGGATAGGCAATGTCGCTGTAGGAAAAGACCGCCGTATCGACCTGCTCCTCGCGGATGATCTCCTCCATCCTGTTCTCGTCGAGAATTGGTATGCCATCGGGGTACAGCTCTCCCGCAAGCTCCGCGGGATAGCACCTGCCATCGATATCTGGAATTTGTGTGGCGGTGAAGGCTACGACATGAAACTCAGGATTATTCCGGAAAACTACGTTGAAGTTATGGAAGTCTCGCCCAGCGGCTCCCAGGATCAGCACCTTTTTCATAGTGCGTCCAAAGCGTCATTAGACCCATGAAGTGGGGACGCTTGCTCCCGTAACTAATGGTTACATTCGGGGCACGGTTTGCGCTGTGAGAGCGGTCACATGGGTGTGAGACATGAGGGCCGGAACAGCATGCCTGCTACGATGTGAGCATGCCAATAAGCAGGCAAATGGCGAAGCTTACTCTTAGGCTTCCCAAAACGGAACTCATCCGTATCAAGAGCGTAGCCGCCGCCGGCGGCCTGACGCTTCAGGCAGCGGTTCGCGAAGCCCTGGAGGCATGGGCCTCTCGCCCCACCCTCTGCGTACGGGATTTTGAGCGGCAGATGAAGCTGGCCGAAGAGATCCTGCACGACGACCACGACGTCCTAACGGCACTCTCTCGTTGACCCCGGGGATGGAGTCGCGGGGACGCCCTCTATAGCATCCATAATGCGCAGATGGCCGAACAGGGCGGTAACGCAATTTCTAAAGCTTCGGATCGACTATCTGCCTGATGGCCTGAAGAAGCCTCTCCAGCCATCCGGAGCAGAGTATTCTATCCACCGGAGGCCGGCGAGAACAGCGGGCGGCGCCACGTTGTCCAGTCGAACTGCGAGTATCGGTGCTTTACCTTTCTTCCTCCATAGCCGCTGAGCAATCCCGACTTCCTTAAGGGCCCAACCCTGATCGAATCTTGACTTAGAGGACAGCAGTAGCAAAATCACAGTACTGTTGCGAATGGCGTCTTCTAATTCCCTGTGTAACATTTGTCCTGGTATCAAGTTGTGCGCATCCATCCAGACCTCATAACCAGCAATTCGAAGCTCTTGATATATAACCTGAGCGTCTTCTCGATCCTCAAAACCGTACCCTAGAAAAATGTCGCTCGGACGTGAGATCACATGGCGTCCCACCGGGACCACCCGAGAGCGAGACGTTCGAGGTTCCGAGTCGCTGAACTGCATGAGCCGACGGATCAGGTGCTCCCGGACGTTGCGTTCAAACTCTAATGGCGTGCTGTAAGTCCAATAGAGTACGCCCAGCTTCTCGAGTTTTTTACGAAATTCGGCGACCTTCCGAAACTGCGAGATCGCTTGAAGTTCTGCCGTATAGAAGGGTGTCGTTCGGAAGTAAAACATGATCTTCGGGCGACCATGGTGCCTGAACAAACTGTAGGCGCGCTCAAATTCTTCGCCGGTCCCAGACTTGCTTCGTTTAGTTGGAGACCCCGAATCGCTGCCACATCATGCCAACGAGAATGTCAAAGTCGCCAATTTGACGGTTTATCACCGATTGGGCATCCTCACCGACGTTCGGCGTAGCATGGGTTTCCGAGCGCACGGCCCCCAATCGTATTCCGAGCGGATCCGAGAAAATGCGATGAACCTCCGAAACAACGAGTGAGGTTATGTCGCGTTCCTCCACAACATCTCCGGGTGAGGCGATGAATACGCGGATTGGGTTCATGTTAGTCGGTAACGCTGTGACCCGACTCTATCTAAAATACTCATCCCCGTGGCTATTCTAGCGCGCTTAACACCGCGCCGGACTTGACGCTGAGTGCCGTCAGTGGGTTCTCAGGCCCCGGTGCCGCGCCTCACAGCACGTTGTGACGCCCATCACTTCAGCTTGGGCAGTGGCTGGCCGAAAATCAAACCATCGTTCGGTAGAGGATGAGCCTCCCAACCGCAACGTAGATACCAGGTGCGACGGCGAAATCGCAAAGAAAAAAGGTGCAACTGTAGCTGCCGTTTCTTTCTGAAGCGCCCGCAATCATAGAAAGGTTAGCAATGGCCAAAGGTACAGTCGAGATCGTGGTAGAGCGCTGTAAGGCCTGCGGTTTCTGCGTGGAGTTTTGTCCCACGAAAGTTCTGGCGCTCTCTTCTGCTTTCAATTCCAAGGGTTATCACACCCCTTACATGGTTCATCCCGAGAAGTGCAGCGGCTGCGATTTGTGCGGCATGTATTGTCCCGACTTCGCTATCTTCGGCTACAAGCAACCGGCGCCAGCGAAGGAAGCCTCGGCGCCGCCGCCAGCAGTGGAAGCAGAGGAGGCGCAAGATGCACGCTGATCCGGCTGGAGTTTTGACGGGCACTCATTTCCTCGATGGTGACCACGCCTGCTGTGAAGGCGCCTTGGCGGCCGGAGCGCGTTTCTCCTCCGGCTATCCCATCACGCCGTCCACGGAAGTCGTGGAGCGCTTTGCCGCTCGCGTGCCCAAGGTTGGCGGAACCTTTATTCAGATGGAAGACGAACTTGCTGCCTCCATCACCCTGCAGGGTGCAGTATGGGGCGGAGCCAAGGCGTTTACCGTCACGTCGGGTCCGGGTTTTTCGCTGATGATGGAGCACATCGGCCTGGCAGTCATGACCGAAACGCCATGCGTCTTCGTGGACGTGCAACGCGGCGGTCCCTCCACAGGACTGCCGACCCTGCCGGCGCAAGGCGACATGATGCAATGCCGCTGGGGCTCGCACGGCGATTACGAGATCATCGCGCTCTGCCCGAACTCACCCCAGGAATGTTTCGATCTGACCGTCAAGGCATTCAACTACTCGGAGAAATATCGCGTACCTGTCTTTGTCATGCTGGACGAGGTCGTCGGACACATGACCGAGAAGGTCGTCATTCCTCCTGCCGACCAGATTGAGGTGGAACCGCGGCGCTACACCACGATCCCGCCGGGTGAATTTCTGGCCTATAAGGCGAAAGACGACCTGGTGCCCGACATGCCTCGCACAGGCGAAGGCTACAACGTGCATGTCACGGGGTTGACCCACGACGAGCGTGGTTATCCCGATATGAAGCCGGCTCAGCAGGACAAACTGGTGAAACGGCTGGTGGACAAAATCCGCAAGAACGCGGACAAGATCATCCTCTATGAAGAGGAGCAGATTGAAGCCGCCGAAGTGGTGGTTGTCTCCTACGGCATCACCTCACGAGTTGCGCAGCGCGCGATTGACCTGGCTCGCGAAAAAGGCGTCAAGGTCGGCAAATTCCGCATCATCACGGCCTGGCCATTCCCGGAGAAGAGAATTGCGGAAATCGCCGCCAAGGTGAAGGCACTGGTCGTGCCGGAGCTGAACCTGGGCCAGATGGTCCGTGAGGTCGAGCGCGCCGCCGCCGGCAAGGCCGTGGTTCGGCTGGTGCCCCACGCCGGCGGAACCGTTCATCCTCCCGAGCAGATTCTGCAGGCCATCATGGAGGTGGCGCGATGACGACCCAAACCATACCGTTCAATCCCGTCGAACCCTACCTGCGCACCGACCGCATGCCGCACATCTGGTGTCCGGGATGTGGCATCGGCACCAGCGTCAACTCTTTCGCTCGGGCGCTAACCGACGCCAATCTCGACCTGAAGAATGTGGCCATCGTTTCGGGCATTGGCTGCACCGGACGCGTCGCCGGCTACATGAACCTGGATTCCTTCCACACCACCCATGGCCGGGCGATTCCCTTCGCTACCGGGCTGAAGCTGGCCAATCCCAAGCTGAACGTCGTGGTTTATTCCGGCGACGGCGACCTGTTCGCCATCGGCGGCAATCATCTGATTCACGCGGCGCGCCGCAACGTGGATATCAAGGTGGTTTGCGTCAACAACCTGATTTACGCCATGACCGGCGGGCAGACGGCGCCGACTACGCCGGGCTCGGTCGTAACCTCCACCAATCCTTACGGTACGTACGATCCGTCGTTCAACCTGCCGTATCTGGTAGAGGCTTCGGGCGCGGTCTACGTGGCGCGCTGGACCACCTTCCACGTGCGCCAGCTTGCACGCTCCATGCAGGAGATGTTCAAGAAGAAGGGCTTCGCCTTCATCGAGGTCATCTCGCCTTGTCCGACGCTTTACCAGCGCCGCAACAAGATGGGCGACGGCCTCGACACCATGAAGTTTTACAAGGAAGTGAGCAAAGTCAAGAATGGCGCGCCGACCAGCGAGGTTGCACTGAGCAAGTCGGGCGAGATCGTTGTCGGGAAGTTCGTAGACCGGGAGCGCGAAGACTATCGGGATCTCATGCACGACCGGCTCACCGAAGTTCTGGGCGACCAGTACGTAGAAGCGGAGGCATGCGAATGCAGCATCTAACCGAAATTCGTATCGCAGGATTTGGCGGCCAGGGCGTGATTCTCTCGGCCATTGTCATCGGCAAGGCGGGCTGCATCTACGAGGGCGGCTTCTCCACCATGACACAAAGCTTCGGGCCGGAGGCCCGCGGCGGCGCCTGCAGTGCGCAGGTTATCCTCTCCGACAGCCCGGTGCTTTATCCCTATGTCACGCGGCCGGACGTGCTGGTCGTGATGTCACAGGAAGCGTATTCCATCTTCGCTCCGCAGGTGAGAGAGAGCGGTACGCTCATCATCGAGCAGGACCTGGTTCGCGTGGACAAGCTCCCCGCCGGCGTGCGCGTCTATAGCTGCCCAGCGACGCGGCTGGCCGAAGAGCTGGGCAAGAAGATGGTCCTCAATATCGTGATGGTCGGCTTCTTCGGTGCGGTGACCGGACTGCTGCAACCTGACTCGCTGCGCAACGCCATCGCCGATTCCGTCCCGGAAGCCTACCGCGACCTTAATCGCAAGGCCTTCGACAAGGGCTACGAGTACGGCATCAAGACGCTAAAAGGCGAAATCCCGAGCGAAGAGCCAGAAATTGAGGTGGCGGCGCTGGAAACCTAAGCGGTTCGTCCATAATTTCTACCCGGCCGGCGACCAGTGCGCCGGCCGTTTTGGTCCCGAATCACTCGACAGGCCGCTAGGCCGAGCCTATCCAAAACAAGTCGTTCTCGCCCAGCGCCCATGGTCGAACCGTTATTCCGATTCTAGGACAATCGTCGGTGTCTCTCGCCCTCCAAGGGGGTTGGTGGCATCCTAGACGCCCGGATCCCCGTGCAGGGTGCGCACTGCGAAGCGAAAGCCCTCCGGTTGCACCTTCACGGGTCCCTGGTAAGGCTGGTCAATGTCGGCGATGGCGACCAGTACCAGTGAGATCAGAAAGCTCAGCAGCAGCACCTGCAGCAGGTGAAAACGAAAGCTGGGGACTCCGAAGAAGCAGGAGGCCGCAACCGTGATCACGCCACCGGCGATCAGGACAGTCCAGAGAATGCGAGGCAGGGCTTCGCGGTTTTGCATAGCCCTTACGCGACGGTACTGGGTCAAGCCTCGCAACTCCTCCATCAGCTGGTAGGCGGCAATAGCGTCGGGCCGGGCACGCGCCTGGGTCTGCCCAGCCAGAGCCCAGAGTTGATTGACAATCTCGCCATTTTCCCGCGGCAACTGACGACTTTCCATGGCCGGCCACTCGCGTTCCAGTGCGTTGTCGGCATAGCGGACACAGAGTTCCTGAATCTGCTTGGCGTTCGCGTCATCGAGCTGGCCGGCAATACGGAATACGTTCACCAGGGAGTTCGCCTCCTGCTCTTCGTTGGCCTGCGCTTGTTGGAACATGTTCCAAACGCCGGAGAGCGTAAAGGCGAGAATCACGGCGTACGTTGTACCAATCACCGCAACTACTGCGCCCGTAAAGTCGTTTGACTCCTTGCGCGAGGGCGCAGTAGAGGTGCGCGTCACGACGAACAGGAACGCCACCGCTGCCCCGACACAAACAATGATGATGAGAATGTTGCCCAGCACGGTTCGTTCGCCTGCTTGCGGATTACGAAGATTACACCGCTTTTGGCGCCCGCGAAAGGGCTAACCAATACCACGCTGGCTGAGGCTCCAGACATCTTGCCATCACGTTGCGAAAACGGGCTGCCTAGTTTTGATACTTTGCATAACACACCCGATTGACATCGTCCGTCCGCTGAAGCAGAATTTTGACACCTCGTTTTCCTGAGTTTCGTCACATCGCGGTGACTCCCGAAAGAGATCTGGTGTTGGCATCTGCGCCCTTCGATACTCTTGCGCGAAACGAGAATCACAGAAACTCGAATTCTGCTTGCAGCGATTTAGACGGAGGTCTGTTTTGACGAAGAAGCTTTTCCTTGCAGTATTCACGCTGTTGCTTGCGGTTTGCAATCTCTCGCAGGCGCAGACCATGACGACACTCAAGCACCAGCCGCCGGATGGGGCTGGTGTTCCCTTTCTGCTTACCGACGGAACCGTGCTGGTCCAGGGCAACATCGGTTCGGACTGGTGGAAGCTCACACCCGACAATACCGGCAGCTATGTGAACGGCACCTGGACGCAGGTTGCCAGTCTGCCGTCCGGCTACGAACCTTATGCGTTTGCGTCGGCCACGCTGGCCGACGGCCGTGTCTTGATTGAAGGCGGCGAATACAACTATGGGCAGTTTTCCTTCACCAATCTGGGCGCGATTTATGATCCCGTGCAGAACACTTGGACGCCGCTGAATCCGCCACCGGGCTGGGACTACATTGGCGACTCGCCGTCCACTATTCTCCCCAATGGTCACTTCCTCATCGGGCGCAAGTTCGACATGCAGATGGCGGAATTGGATCCGGCCACTCTGCAGTGGACAGCTCTGGGGTCGAGCGGCAAAGCCGACTGGAACGCAGAAGAAGGGTGGACGCTGATGCCCGACGGAACGGTTCTCACGGTCGATGTGCTGGACCATCCCAACTCCGAGCGCTACATACCTTCGCAGCAGATGTGGGTTTCCGATGGCAGCACGATCGCCGACCTGCAAGGTCCGCCCGAGGTCGGTTGCATTCAGTATGGCGGAGGGCAGTATTGTCCTCCGGGTGAGATCGGGCCTGCGATCTTGCGGCCTGACAAGACTGTCTTCGCTACCGGCGCTCTGCACTCGGGCGCGCGCGCAGGACACACCGCGATCTATCATCCGGGATCGAGTCCGACAGATCCGGGTACGTGGATTGCCGGTCCGGATTTCCCCAACGGCGATGCCGCCGGTGACAACTTCGCCGTGCTGCTGCCCAACGGCAAGGTCTTGGTGGAAGGCAATTCTACGCGCCTTTACGAGTTCGATGGCAGCAACTTCACGCCTACTCTCTACAGCAATGGCGGCAGCTTGATGGTGCTGCCGACCGGCGAAGTGCTGGTTGGCGGCGCTGAGGTTTACAAGGCCGCGGGAAGCTATCTGCAGCCTTGGGCGCCGACCATTATTTCGTATCCCAGCACGGCTACCCGCGGACAAAGCTACATCGTTTCCGGCAAGCTATTCAACGGCTGGTCACAAGCAGCCTCCTTTGGTGACGAATTCGAAACCGCTACCAATTACCCCTTGGTGCGGATCACCAACAAAGCGACTGGACATGTCTTCTATGCCAAGACTCATGATCACAGTTACATGGGAGTGCAAACCGGCAACATCCCAACCTACACCCACTTCGACGTGCCCGCGGGAATGGAAACCGGAGCGAGCACGCTGGTGGTGGTGACCAACGGTATTCCGTCGCTGCCGCTTAACATAACGGTGAACTAGCTCCTCTGAGCAGAGGTGCGGAGCCGCTGGAAGAACAAAAAAAGGTGAGCTTGCCTTCCCTCCTGCGCTGGCCCGGTCGAGCTGGCGCAGGAGGAATTCGGGGCTGACGATTCCATTGCCGCACCGATGCACTTCGGAAACAGCTTGCCATTTTCCAGTGCGGGGTGACCGGACATGCAGGAGTTTGTCCCTACTCGGGTTCGGCTAGGCGCATTCGTTGCAACCCCCTCTCCCGTATGCTACTTTCAGTAGCGTCAGAGGTATGCTTTGCGCGCACTGGTGCCCGCTGGGCTGAACCGCAAAGAGGCCGAGATTTACTCCCGCCTCGATCCGGAGCGGTTGCCCCATCACATCGCCATTATCATGGACGGCAATGGCCGCTGGGCCAAACGCCGTCACCTGCCACGAATTGCGGGACACCGCTCGGGCGTAGCGGCGGTTCGTTCCACGGTCGAGACGGCCGCCCGCATTCATGTTCCGGCGCTCACACTGTATTCGTTCTCAGTCGAAAACTGGAAGCGTCCCAAGTCCGAAGTCACGTACCTGATGAACCTGTTGCGGCGCTACCTGATGATGGAACTTCCCACGCTGATGGAGAACAATATACGGCTGCAATACATCGGCCGTCAGCAGGAGCTCCCGCAGGAGGTGCAGGAGCGCATGGCGTGGTCGCGCGAGATGACCGAAAAGAACACCGGAATGGTGTTGACGCTGGCGCTGAATTACGGCTCGCGCACGGAACTAGTGGATTGCTTCAACGCTCTGGTGCGGGAAGCCTCGCGCAATGGCGGCATCGAACACTTGAAGATCGACGAAAAATCGATCGCCCGGCATCTTTACACCGACGGCCTACCCGAACTTGATCTGGTAATCCGCACCAGTGGAGAGATGCGGCTCAGCAACTTTCTGCTGTGGCAGGTGGCGTACGCAGAGATTTACGTCACCGAGACGTTGTGGCCCGACTTTCGCGGATCACAGTTGCTCGAGGCCATCGAGGCTTTCCAGAAGCGTGAGCGCCGCTTTGGCGGACTGGGCAGCGACAACGGACACCTGTCGTGAAGCGCGTCCTGACCGCGGTCCTTCTGATTCCCCTTGTCATCCTGGCTCTGTTCAAGGCGCCGCTTTGGTTGTTCACACTGCTCGTCTTGGGTGTGGCGCTGCTGGCGGGCAGGGAGTATCTGGATATTGTGGTGGCAACCGGGCTGAAGCCATTCCGTGCGCTGAGTTATCTGTTTCTGCTGGGCCTGTTTGTGGCGTGCGGCGCGTTCGCCGCAATGGTGAATGGATCGCAAACCCCGGTGTATGTCCTGGCGGGTTCCAGCATTGCGGCAGCGCTGGCTGTGTTGGTGGTGCTGGCCTCCCCGTTCGTGTATCTGATCGCGAGCATGCGACGGGAACCGCTTTCGGCGGCGCTGGCGGATGCCTCTGCCTCATTTTTCTTGCTGCCCTACGTCGGGCTGACTTTGTTTGGCCTGCCCATGCTTCGCTCGTACGAGAATGGGGCGATCTTCATTCTGTTCATGATGCTTACGGTTTGGGCGGGCGATACGGCGGCGTTCTATGTGGGACGCGCATTCGGAAGGCACAAGCTGGCCCCGCGTGTCAGTCCCGGCAAGTCGTGGGAAGGATCTGTTGCGTCTGTAGTGGCGGCTGTAGCGGTGGCATGGCTGCTGTTTCGCTATCTGACGCCGATCTGGCGAGGGCTCCACAGCGCAGGCCTGGTATCTTTGTCCGGCTACTCCTATTACATGCGTTCTTTGGGAAATGTGCGGCCCGACTTTCCCAGCGCAACGTGGTGGATGGCGGCTGTGTTTGGGCTTTGTGTCAATGTCGCGGCGCAGTTCGGTGACCTGGTGGAGTCGGCGCTTAAACGCGGAGCGGGTTTGAAGGACTCTGGTGCGCTGTTGCCGGGACATGGCGGCGTACTCGATCGCATCGATGCGCTGCTTTTTGCGATACCAACGGGTTGGTTGCTGTACGTATCCGGATATTCCACGTACTTCACCTCTCGCGGAATCTTGATAAGCTGAGTCCTTCCATGAAGCGCATCGCCATCCTCGGCTCGACCGGCTCCATTGGCCGGAGCACGCTCAGCATTGTCGAGAGCTTCCCCGATCGTTTCTTGGTGGTGAGCATGGCGGCGGGCAACAACGTCGACCTTGCCTTCGAGCAGGCACGGCGCTGGCGCCCGCGGCTCATGTCGATGGCTTCGGCGGAGGCTGCCGACCAGCTTCACGATGAGCTGAAGCACGCCGGGCTCGACAAGGCAGTGGAGGTTGTACACGGGGCCGCCGGCTCGGTGAAGGTCGCGACTCATCACGAGGCTGATTTTGTTGTCAGCGCCATCGTTGGCGTTGCAGGACTGGAAGCCACGTACGAGGCCGTCCGAGCCGGTAAGACGGTCGGTCTCGCCAACAAAGAGTGTCTGGTCACAGCAGGCGACCTGATTACGGCGGAAGCTCGCAAGCAAGGCAGGCCACTGCTGCCCATCGATAGCGAGCACAATGCCATTCATCAGTGCATGCGCGGCGGACGGCGCAGCGAAGTGCACCGGATTTGGCTTACCGCCTCAGGTGGTCCGTTTCTCAATACTCCGCTGAAAGACTTTGCCAGCATCACCGTGGAGCAGGCGCTCAATCATCCGACCTGGAAGATGGGCCAGCGCATCACGATTGATTCGGCGACACTAATGAACAAGGGCTTCGAGGTTATCGAGGCTTGCCGGTTGTTCGATCTGCCGTCCAGCCAGGTGAGCGTATTGGTGCATCCCCAGAGCACCATACACTCCATGGTCGAGTTTGTGGACGGTAGCCTTCTGGCGCAGCTCTCGGTGACGGATATGCGGCTGCCCATTCTGTATGCGCTCACCTATCCCGATCGCATCGAGTCGGAACTACGGTTCCCAGTGCAGGAACTGCGACGGCTGGACTTCACTCCACCGGACTATGACAAATTCCCCTGCTTACGTTTGGCCTATGAGGCAGTCGAAGCTGGAGGGGCCAAGACGATAGCCTTAAACGCCGCCGACGAGGTGGCGGTCGCCGCCTTCCTCGAAGGTAGTATTGGGTTTGCGGAGATTCCGGCTACAATAGAAATGGTTGTGCGCGAAACTGCAGCTCGGCGGCCTGAATCTATATACCAGGTGTTGAGTTGGGACGCTGACGTACGCCACCGCGCCAGCAACCGCATCCAGCAGGCGTGTCGGGGGGGCGTGACCCGGACGCCCCTGGGCGATCCGGCATAGGTAACTCCCCAAGTAAAGAGGTCTATGGAGTCGTTCTTCATCGCCGTAGGTTCGATGGCTGTCGTGCTGGGCATCATGATTGTGGTGCACGAGCTTGGTCACTTCGCCGCCGCCAAATGGTTTGGAGTCCGCGTCGAGGTCTTCTCGATCGGGTTCGGTAAGCGGCTCGCCGGCTTCCGGCACGGTGGAACCGATTACCGGATCAGCGCGCTGCCGCTTGGCGGCTATGTGAAGATGGCGGGCGAGAACCCGCTGGAAGCGCGCAGTGGAGCGCCCGACGAGTTCATGTCACACCCGCGCTGGCAGCGCTTCGTGATTGCCGTCGCCGGTCCGGCCATGAACATCCTGCTGGCGATTGCCGTACTGACCGGCGTCTTCATGGTGCACTACGAGCATCCGGTTTTCCTGGACCAGCCTGCGGTTGTGGGATGGGTGCTGGAGAAATCGCCCGCTGCCAAGGCCGGTATCGAGCAGGGCGACCATATCGTACGCATTGACGGTGACCAGAATCCAACCTGGGAAGACGTGATGCTGAAGGTGATGGTCAGCCCCAAACAGCCGATTGACATGGCGGTCCAGCGCGGCGACCAGATCCTCGAGAAGCAGATCCAACCGCAGCCCGACGGCGGCGATCAGTACGGTGCCATTGGGTTGGTGCCCGACCAGCCGATTACCGTGACCGAGCTTGAGCCTGACATGCCCGCTGCCAAGGCAGGTCTGAAGCTGGGGGACGACATAGTCGCCCTTAACGGCGCTCCGATGCGCTCGCTGTTCGACGTGATCCACTACCTGCAGCAGAATGGCAACAAGCCGGTAGACGTTACCGCAGTGCGCAATGGACAGCGGCTGAATTTCACCATCACGCCCGTCCAAACCGAGGAGGGCAGTCAGAAAAGCTATCGTCTGGGGTTCCGCTCCGAACCGGTTCATGTTGACAAGCTGCCCTTTGCGCAGGCACTCAACCGCTCCCTCGAGGAGAACAAGAAGTATTCGCTGCTCATCGTGGACCTGGTGCAGAAGATGGTTCAGCGCAAGGTTTCCATCAAGCAGATGGAGGGACCGATTGGCATTGCGCGCGCCTCAGGTGACGCGGCACGGCAGCCTGGATGGACGCCGCTGCTCGGCCTGATGGCGATGATCAGCCTGAATCTCGGCATCTTCAACCTCTTGCCCATTCCTATTCTCGATGGCGGCATCATTCTGCTGCTCGTCATCGAGGGCATCATGCGCCGTGACATCAGCATGCGGATCAAGGAACGCATTTACCAGACTGCCTTCGTGTTCCTGCTCCTGTTCTTTGTGGTCGTGATTTACAACGACCTGATGAAGGCGCTGCCAGGGTTGGCACAGCGGCTGCCGTAGAGCAACTCCTGGTTCCGGGCACAACTTCCGCGTAGCCCGTCATTCGCCAGTTGGGGAATTAGTTCTGACGAGGCGGTTTCTCAACAGCCATCGCGCATCCACTGGATGAACTTGTCACCTACCTTCGGGTGATTGGGGTCGCAACCTGCCTGTCTCATTTCTCGCTTAGTTTTCTCTACAACCCCCGGTGGAGACTCGTGGAGTACTTTTTGCGCCAGTGCCTCGCCCAAGTCATTCTTGTCGCATGGTAGCGATGCTGCCGCCGCGAACACTCTCTTCCTTAGCGACTCATCCTCCATGTAGTCGTCCAGAATGCCACGCTCGATAAGCGCATCCAGCAGGGCATATCTCGCCATTAGTGCGACCTGCTGCTCAGGGTTGCGGGCGAATTTAGGATTGCCAAAAGCTAAGGCGTCAAAGCCGATGGAGACGTGTTGTCGTCTCTCAGCGGAGATTCGGGTCAGTACGTCCCACATGTGCTCAATCAGGGAAGGCTCAACCTGCGCGATTTGCACACCCGCATTAATTCGCTCAGTGGCCGCGTTCCAATCGTCATCCTGCATGATTTCTCCTGTCGGCGTGTAGGCGAGGCTGCGAAGCTATTATCTAGCGGCAGTCCGTACCGTTGACAACAGCCCACATCACAATCAACCTGCGAACTGTACACTTCGACTTGAGTAGCAAAGGCTCCCGATTTGCGGGAGCCTCTTTCGATTGGAAGTCTGGCCGCAGTTACGACTGACCGGAGCCCGAGCCGTCGCTGCGCTTGAGCGTTGGGCGATCGTCATCGGTCTGGGTGGTGCTGCCGCTGTCACTTCCGCTGCCGCTGGACGGATTGTCGGCTGTAGCGCGGCGCAGAGTCGGACGGTCCTTGTTGTCCTTGTCGCCCTGGACCTTGTGCAGGCTCTCGATGGACGCCAGGCGCGACTTCACGCCCTGAAACTCCGAGGTATCAACCACATACTCCGGTCGCGGCGGAAGCACCGTCTTAAGCTCCTGCTGCGCGTGTGCCACGCGGTCCGGCGTCATGGGGTGTGAGGAGAACGCCTTGGCAACCATACCGGGCTTCTTCTTCTCCTGCGCCTCAATCTTTTCGAAGAAGGAGATGAACGACTGCGGATCGTAGCCCGCTTTGTACATGTACTCCATGCCGAGGAAATCGGCTTCGCTCTCAAAGTTGCGCGAGAACTTCATGAAGGTCAGCGGAACACCGATGCCCAGTGCCGCCTGCTCGGCTTCGTATACACCCCAGCCACCGGGTACGAAGATCAGGGCAATGCTGGCCAGGTTGACGATGTTGCCGCGGGTCTGCTCGCGCGCCACATGGCAGGCGGCAACGTGGGCGATCTCGTGGGCCATCACGCCGGCCAGCTCAGCTTCGTTGTCCGCGGCGAGGATCAGTCCGGAATTCACATAGAAGAATCCACCCGGCAGAGCGAACGCGTTGAGCTCGTCGGTGTCAATCACCTTGATGGTGAACGGAACCTTGGCATCGGAGTTCCGCACCAGGTTCTGCCCGACGCGATTCACATATTCTGTGACCACAGGATCGTTGACCAGCTTGGCGCTCTTCTCCACATACTGCGCGTATTGCCGGCCCATGGCCACTTGCTTGTCCAGCGAGTACCAGTTGCCCACACCCTGCTTACAACCGACGTTGCGATTGCCAATCGCATCGATATTGTTCATCGTGCTCGGACTGGGGGCATTCTTGTCAGGTTTGTCGGGAGGATATTGACTTTGACCCGCGTCCGGAGCTTGCGCTGTATCCTGGCTCGGACTACTGGAACTCGCATTCTGAGCTATACCAGGGGTAAGCAACAGAAGCGCGAGGGCCGCACAAGAGAGGCAGCGAAATACGCAGCGCATGATGTACACCTTCCCGGGGCCGAAGACCAAGGGCACAGCTGACCTCTGCCCAACGTCACCCTGAGATATGTTATAAACCCAAGATGAGCGTGATTGTTCTCCGGTCAACTTTATATTTTCCTGCGTCTTAGCGACAAAGTCCACTCGCAAGATGTCCTCTGTCTGATTTCCACTGTGGACCCGATATCGTTCCACTACATTAGACGCCTCGAAAGCGCATCCGGCTACCGGAATTTCCGTCCAGAGTAGGGGCTATCTTCCTGCGTGATACACTTTTTCTACCGTCCTTATGGCCCAGATTCAGCGTAAAAAAACTTATACCGCTAAGGTCGGCGGCATCCACGTCGGCGGTAATGCACCAATTGTGGTGCAATCCATGACCAATACCGATACTGCCGACATCGATGGCACCATCCGGCAATGTGCCGCCCTGGCTCGCGCCGGCTCAGAGCTGGTGCGCGTCACCGTTAACAACGACGACGCGGCCAAAGCGGTGCCCTTCATTGTGGACGGGCTCGAACGCCTTGGAGTCCCGGTGCCTATCATCGGCGACTTCCACTACAACGGCCATATTCTGCTGAAAAAATATCCAGAGTGCGCGAGGGCGCTGGCCAAATACCGCATCAATCCAGGGAACTGCTCGATTGGCAAAAAGGACGACGACAATTTCCGCACCATGATTGAAGTCGCCATTGAGAACGATAAGCCGGTGCGTATCGGCGTCAACTGGGGCTCGCTTGACCAGGCGCTGCTCACCCGGCTGATGGACGAGAACTCCAAGCTGGATGACCCCAAGGATGCCCA
>Ga0335085_10008089_pt1 | contig 16124 bp, 15 predicted proteins | sample Lox_Sample_45_FD_206712 | JGI IMG/M metagenome (GOLD analysis project Ga0335085, IMG submission 206712) | Soil microbial communities from Loxahatchee National Wildlife Refuge, Florida, United States - Lox_Sample_4.5 | ecosystem: Environmental > Terrestrial > Soil > Wetlands | place: USA...
GAGCCTGCGCAGCGTCGTGGCGGTTTCCTTTGCCAGCGTTTGCGCTGACGCGGGCAATTGGGCTACCTCGAGCTGCTCGGCATTGCGCTCCAGGAATTCCACAACCGCCGACTGGTCCAGCCCGGAGTTGCGCTTCTCTCGGGTGGGTTTGCCCACGGCAGCATCCTTCATCTCTTCCGCAGACGCCAGAACTTCCTGCGCGCAGTAGGCAAGGCCATTCACTTTACGGGTCTTCCGCGCCCGGCGTTCCCACTTTTCAAAGGTCGCGTCGATACCACGCAGCACGGCCTCCAGCGGAATGCCTGCATCCTTCCAGGTTTCCATCAGCGCCCAGTCGAGAGGCGACAACAGCAAGAGGGTGCCGCGGCGGCGCTGAAAGTGCTCCTCAATTTCCGTGAAGTAGTTGAAGTAGGTGTCCACGAATTGCGTTGGGCGTTGCTTCTACCGTGAGGAGACGGCCGACCCTTCCGCGGCTTGATTGTGATCGGCACGTTTGCGCACATGTGTAAGGTTACGCTCATAGATGATCCTGAGTCCTTCCAAGGTGAGCAAGTCGTCGACTTCACCTATGTACTTGGATCCACCGCCCATCAGGGTCGCAAGCCCGCCCGTGGCGACAACTGTAACTTTGTCGCCCAGTTCGGCCATTAGACGCTCCAGGATGCCGTCGATCAGCCCGATATAGCCATAGTACAGACCCGATTGCACGCTGCCGACGGTGTTGGTGGCCAGCACGCGGGCCGGCTTGCGAATGTCCACCCGGGGCAGGCGTGCGGTGTGTTCGAAGAGGGCATCGGCCGAAATGCCGATTCCGGGGGTAATGACACCACCGAGGTATTCGCCCTTGGCCGAGACAACATCAAACGTGGTCGCCGTGCCGAAGTCCACCACAATGCATGGGCCGCCAAACTTCTCGAATGCGGCAACACTATTGACAATGCGATCGGCGCCCACTTCTGCGGGGTTGTCATAGTGCACCGGCATGCCCGTCTTGACCCCCGGTTCGATGAACAGCGGACGCGAGTGGAAATATCGTTCGCACACTTCGCGCAGCGTGGAATCGAGCGGCGGCACCACAGAAGAAATCACGATGCCCTGTACCGCGCCGACTTCCAGCCCATTCATCGCAAACAGATTGCGGAACAGAACACCGTACTCGTCCACCGTTTGCGTCTTGATAGTGGCCACCCGCCAGTTGGCGATGAGCTGCCCGTAATGCACGACGCCGTGCTCCGCGGGCTCAGCTTTGAAGACCCCGAGGACCGTGTTGGTATTGCCTACATCCAGGACCAGGAGCATGAACTTAGTTTCCGTCCAGCGCGCGAACTCCTCCCGAGAATACAGTGCGCAACCCTGAAGTGGTACGTACCAGCAGGAAGCCGCGATCGTCGAGACCCTCGGTCAAGCCCTCGTAGCCGCCATTTTCCTCAACCAATACCCGTCGGGAACGAGCGAACGAGGACCGCCGCTCGAAGTCTCGCAAGACACTTATCCGGGCGGCCTCCCCACCTTCGACTAGCTGGCGATACTCGCTGTCGAGCGATTTTAGCAGAGCTGCCGTAAGCTCGACGCGCGACCACTCGCGGCCACTCGCAACGCGTAAGGAAGTGGCAATCGGTTCCAGCTCTCCGCCGAAGGACGTGTGGTTCACGTTGATGCCGATGCCGACCACAACGTAATGAACACGCGTGGGCTCGGCATTCATTTCCGTCAGGATGCCGCAAAACTTGCGGCCATCCAACAGTACGTCGTTCGGCCAGCGGAGATCGGGATGTAAGCCGGTGGTGCGCTCCACCGCGTCGTAGACCGCAATTCCGGCTATGAGAGAAAGCAACAACGCATCGGAGGGCACGAGCACAGGACGCAGAACCACAGAGGCATAGATTCCGAGGGATTGAGATGACTCCCAGGAGTGGCCTCCGCGACCACGGCCCGCAGTCTGCTCCTCAGCGGCGAAGACTGCGCCTTCCGCCTCGCCCTCGGCCGCGGCGTGCATGGCCGCGACATTGGTCGACCCGACGCGGAAGAAGTGGTGGATGCGCGAGCCAAACATCGTGCCCTGGACCAACGGGCCAAGGGTTTCCGGGAGCAGAAGATCAGGCATGGAATTGAGTTGATAGCCGGTGGCGGGATGCCCGGTGATTTGCACACCTAGTTCGCGAAGATGCTGTACCGCGCGCCACACTTCCGAGCGGCTGGTACCCAAGTCCTCGGCGATGCGTGTTCCGCTGACTACCACAGTGGCGTTGTCGCTCAACAGTCGTACGATGCGTCCCAGGCGCGCACCGGTGGAGCCGTCGGGGAGGACATCAACGCGGGTTGGCGTTGTTTTCGTGATGAGAACCAGTAGCCAGTGACCAGTTGTCAGTAGCCAGTGAAGCTTAGCCCACAAAGCCGGTTACTGACTACTTGACTACCTGCGCCCGATTAGCGGCTGCCGGTTTCCTCGTGGCGACGGGGTACGCGTTTCGACAGGTTGCAGAGGGTTTCGTAGACCACGGTGTCGGCCCAGCGGGCGTGGTTCCAGGCGGTGATTTCCTGCTCGCCACTCCGCCCGATGAGCACAACTTCATCGCCGATCGCCGCACCTGCGACCCGCGTCACGTCCACTAAGGTCAGGTCCATCGAGATGCGACCCACGATGGGAGCGCGCTGGCCACGCAGCAGGACCTGGCCGTGACCGGTTGCTGTTTCTGGAGCGCCAGCCGAAGCAATCGAAATCTTTCGCGCCAGTCCGTCGCCGTAGCCAACCGAAACTACCGCGATGCGGGCCGGAGCGGGCGTAACGTACGCGCCGCCGTATCCTAATGCCTGGCCGGCGGGCACCTCGCGCAAGCCGAGGACATGCGTCTTCCAGGCGAGCGCGCGCCTTAGCGGCAATGGCGCGACCTCAGTCACCGGCGAGCCATCCCGGTGCCAGGTGGGCTGCTCGTATCCGTAAAGCGCGAGTCCGGGGCGGACGAAATTGTGCCAGGTATCGGGACGAGCTGCCACAGCGCCACTGTTGGCTAGGTGCCGCAGAGCCGGACGTAAGCCGTACCCCGCGAGGATGTGTAGCGCAGTCTCGAAGCGCTCGACCTGTTGGCGCGTTCCCTCATCGTCCAGCACTTCTGATGACGCCAGATGACTGAACACGCCTTCCATCTCAATCTGCGGCAGGCGCTTTAGTCCCTCCGCGAACGCATCCAACTCGGCAAAGGGCAGCCCCAGGCGGGCCATGCCGGTATCAACCTTTAGATGTACGGGGACTCGCCTCGTAAGACCCAACCGCGTCGCGGCTTTGGCCAACGCCTGCGCGTCCTCGAGGCGAAAGACTGCCGGCGTGAGCTGATGAAGGAGCGCATCCTCCTCCTCACCGGGATATAGCCCGCACAGCACCAGAATACGGCCTGTGACACCCGCCTCGCGCAGCAGTACACCCTCGTCAGTCGAGGTCACGCCGAACCATTTCGCCCCAGCTTGCTCGAGGGCGGGTGCGCACACCTCGACGCCATGGCCATAAGCGTTGCACTTCACCACTGCGCAGACTGTAACTCCTGCGCCTACATGTTCCTGGAGGACACGAAAATTGTGCCGCAATGCGGAGAGCGAAACTTCGGCCCAGTTGGGCCGCGTCTCAATGCGAGAGGATGTGAATGTTGCAGCCAAGAGTTCAATGATACGAGTGGTTATTGGACAGACGCCAGAGAATCGGGAGTTATACTTTGGCTTCGGGCTCCTAAACAGCCGACAACTCGAGTTGATTGAGTACCATTTTAGTGCCAACCAATGAACTTCGCTACTAAAGGGCTATTGCAGCGGCGACTTCCGTGGTATAAACGGAAACCAGCAGAGCCCCCTGTTCCCGGAGGAGGTGAGGGTGATTCCTCTAGAAACTCGCAATGGGTTCAGTGGTAAATGGCGTGAGCGCGCGAGAAACCGGGACCACAAAGCGAGCCTGAGCCTATGATCAACGTCGTCATCGCCGATCAGCAAGCGATCTTCCGTGCCGGCATCGCTAAAGTACTTGCGGTAGAGGAAGACATTCGCATCGTGGGACAGCCGCAATCTTCAGAACAATTGCTGAACGTGCTGGAGAAACTTCGCTCGCACGTACTTATCTTGTCGACCAGCTTCCTGCCGGTGTTGCCCGCGGTTCAGGAAATTGCGAACGCCCGCAATGTCGCCTTGCTGATGCTGATAGAAAATACCGCGACCGCGTCGGACTTCATGCGAATGGGCGCACAGGGGGTAATCTACCGCAGTGCGAGCGGCAACGTGGTGGTGGAAGCGGTGCGCTGCTTGTCGCGAGGCGAACCATTCCTGCAAGGCCCCAATATGGAGGACGAAGTGAGCGAAGATTTGGTCGGGGCGCGGGTGAAAGACCGCCTTTCCGACAGGGAGTTGCGAATCATCGCTGCGGTTGTACAGGGCTATAAGAATCGCGACATTGCGAACCAGTTGTTTACCAGCGAACAGATGGTCAAGAACGCCTTGCGCAATATCTTCGATAAGATCGGGGTTTCAGACCGTTTGGAATTGGCGCTGTTTACCATTCATCACCGGATACTGGCCCAGGCCACCGCTGCAGTGCCGCCGGCGCCGGTGCAGCGGCGCAATGGGCAGAACCATGATACGAGGGCGATGGCCGCAACTCCGCCTACGGCCGTCAATTGACGCTAACGCTTAGGCTCCCGCGAACCCCAGCGCCGATGGGCCGACGTGGCGTCGAGGTCTCGGTTAGGCAACAAACAACCTAGGGTTGGCGTCCACTCCGCTTCAGCAATTCGTTCATGATGGTGACCAGTTCTTCAGGGTCGACGGGCTTCTCCAAGTAGAGATCAGCCAGCGGCTCGGCAGCCTGGAAAGCTTCCGACACGTAGCCGGAAACCACCACGACCGGCATGGCGGAGTGGCTCCTGGCAGCTTGCACAATGGCGCGGCCATCACCGTCCCCCAGCCGCCAGTCCGTGACCACCGCGTCGAAGCTGTCCTGGGACAGCTTCTCGACCGCTTCGCGAGCTGAGATGGCTGCGATCGCCTCGTGGCCGGCAGCCTTCAGAATCTCGCACTTTAACTTGACAACGTGCGGTTCGTCGTCGACACAAAGGATCTTGGCCATAGAAAAATGTCCTGAGGATCGCCTGCGAAGCGGGATGCCTCGCCAGGCACGGAGCAAAGGGGAAACACAACTTCACCAACTTGACGGCTATTGTTGAGCAGTATGACGCCGTTGTCAAATAGCGTTTGCCGGGATGCTCTTAGCACCGGATCGCGACGTTCGTTGCGTGAGCGCTGGAGCCTCTCTACAGAACACGGCCGGCCCTAATGGGATAGACCCTCAATTCGCAGTCTTGCTCACTTTCTTCTTCTGCCATTCGCGGTAAGCCTCGCTCTTGGACAATCCAAACTCCCGCGCCGCCTGCTTAAGGGCAGCTTTTTCTTCGAGCTGGCTGCTGCCCATCAGCTCCCGCACTCGCTGCCCAAGGCTTGGCCCTGAAGGTCGCGCCTGCTGCGCGTCTTCCATCTTGCCGATCAACAACGTGATCTCACCTTTTATGTCGCCGCGCTGTTCCAACTGCTCGAGCACCGCCGCGGCCCGCCCCCGCAGGAATTCCTCGTGCAACTTTGTGACCTCGCGAGCGATCACCACGTGGCGTTCCGGGCCGAGGACCTCAGCGATGTCGCGCAGGGCCTCCACAATCCGGTGGGGCGCTTCGTAGAAGATCTGGGTAAGCGGCGAGTCACGTACGGCCTCCAGGGCTGTGCGCCGTGCGCCCGTCTTGGCGGGAAGGAAGCCGCTGAAGCGAAAAGAATCGGTCGGCAATCCGCTAGCCACCAGGGCCGATAAGAACGCCGACGCGCCGGGAATCGGCACCACTCGGATGTGGTGCCGCACCGCCAGCGTTACCAATCGATAACCCGGGTCGCTCACTCCCGGCGTTCCGGCATCGGTGACCAGCGCGATGTTGTCGCCATCTTCCAGGTGGACCACCAACTCGGCCGCTCGGGTCAGTTCGTTATGCTCGTGATAGCTGACCGTTGGCTTCTCGATACCGTAATGGACCAGCAGCTTCATGGTTTGACGCGTGTCTTCGCAAGCGATCAGGTCTACATTCTTTAACGTGTGCAAGGCACGGAGCGTAATGTCTTCGAGATTGCCGATCGGCGTGCCAACCAGATAGAGGGTTCCGGGTGCAACCGCCTCGCCGTTGCCAATAACGCTCGCGCCTGCCGCCTTCCTGACCATTTCGCGCTCAGTTTAGCACTCTTCGATGGGCTGGTTGCTCACAGACAAGTTCAGCCATCCCGATTTGCCGGAACCCGGTCTCGTCAGCTACGATAGATACTTACCCGGCCAGTTTGGCAATCTTCTGGAGTAATTCATGGCACAAGTATGTGAAATCTGCGGCCGCGGGCCGCGTTCGGGCAATAACATCAGTCACGCGCACAATGTCACCAAGCGGCGCTGGAACATCAACCTGCGTCCCGTCCACGCCAAAACCAAGACCGGAAACAAACGTATGCGCGTCTGCACCTCCTGCCTGCGCAGCGGCAAGGTCGTCAAGGCCTAGCGGCTCGAGCCTCGTCCTTTCAGCCCTCTCCAGCGCGAGGGTTTTGCTTTGGAGTCGGAACCCGAGTCGCAAACCCATAGCCGATGAGAATTCCGATCAGCGCTCCCGCCACGACATCGCTGGTGTAGTGATAGCCGTCGTACACCGCGCCCAAGCACATTAGCAGGTTCGCCGCCAGCACCCACGGCGCAGCCCACGACAGAAACCTGGTGACGAACACCAGCACCACGAAGGCCAGCATGATGTGCGCACTGGGGAAGGCATTGCCGTGTACGCCGCCATGATTCTGGACGAGCTGCACCATGGTCTGGAAGGGCCCGCCGTGCGGACTGGCGATCTGTTGTACTCCCAGACGGTTCGCGGGACTCTGCGTCGGGAACAGCAGATACGTCGCGTAACACAGCACATAGCCGATGCTGAGCGCGTCGGTCATCCTGCGGAACGCGCCCGCGAAGTGCTTCCGATCGCGCCACGCCCAGAATATTCCGCCAAACACCGGGTACAGCAGATAGAACACGAAGTAGCCGAACTCCTGAAGCTCAATCAGCCATGACGGGGTATGCCGGTGCATCCACTGCACCGGTGGAATGGCGAAGAGTAGTGACTCGAATGCGATCAGGTGCGGGTTCTGCCAGTCGCCCCGGATCGAGAGCGACAGATACGAGACCTCCTCGAAGACAGTGGTGAAGAGGACGGCCGGCAACCAGTCGTGGACGAATTCCCACGCCTTGCCGTCGCCTCGCTTGCGCGCCAGTAGCACGATCATCGCCATGGCAAACAAATTCCAGGCAAGGTACCCCGGCCAGTGTTCTACCCGCTCGTGCTGCACCAGCACGACCAGGGTCAGAACAATATGTACAGCGAGGTAGAGGCGGTCGGTAAGGTTCATCCGCGGCTACGCCAGCGCAATTACGTCGATCTCTACCAGCACGTCCTTCGGCAGGCGTGCTACCTCGACGGTGGACCGTGCTGGGGGCGCTTGCGTGAAGTAGCGGCCATAGACTTCGTTCATGGCGGCGAAGTCGGACATGTTCTTGAGGAAGACGGTGGTCTTCACGGCGCGGTCCAGCGAGGTGCCGGCGGCCTTCAGAATACCGGCGAGATTCTGCAGCGCGCGCTCTGTTTGCGCAGCAACATCGCCGGTCACAACCTGTTGGGTGGCGGGATCGAGCGCCACCTGCCCCGAGACAAACACCAACCCGTTGGCCTTGATGGCCTGTGAATATGGGCCAATCGCCTTCGGTCCATCGTCGGTCGCGATCACTTCGCGCATAAATCCTCCTGTACTGCGTGGAGCGGCTGGAGGTAGTCATCATTAGGACGACCAAACAGGGTTGACCTGGGAACTATTTTATGAATCGAACGCAATAGATTATCGTCACCACTCCGAACCACAACGTGCTTAAGGCTAACAAGCCGATCTTCAGCCGAAAGAATATCCATGCCCAGCGATACTTCGGCTTGGTGTAGTCATAGGGGAAGTCTGCATCCGGCAAGATCTTTCCGGCCTCCACTTGGCATTCGGCCTCATCGATTGTGCCTTTAATGAACTCAAGGGAAAGCACTATCTGACACAAGTCAATAAGAAGAACAATGAACAAAAGAACTGCCACGAGCAAGAGATTCATGGCTGCCCACCGCGGCAGGCGGTAATCCCTCGCTCCAAATCCCAGAACCCCACCCAGGATCGCTGCCGTGAAGGCGAGAAGGCCCACAGCGAGCGTTCTCACCTGAACGGTAATGCCCTCGTTTCGCTTTTTTAATTCGTCGCGAAGAACTTCGAGGGTGGGGGACATGGCTGTTAAAGCTCTTTTCTTCCAGGTCCTGCCACTGGCTGCATATACCGGTTCCAGCGTGGAGACGAGCACGTGATTCCTGCCAGAATGAGGCAGGGCGCTGGTTCTCGGTGCCTCTAGCTACCTGGAAGGCTACCGACGAGTACTAGTGTGGTTTTTGAGGTTTCGCAGGTGGAGGCGTTCCGCCCTTACCTGGCTTTTTTCCCGCTGAATAATCCACACGAATCCCGTCAACTCTCCACAGCATCTTCGCTCTCCTAGTATCGGATACTCTCACCAATCCGCGGGCCAATCTTCATCCCATCGAATACAATAATCTACTTCGCAATCTTCTCTCCAATCGACTTGGCCTGCGTGAACAGCAGCAGGTAATCGGGACCTCCGGCCTTCGAGTCGGTGCCCGACATGTTGAAGCCCCCGAAGGGATGCGCGCCCACAATGGCTCCCGTACACTTCCGATTGATGTAGAGGTTGCCCACATGGAACTGCTCCTTGGCCAAGGCGATCTTATCGTCCGAACTTGTATAAACCGCACCGGTCAAGCCGAACTCCGTGTTATTAGCGATTGCCAGCCCATCTTCGAAGCCGCGCGACTTGATCACGGCCAGCACCGGGCCAAAAATCTCCTGCTGCGAGATCGTCGCCATCGGGTCAACATCTGCGATTACTGTTGGCTGGATGAAGTAGCCGTCACCCGCCTCGATTGCACGTCCACCGCCGGTAATCAGCCGCCCGCCTTCGGCGATGCCCTTCTCGATGTAGCCGAGAATCGACTTCATCGACTTCTCGTTCACCACCGGGCCCATGCCGGGGTTCTGTGGAGGATCGCCGACGGTAATCTTCTCCACGCGCTCGCGCAAACGCTGCACAAAGCGGTCGTAGATGCGCTCGTCCACAATCGCGCGCGAGCACGCCGAGCACTTCTGCCCACTGAAACCAAAGGCCGAAACCGCGACGCCCTCGACCGCAGCATCAAAGTCTGCGTCGGCATCCACAACAATCGAGTCCTTGCCGCCCATCTCCAGCACCGTGCGCTTGATCCAGATTTGGCCCGGCTGTTGCGTTGCCGCACGCAGGTTGATGTGCAGGCCAACTTCCTTCGATCCGGTGAAAGCGATGTATCGCGTCTTGGGATGCTCGACCACGGCATTGCCGAAACTGCCGCCCTTGCCGGGACAGAAGTTGGCCACACCGTCAGGCAGGCCGGCCTCTTCCAGGATCTCGAAGAACTTCGCCGCAATCGTAGGCGAGTCGCTCGAGGGCTTCAGGATGACGGTATTGCCGCACACGATGGACGCCAGCGTCATGCCGCCCATGATGGCGCCCGGAAAGTTCCACGGTGGAATCACCACGCCAACTCCCAGCGGGATATACCGCAGCCAATCGCGCTCGCCGGGCAACTGCACCGGCGTCTCGACCTGCGATAGCCGGACCGTCTCCAGCGCGTAAAAATCGCAGAAGTCAATCAGTTCGGCGATATCGCCGTCAGCCTCGGCCCAGTTCTTGCCAACCTCGAAGACCAGCCACGCCATCAGCTCGAATTTACGCTCGCGCATGATCGCGCTGGTGCGGAACAGCAGCCCGGTGCGCTCTTCAACCGAAGCATATTTCCAGGTCTCGAACGCCTTCAACGCCGCCTGCATTGCGGGTTCGACCTCTTCCGCGCCTGCCGCTTGATGGACGCCGACAATCTCCGACGGCTTGGCGGGATTAATGGAAGTGATCTTGTCCGCGGTCTTCAGGTGCCGACCGCCAATGACCAGGTCGTATTCGCGCCCCAACTCGGCGCGGACCTTTTCGATGGCGGCGCGCATACGGCGCGCGTTCTCCGGATTGCTGAAGTCTATTGGCGGTTCGTTCTTGAACTGTGTGGGTATGCTGACGTCCTTCATACCTTCGCGGGTGGGTGCAAGTGTAGTGGCCATGAATGCATTCCTTTCAGAAAGGCGATTCTAAGTAGATGCCGTGCGGTACGGCGGGATGCGGGGAGCTGCGCTGACCTGCCATTTTAGCACCGTCGGATAGGGCCACAGAACCCGCCAACCACAATCAGCAAAGCGGCAATTGAATCGCGGCCCGGAATGCGCCATCATTGCCAGCGGCATCGAACTTAATGGAAGGTGACGTCATGGCCCACACAACTGCCATTCCGACCCGCAGCTTCGGATTCTTCCTCAACGGCGAGTGGATAACCCACGGCCGCGATGTGGTGGTGACGTCACCCTATGACCGCAGCGTGGTGGCGGTGGTGCATGAGGGAGGCCGCGACGATGTTGAGGCTGCCATTGCCGCAGCCGTCGAGGTCTTCACGATCACCCGCAAGCTGACGTCCCACCAGCGCGCCGGCATTCTTCGCAAGATCACCGACGGTATTGCCGCGCATCGGGAAGAGTTTGCCCGGACCATCTGCCAGGAAGCGGGTAAGCCCATCAGGACGGCACGCATCGAGGTCGACCGCGCTATCAACACCTTCCACATCGCCGGCGAAGAGAGCACGCGGATTTACGGCGAGTACATTCCACTCGACACCCTGGAGTCCACCGCTGGGCGCTGGGGCCTGGTGCGACGCTTCCCGCTCGGCCCGGTGTTTGCCATCACACCCTTCAACTTTCCGCTGAACCTGGTGGCCCACAAGGTCGCGCCTGCCATCGCGGCGGGCTGTCCTCTCATCCTGAAGCCCGCGCCGCAAACCCCGGTTTCGTCGCTGCTGCTGGCCGAGATCGTCGCCGAATCCGGCTGGCCCGCAGGCGCCTTCGCCGTGATGCCACTGTCCAACGAGAACGCCGCGTTGCTGGTCGGCGATGACCGCATCAAGCTGCTGACCTTCACCGGCAGCGCTGCCGTGGGATGGCAACTGAAATCCAAGGCCGGAAAAAAGCGGGTCACGCTGGAGCTGGGCGGCAACGCCGGCGTCATTGTGCACAGTGATGCCGACCTGCCTCACGCTGCACAGCGCTGCGTTGCGGGCGGATTCTCCTACGGCGGACAAACCTGCATCTCCGTGCAGCGCATCCTGGTCCATCGCCCCGCCTTCGACTCGTTCACCGGCCTGCTGCTGGAGGGCGTTCGCCATCTGAAGATGGGCGACCCCATGTTGGAGAGCACCGACGTCCCACCGCTGATTCGCGAGCAGGATGCGGTGCGGGTGGTGGAGTGGATCGAGGAAGCGGTCAAGGACGGGGCCAAACTCCTGTGCGGAGGCAAGCGCCACGGTTCGCTGGTCGAGCCCACCGTGCTTACCGGCACCGATCCCACCATGCGCGTCAATTGCGCCGAAATCTTCGGGCCGGTCGTGACGGTGGAACCCTACGACGAATTTCACGCCGCCGTGCGCCAGACCAACGATTCCGCCTATGGACTGCAAGCAGGGGTGTTTACCCGCGATGCGGTCTTGATCCAGACGGCGTTCGAGCAACTGGAAGTGGGAGGAGTCATGGTGGGCGATGTGCCCAGCTTCCGCGTCGACCAGATGCCTTACGGCGGCGTCAAAGACTCAGGCCTGGGCCGGGAAGGGCTCCGCTATTCCATCGAAGACATGACCGAGCGCAAGCTGCTGGTCATGGCCTTGAAGTGAAGCGGCCCATTCGCCCATGAAGTTGCAAGGGAAGTTACGGTTGGCTGCCGCCGGCCATGCCGAAGTCGCTGCTTTCAGTGGGCTCATTGGCCTCGGACCACTTCGACGCGCCGCTCGAGCGGTCACCATACTTCTCGTAAACCACAACGTGCAACACCGGTTGCCGCTCTTCGATGGGGTCCACCATGCCCGCCTCTTTCAAGGGCATTAAGTACGTGGTAATCCACGCGTACTGCTCGGCAGTCAGCCCGCGCCGTGACAGGTCGAAGCTTACCCCAGCCAGGTGGGTCGATGCGGTATCGCCCCATTCCGGAGCAGCAAAGCGATTATGACGCCGCAGGCTGTGCTGCTGCTGCATCGTACGGACCAGGGAATTGACTAGCAGTGGAGTGTGAAATTCGGCGTAAAACGCCTGGCTGAAATCTTCCAGAAAATCCCGGGTCCAGGGACGGCAGTAGCGCCGGTTGTCCTCCAGGTTGGCGGCCAGCTTCAGAGCGTCGGTTTCATTGACGGGAACCAGCTCCTGCGCCAATTCGTGCTGCATCAGGTCAAAATCATTGGCGACCCGGAATGCCTGCGAGCGGTCCAATTCCTGGTTTTGCTGCACCAGCAGGTCGTGCGAGCCCGGAAACACCATGGTCCAATGGCTGATGCGCCAGTGAAAGCCCGGAGGTAGGGCAACGTTGGAATGATGCGCGGTCTTGTGTACCTTGCTGGAGCCCTTCTTGGTGGTTGGATGAGTCGCGGCGTGGACCGCCGTTCCAGTAACCAGGAACGCAGTGCAGAGCACGAGAGCATCACGCAGCCTGCGATGCCAGGCGCGCGACGCAAGGTCTGAGACCCTCCGGACTAACAGCCGGACAACTTGAGAAGACGAGAATGGGACAAGCATCGTTAATCAATGCGGTACGACTGTTCCATTACACCACAGAAGCGAGTTGAGGCAAAATGATTTGCCGCAATTGATGCAGCCCAAAAGTGGAGTGGGAATGTAGCACCCAAAATGGGATATCAGAAGGCGAAGTGAGCAAAATTAACCTTGACAGGCCGCCATACCTACTCGCCACGATAGATCATCTCCGTGATCGTACAATCGTCGGTCAGGGCCGTCTCCCCGCGAAACTCCGTCACCGCCTGCTCGATGGCGGCGAATCCGTCACGGCAGCACTCCTGTAGGCGTTCGACTCCAAAAAACTCGCCCTCGTCGTCTTCGGCTTCAGTTACGCCATCGGTTACCAGCAGGAGCCGATCTCCCGGCTTCATCTGCAAGCGCGTCACTTGGAATTCGACGCCGGCAACCAGACCAACCGGCAGATTCCCCTCCTCGAGCTTGGTCACTGTGTCGCCGGAAACCAGCAGGGGCGGCACGTGCCCGCAGTTGATTAATTCCAGCTCGCCGCTGGGTAGCAGCCGGGCTACAACCAGGGTGGCGTACTTCTGGCCTCCGACTTTCTCGCACAGGAACCGGTTCACCGCGGCGATCATCTCGGGCAGTTCCGAGTCGCGGGCCAGTTGCGAGTACAGCATGCCTTGCAGGATGGAAGCCACCACCGCTGCCGAAACTCCTTTGCCCGATACGTCGGCCACGATCAGCGACAGACCACCAGCCGTATGGACCAGGTCGAAGAAATCCCCGCCAATGTCTTTGCAGGCATAGCTGACGGCGTTCACCTTGGCAAAGGGCACGTCAGGCACGGTAACGGTCATCAACCGCTGCTGGATCTCGGCGGCGATCGCCAGCTCCTGGCGGTAGCGTTTGGCCGCATCCTCGGCCTGCACCAGCGCGGCATTTTCCACCAACGCGGCGGCGCCGTTGGCGATGGTGCGCAGGATGTCGTGGCTGACCGACGACAGCTTCCCCGACAGAAAATGGGCGTCGAGATACAAGACTCCCTGAATTGCGGAGTCGCCCGGGGTGCTCGAATCCTTGGCTTTGTCCTGAATGACGGTCTTGCGCAGAGGAATGCAAATCACGCTGTGCAGGTTGTGCGCCACCACACTCTGCCGTCCCGTCAGCTTGGCGGACTCATCGGTGTCTGTTACCAGGAATTCTGAGGCGCTGATAGCGGCGTCACGCAACACTGAGCGCGAGATAGTGCTGTCGTCCGTAATGCGCCCGCCGCTCTTGTCCCGGCCTGCGGCCAGGCGCAACTCACCGTCCTCCTGGCGCAGGAATACGAATCCTCGTTCCGCATGGGTCAACCGCAGAGCAGCTTCCAACAGCGTGTGCAAGACATCGTCAAGCACACCGCTGGTGTTCAACTTGCGCGCTGCCTCGAGAAAAACGTTCAACATCTCGAGGTCCGAGCCTGCCCCACTGGCTGGTTTCCAGGTGGAAAACTGGCTCAAGAATTGTTGTGCCGCGCTGGAGGGTGAGCGGTCAGGACTGAACAGCACATACGCCGCGCCTTGCACTCCGAATTCGACGCGATCATTGCGCGCCAGCTTGCGGCGTTCGATGCGCTCGCCATTCACGAAGGTACCGTGACGGCTGCCCTGGTCAATGAGGTACGTGCCGTCCGTTTCCCGCACAAACTGCGCGTGCTCGCGCGAGACCCGAGGATCGGCCAAAACGAGGTTGCGGTCCGTCCGCCGGCCAACCGTGAACGGATAGCGATCGAGCATCAGGGTACGGCGGTCGACACCTTCCACCACTACCAGCACCAGCGGGTCGCCGGTGGACGGAGGGTCGGTTTTGCGCACCCACATGCCGGTTGTGCTCATCTGGCGGGTCTCCTCATGGGGGCAGACGCTGGCGGCAGACCTGAGTTTAGTCCAAGTACCGTCACTGTAGCCACTGTTGTTTCCTTCCGGCAGGCAAAAAAGGACGCTCCACACGGCACCACGGTGCCTAAGGGAAATCCCAACCCTTGGACAGAACCAGGCGGAACTTTCACTCCTCCTTTGCCGTACTTCGGAGTGTGAGAGGTTTCAGCGGCCTGGCCGAGGCGTGGAACCCCAAGAGAAAAGGAGCACGTCATGGACGGAAACATTGTTGGTCTAGCGGCAGTGATTATGATTTTCGGCATCCCGATGGCGGCCTTGTACACCTATTACCGGGTGCGCAAGCTGCGCACCGAGGAGCGCCTCGCGGCCATTGCGCGCGGCGTGGCCGTTCCCATGGAACCAGACCTCTCCCAGGCACAACGCACGCGCCGGTCGGGCATTCTGCTGGTGAGCGGCGCCTTGGGCTATACGGCGGCCTTCGGACTCATCGCACGCGCCGAGCCCGATGCCTTGGTGGCTGCGGCTTTCGGCATCATCCCGTTCGCCATCGGAGTCGGGTGCTTTCTGGATTCCGCTCTCGTGCGCCGCGACCTCCGCGCTTCGTGATTAGCCGCCGCCGGGCCTCACCACACTACGCATTGCTCGGCGGCCGGCCGCACCATGGGCGAATCCGGCTTGCAGGAAAACGCCTTGGCAAACGGCGGAAAGTTGGACAGCGGTCCAATCACGCGGAATTTGGCCACCGGATGCGGATCCCCCTGCACCATCAGCCGTTGGGTTTCAGGCCGGGTTTCGTCGCCGCGGAACTGTCCCCACGCGATGAAGAACTGCTGATCGGGAGTGAAGCCGTCAACCACCGGCGCAGGAGGCTTCCCCTGCTGGGCCTTCTGAAACGCCAGGTAAGCAATCTTCACCCCCGCCAGATCCCCGATGGATTCGCCTAGTACCAGCTTGCCGTTGTGGTGGATGTTGGGCTCGATGTAGTAGCCGTCGAACTGCTTGGCCACGCATCCCGTCTTGGCCTGGAACTTCTTCAGGTCATCGGCGGTCCACCAGTTGTTCAGGCGGCCCTGGGCATCGAACTGCGCGCCCTCGTCGTCAAAGCCATGGCTGATTTCGTGGCCGATCACGACGCCGATGGCGCCGTAGTTGTAAGCGTCCGTGGCCTTGGCGTTAAATGCCGGCGGCTGCAGGATCCCGGCGGGAAAAACAATCTCGTTGAGCTTCGCGTCGTAGTAGGCATTTGAAGTCGGAGGAGTCATACCCCAGCGTCCGCGGTCGACCGGCTTGCCGATGGTGGAGCGGTCGTCGTTTACTGCAAACTGCCCCGCCGCCAGGACGTCGTCGAAATAGGAGCCGCGCGTGATGACCACGCTGCTGTAGTCCTTCCACTTGTCGGGATATCCGACCTTGACATTGAAGCTGGCAATTTTTTCCATCGCCTTCTTCTTGGTGTCGGGACCCATCCAGTCG
>Ga0335085_10008090_pt1 | contig 16123 bp, 13 predicted proteins | sample Lox_Sample_45_FD_206712 | JGI IMG/M metagenome (GOLD analysis project Ga0335085, IMG submission 206712) | Soil microbial communities from Loxahatchee National Wildlife Refuge, Florida, United States - Lox_Sample_4.5 | ecosystem: Environmental > Terrestrial > Soil > Wetlands | place: USA...
GGTGCGACCTCCTATCGTTTTGACATCGTACTGATATCGTACCTCCGGGCCCGCCGCAAGCCCCCGACAAGCTCGCGTCATCACGGTCGATATCCAACTCGGAAAAGCCGGCCGCCGCCCACACTCCCTTCGCCGGAGGCCGAGCGGAGCGCCCTCACCCGCACCTTCGGCCCTCCCCCCTTCTTCCCCCTGCCCTGCGCCGCCGTTCACGTGGGACGCCGTCCGACCCGTGCCCTTTCTCCCGGCGCGACCGGCGGGAGCGCGCATCGTCCCCGCTCGCTGGGACAGCCTGTGGTCCTCGCGGCGCGTGCCGGCGCCACGGCGCGCACGCGCGTCCACCTGCATGGACGTTCATTCGCGCTGCTGCGCTCTCGGCGAAGGGGTGGTAGTCATGCCCCCGCGCCGGGGGAGCGCGTTCCGCCTTTTCCGGAGCGGAGCCGGTTCTCCGCTGGCGCAGGAGCCCGCGCGCGATGCCCTTTCCCTACCCGATCCTCTCCGCGGAGGAGGCGGCCGCGCTCGTCCAGCACGGCCAGACCATCGGCTTCAGCGGCTTCACCGCCGCGGGCTCGGCCAAGGCGGTCCCGAAGGCCATCGCCGACCGTGCCCGCGAGGAGCACCGCGCCGGGCGGCCCTTCCAGATCGGCGTCTTCGCCGGCGCCTCCACCGGGTCGTCCCTCGACGGCGCCCTCGCAGCTGCCGAGGCGATCCGCTTCCGCACGCCCTACCAGTCCGACCCGCTGCTCCGCTCGCAGATCAACGCGGGCAAGGTCCGCTTCGTGGACATGCACCTGTCGGCGTTCCCCCAGAACGTCCGGTACGGCTTCCTCGGCCCGGTGCACTGGGCGGTGGTGGAGGCCTGCGACCTCACCCATGGCGGCGGCATCGTCCTCACCACCTCGGTCGGGGCGACGCCCACCTTCTGCCGGGAGGCGGAGCGGATCGTCGTCGAGCTCAACTCGGCGCAGCCGTCCTTCCTGCTCGGCATGCACGACCTCTTCGAGCCGAAGGACCCGCCGGCGCGCCAGGAGATCCCGATCTTCGCGCCGTCCGACCGGATCGGCTCCCCGCTCCTCCTCGTGGACCCGAAGAAGATCGCCGGCGTCGTGCTCACCCGCATCCCCGACGAGACGGCCGGCTTCTCGCCTCCCACGCCCGAGACGGTGAAGATCGGCGAGCACGTGGCCGAGTTCCTCGTGGCCGAGATGCGGGCCGGGCGCATCCCGGCCTCGTTCCTGCCGCTGCAGTCGGGCGTGGGCGACATCGCCAACTCGGTGCTCGGCGCGCTGGGGGCCCACCCCGACGTGCCGCCGTTCCAGATGTACACCGAGGTCCTGCAGGACTCCGTCGTGCCGCTCCTCGAGAGCGGGCGCTGCACCTTCGCCTCCACCTGCGCGCTCACGCTCTCGGAGGAGCAGCTCCGCAAGGTGACCGAGCGCCACGAGCACTTCCACGACCGGATCGTGATGCGACCGCAGGAGATCACCAACCACCCGGAGGTCGTGCGCCGGCTCGGCATCCTCTCCATGAACACCGCGATCGAGGTGGACCTCGGCGGGAACGTGAACTCCACCCACGTGGTGGGTCGCCAGATGATGAACGGCATCGGCGGCTCCGGCGACTTCACGCGCAACGCCTACATCTCGATCTTCTCCTGCCCCTCCACCGCCAAGGCCGGCCGCATCTCCACCATCGTCCCGCTCTGCAGCCACATGGATCACAGCGAGCACTCGGTCCAGATCGTGGTCACCGAGCAGGGCGTGGCCGATCTCCGCGGCCGGGACCCCCACGAGCGCGCCCAGCTCGTCATCGACCACTGCGCGCACCCGGATTATCGCGACCAGCTGCGGCAGTACCTGCGGCTGGTGAAGGAAGGCCACGAGCCCCAGTCGCTCAGCCTCGCCTTCGCGATGCACCGGAAGTTCCTGACCGACGGTGACATGCGGAACATCGACTGGGAATCGTGGCGGTAGCCCGTGCGAGATCTCCGGGTCCCAAGCGATCTTTCTCCGCTGCGGCCCGAGCTCGCCCTTGCGGGAGTGGACCCGTTGAGGTCTGATTCGCGCGCACCGACTCGCTTCTTTGGGGCCGCCCACGCGGCCGGGAGCTCGAATCGATGAACGTTCCCCGCAACCTCATCGCGCTCCTCGGCGCCTCGCTGGCCGTGGTTTCCGGCGTCATCATCGTCGGGCTCGCCGTGGCGGGCCTGTTCGGCTGGGAGGGGAGCCCCTACGCGGGCATCGTCGCCTTCCTCGTCCTCCCGATGTTCTTCGTGCTGGGCCTGTTGCTCATCCCGCTCGACCACCTGCTCGCGCGCCGCGCCGTCGAGAAGGGCACGCCCGAGGCGGCGCTGCCGGTCATCGACGTCAACGTCGATTCCACCCGCAGGAAGGTGGTGGCGTTCGTCGGCATCACCGCGGTGAACCTGCTCATCGTGGCGTTCGCGGCGTACCAGGGGATGCACGTCATGGACAGCCCGCAATTCTGCGGGAAGACCTGCCACAAGGTGATGGCTCCCGAGTTCACGGCCTACGAGCGCTCGCCCCATGCGCGCGTCGCCTGCGTGGAGTGCCACATCGGCGCCGGCGCGTCCTGGTTCGTGAAGTCCAAGCTCTCCGGCGCCTGGCAGCTCGTCTCGGTGACCTTCGACCTCTACCATCGGCCCATCCCCACGCCGGTCCACGCCCTGCGCCCCGCCCGGGATACCTGCGAGGCCTGCCACTGGCCGTCCAAATTCGCCGGCGATCTCCTGAAGGTGAAGACGGTCTTCGGCAACGACGAGAAGAACACGGAGAAGAAGACCGTGCTCCTCATGCACGTGGGCGGCGGCGACGACGCCCACGGGCACCCCACCGGCATCCACGCCCACGTCGCTCCGGGCGTGCAGGTGCGCTACCTCGCCGACGCCGACCGGAAGGTCATCACCACGGTCGAGTCGATCTTCCCGGACGGCCGGCACCGGATGTTCCGCACCAAGAACAGCCCCCTCGTCGACCCGCCTCCGGAACAATGGCGCACGATGGACTGCATCGACTGCCACAATCGCGCCGCGCACCGGTATCGCACGCCGGCCGTGGAGGTCGATCTGGCCCTCTCCACGGGGCGCCTCGACCGCTCGCTCCCCTTCATCCGCAGGGAGGCGGTGAAGGTGCTGAAGGCCGACTACGGAACCCGCGAGGAGGCGCGCGTCCAGATCCGCGAGGGGCTGGTCGGCTTCTACCGCGGCCTCGACCCGGCCGCCTACGCCGGGCGCGCCAGGATGGTCGAAGGGGCGGCCGACGCGGTGGCCGAGATCTACGAATGGAACGTCTGGCCCAACATGAAGATCGGCTGGGGCACGTACCCGAGCCTCATCGGCCACGACGAGACCGACGGTTGCTTCCGCTGCCACGACGACGACCACAAGACGGTGGACGGCAAGACCATCACCCAGGACTGCGACCGCTGCCACGCCGTGCTGGCCCAGGAGGAGGAGAATCCGAAGGTCCTCTCTGCCCTGAAGCCCTGAGGTTATGCTTCGGGTCTCATGAGCCTCCTCGCCGCGGGCCCCGGCGTCCTCCTCGTCGACACCGGACACCTGCGCGACCAGGCGGTCGCCGCCTACGTCATCCAGGGCAAGCGGGGGGCCGCCGTGGTGGAGACCGGCACCGCGCGAACCGTCCCCCGCCTGCTCGCGGCCATCGCCGAGGCCGGCCTCGCCCCCGAGGACGTGAGCCACGTGATCGTGACCCATGTGCACCTCGACCACGCGGGCGGAGCGGGGGCGCTCCTCACCCGGCTGCCGCGCGCGAAGCTCGTGGCGCATCCGCTCGGCGCGCGCCATCTCGTGGACCCATCCCGGCTCGTGGCCGGAGCCTCCGCCGTGTACGGGGAGGCGGCGTTTCGCGAGCACTACGGCGATGTGGTGCCCGCGCCCGCGTCGCGCGTGGTGGAGGCGCCGGACGGGTTCGTGCTCGACCTGGGATCGCGGCCCCTGCGCTTCGTGGACGCCCCCGGCCACGCGCGGCACCACTTCGTGGTGGTGGACCCCACCTCGCGTGGCGTCTTCACCGGCGACGCCTTCGGCCTCGCCTACGGGGAGGCGGCCACGCCGGGCCGGCCGTTCCTCTTCCCCACCACGACGCCGGTGCAGTTCGACCCGCCCGCGCTGCACGCCACGGTGGATCGCATCCTGGCGACGCGGCCGGCGCGGCTCTACCTCACGCACTTCGGGGCCGTCGAGGGCGACCTCGCAGCGCCGGCCGCCTCGCTGCACCGGTCGATCGACGCCCACGTCCAGATCGCCCGTGACGCGCCCCGGGGCGCGGGGCGTCACGAGGCGATCCGCTCCGGGCTGGAGGCGCTGCTCCTTCGTTCGCTCGCCGATCACGGTTCGCCGCTCGCCGGCGAGGCCGCCCTGGCGGTGTTCGGCGTCGATCTCGAGCTCAACGCCCAGGGACTCGGGGTGTGGCTCGATTCAACAGCGGGGGCGTGATCGATCGCACAGGACGGCCCGTGCGCCGTGATCCCGCGCACATCCGCCTGGATCCCTGAAGGGCAGTCCTGTCCCCTGACCACCGGGCGAGCGTGCAACCGCCCACGTGGACAAGTTAACATCCGGTCCCCCTGCACGGTTCATCGGCTTCACGAACCAGGAGCTTCCGAATGAAGACCGCCCAGATTGCCCGCGCCGCGGTCGGCGCGCTCGCCCTGTCGGTGCTCGCCGCCTGCGGCAGCAGCACCGACTTCACCGTCAAGGCAGACTTCACCATCGGCCCCGGCACGACCCTGCTCACCGACACGGCGACCATCAACCTCGCCACGATGGCCGGTGACGCGTGGGATCAGCGCAAGCACATCACGGACGCGAAGATCACGAGCGCCATCGCGACCATCACCCAGGTCTACGAGGACCAGACCGCGGACCCCCTCACCGCCTCCGGTTCGGCCACGATGGCGCGCAGCGAGACGGGCCCGACCGTCACCGTGGCAGAGCAGATCACGCCGCTCGACATCACCCAGGTGGGCAACTGGCTCGCGGCGAAGGACCTCGACGGCGCTTCGTCCATGATCAAGGACGCGCTGAAGGGAGACGGAAAGCTCGTGTTCAAGACCGACGCGGCCCAGACCCCGGCCGACGCGAACGTGCACATCGACGTCCAGGTGGTGCTGACCGTCGAGGCGAAGTGGTCGCTGTTCTAGGCCGCGCGCCGCGGTAGCTCTTCACCCTCCCGCGCCGCTCGACCGGGCGGCGCGGGCCTGCGCCCTCCCGTCCCGCTGCGGCGAGCCCCGGCCGCGCCTCCCCGCGCTAGAGTGGCGGCGGAGGGCAGCCATGTCGGACGGATTCGAGGAGGAGCGGCAGATCACGGCCGCGTCGGCGCTGGCCCAGCTTCCACGGGCCGGTGGCAAGCGCTACGCGGTGCTCTTCCGGCACGGCTCGCTCCAGCTCCAGGTCTTCGCGCCGCGCGGGCGCGACACCCAGCGGCCGCACACACGCGACGAGATCTACGTGGTGCTGAAGGGCACCGGCACGTACGCGATCGGCGATCGGCGCCTGCCGTTCAAGGCAGGCGACTGCCTCTTCGCCGCAGCGGGCGAGGAGCACCGGTTCGAGGACTTCACGGAGGACTTCGCCACCTGGGTCTTCTTCTACGGGCCCGAGGGAGGCGAGGCCCGGCGACCGCCCGCCGCCCCCGGGCCTGAGCAGGACGCGGAGTGAATCCGCAGCACCTCCCCCCGGCGGCGGCGCGCGCCCTGCGGGCCGGCCTCGTCGTCGCGGCCATCGTCCTCGCCGCCTGGCAGCGCGACCGCGCCTCCCTGGAGCGCGCGACGCGCCGCCTCCTGGCGGCGCGCGGGACGGCGGGATGACGGAGGCCGGGTGAGCGCCGAGCTCCGGGCGGACGCGGCGATCGTGGGCGCGGGCGTGGTGGGCCTGGCGGTCGCCCGGGCGCTGGCGCGCACCGGCCGCGACGTCGTGGTGCTGGAGGGGGAGAGCGCCCCCGGCCGGCACGCCTCGGGGCGCAACTCGGGGGTGGTCCACGCCGGCATCCACCATCCGCCCGGCTCGCTGCGCGCGCGCCTGTGCGTCGAGGGAAAGGCCGCGCTCTACGCCTACTGCGAGGAGCGCGGCGTGGCCCATGCCCGGCTCGGCAAGCTGGTGGTGGCGCCGGGGGAGGACGAGGCGCCCGGCCTCGAGGCCCTCGCGGCGCGCGGCCACGCGAACGGGGTGGACGACCTCGTCATGCTCTCGCGCGAGGAGGTGCGCGCGATCGAGCCCGAGCTGCGCTGCGCGCGGGCGCTGCTGTCGCCCTCGACCGGAATCGTGGACCCCGAGGCGCTCCTCCGCGCGCTCCGCCAGGACGCCGAGGACTCGGGCGCGCGCATCGCCCTCTCGTCGCCCGTCCACGGCGGTGAGGTCGGAGACGGCGCCATCGTCCTCCGGGTGGGCGGCCGGGAGCCTGCCCTCTTGCGCTGTCGCGAGGTGGTCAACGCGGCGGGGCTCGGGGCCCAGGCGGTCTCGGGAGGGCTGGACGGCTTCCCCGCCGCGACCATCCCGCCCTCCCATCCCTCGCGCGGTCACTACTTCGTCCTCTCCGGTGCGGCGCCGTTCCGCAGGTTGGTCTACCCGCTGCCGGTGGTGGGCGGCCTCGGCATCCACCTCACCCTCGACCTCGCAGGCGCCGCCCGCTTCGGGCCGGACGCCTCGCCGGCGGACGGCGCGAGCTACGCCTTCGACGAGTCGCGCCTCCCCGCCTTCGAGTCCGCCGTGCGGCGCTGGTGGCCGGGCCTTCCCGATGGCGCGCTCCGCCCGGGCCACGTCGGGATCCGCGCGCGCATCACACCTCCGGGGGCTCCGGCCGCCGACTTCGCGGTGCACGGTGCGGAGGTGCACGGCGTCCCGGGCCTCGTCTGCATGTACGGGATCGAGTCGCCCGGGCTGACCGCGTGCCTGGCGCTCGCCGATCTCGTGCGCGCGCGCCTCGACGTGCCGGCGTCGAGGTAGGGACGAACCCGCCCCTACCGCGCGCCTTCCTCCGGTGCCGCCGCGCTTCTCGAGCGCACGTGGAGGGCGAGCCGCCGGTCGGCGTCGTTCATGTGCGCGGCGAGCGCGGCGCGGAGCTCGATCGCGTTCGCCTGCGCGGCGTCCTCCTCGCCCGAGCCGAACGCATGGGCGAGCTCGCGTATCTGGGCGAGGAACTCGGAGTGCTCGGCGGCATGGCCGGCGAGCCCGGCGTACCCGGAGCCCTCCATGAGCAGCTCCTCGCTGCCGAAATGGACCACGCTGTATGCCACGAGCTGCTCGGCCAGGCGCCGCGCCAGGCCGGGCCGCCGGGCCTCCGACGCCTCGATGAAGGCGCTCACCAGCCCGATCTGCAGGTGGTGCTCGTGATCCATCGCCTCGTGGCCGACGTCGAGCCGATCGTTCCAGGCGTGTGCTTCCGGCATGAGCCCTCCGAGCGGACCGTTCCCTTTGCCCCGGCGGCCCCGGCTCGCAAGGCCCGGCCGGGGCCCGCCACCGGCGCACCTCCCGGAACCGGGCCGGGGTCACCCGCGCTGCGGCGCGGTGGCGAGCGGACCGGGTGCCGGGGCGTCGGCGCGGGCCGCGGGCGCCAGGGCGGCGGCCGCGAGGAGGACGAAGGCGATCCAGACGAGATCGGCGAGGAGGAGGTGCCCGAGCTGCATCGCCACCGGCGCGCGCAGCCAGACGTTCACGAGGCCCGCCCCGAGCTGGACGCCGGTGAGGATCGCCAGGCGCAGGGCAGCTCCGCGCACGCGCGCGTCGCCGCGGTGCGCGACCGCCAGCCGCGCCGCGGCGAGCAGCGCGCCCGCGGCGAGCACGGCCACGAGCGGGTGTGCGATGCGCAGGCGGAGCAGGGCTCGCACCTCGAGCGGCACCTCCGGCCCGAGCCGGAGCCCCTCCTCGAACGGCATGCCCGGCACGAGCGTGTCGCCCAGCGCAGCCACGGCGCCGGTGACGCCCGCCACGAGCATCGCCGCGAAGGCCGCCCACAGGCCCGCCGCCAGCACGCCGGGCACGGCGAGCGAGAAGCCGGCCGGCCGCGAGGCCCAGTCCGCCGTGAGCGCGAGCCCGGCGAGGAGGAGCAGCGTGTTCACGAGGTGCAGGCCCATGACCCAGCCGCGCGCGAACGAGGCGTCCCTCGCCACCCACCCGAACAGCACGAGCCCGGCTCCGAGCGCGGCCTCGAGCAGCATGATGCCGAGCGACGCCCACGCGGCGCGGCGCACCGGATGGCGTGGGGGAAACGATCGCCAGGCTCCCACCACGAGGGCGACCACGAGCAGTGCGGCGATGCCGCTCGTCGCGCGGTGGGTGAACTCGATCACCGTCGAGAGGGCGGGCGAGCGTGGCAGCACCTCGCCGTTGCAGAGCGGCCAGTGGCTGCCACACCCGGCGCCCGAGCCGGTGGCGCGCACGAAGGCGCCCCACGACACCACCGCGAGGTTCCAGCCGACGACGCTCCAGGCGAGCTTGGCGTAGGGCCGCATGGGTGGCACTAGAAACCACCGCATGCGGCCGGATGCAACGGGGAGCGCAGCGCGTCAGCGATCGCCCGCGCGCAGCGAGCGGAGGCACGCGGGCCGGTCCCGGTAGCGGTGCTCGTACCCGACGTAGATCATGCAGGCGCGCTCCGCGCCCTCGCCGACGCAGACCTCCTGGCAGTCGGTCCTCACCTCGTGGTGCGGGTGGACCGAGGCGACCCCGGTCCGGGTGTCGACGATCCGGTCGTACGGACGGCCTCCGTGGAGATCCGGCTCACCTTCGGAGTGCACGCTCGTGGGGATTCGCGGGGGGACGCCGCCCTTCCAGATCCCGGCTCCCGCCGACTGCGCCCTGCGCTGGAACTCGAGGAGCGCCGGAACGGGCGGTGCCTCCACGGCGAAGACCATCGCCGCTCCCGACTCGACGAGCGCGCGCTCCGCCTCCGGGCACGCCGCCAGCGTGCGGCCGTAGCCATCCTTGCCGCCGCTCGTGCAGGACCCACCCGCCGCCGCCGCCACGGTGGCGGCGCCCTTCGCGATCGTCTCCAGGTCGCGCGGCCGCCATGTCCCCCAGCGGTGGACCGGCCCGTACGACTCGAGCGCGTTCACGCCGAGGAGGCGCACGCGCTCGCCGGCGCGCGGGCCGGACTCCACGCGGAACGTGTCGCCGTCGCTCCACCACACCGGCACCCGCGCGCCGTCGAGAACCACCTCACCGTGCGCGGAGCCGGTCGCGGCGGCGAGGAGGGCGGCGAGGAGCCCGGGGAGCATGCCTCAGCCTAGCGCGGAGGGCGGACGGCGTGCGCCCCTCAGCCCCTCAGCCCGGCGAGGAGGATGCCGAGCGTCAGCGCCGACACCGTGACGATGGACCACCCGACCGCCCGGAGGTGACGGCCGCCGAGCGGCGCGAGCGCGATGCCCACGCCGGCGATCGCGCCGGGCAGGGTCGCCCATCCCAGCGCCGCCGGCAGTCCCGCCGCGGAGAGGCCGAACGCCGCGGCGCCGACGAGCGCAGCCAGGGCGGCGTTGCGAGCGCGGTGGTCCTCCTCGCCCCGGCTGCGCAGGCGGGCAAGCACCGCGCGCACGCCCAGCGTGGCGGCCGCGAACGAGAGGATCCAGGCGAGCGTCGCGGCGAGCGCGTCCGCGGGCGCCGCTCCGCCGGCGAGCGCCACGGCGCCTCCGGCCGAGGCGAGCGCCGCCGCGACGAGCATCTCGCCGGCCGCGGTCTTCTCCAGGCGACGCCACACCAGGATCGCCACGGCCGCTCCGAGCACGGCCGGAACGGCGAGCGCGGCGCGCGCCGGCGGGGGCGCGAGCACCAGGCCGGCCGCCCCGCACGCGACCGCGATCGCGCCCGAGGACCCGAGCCAGCGCCACGCGCGCGACCCGTGCTCGTCCCTCGGCCGCCGCCCGCGCTGGCCGAGGAGGACGAGGAGGGGCTCGTGGGCCACGAAGGTCGCGACGACCGCGAGCGCAAGGAGCGCGGCGGACGCCGACGGCCGGCCGAGCAGGAGGCCGGAGAGGAGGGGCAGCGCGAGCTGTCCCCAGGCGCCGTGCTCCCTCGGCAGCATGGCGCGGGGCGGGGTCGTCGCGGGTCCGGACATCGGGCGCGCTCCGTACCCGAGCGCGCGCATCCGTGCAAGCCCGGCGGAGGGTGCTCCGCTCCCGTTCCGGTGGCGCCCCGTCCGATCCCCCGCCAGAATGCGCGCGTGCTCCGCCTCGCGCTCGCCCTCCCGCTCACCCTCGCGCTCTCGGTTCCCGCGGCCGCCTCCACCCCCCGGGCACCCGCGGGAACGACGACCGCCGCGCCGCCGTGGGAAGGCGAGCCGTTCTCGGGAGACGTCGCCGCCATGGCCAGGGCCGCGGCGGACCTCCCCTCGGGCGGCGGTCCGGCCGAGATCCTGCTCGAGGAGGGCACCTACCGCTTCGACGCGCGCGGCACCGCGACGTTCGTCTACCGGCTCGTGACCCGCCCCCTGAACGCCGACGGCGTGCGGGCGCTCGGCCGCATCGAGCACGGCTGGTCCCCGTGGCGCCAGGAGCGCCCCGAGGTGCGGGCCCGGGTGATCGCTCCGGACGGGAGCGTCGCGGAGCTGGACCCCCGGACGCTCGGCGAGCAGGGCGAGGGCGTCGGCCAGGTTGACCGCTATACCGACCGCCGGGTCCTCGTGGGCCCGCTGCCGGGCGTGAGGGTGGGCTCGGTCATCGAGGAGGTCATCACCGTGCGCGGCACGGCGCCCTCGTTCGAGGGCGGGGAGGTGGTCCGCTTCTGGTTCGGGCAGGTGGCGCCGGCGCGGCTGGTGCGGCTCCGCGTGGAGGCTCCCGCGGAGCTGCCCCTGCGCTGGGTCGTGCGGGGCCCCAGGCTGAAGCCCGCCGAGCGGACCACGGGCGGCGTCCGCACCGTCGTCTTCGAGCAGCGCGACGTGCCGCTCGCCCGGCGCCCGGAGCCCGCCGCGCCGCTCGACGTCCCTCCCGCCCCGTACGTGGCGTTCGGCTGGGGCCGCTCCTGGGCCGACGTGGCCGGGCGCTACGGTGCGATGGTGGAGCGCCAGCTCGAGGGCTCCGACCTCGCCGCCCCGCTCGCCGAGGCGCTCGGGGCCGGGCCGCGCCCGTCCCGCGAGGAGGCGGTGCGGAGGATCGTCGCGTGGCTGCACGCCCGCGTGCGCTACACCGGCCTCGAGCTGGGCGAGGCGGCCATCGTGCCGGCGAGGCCGACCGACACGCTGGCGCGCCGCTTCGGCGACTGCAAGGACCTCTCCGCGCTCCTCGCGGGCATGCTCCGCCAGGCCGGGTTCCCGGCCAGCGTCGTGCTTCTCTCCACCGACTGGCCCGAGATCGATCCCGAGCTTCCCGGCCTCGGAGAGCTGGACCACGCGGTGCTGCGCGTGGACGGAGGTCCGGCCATCTGGATCGACGCGACCGATCCCTGGACGCCTCCCGGCCGGCTGCCGCCGTCGATCCAGGACCGGCTCGCCCTCGTGACCGGCCCGGGGACGAAGGACCTCGTGCGCACCCCGGTCACCACTTCCGCCGACAACACCGCGCTCACCGTGCGCGAGCTCCACCTCGCGCAGATCGGGCGAGGCCGCATCGTCGAGACGCGCACGCTCACGGGTGCGCTGTCCGACGGGGAGCGCCGGTTCCGGGAGCGGGCGGGGCCGGACATCGACGAGCGTTACGCCCGCGAGGTCTTCAGGTCGAGCGCCTACCTCGGCTCCGAGGTCAAGGGGGCCGTCGGGGACGGTCCGCTCACGGTGCGGGTGGAGGCCGACGAGAGCGGCGCGGTCGTCACCCAGGACGACGAGGCCGACGTGCCCGTCACGCCGGACGCGATCTTCCAGCCCATCCTCTCGCTCTTCCCGCGCGGCGAGGACGGCTCCGAGCCGCCCGACCGCACGCAGGACCTCGTGCTGCCGCTCGCCTACCGGTGGGAGGTCCGCTACCGGATCTTCGTGCCGGAGGGATTCCGGCCGCGGGCCCTGCCCCAGGGCGCCACCGAGCGCTTCGGCCCGGCGAGCTACGTCCAGCGCTACGCGCTGGAGAAGGACGGGACGGTCACGGCGAGCTTCACCTTCGACACCGGCGCCCGCCGCATCCCGGCGGCCGAGGCGACCCGGCTGGCCCGCCGCGCCGCGGAGGTCTCGGGCGGCGGGCGAGGGCCGCGCGTCCAGCTCGAGCGCACCGCCGCGGCGCTCCTCGCCTCGGGCCAGGTGACCGAGGCGCTCGCCGAGCTCGCCCGGCTGCGGGCGGCCCAGCCCCGCGACCCCGCGCACCCGCTTCACCTGGCGGTGACCCTGCTCGAGCTGGGGTTCGGCGACGCCGCGGCCGCGGCGGCCCGGGAGGGCATCGCGCTCGACGCGAGGCGCGGCTGGGCCCACCGCGTCTACGGATTCGTGCTCGAGCACGACGCCGTGGGCCGGCTGCACGGGCCCGGGTTCGATCGCGACGGCGCGCTCTCCGAGTACCGGCGGGCGAAGGAGCTCGACCCCGGCCACGCGGACGGACGCGCCGCCCTCGCCGAGCTCTACGCCACCGCGCCCGACGGCCAGCGGCACGGCCAGGGAGCCGATCTCGGCGCCGCCATCGACGAGTACCGCTCGATGCGCGAGGACACCGGCGTGAAGGAGCACGATGGCGGGCTGCTCGCCGCGCTCATCTCGGCCGGACGGCTGGGCGAGGCGGTGGACCTCGGGCGGGAGATGCCCGCCGGGAGCGAACGCAACGCGATGCTGGTGGCGGCGGTGGCGGCCCGCGACGGGCCGGAGCGCGCTGCCCAGGAGGCGGAGGGCATGGGCGAGGGCCGCCGCGAGGCGCTCCGCGGCTCGGCCCCGTGGCTCGTGAGGCTCCGCAAGTTCCCGGCGGCGGCTGCCGTGCTGCGCGAGGCCGCGCGGGGCGCGTCCAGCTCGGCGGAGCTTCGCGCCCAGGCCGACGACTTCGCCTCGGTACGGCCCTGGGAGAAGGTGAAGGAAGAGGGCGACGAGGCCGCACGGCTCCTGAAGCGGCTCTTCGTCGTGGCCGTCACCGCGAAGGACCCCGACAAGGAGCTCCGACCGCTCCTCTCGCCCCGCGTGCTCGCGAGCGACCTCGGCGACGTCCTCCAGGCCAGCCCCCCGATGCCCGTCGCCGTCGCCCGCCAGGCCCAGCGCGGCACCGGCATCCCCGGGGACGCACTGCTCGACGTCGTGCTCTCCCGGCTCGAGATCTCGCGCGAAGGCGACCTCGCGAGGGTGCTGCGCGCGCGGCTGCGGTTCCCGTTCAGCGCGGCCGAGCGTGGGTCCACCGCGTACCTCGTGCGCGAGGGCGGCCAGCCTCGCCTGCTCGCCACCGACCTCGCCTGGCCGGTCCTGGCGGACGAGGCCCTCCGCAGGCTCGCCTCGGGAGACGTCGCCACCGCGGCCTCGCTCGTGACCTGGGCGCGGGAGGACGCCGGTCCCGATCCGGACCCCGCGTCCCCGGGCGCCGTCCTCGCGCCGCTGTGGCGGCCGGGAGGCGGCGAGCCCGATGCAGCTGCGACCCGCCGCGCTGCCACGGCGCTGCTCGCCTTCGCCGACCGCAAGGGAAGGACCCTCGCCCCGCTCGCCGAGGCGCGCGCCGCCGCCACCGATGGGCCCGAGCGGCGCGCCCTGTCCCTCGCCCTCCTCCGCGCGGCGCGCAGCGCCGAGAAGCCCGAGGTGGCGCTCGCCACCGCCGACGAGATCCTCGCCGCCGATCCCACCGTCCGCCCGGCCTTCGCGGCCAAGGCCTGGGCGCTGCAGCGGCTCGGGCGCAGGGAGGAGCTGGTCAGGGCCGGGGCGGCCGCCGAGGCGCGGCTGCCGGGCGACCCGGACGTCCTGTCGGCGCTCGGTGGCTCGCAGCTCCTCGCCGGCGATCTCGAGGGCGCGTCCCGCACGTTCCGCAAGCTCATCGACTCCGGCCAGGCCACACCGCTCGCCTACAACAACGCGGCCTGGCTGCAGCTCTTCCTGGTCCCGGGGGCCGGCCGCCCCGGCGACGTCGCCCTCGACTGGGCGCGGAGGGCGGTGGACCAGGAGCGCGACCGCAACCACGCCTCGCTCAACACGCTCGCCGCGGTGTACGCGGCGCTCGATCGTCCCGCCGAGGCGCGGGAGATCCTCCTCCGCTCCGTCGCCGACGGTCGACCTCTCATGGGCGCCGACTGGTACGTGGTTGGGCGCACGGCCGAGGGCTGGAGCCTCGCCGACGCGGCCCGGGCCGCCTACGCGCGGGTGCAGCCGCAGCCCGTGGACGGCGCGCCCGATCCCACCGACGCGCGCTTGCTCGCGGACAGGCGCCTCGCCACGCTCGGCAAGGCCGCGGCCCCGACGCCGGCCGCGAAGTAGAGGCAGGCGGGAGGCCGGATCACCCCGGCTGGCGCGCCTTCGCGTCCGCGGCGACGTGGGCGGCGAAGTCGCGGTCCATGCCCGTGATGTGGCCGACCAGCCAGCGGTGCAGCTCCTCCACGAGCTCGACCGGTCCCTCGCCCTGGTTCAGGCGGGCGTGGAGCGCCCTCAGGCTGTCGAGCAGCCGGCGGTGCTCCTCCACGTGCAGCCCGTAGCGCGGGTACGAGTGGAACCGCATGAGAAGCTCCTCGCTCCCGAAGTGCATGTCGCTGAAGACCAGGAGCCGGTCGAGGATCACCTCCGCCTCATCGCGGCCGCTGCCGGACTGGAGCGCGCTGCGCAGCGCCTCGACGAGCTGCACCTGGACCGCGTGCTCGGCGTCCACCACCTCGTGACCCACGGTGATATCGCGTCCGACGATCTTGCTGGTGTCCATGGCGCGCTCCTCGACGATCGCCATCTTGCCGTGGCCGGGCGGGCCGAGTCCACGGGGGGAGGTCCCCCCGGCCTTCCGGAACCCGATTCCGGAGTCGGTCGGCCTCCCGCCGGATTTTTCCCCGCGCGCGCGATCGCGCAAATTTGTAATTGGACGTGTCCGGTCAACGTTTGTCCCCCGGCTCGGGGTGCGGCGATCTTTGACCGCGGGAAGACCTTTTCTTGATTGCGATCAACCGATCCGCACCGGGTCTTCCGGACGCGCGGCAGATCGCCCTTTCAGCCGGGGGAGGACCTGCGCAAACGCTGCGCGCGGATTGACGTGAAAATTCCCCGAATTTTGCGACGTTGCAATTTGAATCGGACTCGCTAGTCTCGCGCGCACCCGGAGGACGGAATGGACACTATGGGCTCTACCGCGATTCTCGAGCAGGCGACCAAGAGCGTCTCCCGCCGAGACTTCATCAAGGTGTGCACCACCGCAGCCGCCGCCGTCGGCCTCCCCGCCTGGGCGGGAGAGAAGATGGCGGAGAACGTGGCCAAGGGTAAGAAGCCCTCGGTCGTCTGGCTGCACTTCCAGGAGTGCACCGGCTGCACCGAGTCGCTTCTCCGCACTGCTCATCCCGACGTCGGCTCGCTGATCCTCGACCTCATCTCGGTCGACTACCACGAGACGCTGTTCGCCGCGGCCGGCCACCAGATCGAGGCCGCGCTCGGCGACGCCGTGAAGCGCGGCGGTTACGTCCTCGTGGTCGAGGGCGCGATTCCGCAGAAGGACGGCGGCGTCTACTGCCAGGTCGGCGGCAAGAAGGCGATCGACACGCTGAACGAGGTCGCCGCCAAGGCCGCGGCCATCATCGCCATCGGCTCGTGCGCGTCCTGGGGCGGCATCCCGTCGGCCGATCCGAACCCGACCGGCGCCACCGGCGCGCCCCAGATCCTGAAGGGCAAGACGGTCGTCACCCTGCCCGGCTGCCCGGCCAACCCGTACAACCTGCTCGGCACCGTCCTCCAGTTCGCGACCTTCGGCACGCTGCCCGCGCTCGACGAGCTCGGCCGCCCGAAGTTCGCATATGGTCGGGTCATCCACGAGGATTGCCCGCGCCGCTCCCACTTCGACGCGGGCCGCTTCGCCCGGGCCTTCGGCGACGAGGGGCACCGCAACGGCTGGTGCCTCTACAAGCTCGGCTGCAAGGGACCGCAGACCCACGCCAACTGCTCGCTCCTCAGCTTCTGCGAGGTGCCCGGCGCGTGGCCCATCGGCATCGGCCACCCCTGTGTGGGATGCACCGAGCAGCAGATCGTCTTCCGCGTCCCGATCAACGACACCGTCCCGACGCAGACCGTCGGCGCGCCCGCCGCCTACCCGG
>Ga0335085_10008091_pt1 | contig 16122 bp, 17 predicted proteins | sample Lox_Sample_45_FD_206712 | JGI IMG/M metagenome (GOLD analysis project Ga0335085, IMG submission 206712) | Soil microbial communities from Loxahatchee National Wildlife Refuge, Florida, United States - Lox_Sample_4.5 | ecosystem: Environmental > Terrestrial > Soil > Wetlands | place: USA...
GAGCTGACTCTCCATCCCCATGGCAGCCTGACCCGTCCAGTAGGCATCGTGGTGCGGCTCGACGATGATCGTCATCCCGGCGCCCGTTCCCCTGGCGAAAAACTCGGTGCGAATGAGGTGCTCGTAGCGGTTCACGCCCGGAATGAAGTCGATCACATGGACGATCTCGAGGCTGCGCAGCGGCGCCACCTCGACGAACCTGCCGCGGGTGCCGTGCGAGAGCGGCATGTTCATGCGCCTCATGGCTGCGATCTCCTGTTCGCGTACCGCCACCATGTCGTAGACGAGTTCACCACCCGCGCGAGCCTCGAGCTTGTGCACCACGACCTTGAAGCCGCTCGGTCCCCACCAGGATTCGAACCCGTCCTTGGTGGTCCACAAGTACCAGAGGTCCTCGACCCCCGCATCCTCGTAGTAGCGCTCGAAGCGGATCGGGCGCTGCGAAGGCTGCACGTTTGAGCTGTTCACGGATCTCTCCTCCTCATCGCCGGGCGCCGCCGACGCTGCGCAGCACGGCGCTTGGCGAGGGCCTCGCCAAAGCGGTCCAGCCGCGCCTCCCACACCTCACGGTAGCCCGATAGCCAGGCCTCCACTTCCTTGAAGGGCTCCGGGCGCAGTGAGTACAGCCGCTGCTGGCCCTCCGGCCGCACGCCGACGAACCCGGCGCTCAGCAGGATGCGCAGGTGCCGCGATACGCCCGACTGGCGGATGCCCACTTCGCTGACGATGTCGTTCACGGGCCGCTCGCCGCCGCGCAGCGCCTGCAGCACGTTGCGTCGCGTCGGATCCGCCAGAGCTTCGAAGGCCGATATATTCACGAACGTGTATATATACCCATAAGTATGAATGCGTCAAGGCTTGCGCTCGCCGCACGGCAGACTGACTGGTCAGGCCCAGGTCCGGCTCGACTGCGTACCCGCCATGCCTTGCGCTCGCCCGATGCTTGCTACATACTGAACCATATGGTTCAGTGTACTCGAGCCCACCTGGACGCCTCGTTCGCCGCCCTGTCCGACGTCACCCGCCGCGGCGTGCTCGAGCAGCTCGGCCGCGCCGACGCCTCGATCACGGACCTCGCCGACCGTTTCGAGATGTCACTCACCGGCATGAAGAAGCACGTCGGCGTGCTGGAGCAGGCCGGGCTGGTGATCACCGAGAAGGTTGGCCGGGTTCGCAACTGCAGGCTCGGCGTGCGCGGGCTGCAGGAAGTCGCGGCCTGGATCGAGCGCTACCACCAGCTCTGGGACGCGCGCTTCGCTGCGCTGGACGAGATCGTCGAGGAATTGAAACGCAAGGATAAGACCAATGGACGCAAGAAAAAGTAGTGTGGCGGCCGCGAAGAACCGCACGACGGTCGAGCGCAAGTCCGAGCGCGAGCTCGTGGTGACGCGCATGATCGAGGGCCCGCCGCGCCTCGTGTTCGAGGCCTGGAGCAACCCCGAATTGTTCAAGCGCTGGTGGGTGCCGCGCTCGCTGGGTATGACGCTCAAGTCCTGCGAGATGGACGTGCGCACCGGCGGCAAGTACCGCCTGAGCTTCGGCGACGGCATGGACTTCTTCGGCCGCTACCTCGAGGTCACGCCGCCCTCGCGCATCGTGTGGACCAACGAGGAAGGCGGCGAGAACGGGCCGGTCACCACCGTCACGTTGGAGGACAAGGGCGGCAGGACGCTGCTCGTCATGAGCGAGCTCTACCCGTCGAAGGAAGCGCTCGACGCCGCCGGTACCGGCGCCGCGGATGCGATGCACGAGAGCTTCGCGCAACTCGAGGAGCTGCTCACCACGCTCGCCTGAGGATTTACGGCCCTGCCGGGATTCGAGCCCGGGACCAAGGGATTCGCTTTCCCGCCGGCCGCGGACTTCGCGCGGTATCTCGGGCCGCACGGTGACCCCGCGCGTGGGCGCGCGCCGGCGCCTACGTGCCGTGCGGACTCAGCGCCATTTGAGCGGCGCCGCCATGCCGAGGAGCTCGAGCAGCCCCCAGACGCACAGTCCCACGCCGCAACAGAAGTACAGTGCCAGGTAGAAATGAAACCCGAGCGGATTGTCTTCGCGATTGGGCCGATAAGGACGCAGCAGCACCGAGCCGGCTGGCACCTCGCCGTTGCGGTAACCCTGCAGCATCACCCACAGGAGCGCCGCCCCCAGAGTAATGAGAAGCGCGGCCGAGGCGAGGCGCGACATCACGCGGCGGCCTGCCCTGCGGCCCGACGCGCCAGTGTCAGCCCCACCATGATGAGGGTGCACAGCAGTCCGACCATGAGGATCTCGAAGGGCCACAGGTTGTGCGAGGTGCGATCCATCGAGACGCCGATGACGATGCGCAGGATGACGAAGCCCATCAGCGCCGCCGGCACCACCGCAGCCAGGCGCCAGCCGCCGCGCCAGCGCAGCAGCGCGCGCACCGGCAGCACGACGCCGCCGACGCCGAGGGCGAGCACGCCCACCATGAACAGGCTGAGCAGCAGCGAGCTGAACGGCGAGACCGGGCGATTGGCGTAGGCCTGGGCCGCGAGGCGCTGCCGCTGCGCATCCGCGGCCCTGAGGCGCCCCACCCATTCCGGCTCATCCTCGCTGGCGCTCGCGCGCTCACTCGGCAGCACGTGCACCGGGTAGGTGAGCACGACCGGGGTGCCGCTGACCGAGCCGTCCCCGGCGGTGATGCGGATCTCGTCGACCTCGCCGCGGTTGCCACTGAAAAAGAACCAGCCGAGCGCCTCACCGTCGCCGGTGTAGCTGTAGGAGCCGTTGCTGCCGGCGTTCGCGGGCTGGCCGCGGAAATACGGCTGCGCCCAGATGCCGATCGGGTGGTCGGTGGCGTAGTGCAGGCGCAGGTAGAAGTTGGCGTTGCGGCCGAGGGTGACTTCCTCGCCGGCGGGATAGGTGTCGACGATTTCCACCGTCGGCGCCGCCTGCGCGGCCGTGCCGCAGGCGAGCGCCACTGCCGCCAGCCAGCCAGCTCGCGGCATGCGGCAGACAAAGGCTGCTGCGGTCGCTGTCATCGACTCGCTCCCTCTCCGGGTGGCCCGGGAAGCACTCATGCTCTGCGCAAGTGCGGGCTGGCGCTGCGACCTGAGTCACAGCGCACCCGGGCAGTGGCCGCCTCTCAGGAGCGGATCGGCCGTCGGCCACGCCCCGGTGGCCGGCCCGGCGAGGCCTGGGCGGTCGGCACCCAGGGCTGCCCGGTGCGCTCCTCGATGTAGTTGCGGATCAGGCGCCGCACGATCTGCGAGGTCGTGGCGTCCTCCTCGGCGCACAGCCGCTCGAAGACTGCCTTCTTGCGCGGGTCGATGAGGATCGTCAGCCGCGCGGTGCGCTCCTCCAGGGCCATCTCCTCCCCCTCTGCCGGCCTCGCGGCCCGGCACACATTGAGTTATCATTTCATTATAATAGAAAGCGCAGCCAATGACGCGAAATACCTGCCACCAGCCCACGACCAAGGGCGGCGCTTTGCGCCGCAGCGCGTAGGGACATGGCGAGCGTCGCCGGCACAGCTCCCGCCTGGCACCTGTACGTGCCGAAGCTGGTCACGGTGCTGCGCCAGGGATACGGCGCGCCCGATCTGCGGCACGATCTGGTCGCCGGCCTCACCGTGGCCATCGTCGCGCTGCCTTTGGCGATGGCACTGGCCATCGCCTCCGGCACCAGCCCCGCGAAGGGGCTGCAGACGGCGATCGTGGCGGGCTTCCTGATCTCGGCGCTCGGGGGCTCGCGTGTGCAGATCGGCGGCCCGACGGCCGCGTTCGTGCCGGTGGTGTTCACGGTGATCGAGAAGTTCGGCTTCGGCGGCCTGCTGCTGTGCACGCTGCTCGCCGGGCTCATGCTGATCGCTGCCGGGTTGCTGCGCATCGGTACGCTCATGAAGTACATGCCGCAACCGGTGATCACCGGCTTTACGGCCGGCATCGCGGTCAGCATCTTCCTCAGCCAGATCAAGGATCTCCTGGGCCTGAACATGGGCGCGGTGCCCGCCGAGTTCTTTGCGCGCATCGCCGCCTACGCCCAGCACCTGCGCGATCCCAACCCGGTCGCCGCCCTGCTCGCCCTCGGCTGCCTCGCGGTGATCATTGCCCAGCGGCGCTGGCGCCCGGCATGGCCCGGCTTTCTCATCGCGGTGGCGGGCGCGACCGTCGCGGCCGCGCTCCTCGGCGTGCATGCGGAGACCATCGGCACGCGCTTCGGCGGCATACCGGCCCAGCTGCCGCAGTTCACGCTGCCGCACATTCCCTTCGAGCGCACCCGCGAGCTGTTCCCGAGCTCCTTCACGATTGCCTTCCTCGCGGGGGTCGAGTCGCTGCTGTCGGCCGTGGTCGCCGACGGCATGATCGGCGGCCGGCACCGCTCCAACTGCGAGCTGGTGGCGCAGGGCACGGCGAACGTGGCGGCGGCGCTGTTTGGCTGCCTGCCCGCCACCGGTGCGCTGGCGCGCACGGCCACCAACGTGCGTGCGGGTGCGCGCTCCCCGCTTGCCGGCATGTTCCATGCACTGTTCCTGCTGCTGTTCATGCTGGTGCTGGCGCCGTGGATGGGCTACGTGCCGCTCGCCGCGCTCGCGGCCGTGCTGCTGGTGGTCGCCTGGAACATGGCCGAGCTCGAGAGCTTCAAGCATCTGCTGCAGGGACCGATCGGGGACCGCGTGGTGCTGCTCCTGACCTTCGCCCTCACGGTGATGTTCGACCTCACGGTGGCCATCGAGGTGGGGCTGGTGCTGGCCGCCTTCCTGTTCATGCACCGCATGAGCGAAGTGGTGGCCATGAAGTCCGACGTGGCGCTCATCGAGGAGGACTCCGACGACTTTGCCGGCGCGAGTGCGCCGAACCAGCGCGCGCAGCTGCCCGAGGGTGTCGAGGCCTTCCAGGTGTCAGGGCCGCTGTTCTTCGCGGTCGCGAACCGCCTGGATGACGTCCTCAACCAGTTCCCGCGGCCGCCGCGGGTGTTCATCCTGCGCCTGCGGCTGGTGCCCCTGATCGATGCCAGCGGGGTGACCGCGCTGCGCCAGCTGCTCAAGCGCACCAGCCATGCGGGCACGCGCGTCATTCTCTCCGGGCTGCGCGAGCAGCCACTGGCCATCCTCACGCAGATGGGCCTGGTACCCGATGGGGTGCGCCTGCGGTTCGCGGCCAACTTCGCCGAGGCGCTCGAGCTCGCGCAGGCCGGCTCAGCCTGAGTGCGGGGCCGCCTGCAGGCGGGCCGCGTGCGGTGCATAATGCCCGCGGATTCACTTACCCACGCAGCGTAGCAGTGCTCGGGGAGGCTCCCGATGTCCGCGACCCACCCGCAGCCGCAGATCACCGGCGGGGCACCCGAGAAGGGACTCGGCCACCCGCGCTGGGTCAGGCTGTCTCACTGGATCGTCGCCGCCAGCGTGCTGACGCTCGCCTTCAGTGGCTTCGTCATCCTCATGGCGCACCCGCGGCTGTATTGGGGCCGCGTGGGCAACGAGCTGACACCCGCGCTGATTGAGCTGCCGATCAGCCGCAACTACCACCACACCGGTTTTGGACCGGCTACGCCTTTCTTCGACCGGCCGGGCTCGCCGGTCACCGCCGTGCGCACCTACGACATCTTCAATCAGAACGGCTGGGGCCGCAGCCTGCACTTCCTCGCCGGCTGGTTCCTGGTGGTCACGGGCACGCTGTACGTTCTCGCCGGGCTCTGCGGCGGGCATTTCCGGCGCGACCTCGTGCCGCGGGCCGGTGAACTCGCCCCGCGGCTGCTCTGGCGCGACCTCGCCGACCACGCGCGCTTCAGGATCCAGGCAGCCGCCGGCGGGCCGCCGTATGGTCTGCTGCAGAAGGCCAGTTACTGCGTGGTGGTGTTCATCGCCCTGCCCCTGATGCTCATCACCGGGCTGGCGATGGCACCCGCGGTCACCGCCGCCTACCCCTTCCTCGCCGATGTCTTCGGCGGCTCGCAGTCCGCGCGCACCGTGCATTTCTTCGTGTTCGCGAGCCTGGTCCTGTTCCTGCTCGTGCACGTGCTGATGGTCATCCTGTCGGGCTTCGGGCGCCAGATGCGCGCCATGACCCTGGGGAGCAAGTCATGAAGGATCCGCAACTGCTCATCACGCGCCGCTCGCTGATCACCGGGCTCGCGTCCGCCGGCGGGCTGCTGCTCGCGGGCTGCTCCGAGCAGGGGCCGCCGACCTACGGCAATGTGCTGCGCATGGGCGACCTGCTCACCTACCGGGCGCAGCGGCTGCTCCTGCCGCGGCATGCGCTGGTGCGCGAGTATGACCGTCGCGACATCTCCTCCATGCCGGCCACCGGCACGGCGAACCCGGGCGACTCCAAGGAAGAGGCCTTCAGCGCCACGCACGGGCCGGTGTTCGAGCAACTGCATGCCGGCGGCTTCGCCGACTACCGGCTGAGCATCGAAGGACTCGTGTCGCGACCGGGCAGTTATTCGCTCGAGGACCTCAAGCGCTTTCCCGCACGGACGCAGATCACCAAGCACACCTGCGAGGAAGGCTGGACGGCCATCGCCGAGTGGACCGGGGTGCCGCTGCGCCGGGTGCTCGAGGCCGCCGGCGTGCAGCCGCAAGCCCGCTTCGTGAATTTCCATGCCTTCGACGAGGACGCGGACGGGATCGACATGCTCGATGCGCTGCATCCGCAGACGATCCTCGCCTACGGCATGAACGGACGTGACATTCCGCTCAGTCACGGGGCGCCGCTGCGCCTGCGCGTGGAGACGCAGCTCGGCTACAAGAGCATGAAATTCCTGCGCCGCATCGTGGTCACCGACCGCTTCGATGACATGGGCAAGCTCGGCCCGCTGCAGAACGGCTGGGCGTGGTACGTCGGGATCTGAGGCGCCTCAGGCGCTGAGCGCGCCCGCGTACCCAGCCGTCGCTTCCGGCGGGGCCGGCAGGCGTGCGAGCAGCCCGTCGCTTTCGCGGATCGCGCCGGCCTCGCGCGCCAGGTCGAGCCGGCGACACATGAGCCAGTAGCTGCCGCCGGAGACGCTCAGTCCCACCACCCAGCCGACGTCGACACCCCCGAGCGCCCGCGCCGCCGGGCCACTGTAGAGCTCCGGCAGCACCAGAAACGGCAGCGTCGCCAGGAACCCGAGCGCATAGGCGCATAACCCGCGTGCGCCCCAGGCACCGTAGATGCCATGGGGCATGAACAGGTGCGTGATCGCGTAGCGTCCGCGGCGCACGAAGAAGTAATCGACCAGGTTCACGGCAGTCCACGGCACCAGCAGATACAGCATCAGTGCCAGCGTCGCCTCGAGCAGCGTGATCGCGTTGCCACTGATCGCCAGGGTAATGAGCACCCACACCGCCGCGATGGCCAGGATCGCGCCGATCCGCAGCCGCTGAGTGGGACGCATTTCGAAGAGCGAGTTCATGCCCGTGACGATGGTGAGCATGCCGCTGTAGGCGTTCAGTGCCATGGTGACCGTAAGTGCCACGATGGCACCCAGTGCCATGACCAGCCCAAATCCCGGCTGCAGCGCCTCGCCGGCATCCCTGAGCGCCACCAGGCTGTCCTCGGCCCCGAGGCGCGTGGCGAGCCAGGCGCCGAGCAGGATCAGCCAGATTGCGGAAGTAGCCGCGCCGAGGAACACCGCGGCGATGATCTGCCGCGCCGGCGTGGCGCGCGGCAGGTAGCGCGAGTAGTCCGAGACCGAGGGTGCGTAGGTGATGTTGTAGGCGGCGCTGCCGGCGAACTGGCTGAGGAACGCGACCCAGGTGAAGCCGCCGGCGCTGACGTGCGTGGCCGGCACGTGACCGCTCGCAATGCCGAGGGTCAGGAAGGCATACAAGGGCAGCGACCCCCAGAAGCACCAGCGGAAAACGCGGTGCAGCCAGTCGTGGCCGTAGATCGTGATGATCGTGGCCACGAGCGCTGCGGCCAGTATCACCGCGGCGGAGTTCCACCCGAGCAACAGCCGCGTGCCCTGCGCGATCAGCACCGAGTCGGCGACGTTGAAGCCGATGAAGGTGAACAGTGTGCCCAAGAGCACGACGCTCACCCCGCGGAAGCCGAACTGGGCACGCGATTGGATCATCTGCGGCAGGCCGAGCTCGGCCCCCTGGGAGGCGTGGAAGGCCGCGAAAATGGTGCCGAACAGGATCCCCAGGGTCGCCGCCAGCGCCGTGTAGCCGAGGCTCAGACCCATGGCCGGCCCGACGAAGCCGATGGCGACGGTGAGGAACTGAAAGTTGCCGAGGAACCAGAACGGGGCCTGATCGATCGCCCGGCCGTGACGCTCGTACTCGGGCACGTAGTCGATGGACTTCTGCTCGATGCTCACCGGCCCCCCGCTGCGGCACACGCTGGCCGTGGCTCCCGTGCCCGGGTTCGCAGCATACTCTGCACCCGGTGCGCCGGGCCGCAGGCGATGTGCCGGCGGCCGGCCGAGGGGGAGACGACCGCATGGATCCAGAGAAACTCAAGCGCCTGCGCGCACGCTATGCCGACCGCGACGCCTTCGACGGCGATGACCCGGTGCTCGCGGCGGCCGCGCGCGCCGTGCAGTCTCCGGAGGGGCGCCGCTCGCTGCCCTACTCCGGGGTGCCGACACTGCTCGGGCTGCCGCACGCCAGCAGCGCCGACGGACTCGACATCGCCCTGGTCGGTGTGCCGATGGACCTCGGCGTCTCCAACCGCGCCGGCGCACGCTTCGGGCCGCGCGCGGTGCGCACCATCGAGCGCATCGGTCCCTACCACCCGACCATGCGTGGCGTGCCGAAGAGCCGCGCGCGCGCCGCGGACATCGGTGACGTGCCGTTTCGCAGCCGCTACAGCCTCGAAGAATCGCTCGCCGACATCGAGCGCTTCTACGCCGACCTCAGGGCACGCAAGGTGCGACCGCTGTCGGTCGGCGGCGATCACTCGATCTCCTATCCGATCCTCAAGGCGCTCGGGCGCGACGCACCCGTCGGCATGGTGCACATCGATGCACACTGCGACACGATGGGCACCTACGATGACACCAAGTTCCACCACGGCGGCCCGTTCCGCCTCGCGGTGCTCGACGGCGTGCTCGATCCCGAGCGCACCATCCAGATCGGCATCCGCGGCGCGGCCAACATGTTCTGGGAGTTCTCGCATGCCTCGGGCATGACGGTGATTTACATGGAGGACTTCCTGCGCATGGGCGTCGCGGCAGTCATCGACAAGGCACGCGCCGTGGTCGGTGATCAGCCGGTCTACGTGTCAGTGGATGTCGATGGCTTCGACCCGGCCTACGCCCCCGGCACCGGCACCCCCGAGGCCGGCGGCCTGCAGGCGCGCGAGGGACTGGCGCTGCTGCGCGGCCTCGCGGGACTCAACATCATCGGCGCCGACGTGGTCGAGGTGGCGCCCGAATACGACCCGACCACCAATACGGCGCAGCTGGCCGCGCAGATCCTGTTCGAGGAGTTCGCGCTGATGACGCTCGGGCGGCCCTGAAGGCGCGCCGCCGCTCTCACAGCGCGAGGAATCGCGCGTACGCCTCGTACGCGACCCAGCCCAGCGCCGCCCCGGGGGGCAGGTCGACCAGGTAGTGCTGCTTGGTCAGCACGCAGCTCATGCCGATCAGCACCGGGAAGGCGAACACCGCAGCCCCGTAGACGCCGGCGAGGTGCAGCGCAGTGAGCATGGCGACCGAGGTATGCATGCTCGGGAAGCTGTTGGTCGGGGCATCGAAGCGCTGTACCAGCGCCAGCAGGCGCTCGGAGGCCGAGTCACCGCTGCCCGCCCGTCTCCAGAGGCCCGGGGTGCGCACCGGCAGGAACAGAAAGAACCCCGCCTGCAGCAGCAACAGCAGCAGGTAGCTGCAGGCGACGCGGTTGAACTCCTCGCTCGACTTCACCACGAGGTTCACGCACAGGATGGCCGGGTAGTACAGGAAGCTGTAGATCCACACCCATCCCGGCGCATAGGGGATGAACCTGTCCAGGTGCGCGGGCCATTCACGCGGCTCGAACAGCCGCCGGCGCTGGCACCAGAAGTACACCTGGTAGGCACCGATGATCAGCACCACGCTCAGTACGAGGTTGATGCACACGCCCGAATATGACACCTGTGTTCTCCCGGCCCTGGCACGGCTGTGCCGCAGGTGTTGGTTATAGCGGCCGGCCCCCTGCCAACTGCTTACACGGTGCTTACACGCCGTGCACCGCGGCATGACGGGCGGCGTGCCGGGGTCTGCAAGGGGGTTGTAAGTAGGCTGTAGGCGCCATGTGGGCCGATCCGCCGTAAGCTCTGACGCATGGGAGTTTCCACACTCAAACCGCAGCAGTGTTCACGGGAAGGTCTCATGACACCGTCAAACCACTCGGGCCGCGAGCGCAGTGCCGGGCGGTCCCGCCTCGAGAGCGTCCGCCTCGGCCTCATTGCCCTGCTCGCGACCGCCGCCCTCAGTGCCTGCGGCGCACCGGCCGGCAGCGACGGCTATAACGGCTACTTCCCGACCTTCCCGCTCTCGGGCCGCGTCACCGACTCCGCCACCGGCGCAGGCGTCGCCAACGTCACCATGACGCTCTCGGGCGATGGCTCGGGGACCACGCACACTGATACGGACGGCAACTACACCTTCGGACACCTGCTCGGGAAGTACAACGTGACGCCGAGCATCAGCGGCGGCACCTTCACCCCGGCAAGCCGCTCGGTGACGGTCGCGGATTCACAAGTCACCGGCCAGGACTTCGTGCTGACGCAGTCCGGCACGGGCGCCTCGACACCCTCGCGCGCGCACCTGGCGAGCATCGCCAGCCTCGCCGCATACGCTGGTGCGGTCTACTCCCGCGCCGGCGGCATCCTGAGCGCGCGCTCAGCAAGCGGCGCGGAGTCCGAGCTTGCGCGCGGCGAGCAGGCCGGATCGACCGCGGAAATCCTCGCTGACGCGCACGCCGTGTACTGGGTCAGGGTCTCCGATCCCGGCTGCGGCACTGACTGCGAGTGGATCATCGAGCGCGTCCCCCATGATGGCGGCACACGCCAGACACTCGCCGTCAGCCGCCGGCCCATCGTGGCACTCGCCGGCGACGCCGGGCATCTCTACTGGGAGGAAAGCCTGCCCGCCGCTGCGGCGACGCCGGGCTCGGTGGTCCGGGTCGTGGCCAAGAGCGGCGGCCCGCCTTCGGTGCTGGTCGATGAGACGCTTAACGGCGCACTCTCCGCCGCTGCGGGCGCGCGTTCCTGGGTAGCCGCGGGCAGCCTCGCCCTCAGCGCCGGCCGGGTCATCTTCGGTGTCGCCGGGGACTCTTATTGCATCGAGGCCGTCGCGCCGGAGGACCGTACGATCACGACCCTCGGCTGCGCGGCCTCCCGCAGCAGCACGCCGGCGGAAGTGATCGGGCACATCCGTACCGACGAGCTGAACGCGTACTGGATCGACCGACCGGCCCGCACGCTCGACTCGGTGGCACTCGCCGGGGGCGAGATCGAGGTCCGGGCCCGGGACCTTGAGGTACCGGAGACTGACGGCGCCCCGCTCGAGCTGCAGCTCACGCCGACGAGCGCCTACTGGCTCGAGTCGCACGGTATCGCCGCGCTGCCGCTCGGCGGCGGCCGGACCGTGCGCATCGCGGATGCTCAGCAGCCGAGCGCCCTCGCGCTCGACGATACCCGCCTGCTGTGGGGAGAGTCCGGGCAGGTGCTGGCTTCGGTTCTGGGCTCGGCCTACGTTCCCGGGCGCTGAAACTGAGGCGGCGGCGCCTGCAGGCTGCAACGCCCCAGCCTTGAATGCGTACGCCGATCTTGTAGGCGCCCGACATCCACCTGGCGCTCGTGCATCGCCGCCACCTGATCGCTAAGCCAATTGGGGGGCAGTCTTCCGCGATGCGTCAGGTATAGTCATCGCGCCTTCCTCACCTAGAAAACCCAAGAGCCGGGGCCTGCCGGGAGTGGCGCACCGCGGCACGATGGATCGGGAGCATTTGAGTGAACTCCAAGAACCGACTCGGCAAGGCTCTGTCGCTGGTCCTGCCCGGCGGCGCCATCGGCGCCTCATTCGTACTCGCGCTGTCCTCAGTCCCGGCGGCCGCGTCGCCCGCGTCGCCCGCGGGCTCGGTCGCCGCGCGGCTGACGGCTATCCGCGCCGGAATATCCCAGCTGGCTGCTGCGCCGGAGGGTCCGGGCTCCGCAGAGCCGGGCGCCGCGCGCCCGCCCGAGAGCCTCCCTACCTGGTGGGGCAACGGCGGCTGGGGCCGCTGGCATCCTGGCTGGGGCAACGGCGGATGGGGTTGGCGCAACGGCTGGCCGAACTGGCACAACTGGGGCAACGGCTGGAACAACTGGGGCAACGGCTGGCATAACTTCTGGCACAACTGGTAGAGACCCGCGCTCCCAAAGGCACCGCCCGCGTGGCCGACTACACCGAACCCGCGATCGGCGTGCTGGTCGTGCAGCCCACGCCCTTCTGCAACATCAACTGCAGCTATTGCTACCTGCCCGAGCGGGACGTCAAGGCGGTGATGGCACCGGCTACGCTGCGGGCGCTGTTCGGGAAGGTGTTCGCCTCTGGCTGGCTCGGCGCCGAACTCACCGTCATCTGGCACGCGGGCGAGCCGCTCGTGGTGCCGGTGTCCTTCTACCGCGAGGCCTTCGAAATGATCGAGGCGCTGCGGCCCGCGACGCTGCGCGTGCAGCACTCGGTGCAGACCAACGGCATGCTGATCAGCCGCGAGTGGTGCGAGCTGTTCAAGTCCTGGAAGGTCGGGGTCGGGGTCAGCATCGACGGACCGCGGCGCTTCAACGACGCGCACCGCATGACGCGCGACGGCCGCAGCACCTTCGAGCGCGCGCTCGCGGGCGTGCGTCTGCTGCGCAGCGAGGGCGTGCCGTTCCACGTCATCTCGGTGCTGACTGACGCGAGCCTCGATGCGCCGCAGGAGATGCTCGAGTTCTACCGGGCCGAGGGCATCGAGGACGTCTGCTTCAACGTCGAGGAGTCCGAGGGCACGCACGTCTCCGGGCTGTTCGCCAGCCGTGCGCCGCAGGAGCGCTTCCGCAGCTTCCTCGGTCACTTCTGGCGCGCGGCGCGCGCCGATGAGCGCATCCGCATGATCCGCGAGATCGACGGCGTGCTGCCGCGAGTGTTCCGCCCCGCCGAAGAACCCCTGCGCAACATCCAGACCGTGCCCTTCGGCATGCTGAACGTCGACTGCCGGGGCAACGTGTCGACGTTCTCCCCCGAGCTGCTCGGGCTCAAGAACCCGCGCTACGCGGATTTCATCATCGGCAACATCAACACGGACTCGCTCGCACAGATGCGTGCCAGCCCTGCCCTGCGGGCGATGACCCGCGACATCGAGGCGGGCGTCGAGCGCTGCCGCGGCTCCTGCGAGTACTTCTCGGTGTGCGGTGGGGGCGCGCCGGTCAACAAGCTCACCGAGAACGGTGCCTTCGACAGCGCCCAGACCTCGTTCTGCCGCCTGACGCAGATGGTGCCGGTCGACCTGGTACTCGAGGCCTTCGAGCAGGTGCAGCGCGAGCTCGAGAGCGAGGCGCTGCCGCCGGCGGTGCGGGCGCTGTTTGAGCGCCACGGCGCCGGCGCCGGCGCCGCCCGGGCGCTGGGATCGAACATGAGCAATGAAGCTTCCTTGAAGGGATCACCATGAGAACCACCGGACCCGTGACCGCCTGGGCCAGCGCCTTAATGCTCTCGGGTGCCGCCGCGGCGGCGAGTGCCCAGGGCGCGGCCGCGCCGCCTGAAGGCGCGCAGCGTGGCGGGCAGCCGCCGGAGGCCGCGCCCGCGAACGCCAGCCCCACCCACCCGCTGCTGCACATCACCAGCGTCGAGGTCATGCGCAGCGCCCACGCGCCGTACATGGACATCATCCGGGTACGCGGCGTCGCCAGCAGCTCCGGCTGGGAAGAGGCCGAGCTCGTGCCGCTCACGCGCGCGGTGCCACCTGATGGCGTGCTGCAGCTGATCTTCGTGGCACGGCCACCGGCGCAGGCCGCGGACGCCAACGGCTTCGAGGTGGTGGAGGCGATCTTCCCGCTCGAGACCGACCATCCCTTCAAGGCGGTCAACGTGCACAGTGCCTCCGAATCGGTGAGCGTAAGCTCGCTGCCCGGCTACGCCGAGGGCAAGCGCGCCGCCGAAGACTGCAGCAAGTGTGTCGGCAAGCTGTTCGTCGCCAAGGGGGCCGCGGCGCCGGCCGGCAAGGGCGACGTGGTGCGGGAGGAGTCGCTTCCGGGGCAGTTGCGCGTCATCCGCCCCACGGAAGGCATCGCCACCTCGGACTCGAATCCCAACCGCCTGACGCTGATACTCAACAAGGACGGCCGTATCGCCAGTGCGGTATGGGAATGACCGCGAGGGGGAATGAGATGAACATCTACCAGCACGTGCGCCTGGCGGGACTTGCCGTGGCGGTTCTCGGTTTGAGTTCCTGCGGCGGCGACGACAGCGCCCCGCCGGTGTCGATCAGCTTCGGCACGACGCCGCCGAGCTCGCTGTCGGTATCGAGCACGGCCAGCATGAGCGCGCTCGTGACCAACGACACGCACAACGCCGGCGTCGGCTGGTCGGTGAGCTGTGCGGCCGCCGCCTGCGGCACCTTCAATCCCAACGGCACGGCCAGCGGCGCCACCACGACCTATACGCCGCCGGCGACACTGCCCAGTCCCGCCACCGTGACCGTCACCGCCACCGCGGGCGCGGATCACTCCAAGTTGGTGACCGCCACCATCAACCTGACGGCCGCCGGAGCGCCGCTGCTCGCCGACGGGACCTACGTGTTCCATGTCAACGGTAATGACGGCAGCGGCGCCTACTTCCTTGCTGGGGCCTTCACGGTCGCCAGTGGCGTGATCACCGGCGGCGAGCAGGACTACACCGACGTCGTAGCCGGCTCGCACGATCCCCTGCTGCCCCAGCTGTGCAGCCTCGCTGCGGCCGGTTCCAGCCTGCAGATCACGCTCGCCACCGCCAACACCAACGTCGGCAACGGTGGCATCGTGGTCCTGCGCGGCACGCGGGTGGCGCAGACACGTGTCCTGGTGGCCGAGTTCGATCCTTCGGCCACCGCCGCAGGTTCCGTCGACCTGCAGACGAGCGCGGTCTTCCCCGGCGGCGGCTTCGCTTTCGGCCTCAGGGGCATCGACACCGGCAATGGCGCCCACCTCGTGATCGGCGGCATCCTGAACTTCAGCGGCACCGCGCTCGTGCCCGCGAGCAGCGTGTTCGACCTGAACGATGGCGGCAGCCAGCTGCTGCGCGCCCTCACCTTCTCCTCCGGAACCGTGTCGGCCGCCGACAGCTACGGGCGGGTGTCGATCGACCTGGTGCCGGCCTCGGCGAACCTGGTGCCCGAGTTCAAGCTGAGCGCCTATGTGGTCGGACCCGGGCGCCTGGAGCTGATCGAGGACCAGTCGGACGATCTGAACGCCGACCTCGGCGGCACGGCTCTCGGGCAGGGCAACAACGCCGGCAATTTCACCCTCGCCGGCGTCGCCGGCACGACCTACGTCCATGGCCTGGACGGCGCCAACGGCAACGGCCTGGCCAAGCTCGCGGGTACCTTCGTGCTCAACGCCGACGGCACCGTCGGCGGCACGCTCGCGCTGAATGACGGCGTCAACTTTACCGGCAACAACATCACCGGCAGCTACCTCGTGGACCCGACGGGGCGGGTCTCGCTCAACAACATCCAGCTGTCAGCGCTCAACCTCACCATGGTCTTCCAGCTCTACCTCGACGGCAACGGTAACGGCATCGTGGCCGGCATCGACAATGTCGAAGTGAGCGAGGGCCTGGCGTACACGCAGACCGCGACGCAGCCATTCGGCAGCAGCTACGCCGTCAACGGCCAGGGCATCCTCGGCTCGAGTGGCGTGTGGAGCGCCGCCGGCCCGGTGAGCATCGCGGCGGGCTCCCTCACCGGCAGCACCGACTACAACAACAACGGCACGCTGGTCTCGGCCACGCCGCTCACCGGCACCCAGGACAGCGGCAACGCGCTGTTCCACCTGACCGGGCTCGACGGCGACAACTTCGCCACCGCCACCGCCTGGAATTACTACCCGATCGACAACTCCCGCGCTCTCGCGATCGAGCTCGACGGGCAGATGCTCGGGCTCATCATGCTCGAGGCGGTGACACCGTGAGGATGCGGCCGCGCGCGCTGCTCGCCCTCGCCGCGCTCGGCTTGTCCGCCGCGCTGCTGCCGGC
>Ga0335085_10008093_pt1 | contig 16119 bp, 12 predicted proteins | sample Lox_Sample_45_FD_206712 | JGI IMG/M metagenome (GOLD analysis project Ga0335085, IMG submission 206712) | Soil microbial communities from Loxahatchee National Wildlife Refuge, Florida, United States - Lox_Sample_4.5 | ecosystem: Environmental > Terrestrial > Soil > Wetlands | place: USA...
TTCGCGCTCGTGCGCGAGCTTCGTCGTCGGCGCCCCGAGCCCGAGCCCGCACCGGCCCGAGCATGAGCTACCTGCGCTCCTTCGGCCGCTTCTGGTGGAACTTCGTCGTCGGCGACGACTGGCGCGTCGCCGCCGGCCTCGCGGTCGTCCTCGCGCTCACCTGGGCCCTCGCCCACCATGGGATCGGTGCTTGGTGGCTGCTCCCCGTCGGGGTCGCGGTCGTCCTCGCCGGCTCGGTCCTGCGCGGAACGACGGGCGACGGCTGAAGCCGGGCAGGGTCGGCCTGCGGATTCGACGCAGGCCCTCGGCGGATCGGCGGATGCGTCTCCGGAGGCGGAGCGGCACGATGACGACGCAATGGCCGACGCCGAACCGATCCTCATCTGCTACGACGGCTCCCCGGGCGCGGCGCGAGCGATCGAGGCCGCGGCCGAGCTCCTCGGCCCCCGGCGCGCGGTCGTGCTCGACGTCGGACCGCCTCTGACGCCGGGGGAGAGCTACGCGGCGATGTCGCCCGTGGTGCCCGGTGCGGCCTTCGAGGAGCTGAACGCCGACGCCGCCCTCGAGCGTGCGCGCGAAGGGGTCGAGCGGGCCAGGTCGGCGGGCTTCGCGGCCGAGCCGCGGGGTGAAGTCGCGACTCCGACCTGGGAGGGCATCGTCGACGCCGCGGACGAGATCGACGCAGCCGTGATCGTGATGGGCTCGAGGGGCCTGACGGGCGTACGCGAGCTCGTCGAAGGCAGCCTCTCCCACCAGGTTGCCGAGCATGCGAGCCGTCCGGTGCTGATCGTGCCGCCGCTGCACCACGAGCGGTAGGTGGGTAGGTAGCTCCCGGACCGACGAGCGCCGGCACGCGGCCTGTCTCATCGCTCCCGGGGCGTGCTCCAAGTTGCGGGGTGCTGCGTGTTACTTCTTGCCGGCGGAGCTGGAGACGTAGGTCGCGACCGCGGCGATCTGCGTCTTGCTCAGCCGCCCGCCGAAGGCGGGCATTCCGCCGCCGCCGTTTGTGACCTGGCGCAGGACGACGCTCCTCGAGGGTTTGAGCTGGTCGAGGTTCGGGCCGACGGTGCCCGTCGCGTGCGCCGCCGCGAGCGTGTGGCAGGAGGCGCAGTTCTGCTTGAAGACGGCCGCGCCGTTCGCCGACCCGGCGGCGGCGGGAGCCTGCGTCTGCGTCGGCGTCAGCGGGCCGTGGGCGCCGAGCCGGAACGCGATCACCTCGGTCGTCTGACCCTTGCCGCCGGGGTAGCTCGCGGCGGTGACGAGCGTGTTGCCGACGATCGCGACCGGCGCGTTCGTGAACGCGGGGAGCTTCCGCTTCCAGGCGATCGAGCCGTCGCTGCGCTTGAAGGCGATCAGGTATCCGTCGAAGGTGGTCGTGAAGACGAGGTCGTTGGCGACGGTGGCGTCGCCGTCGGGCATCTGCGGCAGCTTCGTGTCCCAGAGGACGCGGCCGCTGGCGAGGTCCAGCGCCAGCAGCTCGCCCTTGCCGGCGCCGAAGCTGGCGCTGCCGAGGCCGGTGTCCGGGGTCTTCCAGACCGAGGGGAGGTTCGCGACGGGCACGTAGACGACGCCGTCGGCGACGGCCATGTTCGTCTCGACGCCGCCGACGATGCCGGGCTCGACCGTGAGCGGGTACTTCGGCTTCCCGAGCCGGCCCTGGAGCGCGAGCGTGCCGTCCTCGTCGCGTCCGTTGTGGACGCCGACCTTCGTCTTCCAGACCAGCTTGCCGGTCGCGGCGTCCAGCGCGTAGACGTAGCCCATCTTGCCCGCGTCGAGGACGAGGGTACGCCCGCCGGAGCTGGCGTAGATCGGCGAGAGCTGCATGTCCCAGTCGTGGAAGTCGTTCTGGACGCCCTGGAAGTACCACTTCAGCTTCCCGGTCTTGCCGTCGAGCGCGACGGTGCTGTCGGTGTAGAGCCGCTTGCCGGGGTGCGCGACGGCGACCGACTCGGGCTGGTACATGTTTCCGAACCCGAAGTAGACGGTCCCGTCGGGCGCAACCGCCGGCGCGTTCCACGCCCCTCCGCCGATGATCGTCTTCCCCACCGGGTCGATCACGGAGTCGAAGGACCAGAGAGTCCTGCCGGTCTTCGCGTCCAGCGCGTAGACGATCCCACCGCCCAGGAGCGCCGCCGACGAGAGATAGACCTTCCCGTTCGCGACCTGCGGCTGGATGTCGATCCCGAATCCGCTCGCGAGCTCGCCGCCGCCCTTCTGCTTCGCCTTCGGCACGAGCGTCGTGTTCTGCCAGAGCGTCTTGCCGGTCTTCGCGTCGAGCGCGAACGCGAACTTGGCCGTGGCGCCGTAGACCACGCCGCCGACGACGGCGACCCCGTTCGGGCCGATGTCCTGCGAGTCGTACACGCGCCGCCAGAGGACGCGGCCCGTCTTCAGGTCGACCGCGAAGACGTTCGACTCGAGGTCCTGAAGGTAGACGACCCCTCGCGCGTCCGTGACCGGATTCGCCGCGAAGGTCCCGTAGATGCTGCTCGCGGTCAGCGGCACCGTCCACGCGACGCCGAGCTTCGAGACGTTGGCCGACGTGATCGTCGAGCGCCGCGTGTTCCGGGTGTTGAAGCGGTCGGCATTCTGCAGCGACCAGGGCACGCCGGCCGACGCCTGCGCGGCCGCGCTCGTCGTCGGCGCGGCCACGGTCGTCTCGCTGTGCCTCGTCGACCGCCCGACCGCATAGCCGACGAAAGCCGCCGGCACGAGCAGGGCGAAGAGGAGGAGCCAGATCCCACCCTCGAGGAACCTGCTGCGCGCCCGCCTGCGCTGTGCCGGCGTCCTGCTCACGGGCCGGACGGGCTCGAGGCGGTGAGGGCCGCGGCGACGAGACCCGCCGCCGGCGCGGCAGGCTCGGGGAGCCCGGCCGCTGCGTACGCGTCGTCCTCGTCGAGCGTCTCGTGCTCGAGAAGCGCGGCGGCGAGGGCGTCGAGCTTCGCGCGGTTCGCCCGCAGCAGCTCGAGCACGCTGCGCTGCGCGTCGCCGACGATCCGGTGCACCTCGTCGTCGACGAGCTTCTGCGTGTCCGGCGCGATCTCCGGCGGCACCGGTCCGGCGCCGTCACGCGGCAGCACCGAGATCGGGCCGATCCGGTCGCTCATGCCCCAGCGGCCGACCATGTGCCGGGCGAGGTCGGTGAGCTGCTGAAGGTCGGACTCGGCACCGGTGCTCGTCTCGCCGAATACGGCCTCCTCCGCGGCACGTCCGCCGAGAGCGACCTTGATCCTCGCGTCGATCTCGGGCTCGAGGTAGTTGAAACGGTCGGCGTCCGGCGCCGAGAAGGTGACGCCGAGCGCCTGGCCGCGCGGGATGATCGAGATCTTGCGCACCGGGTCGGCACCCGGGGTGAGCATCGCCACCAGCGCGTGGCCGGCCTCGTGATATGCGGTGCGCCGGCGATCCTCGGGACCGATCACGATCTTCCGCTCGGCGCCGAGCAGGATCCGCTCGAGCGCGTCGGCGAAGTCGGCCTGGGTGACCGCATCCCGGTCGCGGCGGGCGGCGAGGAGCGCCGCCTCGTTGACGAGGTTCGCCAGATCGGCCCCGACCATGCCCGGCGTCGTCGCCGCGATCCGCCCCAGGTCGACGTCGGACGCCAGCGGGACGCCCCTCACGTGCACCTTCAGGATCGCCTCGCGCCCGACGCGGTCCGGCGGGCTCACGGTCACGCGCCGATCGAAGCGGCCCGGCCTGAGCAGGGCCGGGTCGAGCACGTCCGGCCGGTTCGTCGCCCCGATCACGATCACGCCGGTGGACGAGTCGAAGCCGTCCATCTCGGTCAGGATCTGGTTGAGCGTCTGCTCGCGCTCGTCGTTGCCGCCGCTGAAGCCGCCGGTACCCGAGACGCGCGAGCCGCCGACCGCATCGAGCTCGTCGATGAAGACGATCGCCGGCGCCGCCGCCTTCGCCTCCTTGAACAGGTCGCGCACCCGCGCCGCGCCGACGCCGACGATCGCCTCGACGAACTCGGAGGCGGCCATCGAGAAGAACGGCACGTCCGCCTCGCCGGCGACTGCGCGCGCGAGCAGCGTCTTGCCCGTGCCCGGCTCGCCGCTCAGCAGCACACCGTGTGGGATGCGCGCCCCGAGCTTGCGATAGCGCTCCGGGCGGCGCAGGAAATCCACCACCTCCGCCAGCTCCTCTTTCGCCTCGTCGATTCCCGCGACGTCCGCGAACGTGACCGTATCGCCGCCCGGCGCATACCGGCGCGCGCTCGAGCGGCCGAACGACCCGAGCAGGCCCTGCGCGCTCGCACCGCGGCGTGAGATCCAGACGAGCAGGCCGATGAACAGGAGGGTCGGCCCGAAGTTCAGCAGCACGTTCTCCCACCAGGGCAGACTCGTGGCGAGCGGCTGCGCGTTCACCACGACCCGAGCCTGCTCGAGCGACTGCGCGAGCGCCTTGGTGTCGGCGAAGGCCGGGACCTCCGTCTCGAACCGTACGGTCGGCTTCGATCCGCCGTAGCTCGCGGGGTGCTTGAAGACACCCTGAATCGCCGTGCCCTTGGACGTGATCTCGGCGACCTCCCCGGCGCGGACGCGGTCCACGAAGTATGGGCTATACGGGACGCGGATTCGTGCGGCGGGCTGGGTCACCCGTGAACCGACGAGGTAGTTGACCGCGAACAGCACCGCCGTCAGCCCGATCCACACCCAGATGCCCGGGCGACGAGGGCTCGAGCCCTTCGGGACATCGGCCCTCCGGCGGCTGTGCGGCGGGAACGACATCGGTCCGAGTCTGCCGGCGACACGCGCGGCCGCAATCGGCGTTCTCGCCGATTGCCTGCGTCAAGCCCGCAGGCGCCGTGGAGCGGTCGGAAGGCCCGTCGGCGCACGTATCCCAAGGTATGGCGGGAGCGGCCGGTCGGTCGGTCGGCCGCCCCCGCCATACGGTCGCCTGTCAGTAGGCGACCGTGATGCGGTCGTGCACGTCGGTGACGCCGGGCGCTGCCCAGGCGGCCGCAAGCGCCTCGTCGTGCTCGGCCCAGGAGCTGACCGTGCCGTCGATCGTGACCGAGCCGTTCGAGCTCGAGACCTCCAGGTGGTCCGCGTCGAGTGCGGCGTTGCGCTTCAACGCCTTCCGGATCGACTCCTGCACGTCGCCGGCGCTCGCCGTCGGCTGCTGCAGCTCGATCTCGTCGACGACGTCGAGCGCACCGGCGACGTTGGAAGCCACGAGCTCCGCCTCGTCGCGCTGGTACTGCCAGCGTGCGGTCCCGGTCAGCGTGATCGCCCCGTCCACGACCTGCGCATCGACGCTCGCCGGCACTGTGCCGTCGAGCATGAGCGCCCGCAGAACATCGCCCCGGAGCTCGGCGTCCCGGCGCTTCTGGGCGTCCATCACCGTCACCTGCAGCTGGTTGTCGACCGAGATCACCCCGAACACGCGCTCGGCATCCTTTGATGCCTCGCGCTTCTCGCGCAGGCTTCCCACGGTTCCCCTCAGCGTGACCTTGCCGTCGTCGGCCGAGACCGCGATCGACCCGTCGTCGACCTTCGGATCCCAGAACAGCTGATCGGTCACGTTCTGCGCCAGATCATCGTCAAAGGACACCACGTCCTCCTTTCCTCGGACCACCGGACCCCCCGCATCGTCGGGCGGCGCCGGGCCGGAAGCCATCGGCACGGTCGCCGATCCGTTGCGGAAACGACGTAGGCACAGGCACCCAGGCACGCGATCGGCAGAACGGCAGGACGCCGGCCGAGCCTGGTCTCGCGCCTTTCCCGCAGCGGCTCGGATCTTGCACCGATGCCCCGGGCCCGCCGTGCGCCGATCATCGATCCCCGTACTCCGGCAGAAGGAGCGAGAGATGTCGAACGACGAACTCGAGCGGTGCGTCAGCGACGAGCTGTCATGGGACCCGAAGGTCGACAGCGCCGCGATCGCCGTCGTCGCCGACCGCGGCCGGGTCACGCTCCGCGGCACCGTCGGCAGCTTCAGGGAGAGGCGCGAGGCCGCGCACGCCGCACGGCGGGTCCGCAGCGTCACGTCCGTCGAGAACGAGCTCAAGGTGCGACCCCTGACAGAGCACGGGCGGGAGGAGGCCGACCTGCGCGGCGCGGTTCTGCGTGCGCTCGAGCTCGACAGCCTCGTCCCGAAGACCATCGAGCCGCGCCTCGACGACGGCTGGGTCACGCTCTTCGGCACGGCGGCGTGGCAGTACCAGCGGGAAGAGGCCGCGACCGTGGCCGGCAACGTCCCCGGGGTCATCGGCGTCGACGACCGGATCGACCTGAAGAACCCCGAGCCGAGCCCCGGCGACGTGAAGGAGTCGATCGAGTACGCGCTCGCACGGAACGCGGAGCTCGACGCCCACGACCTCACGGTCGACACGCACGACGGCACGATCGCGGTGATGGGCCGAGTCCGCTCCTGGTCGCAGCACGACACCGCCATCGCCGCCGCCTGGGCGGCCCCCGGCGTCACCGAGGTCGTCGACCACATCGTCGTCGACTCCTAGGCAATCCCACCAGAAAGGGGAGACACATGTCGAACGACAAGCTGGTGAAGTACGTGCAGGACGAGCTCTACTGGGATCCGAAGGTCGACAGCGCGGCAGTCGCCGTCTCGGCCGACCGGGGAACAGTCACGTTGCGCGGGACCGTCGGCAGCTTCCGGGAGAAGCTCGAGGCGAAGAAAGCCGCCAAGCGCGTCTACGGCGTCAAGGCGGTCGACAACGAGCTCGAGGTGAAGCTCCTGAACGACCAGAAGCGCGAGGATGCCGATCTGCGCGGGGACGTGCTCCAGGCGCTGATGCTGAACAGCCTCGTCCCGTCGACGGTCGACGCCGAGGTCGCTGACGGGTTCGTCACGCTCACGGGTACCGCCGACTGGCAGTACCAGCGCGACGAAGCCGTCCACGTGGCTTCGAACCTCGCCGGGGCGCGCGACGTCCTCGACGACATCCACCTGAATCCGAAGCCGCGGGCGGAAGACGTCAAGGAGCAGATCGGCGAGGCGTTCAAGCGCAACGCCGGGCTCGACGCCGACTCGCTCACCGTCACCACCTCGAACGGGAAGGTCACGCTCAAGGGCGAGGTGAGCTCCTGGGCCGAGCACGACGAAGCGGTGGCAGCCGCCTGGGAGGCTCCGGGAGTCACCCACGTCGACGATCGCATCGTCGTCGACTACTGATAGCACGCCCGGTCGCGTGCGGCGCGGGCACCACGCGCGCGCCGCACGCGCCATGCCGGCGACCTCTGAAAGGAAGGGATCGCAATGGCTCCACATACAGGACAGCACGGAACGGGCGTCGTCACCGCGCTGCAGGACTTTCCTCTCGCGCCGCGCCGCACCCGCTGGGACGGCGACAAGGCAGAGGCGGCGATTCGCACCGTGACCGGCGCCGAGGCTGCTCCGACCGCGGCGTACACCGACTGCTTCTTCTGGCACGACGCCGACGCCGCCGACCTGTACGGCTCCTACAAGCTGCTCTACTGCGACGTCATCGGCGGGCGGATCACGGCCGTCCCGCACGCGATCTTCGCGGTCGCAGGCATCCTCGACGGTGCCCGCGGCGGCACCACCATTCCACGAGCCGACCAGGACGAGATCAAGACGGTCGTCGGCGAGTGGTACGCGAAGATGGCCGAGGAGTTCGACGACGCCTCGATCGTCGCCCCCTGGTCGGCGCGATGATCTCCGACGAGCGCCTCCCGAGGTCGGCGGCGGGCGGCGGCGACATCGCCTTGATCGCGTTCGGCACCGTCCTGCGATCATGACGACGATGGAAGCGGAAGACCCGCAGGCACCGATGGAGGAACCCGAGCCGCAGGCCGTCCTGACCCCGCTGACGGAGGCGGCGATCTTCCTGACGGCGATCGTCGACCCGGGCGGCGAAGACGGCGTCCGGGGGCTGCTTGCCGACGTGAGCGGGCTGCGGCGGTCGGTCGGCTTCCGCGTCCCCGAGGGTGAGCTGACGTGCGTGGTCGGTGTCGGGGCCGCGGTCTGGGACCGCCTCTTCGGCACGCCGCCGCCCGCGGGGCTGCATCCGTTCCCCGGGTTCGCCGGCCCGCGCCACACCGCGCCCGCGACCCCCGGTGATCTGCTCTTCCACATTCGGGCGCACCGGCTCGACCTCTGCTTCGAGCTCGCGTACAGGCTGACGCGTCGACTCACCGGGCACGGGCGCGTGGTCGACGAGGTGCACGGGTTCCGGTCGTTCGACGAGCGCGACCTGCTCGGGTTCGTGGACGGCACCGAGAACCCCGAGGGGACGGCTGCACGCGCGTCGGTCGTGATCGGCGACGAGGACCCCGAATTCGCCGGCGGGAGCTACGCGGTCGTCCAGCGATACGTTCACGACCTCGACGCCTGGGACGGGCTGCCCGTCGAGGAACAGGAACGGGCGATCGGGCGCACCAAGCTCAGCGACATCGAGTTCCCGGACGAGCTGAAACCTGCCGACTCGCACGTGGCGCTGAACACGATCGTCGACGAGAACGGCGACCAGCACCAGATCGTGCGCTTCAACATGCCGTTCGGAACCGTCGGCGAGTACGAGTTCGGGACGTACTTCATCGGCTACGCGCGCAACCCGGAGGTGATCGAGCAGATGCTGACGAACATGTTCCTCGGGAAGCCCCCCGGCAACACCGACCGGGTCCTCGACTTCTCCACGGCGGTCACCGGCAACCTGTTCTTCGTCCCGACCGCCACCTTCCTCGACGACCCGCCGACGCCGGCCTCCCCGATGACGGCAGAGGATCTTTCCGTGGCGGGCGACGGCTCGCTCGCGCTCGGAAGCCTCAGGGAGGAGTTGCGAGATTAGCCCCGTTCCCGGCGAGCGACGGCGTCGCCGCCGGCCGGCAGCTCCACCCGGATCGAGGTGCCCTTGCCGCGCGGGCTCTCGACGGAGATGCGCCCGCCGAGCGCCTCGACGCGATCCTTGAGACCGACGAGCCCGGACCCGCGCGCAGGATCCGCTCCGCCGACGCCATCGTCGCGGACGCCGACGTGCAGGACGCCTTCGGCCGCCGTGACCTCGACGGAGATCACGGAGGCCCCGGCGTGCTTCGTCGCGTTCGCCAGCGCCTCGGAGACGATGTAGTACGCAGCCACCTCGACCGCCTCCGGCGAGCGTTCGTCGACGTTCACGCTGAGCTCGACCGGAACGGCGCAGCGGCGGGCGAGCGATTTCAGGGCAGTCGCCAGACCGGCCTCGCTCAGGATCGCGGGATGGATGCCGCGCGCGAACTCGCGCAGCTCGTCGAGCACGCTCGTCATGCCCAGGGCGACGCTGCTCAACTCCGCCGCCAGCTCGTCGAGATCCGGCGGTACGGAGGCCTGGGCAGCGCGCAACTTCAGGGCGAGCGTGACGAGCCGTTGCTGTGCGCCGTCGTGCAGGTCGCGCTCGATCCGGTGCCTGGTCTCGTCGGCGGTTGCGACGACGCGCGCACGCGACGCCGTCAGCTCGGCCTGCGCCTGTGTATTCGAGATCGCGGTTGCGACGAGCTCGGTGAAGGCGGCGAGGCGCTCCTCGGTTTCCGGCGGCACCGGTTCCTCGCCCGTGGACGCGACTTCGATCAGGCCCCAGAGCCGTCCCGTGACGGTGATCGGAGCGGCGACGGCTGATCGAAGACCGAGCCGGCGCACCGAGGGCAGGGCGGACCAGGCGTCGTCGGAGCCTTCGGCCCGAGCCGGCCGTCTGGTGTCTCGGACGACCCCGCTGAGGCCGGTGGTGTCGAGGAGCCCTACCGCCTCGCCGTCGCCGCCCCACCTGCCGACGATCGTCACGACGTCGTCCGCGTCGAACCGCGCCAGGAGGGTGCGTTCGGCGCGAAGGAGACGGCCGACCTCCTCGGCGACGGCGGCAAAGATCTCGCGCGCGGGTACCGCTTCCGCGACGAGCGTCGCCACCCGCCGCAGCGCAGCCTGCTCGTCCGCGAGCGTTCGCAGCTCCTCGCGCGCCTGCGCGTTCGCGATCGCCGTCGCGGCCAGGTCGGCGAATGCCTCGAGACGCTCCTCGGTGGCGGTAGGCAGGGCGTCCTCGCGCAGTGTCGCCACCTGCAGCGAGCCCCAGAGACGGCCCCCGACATGTATGGGCGCGCCGACGGCCGACCGCATTGCGAATCTGCGAGCGACGGCCGTCACGGCGCTGGCGTCGTCAGCCGCGTACGCGTCGACCCGCGCCGGCCGTCCCGTCTCGTACACGAGCGTGGTCACGTTTTCCCCGCCGAGAATCGTTCTCTGTCCGGGGACCGACGGCTGGCCGGTGCCCGTCCAGGAGCCGACCGACCTGACGACGTCGTCTGGCTCGTACCGGACCACACCGGTCGCGTCGACGCGGAACAGTGCGCCCAGCTCCTTCGCGATGGCCGCGAAGACGGCTTCCGCAGGCTCGCCGCGGGCGACCTGCGTCGCCACGCGCCGCAGCGCCGCCTGCCAGTCGGCGAGGGCGCTCAGCTCCTCACGCGCCTGGGAGTTCGCGATCGCGGTCGCGACGAGCTCCGTGAACCCGGCCAGCCGCTGCTCCGTGTCGGGAGGGATCGAGCTCCCGTGTGTCGCCGCCGCGACCACGATGCCCCACAGCCGGCCGGCGACCGCGATCGGAACGCCGACGGACGAGGTGATGCTCAGACCGCGTGCCTCTTCCACTCCGTCGCCGGACGCGCCGGCGTAGCTGTCGAGACGTGCGGACTGCCCGGTCTCGTGGACCACTGTCGAGACGTTTCGCCCGCCCAGCACATTCGTCGTCCCGATGACGAAGGGCACGCTGCCGCTCGCGCCGCCGAGAAAGGTCACGGAGCCGTCGCCGTAGCGGCCGATGACGGCGATCTCCGCGGGAAGTATCCGAGCGATCTCCTCGGCGACCGCCGTGAACACTGCCTCGGGCGGCGCGGCCTCCGCGACGAGCGTCGCGACGCGCCGGAGCCCGGCCTGCTCGTCCGCAATCGCTTGCAGCTCCTCGCGCGCCTGGGAGTTCGCGAGCGCGGTCCCAGCGAGCTCGGTGAAACCGGCGAGCTCGTGCTCGATCCCGGGCGGGAGCCCGTCCGGCTGCAGCGAGCCGACGACCATCACGCCCCAGAGCCGGCCTTCGACGTTGATCGGCGCACCGGCCGACGAGCGCGCCCATTCGCGCGCGAGCGCGCTGGCCGGGTTGGCGTCGTCGGCTGCGTAATCGACGCGCGTAGGCTCGTTCCGCTCGAAGACGATCGTCGACACATTCCTGCCGCCGAGACGCACGCGGGTCCCGACGAAGGTCGGATCGCCCTCCGCGCTCCACCCGCCCACGAACTCGAGGGCGCCCTCGGAGTCGTACCGGCCGACCAGCGAGACGTCCGCGGCCGGGACGACCCGACCGACCTCCTCGGCCACCGCCGCGAATACCACGCGCGGTGGCTCGCCGCGCGCGACGAGCGTCGCCACGCGACGCAACGCCGCCTGCTCGCCCGCAAGCCGCTCGAGCTGCTCGCGCGCGGCGCGCTCCCGATCGAGGACACGCTGCATGCGCATCGTGAGCGAGGCGACGCGCGCCATTCCCCGGAGCAGGCCGATCTCCTCGCGCGTCAGCCCCTCGGGCCCCTGGCGGGCCACGACGAGCGTCGCACCCGGCGGATGCTCGAGCGTGGCCGCGGCGGCCGCGCACGGTCCTACGCCGGGCACCTCGAGCGACCCGCCGGCGAGCCCCGGCTTCACCGCCTCCAGGTCGCCGGCCGGAACGGCGCCGTCCGCGTAGCCGACCGCGGCGACCACCTCGCCGGCCGCGACGATCGCCCCCACGTCCGCTTCGAGCGCATCGGCCGCCCGCTCGACCGCGGCCAGCGCGACGGCCGCCTCGCTCTCGGCCGCCGAGACGGCCGCCACGAACTCCGCGAGCTGCTGTGTCGACCAGGGCGCCGCGGCCATCTCACGCGAGGGAGAGCACGACGAGCGTCTGGTTGTGGAAGCCGAGCACTCCACTCGTTCGTGCGATCTCCCCGTAGGTATAGAAGCCGGCGATCGGCGCGCCGGCCGCGAGCGCGGCGAGCCGGTCGACCTCGACGCGGATGCCCGGGTCTCCGAGCACGCTGCGCCTGGCGATGCAGTCGAAGGCCAGCATGCCGAGCGGCGACCGCCCGTCGAGGGCGGCGAGAGAGTCGCCGGCGGCGGCGTCGGTCGCCTCGAGCACCGACTGCGCGTCTCCCTCCATGATCCAGACGAGGGCGCCCTCCGGAACCTCGGCGATGCAGGAGATCGAATGCTCCGCGAAGTCGCCGCTGCCGATGAAGCGCACCGTATCCTCGCCGCCCGGGCGGCTGAGACCGAAGGGATGGGTCAGCGCCAGGCGCGCCAGTCCCTCCCGGTCGCCGTCGGCAGCCCGGTCGAGCCCGAGGCGCTCGAGGTAGACGTCGAGCGCCGGCCGATCGTCGAGCTCGTACACGCGGTTGCCGGCGCTCCCGGTGACGAGCATCGGCTCGCCGATCCGCCGCCAGCCGTGGCGGACGCCGATCCCGAGCGGCGCGTCCGACGCGACGCCGGCGGCGACGACGGCGTCGGACAGCACCGCGTCGCCGTGGAACTGGAACGTCTGCGTCATCTTCAGGTCGTCGCCCGCGCAGCCGCCCACCAGGGGCACCCCGGCCCCGAGCACCCCGTAGGCGCCCCGCACGATCTCCCGCTGGTCGCCCGAGAGCCCGTCGGTGAGCATGAGGAGCACCTTGTGCTCGAGGTCCTCCCGCGCCGGCACGCAGCGGGCGGCGGCCGCCCCCGCCTCGCGCAGGCGCCGCGAGGCGTCCGTCGCGCAGGCAGTCTCGACCGCGAACCCGTCGCCGCCGAGCGCGGCGACGACGACGCTCGCATCGCGCGGCCCCGAGACCGCGATCTCGCCCGCGGTCGTGCAGCCGATCAGCGGGACGTCGCCCGCCCGCGTCCGGATCTCGCGCAGCAGCAGCGGCAGTTCGTGCGCGGGCGAGGAGAAGACGAGCAGCAGCTTCGCGTCGTCGCCGAGCAGCGCCTCGTGGGCCGCGCGTGCTCCCGCCCCCTCTGCCAGTCCTTCTGCGGACCCGACCCCGAACCAGCGCGCAGCCTGCACGGGAACCCCCGGTGTGTCGACACTGCCGAGGCTAGACCACGAACAGGCGAGCCCACATCACATGATCCTTGTGATCTCCACCGGAGTCCGCAAAGGTGGCCGCGCCCCTTTCGGTGTGAGAACCTGTGTGCAATGGCACAAGCGGTGACCGCGGCCCCTCCACCTGCTCCGGCGAACGTCGTCTCACGCCGAGCGCTCTTCGAGCGGCTCGCCGGAGCCGCGCGCGTCACCGCGTTGTCGGCACCGGCCGGGAGCGGGAAGACGTTCCTGCTCGACTCCTGGATCCGCGAAGCCGGCCTGAGCGACAGCGCGGCGTGGGTCTCGGTTCGGTACGAGGAGCGCGATCCGCAGTGGTTCTGGCTCTCGGTGCTCGACGCCCTCCGCGGCACCGCCGTCGGGTCGGCGCTCGTACGCGGCTACACGGCGGCGCCGGAGCTCGACGGCGAGGCGATCGTCGAGCGGCTGCTCGAAGACCTGGCCTCGCTCGACGACCGCCTCTGGCTCGTGATCGACGATCTGCACGAGCTGCGCTCTTCGGCTGGGCAGCGCCAGCTCGAGCTGCTCTTGCTGCGCGCTCCCGTAGAGCTTCGGTTCGTGCTCTCGAGCCGCAACACGCTGGGACTCGGCCTGCACCGTCTGCGGTTGCAGGCCGAGCTGACCGAGATTCGTGCCGCGGATCTCCGCTTCACGCTCGACGAGGCGCGGACGCTGCTCGACGCGGCGGGCGTCGAGCTGTCGGAGGCCACGCTGGCGCAGCTGGTGGACCGAACCGAAGGCTGGGCGGCGGGACTGCGACTGGCGGCACTGTCACTCGCCGGGCACCCGGAGCCGGAGCAGCTCGCCGCCGAGTTCTCGGGCAGCGAGCGCACGGTCGCCCAGTACCTGGTCGCCGAGGTCCTGAACCGCCAGCCGGAGGAGGCGAGGCGGCTGCTCTTGCGGACGTCGGTGCTCGAGCGCGTGAACGGGCCGCTCGCCGACGTGCTCACGGGAGGCTCGGGCGGCGAGCGGATCCTGCAGGAGCTGGAGGAGGCGAACGCCTTCGTCGTCGCGCTGGACGGAAGCCGGTCGTGGTTTCGCTACCACAACCTGTTCGCCGATCTGCTGCAGCTCGAGCTCCGCCGTACCGCACCGGACGAGGTCGCGACGATACACATGGTCGCCGCCGAGTGGTACGCCGAGAACCGGTACCCGATCGAGGCGATCCGACACGCCCAGTCCGCCGAGAGCTGGAGCATCGCCGCTCGACTGCTCTCCGACCACTGGTTCGGCCTCTACCTCGACGGCCGGCCCGCAACTGCACACGAGCTCCTGGCCCGCTTTCCCGGTGGCGCAGCGGCAGCCGATGCGGAGCTCGCCGCGCTCGAGGCGGCCGACAGGCTGAGCCGAGGGAACCTCGGGGATGCAGCCCGCTACCTCGGGTTGGCGACGCGCGGGTCGGGTTCGGTGCCCGCGACGCGCAGCCGACGCTTCCTGGTGATGCTCGCCCTCCTCCGCCTCCAGCTCGCCCGCCAACGCGGCGACCTCGGGGCGCTGGCGGAGGAGGCGAGGAGCCTCCTCGCGGCTGCGGACGCTCCCGAGACGGCGCACCCCGAGCTCGGCGAGGATCTGCGTGCGTTGGCGCTGCTCAACCTCGGCATCGCCGAGCTCTGGGCCGAACGCATCGAAGACGCAGACCGGCACCTCGAGGAGGGCATCGCTGTGGCGCGCCGGATCGAGCGGCCCTATCTCGAGCTCACCGGCCTCGCGCACGGGACGCTCCTGGCGATCCACCACTCGCACGGGCTGGCGGCGCAGCGAGCAAGGGAGGCGGCCGAGCTGGCGGGCCGGCACGGCTGGGCCGACGAGCCGGTCGTCGGCGTCGCCTACACGATGCTCGGCGGCGTGCTGGTCGGCCAGGGGCGGCTCGAGGAGGCAGACCGATGGCTGCGGCGCGCAGGCCGCGCGCTACGAGCCGAGGCCGAGCCGGCGGCAAACGTCACGCTGCAGCTCTTTCGCGGGCTGCTGGAGTTGGCGAGCGGCCGCTACGAGAAGGCGCTGGACACGCTTCGAGGGGTCGTGCGGCTCGCCGGCCTCCTCGTCACGCCGTTCCCCGGCGCGATCCACGTCTTTCATGTGCAGGCGCTCGTGAAGGCCGGCGCTCTCGAGCAGGCCGAAGCGGCCCTCGCCGAGATCGACGAAGCCGAGCGCGACGGCGCGTACGCGGCCATCGCGCTGGCCGTGCTGCGACTCGCGCAGCATGATCCGCGGGCGGCAGCGGTCGCACTGGCACCCCTCGTCGACGGCCCGGTGGGCGCGCCGGACCCCTTCTGGACCGTCGAGGTTCTCCTGCTGGAGGCAATGGCCCGCCGCGGGCTCGGCGACGATGGCGCTGCCGCCTGCGCCCTCGAGCGAGCGCTCGATTTCGCCGAGCCCGACAGTGTCCTCGTGCCGTTCCTCTTTCACCGCGAGCCGGACCTGCTCGAGCGCCACCGCCGGCAGCGCACGGGCCACGCCGCCCTCGTCTCCGAGATCCTCGACCTGCTGGCCGAAACCGGACCGCCACGGGCCGGCGAGCCGGGGCACCTACGCGAGCCGCTCACCGAAGGCGAGATGCGCGTCTTGCGCTACCTGCCGACCAACCTCTCACAACGAGAGATCGCCGGGGAGCTCTCCCTGTCGTCGCACACGGTCAGCACGCACGTCCGCCACCTGTACGCGAAGCTCGATGTGCACCGCCGCAGAGAGGCTGTCGAGCGGGCCCGCGACCTCGGGATGCTCGCGCGCTCCTCGAGCGAGCGCTGAGAGACGCCGACCCGCGGGCGCGAGGCCGCCCGCAGGTTGCTGCCGGACGCGCCGCTCGCCCCGTGCCGGCTCAGGGGGAGCGGGCGCCGCTGCGCAGGCATGGGTAGCGGAACCCTGCGGCTTGCGGCTCGCAGGAAGACACGCCGGGACCGGCTGGGCGTCGCTGCCGCCCCGCGGACGATCCCTGCCTGACGCGGCTAGCCCTTCGTGGTCCCGCGAACTGGTGACGTTGTGACAGGTTTCGGTTGTCGGCCTGATCGGAACGCTGTCGCGGAGCTCGTACCGCGTTACGCCTGGGAGAACGACCCGTTGTGGCACCC
>Ga0335085_10008094_pt1 | contig 16115 bp, 12 predicted proteins | sample Lox_Sample_45_FD_206712 | JGI IMG/M metagenome (GOLD analysis project Ga0335085, IMG submission 206712) | Soil microbial communities from Loxahatchee National Wildlife Refuge, Florida, United States - Lox_Sample_4.5 | ecosystem: Environmental > Terrestrial > Soil > Wetlands | place: USA...
CACCACCTGGCAGGCGGTTACCATTACTTATAACGAGATTATGTGCCAGGACTGGGCAGGTACCGGCGTTTGTACCGGGGGAATTTCCGGAGGAGGCAGCCTTACTCGCAGCCAGGCCCTGACCAACGTCACTTCCGTCCAATGGGATACGGCGGGTAACCCGGCAACGGTGGGTTATTGGGTGGACCAGGTTTGCATGCATTTCGCCAAGATATCCAACGGCTACTACACTCCGGTTGTTCTCAACACCGCCACGCCCTCGGCCGTGGCCGGCACACCCACTGGGACTCCCACTTCCAGCGCCACCCGGACGTCCACCAGCACCCCTTCCGCCACCCCGACGAACACTGTGGCTAATACCTCCACGAGCACCCCCACCCTGACTCCAACGGCCACACTCAGCCCAACCCGAACCAGCAGCCCGACGAACACGGTGGCCAATACCGCCACGTCCACTCCTACTTCCACGCCGACCTCCAGTCTCACCTCCACTGCCACCAGCAGCCCCACCCGCACGGCGTCCGCAACCCCCAGTGCCACCCCCACTAATACCCTGGCCAGCACGGCCACTAACACCGGAACTTCCACGGCCAGCCGGACGCCGACCACAACCCCGACCGCCACTCCCACCAACACCCTGGCCAGCACGGCCACCTATACCGGAACCTCCACGGTGACCAATACCGTTACCTTGACGCCCACTTCCTCGGCCACCCGTACGCCCACCTCGACAGCTTCCGCTACCGCCACCAATACTTTGGCCAACACGGCTACCAATACCGTTACCTCAACGGCGACTTCCACCCCCACCTCCACGGCCACTCGCACGGCCACATCGACCGTCACCAACACGAACACCATCACACAAACTTACACACCCTCGCCCACCGGCCAGGCGACGGATACCAATACGCCCACCTCCACGGCCAGCGGAACCTCCACATTGACCGCCACCCAAACCGCCACCGCCACGACCACGAATTCGGCCACTTTGACCGTCACCCGGACGTCCACCTCAACGGCTTCCGCTACCGCCACCAATACCCTGGCCAATACGGCCACCCATACCGCGACTTTGACGCCTACCAATACGGGGGCCAGCACCGCCACCCAAACGCCCAGCTTGACGCCCACGAACACCTTGATTAATACGGCCACTTCGACGGCCACCAGGACGGCTACCAGCACGGCCACCCTGACGGCCAGCTTGACGCCGAGCGCCACCCCCACGAATACCCTGGTGTCCACGGCGACTTCCACTCCCACCCAAGTGACGGTGGCCGCCTCCCAAGGCGTCAACCCGCCGGCCAATTCATCCCAGTTGCCGGGAAGCTCGGGGGTGACGGTCCAACAGGTGGCCCTCTCCAATCCCAGCTCCACGGTGGTCAACGTGACAGCGGTGACTCTGACGGTTTCCGGCTCGGGGAATGTGTCCGACATCACGGGCGTGACCTTGTGGATCAACGGAACCGCCATCACCACCACAACCTTCACCGGCAACACGGCCGTTTACCTCATCAGCAGCCCCATTCCGCCCACTTCCAGCGTGACCTTCCTGGTGACCGCCAGTTTCGACAACAGTGCCAGCGGCACCTACAACTTCAGCGTTTCGGGGATGAGCGCGACCAACGGCCAACCGGTCTTATTCAGTGGCATGCCGGTTTTGGGCGCCACGGTGACGGTGACCCAGCCGACCGCCACCGCTACTTCCACACCGACCAACACGCCCACCCTCACCGTGACCCCCTTACCCTCTTCCACGCCCACCATCACTCCGACCTCTACATCGGCGGCCACTTTTACGCCCACCGCCAGCGATACGTCCACCATCACTTCCACGCCCCAACCCAATACCACCCCCGTGGTCTTCCCCAACCCCTCTACCGGCGAGCCGGTGACCGTGGCGGCTTCCTTCGCCGAGCCGGTCAACCAAGTGAACGTCCAGATCTTCACGACAGCCTTCCGCAAGGTGCAGGACAACACGGTGAATTCAACGACGTCCGGCGTGACGGCTTCCGCGGTCTCCGGGACACCCGCCTCCAATTGGCGGATCCCCGTCCAGATGCAGGACAACTGGGGCAATCCCCTGGCTAGCGGCCTTTATTACGTCGTCATTACGGCCAACGGCCACCAACGCTCTGTCGTAAAACTCCTACTCCTCCGGTAATTTTTCAGAGTCTTTAGCCTGCCCATCCCCGGGAAGCCTTTTATAATAAGTTGGTCCAGGTTTATCGGAAGCCCCTCTTTCGGCCCCTCCAAAGCTCCATCTCATGCCCCAATTGGGATAAAATTTAGGGGTTCATGCGTTAAACAAGCTTCTTTTCGCCTCATAACAATTTAAGCCGGGTGACTTCCGTGAAATCCACCGCCAAAATCATTTTTCTCGCCTGCTTGTTTCTCGCCCCTTTTGGGGCAGGCCTCCAGGCCGCCACCGTCGTCGGGCATATCAAGATCGACAACTTCGGCTACCGCACGGCTGATAGCAAAATCGCCTATTTCACCGCTAATCCCGGGACAACCGTCGGCGTGTACAACGCCAGCACGAGCGTTTTGGCCTATACGATTCCGGCGGCGAAGATCACCAGCCAGGGCACGGATACCACCGGAATCACCGGAGACACCGTATGGTGGGCCGATTTCTCCGCTTTCAGCGCGCCGGGCACTTATTACATCCTCTCCAACAGCCTCAACGAAATTTCCTATAACTTCCAGATCAACGACTGCGTCTACCAGGCACCCATGACGGCCACCTTGAAGGCGCTCTACTACCAGCGCTGTGGTTGCGCGCATCCCGCGGCTTACGCCGGCGCCAACTGGGCCGACAGCGGTATTTGCCATGCGCAGGACGCCACCTGCGGGCCGGCGCCCGGCTGCACCTTCCCCAACAATTACGGTACGCTGAACCTGGAGGGCGGATGGCACGACGCGGGGGATTTCAACAAATACATCGGTTCCACCCCCACCGGCTCCTGCCAAAACTGGGGAGGCGACTCGGGGGAGGCCATCCACGACCTGATGCTGGCCTACGAATGGAACCCCTCGCTCTTCGCCGGGCTTTCCTCCAACATCCCGGAGTCGGGCAACGGGATTCCCGACATCCTCAACGAGGCCAAGTGGGAGCTGGACTGGTACCTGAAGATGCAGATGACCGACAAGCACGTGTTGTCGGTGGTGCACGCCAACGGGGGCGGCGGGAGCTCCCCCCCCAGCTCGGACACCACGACCCGTTATTACTACCCCCCCAACGGGGACAGCGAGGCCCAGTTCGTGGCCCTGCTGTCGAACTCGGCCCGGGTCATGTCCACCGTCCCGGCCCTGGCCAATTACGCGGTGACCCTGAAAACCGCGGCCGAAGAAACCTGGAACACCTATGAGACCACCTGGACCAGCGACGACTTCAAGTTTTGGGCGGCGGCCGAGATTTTCCGCATGGAGGAGGCCCTGGGCGGGCCCGCCTCCATTGAGTCTGCCGCACAGGCTTTCGTGGATGGATATCAAGCCAATAATTGGAACGGCTTCTGGCTCAATGAGAACAAGTTCCAGCAGAATTGGGGCATCCTGGCCTACATCGAAGCCACGAACGCCACGGCCGCGGTGGTCACCAACATGAAAGCGGATTGGTCCGCCCTGACGAACGATATCTTCGCCCAGGTGGACTCCTACAATTCGGCCATGCACAGCTACGATTATTTCTGGGGCGCGGATGAGGTGAAGATGAACTACGCCATGGAGCTCCTTTGGGCCGCGAAGATCGGCTCGACGGGCGGCCAGACCGCGGCCCAGTGTGTCCAGCACGCCGAGGACTTTTTGCACTACATGAACGGGGCTAATACCCTCAACATGACCCTGATGACCAATTCCAACGCCATCGGCGCCTCCCACGGCGTCTGGCGCATCTACCACCAATGGTTCGGGAACTACTACTACACCACCGGTCCCGGCACCTATTCCTACGACAACTTCATCGGAAAGCCCGTCTCAGTCGTGGACCCCCTCTATCCCTATTACACCGGGCCGGATAATTTCGGCATCAGCGACAGCGGACCCTCTTCCTTCGGGCCCCCACCGGGCATCGTCCCGGACGGCCCCGGCCACGGTTACGCCGACCAGGGCGGGAAGTCCATTCCACCCATGCTGTCGGGAGGGACCTACCCTCCCTATGAGAAGCAGTACCGGGATTGGGATTGGGTGGACCAGAACGGCAACCAGTCCATGCCCTGGGTGTTGAACGAAACGGGGCTTTATTACACCGCTTCCTACATGGTCGTGGCCTCGGCTTTCACCAATGCCTGTTCCACCGGGCCGACTTCGACCCCCACGGCCACCCCTTCCCCGACTCCCACCAATACCGTAACCGCCACCCGGTCCAGCACCCCGACCGGGACGCCCAGCTGGACCCCCACCAACAGCTCAACGGCCACACCGTCCAGCACCCCGACGGCCAGCGTTACCCCCACTCCTTCGGCAACCGCCACCAACACCCTGACCGCCTCCTTCACCAGCACCGCCACGAACACGGTTACCCTGACGCCCACTTCCTCCGCCACCCGAACGCCTACTTCGTCCGCGACCACCACTCCCACCAACACCCTGGCCAACACGGCCACCAACACCACCACCTCGACGGCCACGTCCACTCCGACTTTGACGCCGAGCAACACGCGGACGGTGACGCCGACAAACACGGCTACCGCCACGCCGACGTCGACGGTCACCAACACCAATACGATCACACAAACTTACACACCCTCGCCCACCGGCCAGGCGACGGACACCAACACCCCCACCTCGACGGCCAGCAGTTCGATGACGGCGACGCCGACCTTCACTGTGACCGGTACCCCGACGAATTCGGCCACTGAAACGGCGACCAGTTCGGTGACAGCCACGCCGACCCTTACCGCCAGCCGCACGCCCACCTTGACTTTGACGGCCACGCCCTCAGGCACCCCCTCGAGCACGGCCACCTCAAGCCCCAGCTTCACGGTGACCCCGACCGCCAGCTCCACGGCTTCGGGGACGCCTTCGGCCACTTCCACCGCAACGGGAGCGGCCACTTTCACGGCAACGCCGACCCTCACGCCGACGTTGACACCGATCAACACGGCCACCCCCACACCCACATTCACCCGCACGGCCACGCCCACCCCAACCATTCCCCATACGCCGACGTCGACGCCCTCAAACACCTCCACGGGCACTGCGACCTTTTCCGCCAGCCCCACCCCCTCAATGACCCCGACCGCCACCTTAACCTCCAGCCGCACCTCCACACCGACGGCCTCAGCCACCGCCAGCCCCACGCTAACACCCACACCCACTTCCAACGCCGCGCCGCCCACTTCAACACCCTCCGGCAACGGCGGAGGGGTCGTGCTTTATCCCAATCCTTCCGACGGAACCCAACCCGTCTCCATCACCCTGTCCCTGTCCGCCCCGGCGAACGTGAAGGTGGCGATCTTCACGACGGCCTTCCGCAAGGTGCAGGAGAAATCCTTTCCGAACCAGCCAGTGGGGGTTCCGGTCTCCATTGTCCTCGACGACTGGAAAGGCGTGCCCCTGGCCAGCGGGCTCTATTACGTGGTGGTTTCCGTCGACGGTCAAAGGACCATCGCGAAGCTCCTGATTCTCCGGTAACCGCCGAAAACCTGATCCTAACCGGTCCGCTTGTGTTCCCGAACCTCCAAAAGGCCTTAATATTCCCGATCAACGCTTTGCCCACCGCATAAGATGGTGCGTAAGCAGGGAATAAAAGAAGGCCATCCAGGACTAATGAAGGAGCCGCCCGTTGGATGAGCGTGAGCTGGTTGAAAAGATCCTGAAAGGGGACGAAGGGGCCAAGGCCCGTTTTTTCACGGCCTACAAGGACCAACTCTACCGGGTGAGTTGCAACTTCCTGGGTTACCGGGACCCGGACGCGGAGGACGTGGTACAGGAAACCTTCCTCACGGCCTTCCAGAAACTCGGGGAATTCGAGTTCCGCTCGGCCCTGCTCACCTGGTTGACGCGCATCTGCATCTTCAAGACCTACCAGCGGATCGAAAAGAGGCGCCGGGACCTGGTCAAGGCCCACGAAGACCTGGAAGTCCTCACCCGCCCGGCGGCGTTGGGAAAGCAGGACGCCCAAGAAGCGGGCCAGGAGCACCAGGGGCGGCTGGATCTTTTGAAACGCTGCCTGGACCGGCTCCATGAAAAATGCCGGGAAATCGTGAAGCTGCGGGACCTGGAAGGCGAGAGCTATAGCGCGATCGGAAAGAAACTGAAACTGCCCATCGGAACGGTCATGAGCCGGCTGTCCCGCTGCAAGGAAGCCTTGAAGGCCCTGGTGAAGGACGAACTGGAAGGCAAAGCATGAGTGACTTGATTCAAACTTTTTTCGAAAGGGACCTCACCCCGGAGGAATCGGACCAACTGGCCCGGATCCTTGAAAATTCGGGGGAGGAATCCCTGCGCTTCGCCTCCCTGGGCGAGGCCGCCTACCAGGCCACTGGCCTTCCGGCTCACCACTGGCCCGGGGCCAACCCTTTCGCACCCGGCTCGGGCGCGGCAGGGAAGGGCGGGGCCTTACTGAAGATTCTCCTTGCCGCCGGGGGACTCGGTGCCGCCTGGTGGGCTTTCCATCAACCCGCCCCCCTGACGTCCGTGGCCCCCAACCCCGTGGAGGCCGTCCAGCCTTCCTTGCCCAATCCCGTTCCCAAGCTGGTGAAGCCCTTGCCGGCGGTCCCGGGCCTGGAAGGCCGGAACCTGCAGGTGGAAGTCGACGTGGCCCATCCGGGCCTGGTAACCGTGCGGGTCCTGGACCCCAAGGGCACGGAAGTACGCCATCTTTACACGGGCTTCCTGCAAAAGGGCGGCTGGCGCTTCACCTGGGACGGGCTGCTTTCCGACGGGAAGTCCGCGCCCGAGGGGCATTACCTCATCCAGGTGAAATCCGGCGAAGGAAACTTCTCCAAACCGGTGGAGTTGGCTGCCCACCCGTAACCCGCCGCCTGGGTTAAAATATCCCGGGGCGGAAAGCGGCGACTGTCTAAAGCCGGCGCCCGGGAGCCGACGGGTGGCGCGATTCAAAATTTTCCTGGTCCTTTTGCCCATGATCCTTCCCCTGGCCCTCCGGGCCCAGACCGTCCTGCCCTCCGCCGGCCTGTCCCTGCCCCTCTACAACGCCGAGGGTTCGGCGCGTTCCACCGCGATGGGGTCGGCCTTGGTGGGGTGGGGCGGCGGCGCCGAATCCCTCTTCTGGAACCCGGCGGGTCTATCGGGCCTGCCGGGCATGGATCTCTCCCTCCACCACAACAGTTATTTCGCCGGAACTTTCCAGGAGTCCCTCCTCTTCGGCATCCCTTTAAGCCCCCGGGACGGCCTGGCGGTTCTGGCGGATTACGTGAATTGGGGCTCCTTCGACGAAAGAGACTCAACCGGAACGCTCCTGGGTTCCTTCACGGACACGGATTCGGGGTTGGGCGTGGGCTGGGGCCGGGAATGGGCGAAGGGCTTCTCGGCGGGGTTGGCCCTCAGGGGACTGCAACAAAAAGTGAAGGACAATACCTACAGCAGCCTGGTGGGCACTTTGGGCCTTCTTTGGAACCTGCGCCCCGGATGGGAGGCGGGGGCCGCCTATACGAACTTTGGCACTTCCTTCACCGGCTCTTCCAACGCCAGCGACCTGAAGGCGGGACTGTCCTGGCGGACCCGGGCCGCGAAGGATTTGGAGGTCCTTGCCGCCCTGGCGGGCAGCTGGGAAGCGAACGGCGTCAGCGGCATGCAGGGAGGATTGGAAGGGGAGTGGGGCGGCTTTTTTTCCATAAGGGCCGGCTACCGGTACGACTTTTCCGACAACCAACTCTCGGGGCTGGCGGGACTGACCGCCGGGGCAGGGTTGAGGTTCCAGGATTTCCGCTTGGACTACGCCTTCCTTCCCTCGGGCGACCTGGGGACCTCCCACCGCTTGAGCCTGGGCTACGAGTTTCCCCAAGCTCCGCCTCCCTCACCGGTGACGATCACGGCCCCGCCTCCGGCGCCCGTGACGGTGGTTGTTCCCGCGGTCCCCACGCCGGCACCGGTTTCGCCCGGTTCCTCCCTGGACCTGCGCTTCAAGCTGCCGGAGGAAGGGGCCCCCAACGAAACGGGCGATAAAGACCTGGCCCCCCTGGTTGACGCTGTTGGCAGGACGCCGGAGGACGCCCAGGCCTGGTGGAAATTGGGAACGGCCTATTACCGGCTGGGGAAAAAGGAAGACTCCGTGCAATGCTTCGAGCAGGTTTTGAGGCTCAAGCCGGACAACCCGAAACTGAGGGCCTGGCTGGAAACCTACGAAAAGGCCAAACCGTGAACAAACTTCGATTGAACCACCAAGACACCAAGGGCACTAAGAAAGGCGTTTTTTCCAAGAATAAAAAATACTTATTTGTTTCTTTTGCCAAAAGGTTTACTTGGTGTCTTGGTGCCTTGGTGGTTCAAATTTTTGTTTCTTCGGCTTGCGCCCAGACGGCCACGCCCACGCCGCTGCCCGGCACGGGGGACGGAGCGGCGGCCACCTTCTACAGCAACACCAACTTCACGGGAACGGTTTATTCCACCTATTACGAGGGCATCGGAAGCTATTTCGCCAGCTGTTCCCCCGATCCCTCCATCCCCGCGACCGCCTTCAGCGGAATCTATACCGCCCAGATGGAGCCGGTCTATAGCGAACCCTACACCTTCACGGCGGTGGTCCAGGGGGCGGTGCGGGTGATCGTGAACGGGGTCACGGTTATCAACCAGTGGGCCAATTCGGCCGCCATCGCCACCTATTATTCCAGCCCCGTCACCCTCACGGCGCTTCAGCGGGTGCCGCTGGAGATGGATTACTTCAAGACCACCAGCCCCGCGCAAGTGGAGCTTTTCTGGCAAAGCCCCTCCCAGGCCAATCAATATGTCCCCATGAACCGGCTTTACAGCGGGCTCACCCATCCTCCCACGCCCCCGCCGCAAAACCTCCAGGCTTCCTTCGCGCCGGGGTTGACCGTGGACGGATCGGTCACGGCGGGAGCCTGGACCTCGGGAACCTGGACGCCTGCCGCGAAAACGGCCTGGGGTGAGAACCTGGGCATCAACGGCGAGTTCCAGGTCAAATGGGACAACCAGTACCTCTACCTAGGCTGCCGCATCTATAACCTGACCCCCCACCATGACGAGCCGGAGGATTACAACGACGATTCCATCGAGCTTTACCTGGACACCACCAACCACCGCTCCCCCGGTTTCCAGGCCGGCGACTTCCAATACTTTTTGGACTGGGGCACCAACACCATCGCCGAATACGTGAGCAATTCCACCGCCGGGGTGCTGGGAGCGACCGTCAACACGTCCTACGGCTATTCAGGGGTGCTGGCCATCCCCTGGGGCACCCTGGGGGTTTCCCCGGCAACCGGGAAGAGCTTCGGGATGGACGCGGGGGTGAACCTCTGTCCCCAGGGCGGCTGCCCGCTTTCCAAGCTGCGATGGAACGGAAACCTCCAGGATTCCGGCGACACCCGGCCCTATGGGGTCCTGACCCTGGGGCCCGCGCCCCCGGCCCTGGGGCCCTCCCAGACGCCCTACTTTTATCCCGAACCCGCCTCGGGGGATTTCGTGAACCTGGCTTATGACATGCGGGAAGCGGGGACGATGAAGCTCCGGGTTTGGAACGCCGCCGGCAACCTGGTGGCCACCCTCCAGGACCACAAGGGCGCTGGCAACCAGATCAGCTACCTGCCGATCGCCCGGTTCGCCCCGGGCCATTACTTCTACCAGGTCACTCTCGCCTATGATTCGGGGGACGAGGACTCCTTCAAAACCCAGGTCCTTCCCATCCAAAAATAAATTTTCCGGCCGTTTAACCAAGGGCTTTTCCGGGCCCTTTTCCCTTATTAAACCGGAATAAAAGCGGTTTCCTCCTGGACTAACCTTGGACAAGCGGGACAATAACAAGGGCGGTTTTCCACATAACAATCAGGTGAGCGATGAAGATTCCCCGACAACTAACTTCATGGGCGCTGTTATCGTTCCTAGGGACCCTGGGAATCTCCCCGGCGGCCACGATCACCTTTACCGTCGATCCCACCCAAAACAACGTCCCCATCTCCCCTTATATCTACGGCTCCAACAGCGCCATTCCCGGAGTCAAGAACACCTACTTCCGGTCCGGCGGCAACCGGCTCTCGGCCTACAATTGGGAGACCAACTGGTCCAACGCGGGCAGCGACTACTATTACGAGAACGATACCCTGATGGGGACCGAGGCCGACGGACCAGGCTGGGCCTATACTTCCTTCCACACCCAGAACAAGGCCAACGGCGCTGACTCCCTCGTGACGATTCCCATGGCCGGATACGTTTCGGCTAACGGCGAAACCGCGGTTCAGGTGCCCAACGCGGACTTCATGGGCGCCCCCGGCCTGACCGACCCCCACGGCAATTTTTTCCCCATTTCCTTCATCAAGCCCGGCTATCCAGGCTCCTACGCCGATCCGCCCAACCTCACCGACGGGCAGGTTTACGACGATGAGATGGTCTATTACCTCGTCAAGCACCTGGGTAACGCCGCCAGCGGCGGGATCAAGTTTTACGATTTGGACAACGAGCCGGGGGCTTGGTCCTCGACCCACGCCGAGGTCCACAACTACCCGGTGAGCTATATCGAGGTTTCCAGCAAGGCCATCACGGTGGCCTTGCAAACCACGGCCATCGACCCGGGCGCCCAGCTTTTGGGGCCGGTGGGCTACGGCTGGGGGGACTTCATCAACCTCTCGGGCGCCCCCGACGCGGGCAACTACTCCAGCTACGACAACGGCAATTGGGTGACCTTCCTGAATTACTACCTGGCCACGATGCACGCGGCCTCCGTCACCGCGGGCCGGCGGCTTCTCCACTACCTGGATTCGCACGTCTACTCCGAGGGCACCGACGCGGCGGGGAACCGCATCAACAACGGGGACGTCAGCCAGGACGCGGCCACCACGCGAATGCAGCTGCCCCGGGAAATGTGGGACCCCACCTTCACCGAGAACAACTGGATTTCCTGTTGCGTGGCCTACGGGCCCATGACCCTCATCCCGCGCCTGCAGGCGGCCATCAACCAGTACTACCCGGGCACCAATATCGCCTTCACCGAATATGATTACGGCGGCGGGGGCGACATCTCCGGCGGCATCGCGCAGGCCGACTTTTTAGGCGTGCTGACCAAATACCCCAACATGATGGCTTCCATCTGGGACGTGGGGGCGGGGGACCAATACCTGACCTGCGCCTTTAACTTTTACCTGAACTACGACGGGGCAGGAACCCATTTCGGGGACACCTCGGTCCTGGCCAACTCGAACAACGTGCCCGAGGCCACGGTTTACGCCGCCAAGGACAGCGCCCATCCCAACCACCTGAACGTCATCGTCCTGAACAAGGACTACACCAACAACAACACCGCCAGCGTCACCTTGAGCAACTTGGGAACGTCCGCCATTTCCTCCATCCGCGCCTTCCGTTTCGACTCGGCCATTTCGGTGATCTCCCCTTCGACGGCCCCCTCTTTTACGGCCAATAGCTTCACCGACACCCTGCCCTTCCGGTCCGCCACCCTTTATGAGCTCACTTTGAGCCAGGGTTTCTCCACCCCGACCCCCACCAACAGCCCCACCGTCACATCGACCGCGACGTCCACCCCCAGTTCCACGCCCACGGCTACGGGCACCCTCCCCACGGCCACCTTCTCACCGACCCGTACCGCCTCCTCCACCCCGACCGCCAGCCCCACGGCCACGGTGGTCTGCGCCAACCTCTTCAACAGCTGCGACAGCCTGACCGCCAACGGCACCTGGTCCGGCACCAACGCCACCCGGTCCATCAACACCACCCCCGCCAACCTCACCCAGGGGACGGGATCGCTGCAGGTGGCCTTAACCACCGGGGCCACCTGGAACGACCAGATGTTCGACTTGAACAACTTTTCCCCCTCCAATTGGACGGGGGTCAGCCAATTGATGCTGGATGTTTACGTCCCGGCCAGCCTCCTGTCGGGGACCACTTACAACAACCTGTACCTGTTCGCCAGCTCGGCGGCGGTGGGGGAAAACTCCATCTCGGCCGACGGGCCCTCTCTGGTGGCCGGATGGAACAAGAACCTGACCTTCAATATCGACTTTACCCAGGGGTCCATCACGCCCGGTTCGGCCCTGATCGAGTTGTACTTCATCTTCAACAGCGACAAGGCCAACACGGGTACGCTTTACGTGGACAATATCCGCCTGGTCCAAAGCTGCGCGGTCACCCCCACGCCCACCGCCACTTCGGGAAACTCCTCCACGCCCACCAGCAGCCCGACCGCCACCCTGACCCGCACCCCGACTTTAACCGCCACTCCAAGTCCCACCCGGACTCCCACCTCCAGCCCCAGCTTGACCCCCACTTCCAGCGCCACCCGTACGTCCACGTCCACCCCGACGGTGACCGCCACCAATACACTGGGTAATACGGCAACATTAACGCCAACCTCCACAGTCACGTCTTCACCGACGGCCAGCCCCACCAGTTCGATGACAGCCAGTGCCACCTCCTCGCGAACTTCCACGCCGACCTTGACGCCGGCCAACACGGCTACACTAACGGCCAGCTTCACGCCCAGCGGAACGCCGTCCCCCACGGCCAGCCGTACGCCCACCCCAACGGCCACCTTGACGGTTTCAAATACCCCGACCGTTACGCCTTCCAATTCCCCGACCGCCAGTTCCACTTGGACCCCCAGCGGCACGCCCACCATGACCGCCACCTTGACGGCCAGCCCCACGGGTACCCTGCCCACGGCCACCGATACGCCGACCCTTACCGCCAGCGGCACCCCGACATCGACGGCGAGCTCGACCTCCACTCTCACCGCCACCGCTTCACCCACGACTACGGCTTCCTTCACCCCCACGAATTCCGTGACGTCGACAGCGACCCCCACGGCCAGCCGGACCCCCACCTTAACCCTCACCGCTTCAGCGACGGCGACTCCAACTTCAACCCCCACCCTGAGCGCCACCGCTTCGCCTTCGGCCACACCCACAAATACCCTCATTAATACGGGCACACCCACGTCCACTCCGACCTCGACCCGGACCCTGACGCCAACCTCCACCTTGACGGTGACGGCCACCCGCACCCCGACGGGCACGCCTACGCCGGTCACCATCGCGGCCACCCAAGGGTCCAACCCGCCGCCCAACTCGAACCAGAATTCAGGCGCCTCCAATATCCCCGTCCAACAGGCGGTCTTGACCAACCCGGCCGCCTCGGCGGTGACCGTCACGGGGCTAACGCTGTCGGTGTCGGGAACGGGAAACCCGGCCGATATCACCGGCGTGACGCTGTCGGCCAACGGCGTTCCGGTCGCCACGATCGCCTTCACGGGCACCACCGCGACCTTCGTTTTCAGCGACACCACCGTGGGCAATTCGAGCGTGACCTACACGGTGGCGGCCAATTTTGGTTCCAACGCGGTCGGCACCTACAACTTCAGTATCACCAATGCCAGCGGTAACAACGGCCAACCGCTGCTCTTTAGCGGCCTGCCAGTTGCGGGCGCCATGGTGACGATCTCGCATCCGACCACCACTCCCACGGCGACGGCCCAGGCCACCGGCACCCCGACACCCGGGGCGTCCACGCCCCTGGTTTTCCCCAATCCCGTTCAAGGACCCGGGCCAGTCACCTTCCAGTTCACCCTGCCCCAATCCTACGGGCAGGCGGAAGTGAAGGTTTTCACCAGCGCCTTCCGGATGGTGGAGGAAACGGTGGTGAAGGACCCCTCCGCGGGCCTCAACCGCGTCCCCCTTATCCTGGAGGACAAATGGGGCCAACCCCTGGCCAACGGCCTTTACTACATCGTGGTGCAATGGCCGCAGGGAAGGGCCGTGACCAGGCTTTTGATCCTCCGGTAAGCCGGAGGGCGGGGAAAAGGATCCTGGAAAACCATGCTTTCCCTTTCACTGCATAAAGGCCGCCTTTTTCGCCTCTTGGCCTGCCTCGGGCCGGCCGTAGTCCTCCTCCCTACACCCGTCCGGGCCCAGAGCCCCGTTTGTTCCACCACCCAGTACGAAATGGCGGGCCAGGGCTGTTTTTATCCCCCCACCGCCTCGGCCGACAATTGCCCGGGAAACGGCGTCACCACCTCCAACCTCCAAACCGAATCCCTCAACCAGTTCTATACCTACGGGGCCTCGGGTGTTTCGGTGCTTTATTGCGGGGGCAACAGCGGCAGCGTCACCAGCAGCGACAATGCCACCCTCAACATGCAATGCGTACCGCCGCCCAATGCCACCATCGTGGCCGCATTCCTCGAGACCGTGGAGTATTTCTACTGCGAGACTTGCTGCGACAATTCCCCGATGTACTTCGCCGGAACCTTGCTGTCCCCCGGGACCCGGATAGGGCGCACCAACTACATGAACGACTGGTTCGACCCGCGTTACGGCGCCGACACCCAGGGAGGGAACTGGCAGATTTATTTCTGCGACATCCGTTATTCGGTGCCGGTCAGCCTGGTTTCCAGCGGAGCCTCCAGCTATGCGCTGACCAATCTCCCCAGCTTCGCCATTTCCGAGTCGCTGGTGATCGTCTATACGGTGCCGGCCCCGGGCGTGTGCAGCGCGGTGGCCCTGGGGGACGGGCTGATCACCTGGGATGATTCCGATACCCAGGTCTTGAACTATGGAATCACGCCCGGTGGTTCCACCCTGGACTGGAGCTGCGCCCAGCCCGACCTTTTAAGCTGCAACTCCAGCGCTTTTTCAGTGTTCGGGGGCAGCGACAACACCGGGGCCGTCCCGGCCAACTTCACCGACCAGTTCCTCAGCGCCCCCAGCGGCGGCTCCACCCTGGCCAGCAGCCCGGATTGCGGGTTCGATGACGCCTGCGGCACCGCGACCCAGGGCACGGATTTTTCCTTTGAGACCACCTATCCGGCCATCCCGGCCTTTTCCGGACCTGACCGGGTCACCTGGGCCCTGGGCAACGCCCTGGCCGCTTCCAAGGAGAATTTTTGGGTGAACCTGATGGCGGCCTCCTGCGCGGGCGCCTGCGTTTCCCCCACGCCCACCGCGACCCCCACGAGCAGCTTCACCCCCACTTCCACCTTCACCCCGACCTCAACCCCCAGCTTGACGCCGACCCCGACCGGCACTTGGTTTACCTCAACCCCCACCCCTACCGCCACCTCCACGTCCACCTCGACGTTGACGGCTACGCCGTCCAGTACTCCTTCGGGCACCGCCACGGGGACGGCCAGCTTTTCCCCGACCCTGACGGCGACCAGCAGCGCCACACCTAGCCGAACCCCCAGCTTCACCCATACGCCGACATTGACGCCGGTCAATACGCCGACGGCGACCAGCCCGGCCGCCGCGACTTCAACCGCCACGCCGTCAAATACCCCCGCGGGCACGGCCACGTCGACGGCTTCTTTTACCGCCACCTCGACGGCCACGGCCACCTTGACGGCCAGCGCGACCCTTTCGCCCACTTCGACGGCTACGCCGCCACCGACGGCGACGCCGTCCAGCACGGCCTCGGGCACCTCGACCCTTACTTTCACGGCGACCCTTTCGGCGACCAGCACCGTTTCCTTCACGCCGACCACCACAGCATCCTTCACCCCATCGTCCACCGCCACAACGACCGCCACCGCCACCCGTAGCGCCACTTCCACCTCCACTTCGACCCTGACGGGTACGTTCACCTTGACCGCGACCTCCACCGCGACGGCCACACCAACGTTGACGCCGACCCACACGGCGACTCCGACGGTTACCCTCACCGCGACCGCCAGCGGCACGCCCACGATCACCCCGACCCCTACCCGCACCGCCACCTTCACTTCAACCGCCACTCCCACGCTTTCGGCGACCTCCACCGCCACCGCCACGATCACCTTCACCCCGACCCTGACCTTTTCGGCGACCCTCACCTATTCCCCTACACGGACTTCCACCGCCACCCCGACGGGAACCTCCACCAAGACCCCCACCCTTACCCCTACCGCTACTCCCACCTCCAGCCCGACCATCACGTCCACGCCCACCATCACCCCCACGCCCCTTCCTTCCGCCCCCATCGCGCTTAGGATC
>Ga0335085_10008095_pt1 | contig 16115 bp, 19 predicted proteins | sample Lox_Sample_45_FD_206712 | JGI IMG/M metagenome (GOLD analysis project Ga0335085, IMG submission 206712) | Soil microbial communities from Loxahatchee National Wildlife Refuge, Florida, United States - Lox_Sample_4.5 | ecosystem: Environmental > Terrestrial > Soil > Wetlands | place: USA...
CAGCATCGGCATCAAGCCCTTCACCTGGGTCAGCTCGCCAAGCAGGAACTTGCGCTCCCGCTCGGCGAGCAGGAGCACGCGCTGCAGGGCGGCGGGAGGGCGCATGGCCATGGCGCGCGGCGCGGGCGCCTTCAGCGTCCGGCCGCTAGGCCCGCCGCGGGCGCGAGGCGCAGCCACCAGCGCCTCGCGCGCCCGTAGATCTGCCACAGCGACCAGCCGCTCGCGGCCCAGCGCAGCACGCGCCGCGGGCGCAGCGCGGCGAGCGTCGCGACCGCGATCGCGATCCACCACGGCCGGCGCCGGATCGCGCGGCCGAGGTCCATGCCGAGCCCGACCCAGCGCTCGACCTGCTCGGAGCGCTGCAGCAGCGCCCCGACGCGTGCCCGCTCCTCGGCCGCGCGCAGGGAGAGCGCCGCGCGGCGCTCGCGTATCTCGAGCAGGCGCTCCCGGATCACGGCTCGCGCGGCGGGCTGCCGCCGAAGCGCTCGCGGTCCTTCTCCAGCTCCGCGAGCGTGGCGCCGAAGAGCGGCGGGCGCTCGGCGAGCCGCCGCCGCGCGAACAGCACCGCGCCGGCACCCGCGCCGAGATAGACCAGCGTCAGCAGGCCGGCGGCGAGCAGCCGGCTCGAGTCCCAGGCCGCCAGCACGATCAGCACCGAGGCGAAGACCAGGGCGAGGCCGAGAAAGAACAGCGCCGCGAGCGACCAGAGCGCGATCTCGAGAAAGCGGAGCAGCTGCTCCTCGAGCTCGCTCGCCGCGATGCGGGTTCGGGTCTGCGCATATTCGAGGAGCGTGCGAAGCAGGCCGCGCAGCGGCGAGCGCGGGGCGCGATCGCCCGCCGGTCCGGCCGGCGGCATCGCGCTAGCGGCGGCCGATGAGGATGCCGATGGCGAGGCCGGCGAGCGCGGCGATGCCGACCGACTGCCAGGGATGCTCTTGCACGTACTCGTCCGTGGCGCGCGCCGCGATCTTGGATTTCTCCGCCAGAGCGCGCTCGGCTTCCGAGAGCTTCACCTTGGCGGTGCCGAGGGAGGCCTGCACGCGCTCGCGGGCGGCGGCGAGCTTCTCGCCGGCCTGGCCCGCGCTCGCGCGCAGCAGCTCCTCGCTGTCGTGGATCAGCAGCTTCAGGTCGGCGACCAGTTTGTCCTTGCTCACGGCGGATGCGGCGGTTTCGGTGGTCATGGGGGATTCCGAATGCGAGAGTGGATGAGGATCGGCGCCCGGCGCCGATCGAACCGGGGGTGAAAAGGTACCCTGAATACTGCACCGCCGCAACGGGGCTTCAGTCTGCCGCTACAATCCCCCGCGCATGGGGTCGAATCGGGCGTGAGCGGCGGCGGGCTCGCCAGTCTGCGCGGGCGGTTGCCGGAAGGCGTCCGCCCCTATCTCGAGCCGGCCCCGGTCGCGGCGCTGCTCCTCGGTATTTCTTCCGGCTTCCCGTTCGCGATGATCGGCGCGACGCTGACGACCCGGCTCGCGCAGCACGGCATCAGCAAGAGCACGGTGACCGCGTTTGCTCTCACGATCCTCGCGTACAACCTGAAATTCCTGTGGGCGCCGCTGGTCGACAACCTGCGGCTCCCGTTCAGCGGCCGCCTCGGGCAGCGGCGCAGCTGGCTCTGGCTGGCGGGCGCCCTGGTGGCCGCGTCGGTCGCGCTGCTCGGCGCCGCGGACCCGGGCCAGTCCCTGCCCGGGGCCGTGATCGCTGCGGTCGCGGTCGGGATCGCCGGGGCCACGTTCGACATCATCATCGACGCCTACCGCATCGAGCTGCTCGAGCCCCAGCAGCTCGGGATCGGATCGGGAATGTCGCAGTACGGCTGGCGCATCGGCTCGGCCGCGGCTGGCGCGCTGGCGCTGGTGGTCGCGGCGCGCCTCGGGTGGCTCGCCGCGTACCTCGCGTGCACCGTGTTCGCGCTGCCGGCCCTGCTGGTCGGCCTGTTCGCGGGCGAGCCCGCGCGGCACCGCGAGCCGGCGCCGCGGCGCGGGCCGCTCGAGGCGCTGGCCGCCTATTTCGCGCCGCTCACCGAATTCGTGCGGCGCCAGGGGGCGCTCGTCGTCATGCTGTTCGTGCTGATCCACAAAATCGGCGACACGCTCGCCAACCTGACGCTGCGGCTGCTGTTCCAGGACCTCGGCTTCAGCAACGACGAGATCGCCTACTACGATGTCGGCGTCGGCTTCGCGGCGCTGCTGGCGGGGATTTTCGTAGGCGGCGTGCTCTACGAGCGCCAGGGCATGAAGCGTTCGGTGATGGTGAGCCTGGTGCTCATGGCCGTCTCCAACCTCGGCTTCGCGGGCCTCGCGCTCGCCGGCCACACCAACGCCGGCATGGCCGCGGCGGTGGGCTTCGAGAACTTCGCCAGCGGCGTCGGCGGCGTGACCGTGGTCGCGTACCTCTCGGCGCTGTGCAACCTGCGCTTCACCGCCAGCCAGTACGCGCTGCTCTCGGCGCTGGCGAGCGTCGCCGGGCGCTTCCTCAGCGGCACCACCGCGGGCGCCCTGATCGGCGAGATGGGCTATGTGAACTTCTATCTGCTGACGACCGTGGTCGCGCTGCCGGGCATCTTCCTGTTCCAGTTCATGGTGCGCTCGGGGCTCGCCGACCTGCCGCTCGGCTCCGCAGGGAAGGAAGGCGCCTAGGGCGCCCCCGCGAGCCACTCGCCCGCCACCTGATTGAAGCGCTCGGCGCGCTGCAGCATCACCCAGTGGCCGGTATCGAAGCCGACCGCCTTGCTCCCGGGGCGCCGGTTCAACGCTTCGACCCAATCGCTGGCGTGGAACATGAAGAGCTTGCGCTCACCGTAGATGAAGAGCATGGGGCAGGACGGTTGGAAGCGCCGGGTCTGCCGGCCGAACGACTGGCTGCCGCCGAACCACGTTAGGTAGTACGGGTAATTCATCCGCGAGCTGACGAAGCGCGGGTCCGAGCGGGCCCGGACCCAGCGCGCCATCCGGCGCGTCATCCAGTCGCCCAACCGCCCGCCGATCTTCCACGCCAGGGCGAGCCACACCTGATAGGCGAGGATGTAGAGCTTTTCGCGCGCCCCGAGCGCCTGCCGCAGCCCGCGCACGTCGCCGATGTCCACGCCGACGATGCGGGCGACGAGCTCCGGGTGGCGCATGTAGAACTCGTAGCCGTAGATGCAGCCCCAGTCGTGCAGCATGAGCGTCACGCGACGGCCCGGGCTGAGGTGCACGATCACCTGCCGCAGCAGCCCCGTGACCTCGTCCACGGTGTAGGCGCGGCGCGGCCGCGTTTCGTCGAAGCCGGGCAGGGTGAAGCGGATGCAGCGGTACCCGGCCTTGAGGAACTCGACCTGCGCGTCCCACAGCCGATACGTGTCCGGCCAGCCGTGCACCATCACGATCGCCGACGCCGCTTCGTCGCCGTCGACGTGCACGTCCGTGCCGGCGATGGAGACGATCATGCGAGCTTCGCGCCGCGGTCCTTCAGCAGCCGCCGCAGGATCGAGCGGTGGCAGCGCGACTCGTCCTCGCAGTAGCAGCCGACGGACAACTCGGTGCCGTGGGAAAGCGCCGCCAGCAGGTCGAGCAGCCGGCTCGCCACCGCGCCCTTCATCTCCTTCTCGTAGCGCCTGGCGAACGCCTTCCACTCGGCGTCGGTCTGCGCCTTCTGCCCGAGCTTGACCGTCGCTTCGCCGGGCGACAGGTCCGGCAGCCAGACGTCGTACCAGTTGCCGGAGGCGAACCTCGCCTTCGGCACGCCGCGCGGCGGGCGGCGCACCGTGCCGATCCGCAGCCCCTCTCCGGGCAGGCGGCGGGTTCCCAGCCTCACGACGGCAATCGCCACGGCCTCAGGCGCTGACGCGGTAGGCGGCGATGGCGCCGAGGAGGTTCGGCAGCGTGCCGACCGGGCGGCCGCCGGTGAGCACCGCGCGCTCGAGGATCCTGAAGCCGAGCCTCGCGCACAGCGCCTCGAAGTCGACCAGCGTGCAGTGGTGGACGTTGGGCGTGTCGTACCACTGATACGGCAGCTCCTTCGAGACCGGCATGTGGCCCGAGAGCGCGATCTGGATGCGCGCGCGCCAGTAGCCGAAGTTGGGGAAGGACACGATCGCCTCCCGCGCCACGCGCAGCATCTCCTTGAGCAGCGGCTCCTGGCGGTGGATCGCCTGCAGCGTCTCTGAGAGGATGGCGACGTCGAAGGAGCGGTCGGCGAACGCGGCGAGGCCGTCCTCCAGGTCCATCTGCAGCACGTTGACGTCGTTCTTCAGGCACTCGAGCACGTGCGCGTCGTCGATCTCGACGCCGTAGCCCGGCACCTGACGCTCGCTCCAGAGGCGCTTCAGCAGCGAGCCGTCGCCGCAGCCGAGGTCGAGCACGCGGCAGCCCGGGGCCACCCAGCGCAGGATGGTGTCGGCCTCGGTCACAGCGGGATGTTCTCGAAGTAGGCGCGCAGCGCCTTGTGGTAGCGCGGATCCTCGAGCAGGAACGCGTCATGCCCCTGCGGCGCGTCGATCTCGAGATAGGACACGACGCGCCTGTTGTCCAGCAGCGCCCGCACTATTTCGCGCGAGCGCTCGGGCGAGAAGCGCCAGTCCGAGGTGAACGAGACGACCAGGAAGTCGGCCCTGGCGCGCGCGAAGGCCTTCGACAGGTCGCCGCCGAAATCCGCCGCCGGGTCGAAGTAGTCGAGCGCCTTGGTGATGCGCAGGTAGGTATTGGCGTCGAAGTAGGTGGAGAACTTGTCGCCCTGGTAGCGCAGGTACGACTCGATCTCGAAGTCGGTGCCGAAATCGAAGCCGAGCGCCTCGCGCCGCAGCTGGCGCCCGAACTTCTCCATCATGGCGTCGTCCGAAAGGTACGTGATGTGCCCGATCATGCGCGCGATGCGCAGCCCGCGCGCCGGCACCACGCCCTTGTCGTAGTAGTGCCCGCCGTGGAAGTCGGGATCGGTCATGATCGCCTGGCGGGCGACTTCGTTGAAGCCGATGTTCTGCGCCGAGAGGCGCGGCGTGCAGGCAATTACGATCGAGTGGCGCACGCGCTCGGGGTAGTCGAGCGCCCATTGCAGCGCCTGCATCGCGCCGAGCGACCCGCCCATCACGGCGGCGAAGCGCTGGATGCCGAGGCGGTCGGCGAGCCGCGCCTGCGCCGCGACCCAGTCCTCGACGGTCACCACGGGGAAATCCGCCCCCCAGGGCCTGCCCGTCGCCGGGTTGACCGACGCCGGCCCGGTCGAGCCGAAGCACGAGCCGATGTAGTTCGAGCCGACGACGAAGAAGCGGCCGGTGTCGAGCGGCTTGCCCGGTCCGACCATGTTGTCCCACCAGCCGACGTTGTCCGGCTGGTCGGCGTAGAAGCCGGCAACGTGGTGCGAGGCGTTGAGGGCATGGCACACCAGCACTGCGTTCGAGCGCTCGGCGTTCAGCTCGCCGTAGGTCTCGTAGGCGAGCTCGAACTCCGGCAGCACTGCGCCGCTCTTCAGGCGCAGAGGCTCCGCGAAGCGGGCGCGCTTCGCCGCTACGGCACCGACGGAAGATGGATCGAGGGTCTGGCTCACGCGTCTCTTTAGCCGGATTTGTAGAGCGCCCGCAAGCTGAACATCAAATCGGCGCTATCTGAGAATAGTCTAGCATGCCGGGAATCCCCTGACCGCCTCGCCGCCATGTTCACGGATGGGCCGCTGCGCCGCAGACCGCCGGAGAAGATCCGCTACGGCACGGGCAAATGCCGCCTCGGCGCGTTGCTCGTCGCCTCGAGCCCGAAGGGCATCGTCTCGATCATCGTGCGCGGCGAGGGCGTGCGCCTGGTCGAGGAGCTGCGGCGCCGGTTTCCGAAGGCGGAGCTGGTTCGCGACGAAAAGGGCGAGCGGGTCGTCGTCGCGAAGGTCGCGCGCTACATCGCGCTGCCGCTGGGGCGCTTCGCGCTGCCGCTCGACCTGCGCGGCACCGAGCTGCAGAAGCGCGTGTGGAACGAGGTACGCGGAATTCCGTTCGGCGAGACCTCGACCTACACGGCGATCGCCGCCGCCATCGGCGCGCCCAGGGCGATTCGCGCGGTCGCGGCTTCGTGCTCGCGCAGCTGGCTCGCCTTCGCCGTCCCGTGCCATCGCGTCCTGCACAAGGGCGCGGAGGACGCCGCGCGCCGGCAGCGCAAGGGCGGCGTGCAGTACCGCTGGGCGGACTACGAGGCGAGGCTCGCCGCGCGGCGGCGCTGACCCGGCTGGCGGCTCGTTCAAGGGCCGGCGCGCGCGGCCCCGGACGCAATCATGCCGTCTATCGCCGTGTCGCTGTAGCCCGCCTCTCGCAGCAGCTCCCGCGTGTGCTCGCCGAGGCGCGGCGCGTGGCGCCGGTACTCGGGCGCCGACTCGGACCACTCCGACGGCACCGCCATCGCCCGGATGCGGCCCTCGCTGGGATGCTCGACTTCGCGGAAATACCCGATCGCCGCGAGGTGCGGGTCGGCGAGGATGTCGGCGAGCGAGTTCATGCGCTGGACCGGAATGTCGGCGGCCTCCAGCGACGCGAGCCACTCGGCGGTGGTGCGCTTCCTCATCTCCGCCGCGATCAGCGCGTACGCGGATTCGAAGTCCCGGCTGCGCGCCTCCTGCGTCGCGAAGCGCGGGTCCGCGGCGAGCTCCGGCCGCCCGATGAGGGCGAAGAACTCGCGCCACTGCTTGTCGTTGTAGACCAGCACGCAGACATAGCCATCGCGGGTCTTGTACGGGTGGCGTCCCTTGGCGAGCATGCGGCCGTAGCCGAGGCCGCCCTCGGCGGGAAGGTAGGTCTCGCCGGCGAGGTGCTCGCCGAGCACCAGCTGCAGCAGGCTCTCGAACATCGGCACGTCGATCCTCTGGCCGCGCCCGCTCTTCTCGCGCCAGTACAGGCCCGCGCAGACCGCGTTGGCGAGGTGCAGCCCGGTCGAGCGGTCGGCGACGATCGCGGGCAGATAGCGCGGTGCCGCGCCCCCCGCCTCGCGGTAGAGCCAGGGCAGGCCGACCGCACCCTGGATCAGGTCGTCGTAGGCGGCCTTGGCCGCGTACGGCCCGCGCTGCGAGTACCCGTAGGCGCCGACGTAGAGCAGGCGCGGGTTGGCGGCCCGCAGCGCCTCATAGCCGAGCCCGAGCCGCTCCATCGCCTGCGGGCGGATGTTGTAGACCAGCGCGTCGGCGCCCTTCGCCAGCGCGAGGCAGGCCGCGCGCCCTTCCTCCGTCTTCAGGTCGAGCACGATCGAGCGCTTGTTGCGGTTCGCGTTCATGAAGATGTGCCCCATGCCGCGCGCGCGCATCGGCGCGTTGTGCCGCATGACGTCGCCCTCCGGCGGCTCCAGCTTCACTACGTCGGCGCCGAGGTCGGCGAGGATCTGCGTCGCATAGGGACCCATCACCACGGTGGTGAGGTCGAGGATGCGGATGCCGTCGAGTGGCCCTGCCATGGGAAAAATGGGGTCCGACCCTGTCTTCAGCTGTTGAGTTTCGCCAGCAGCTCGCGGGTCTTCGCCGGGTCGGTCTGGCGCAGCACGCGCTGCGCGAGGGGCTGCGCCTCGGCGAGGTTGGTACGCAGAACGCGCTCCTTGATCGCCAGCAGCTGCTGCGGGTGCATGGAGAAGTTGCGCAGGCCGAAGCCGAGCAGGAGCCGCGTCAGCAGCGGCTCGCCCGCCATCTCGCCGCACACCGCGACCGGCGTGCCGCCGCGGTTCGCGGCCTGGATCGTGTGCGCGATCAGGTGCAGCACCGCCGGATGCAGGGGATCGTAAAGGTGCGCCACCGCGTCGTCGGTACGGTCGATCGCCAGCGTGTACTGGATCAGGTCATTGGTGCCGAGCGAGAGGAAATCCAGCTTGCGCATGAACATCGGCAGCGCGAGCGCCGCGGCCGGCACCTCGATCATGCCGCCGACCTGGACGCCGCGGTCGAATGCGACGGCCTTGGCCTCGAGCTGCTGCCGCGCCTGCGCCAGCAGCGCGAGCGACTGCTCGATCTCGTGCGCGTGCGCGAGCATGGGCAGGAGGATCCTGACGCGGCCGTAGCTGGAGGCGCGCAGGATGGCGCGCAGCTGGACCAGGAACAGCTGCGGCTCGGCGAGGCAGTAGCGGATCGCGCGCAGGCCGAGCGCCGGGTTGGGCATCTCGGCGATGCCGTCGGAAAAGGCCTTGTCGGCGCCGATATCGAGGGTGCGAATGACGACTGGCCGCCCCTCCATGGCGCGCGCCACCTCGCGGTAGGCCTCGAACTGCTCGTCCTCCGACGGCAGCTCGCGGCGGTTCATGAACAGGAACTCGGTGCGGAACAGGCCGATGCCCTGCGCGCCCGACTCGTGCACGTCCGCCATGTCCTGCGGCAGCTCGATGTTGGCGAACAGCTCCACCGGCGTGCCGTCGAAGGTCGCCGAGGGCGTCGAGCGCAGGCGCTTGAGCTTCTGCCGCTCGAGCTCGTGCTGCGACTGCCGCAGCCGGTACTCGGCGAGCACCAGCGGGTCCGGATCGACCACCAGCACGCCCTGGATGCCGTCGACGATCAGGACGTCGTTCTCGCGGACCATGTCGCGCGCGTGGTGCAGCCCCACCAGCGCCGGGATGTTGAGGCTGCGCGCCACGATCGCGGTGTGCGAGGTCACGCCGCCGGCGTCGGTGACGAAGCCGCCGAAGCGGTGGCGCTTGAACAGGATCATGTCCGCCGGCGACAGGTCGTGCGCCACGACGATGAGATTGCGCTCCACCGAGCCGGGCGGCTCGGGGGACCCCCGGCCGCCGCCGAGCGCCTTCAGCACCCGCTCCACCACCTGCTCGATGTCCTGGCGCCGCTCGCGCAGGTAGGCGTCCTCCATCTTCTCGAACTGCTCGACCATTTTTTCCATCTGCTGCACCAGCGCCCACTCGGCGTTGCAGCGCCGCTCGCGGATCAGCTCCCTCGGCGCGTGCGACAGCGACGAGTCGGCGAGGATCATGCGGTGCAGGTTGATGAAGGCGCCGAACTCGCCCGGTGCGTCGGCGGGAATCTGGCTCTCGACGGCGGCGAGCTCCTGGCGCGCGCGCGCGATCGCAGCGTCGAGCCTGAAGATCTCCGCCTGGACCTTCGACTCGGGGATCTCGTAGTGCGCCGCCTCCAGCCGCGCGCTGGAGACCAGGTGCGCGTGGCCGATGGTAATGCCGGCCGAGACCGCGGCGCCGTGCAGCACGAAATTCACCGCCGGCCCCTATTCGCCTTCGTCGAAGCGGTCGGCGATCAGCTTGCGCAGCGCCTCGATCGCGGCGTCGGCGTCCTCCCCGGTCGCCTCGACGGTGATGGTCGCGCCCTTGCCGGCGGCGAGCATCATGACGCCCATGATGCTCTTCGCGTTCACCTTGCGGCCGTTGCGCGTGATCCAGATGTCGCACTTGAAGCCGCTCGCGACCTGCGTCAGCTTGGCCGAGGCGCGCGCGTGGAGCCCCAGCTTGTTGACGATCAGCAGCTCAGCGCTCGCCATTGCACTTGTCCGCGGTCATATGTACCACGCCCTCGGCGCCGCCGGAGAGCGACTTCTCCACCGCGACCGCGAGTCCCTTGTCCCGGTATGTCAGCGCCCGGATCAGCATCGGCAGGTTGACCCCGGAAACGCCTTCGACCCGTCCCGGCTCGAGCAGCTGCAGCGCAATGTTGCCCGGCGTGGCGCCGTAGATGTCGGTGAAGACGAGCACTCCGTCGCCGTCGTCGAGCTGGCGCACCAGCTCCTGCGCCAGCGGCAGTACGCCGTCGGGCTCGTCGTGCACCGTCACCCCGACCTGGCGCACCTTCGCCGGCCGCTTGCCGAGCACGTGGCTGGCGGAATGGATCAGCGCCTCGCCGAAGGCGCCGTGCGAGACGATGAGGATGCCGATCATCGGCGGCCGCCGGCGGGCGCGGCCCGCAGCGCCGCCTCCAGCGCTTCGACGAACAGGCCGGAGACGTCGCACCCGGCCTGGTCCTGGATCTCGCGGAAGCAGGTCGGGCTGGTGACGTTGATCTCGGTGAGCCAGTCGCCGATCACGTCCAGCCCGACTACCAGCAGCCCGCGCGCGGCGAGCACCGGCCCGAGCGCCTCGGCGATCTCGCGGTCGCGAGCCGACAGCGGCTGCGCGACGCCGCGGCCGCCGGTGGCGAGGTTGGCCCGCGTCTCGCCCTGCTTGGCGATGCGCGCCAGCGCGTAGGGAACCGGCTTGCCCCCGACCAGGATGACGCGCTTGTCGCCCGCCTTGACCTCGGGAATGTAGCGCTGCGCCATGATGCTGCGCGCGCCGCGCTCGGTCATCGTCTCGACGATCACGTTGCGGTTGGGGTCGGCCTGCGTGACGCGGAAGATGCTCTCGCCGCCCATGCCGTCGAGGCGCTTCAGGATCACGTCGCGATGCTCGTCGATGAAGGCGTGCACCCTCGCGGGATCGCGCGTCGCCAGCGTCGGCGCGATCAGCTTCGGGAACTCCAGGATGCCGAGCTTCTCGTTGTGGTCGCGCACCGCCGCCGGGCTGTTGAAGACACGGGCGCCTTCGCGCTCGGCCTGCGAAAGCAGCCAGACGCTGGTCAGGTATTCCATGTCGAAGGGCGGATCCTTGCGCATCACGATGGCGTCGAACGCTGTCGCCGGCGCCTCCTCCGGGGCGTGCGCGCGGTACCAGTCCTCGTCGTTGTCGGTGAGCGCGAGGCGGCCGGCGGCCACCAGGACCCGGCCCTGCCAGCGCAGGCCGTCCTGCGCCGCGTAGTACAGCTGGTGGCCGCGCGCCTGGGCGGCGCGCATCATGGCCACGCTGGTGTCCTTGTAGGCCTTGAGCTCCTCGAGCGGGTCGAGGATGAAAACGAGCTTCACGCGAGCGGGCGGCCGCGCCGGGGGCGCGTGCCGGCTACTTCTTGCCCTTGCCCTTGGCCCTGCCCTCGTCCGCGGCGGCGGCCTTGGGCGCTTCCGGCTCCTTGAAGCTGCCGCCGGACTTGTCCGCCATGTAGACGATGGCGCGCTCGAGCTCGAGGTCGGACAGGTTGGTGCCGCCGCGCGGCGGCATCGCGTTCTTGCCCTTGATGGCGAACTCGAGCATGTCCTTCAGGCCGACCTTCATGCGCGGCCCCCAGGCAGCGTTGTCGCCGATCTTCGGGGCGCCGGCGGCGCCGGTCAGGTGGCAGGCGCTGCACACGGCCTGCACGATCTCCTCGCCCGTCTTCGGCGCGGCCGAGGCCGCCGGCGCGGCAGCGCTTGCCACGGCGCCCTCCGCGGCGGCCTCCGGGCTGCCCGCGAAGACGACCCTGCCGAGGGGCTGCAGCCGCGCCGCCACCGCCTCGGGCGTCAGCGCCTCGGGCTCCGCGTGCGGGCCGCCGGTGACGAGGTGCACCAGCATGACGATGCCGAAGATCGGCACGACGAAGGCGAGCAGCACCACGGTCACCAGCTGCTGCGGAGTCTTGATGAAGGAGGAATGCTCGTCGTGCTCGGCCATGCGCCCGTCCCTGACTCGGTGGCTGGTAAAATGTTGATTCTAACGTCAAACCGCGGCTGGACGCAGTCCGCGGCCGAGCGCCCGTAGCTCAGCGGATCAGAGTATTGGCCTCCGAAGCCAAGGGTCGTGGGTTCGAATCCCGCCGGGCGCGCCACAACCGCATGCCGTAGAAGCGAAAAGGCCGCCCGCGGGCGGCCTTGTCTCGCCCGGAGCCGCGGGCGGCTACTTCACCGCGCCGCCGGTGATGCCCGCGATGAAGCGGTCGAGGAAGAAGTTGTAGGCGATCGCCACCGGAATGCTGGCGATCAGCGCGCCGGCCATGATCTCGCCCCAGTAGAAGATGTCGCCGCGAATGAGGTCGGTCGCGACGCCCAGGGTGATCGGCTTCTGGTTCGACGACGAGATGAAAGTCAGCGCGTAGACGAACTCCTGGAGCGTCAAGGTGAAGGTGAAGATCACCGCCGTCAGGATCCCGGGCAGCGACAGCGGCAGCGCCATCTTGATGAAGGCGCCGAACAGGCTGCAGCCGTCGACGACGGCCGCCTCCTCGATCTCGGGCGGCATGGCCTTGAAGAAGCCCATCAACAGCCAGGTGCAGAACGGGATGGTGAAGGTCGGATAGATCAGCACCAGGGACCACATCGAGTTCTGCAGGCCCAGCACCGCGATGACGCGCGACAACGGCAGGAACAGCAGCGTCGGCGGCACGAGATAGGTCAGGAATATGCCGATCCCCAGGGTCTCGCCGCTGCGGCCCGTCATCCGCGCCAGGCTGTACGCGGCCGGAAGCGCGGTGACCAGCGTGATGGCGACCACGCACAGGCCGATGATCAGGGAGTTCAGCAGCCAGGTGGCGAACAGGGTCTTCTCGAACAGGTAGCGGAAATGCTCGAGGGTCGGCGGGTCGTTGAACCAGAACGGGATATGGGAAACGTTATAGAGGTCGGAATTGGTCTTGAAGGAGGTGATCACCATCCAGTAGAACGGGAACGCGGCGAGGATGAAGAAGAACGCGACCGCCCCATAGAACGAGGTCTCCTGCACCGCCTTGGCGAGGGCGCCCTGCCGCACGCTCAGATCTCCCGCCGCCGGATAAAGCGCAGCATGAAGATCACCACCACGAGCAGCACCGGCAGCATGAACAGCGAAATGGCGGCGCCATGCGACACGTCGCCTGAAACGATGCCGACCTGGAAGCCCTTGAAGCCGAGCACCGAGGTCGCGTCCACGGGGCCGCCCATGGTCATCAGGAAGACGACGGAGAGATCGGTGAACGTGAACACTATGCCGAAAATCAGGCCGATGGCCACGATCGGCAGGATCATCGGCACGATGATCTGGTAGTTGCGCCGCCAGAAGCCGGCGCCGTCCACGGTCGCGGCGTCGAGCACGTCCTGCGGCACCGCGGTGATGCCGGCGAGGAAGATGACGATGGCGAACGGGAAGAAGCGCCAGGCGTTGACGACGATCACCGACAGCATCGCCAGGTCCGGCGTGCCCAGCCAGTTGGGCGCCTGAGAGCGCGTGATGAGGCCGAGCGCGATCAGCGTCCAGTTGATGACGCTGTAGAGCGAGTCGAACATCCACTGCCAGGCGACCGTGGCGAGCGCGATTGGCACGGCCCAGGGCAATATGATGATCGCCCTGACGAGCTTGCGCCCCGGGAACGGCCGCATCAGCAGCAGCGCTCCGAACTTGCCGAGGACGAGGCCGAGAATCTGCGATCCGAACGTCAGGATGAAGGTGTTCGTCAGCGTCTTCTGGAAGACTGGGTCCCGCACGAGCTCCGAGAAATTCGCCAGGCCGACGAACTGCCACGTGGGGTTGTAGATCGTATAGGCGCTGACCGAGTAATACACCGCAAGCAGCAGCGGCACGCCGACCAGCAGCAGGACATAGAGGACCGCCGGCGCGATGAATATCGTGCCGAGCACGTCGCGCCGGTCCAGGATGAAGCGGAAGCGGGAGGCCGGCTTGGGAACGGATTCGGCGATTGCGGCCATCGGAACGATCCGTCCTAGCTGCGGTGGGCCCGCTTGCCTTCTTTGTCGAAGTTTCGCAGTGCGCTGTTGCGCACTGCGAAGGCATGCCACTCGCCGGGCCGGATCCATTCGTCCGCGACGTGCGCGGGAGGCAGCTTCGCCGTGACCACCTGGCCGGGGTCCAACCCCTCCAGCGCGCCGTAAACGATGCGCTCGGAGCCGAGATATTCGGATCGGTCGACGCGGAACTTGAATTCGGTACAGGCCTCGCCGGCGATCATGTCCTTGGGCAGGAAGTTCTCCGGCCGGAAGCCCAGGTAGCCGCCGTTGCGCGCCACGATGTTCATCGGCGGCGTGCCGACGAAGGTGGCGACGAAGCGGTCGGCGGGGTCGTCGTAGATCTCGGTCGGCGTTCCGACCTGGCGCACCTGCCCATGGTCGATGACGGCGATGCGGTCGCCCATGCCCATCGCCTCGACCTGGTCGTGGGTGACGTAGATGGTGGTGACGCCGACGCGCTGCTGGAACTGCTTGATCTCCATGCGCGCGGAAGCGCGCAGCTTGGCGTCCAGATTCGAGAGCGGCTCGTCGAGCAGCAGCACGGTCGGCTCGCGCACCAGCGCGCGCGCCAGCGCGACGCGCTGGCGCTCCCCGCCCGAAAGCTGCCGCGGCCGCCGCTCGAGCAGATGCGCGATGCCCAGCAGCTGCGATGCCCACTCGACCTTCTTGTCGATTTCCGCCCGCGGGACGCTTTGCGTCCTCAGCGGGAAGGCGATGTTGTTGCGGACCGTGAAATGCGGATACAGGCCGTAGCTCTGGAACATCATGGCCACGCCGCGGGCGCGCGGCGGAATGTCGTTGACGATGTCGTCGCCGATCAGAAGATCGCCGCTGGTCTGCTTCTCCAGGCCGCAGATGATGCGCAGATAGGTGGTCTTGCCGCAGCCCGACGGCCCCAGCAACACCATGAACTCCCCGTCCGGCACCGTCAGGCTGATGCCGTTTACGGCGGGGACATCACTGAATTTCTTGATGATGTCCCTGGTCGATACCGAAGCCATTGAGCCTCCAGGATTTCAGCCGAAGCCCGCCGCACCGCCGATCCCTCGGCGGCGCGGCGTCCCGCACATTGCCTTTATTGGATCAGGCTTTGCCGGCCCATTTCTTGAAGATGGCTTCGCACTGGCCCGCCGCCCATTTCACGGACTCCGCCGGGCTCAGCGCACCCGTCGCCGCCTTGGCCATCATGTCGGGGATGATGAACGCGTAGTAGATCTCGTCCATCGCGGGCGTCGCCGGCCCCGGATAGCCCGGGATGGCGGACCACTTGTCCGAGTCCTGCAGGATGGCGAGCTTGTCGTGCGGCGTCGAGGTCGGATCGTTCGACAGGATCGGCATCGGCTTCGGCACCAGCCCGGCAAAGCACGGGTTGTTGTAGCCCTCGCTCGCCGTGAACGCCTCGCGCCAGTTCGCCGAATAGTGCCTGAGGAACTCCTTCGCCGCTTCCTGGTTCTTGGCGAATTTCCAGATGCCGTAGAACTCGGATGCGGCACCCATCATCTGCTTCACGGGGCCCTTGGGCGGCTCGATGACGAAGATGTCGTCGGCCAGCTTCTTGTTGAGCTTCTGCGCCGTGCGGTAGGCCGAGATCGGGTTGATGATGTAGCAGCCGACGCCCGAGTCGATGTACTGGTTGTTGCTGGAATCGTTCCAGGACAGCACGTCCGTGGTCATCGTCTCCTTGTAGAGCGCGGCGGCAAACTTGACTGCCTCGACCGCCTCCTTGCTGTTGAGGGTGATTCGCTTGCCATGCTCGTCCTGAACGGCGGCGCCGAAGCTCCACAACAGGCCGCGCCAGTTCGCGTTCGGGTCGTTGCTGTGGCCGAGCGGGATGCCGACCGGGTGGCCTTTCGCCTTCAGCTTGGCGCCGCCCTTGCGGAGGTTTTCCCACGTATCGGGGACCATTCCGATCTCGCCCCACAGGCTCTTCTGGTACATGCCCGGGAAGTTGATGTAGAAATCGGGGAAGGCGGACCAGCTGCCGTCGTCGGCGTTGTAGCCGAGCTGCTTGCCGATGGTCGTAACCTTGCCGTATTTCTTCTCGGTTTCCTTCACCAGGTCGGCGACGTTGATGAAGAACTTGCGGTAGAGGTGCGCGCCGCCGGAGCCGTTGAACCCGAACAGATCGTGCCCCGATCCGGCCGACGCCTCGGCGGCCGCGCGCGCCGGAATGTCCTGCACCGGGATGTGGTCGACCGTGACCGAGACCTTGTTCTTTTCGCCCCACTCCTTGGCGAACTTGTCGAACCAGGTGTCGTATTCCGGGACGAAGTGGCTCCACTGCACGATCGACAGCGCCTTGTCGGCGGCCAGCGCATCGCGCACGAATATGAACGACGCCGCGGACGTGGAACCGAGCGCGGCGATTCCCGCGCCCGCGCCGGCATGCTTTAGGAACTTGCGGCGCGACGCGGCGACGCGTCCTGCCCGCGCAGCGACTTTCGACTTGGTCCTTACCATGGTCTAACCCTCCTCCAATGTGCGATCGACGAGACTTCCGCGCACGCCTCCCTGCGCGGCGGAGCTTGCCGGCTGACTAGCCGGCGGAAATGCATCCTACTAGTGGGGGCGGCTTAAGGAAAGCTGAAGCTTCAGCTTCCGCGTATCTGCCGCGCCGCAGCAACTTTCGCGGATGGCACCGAAATAGGGCGGCCGCCGCTAGAGCGGCGAC
>Ga0335085_10008096_pt1 | contig 16113 bp, 11 predicted proteins | sample Lox_Sample_45_FD_206712 | JGI IMG/M metagenome (GOLD analysis project Ga0335085, IMG submission 206712) | Soil microbial communities from Loxahatchee National Wildlife Refuge, Florida, United States - Lox_Sample_4.5 | ecosystem: Environmental > Terrestrial > Soil > Wetlands | place: USA...
AACCGATTCAGCGCCCCCGCGGACCCGGGGCGGCCGCGACCCCCGGTTCCCGGACCGGGCCACCAACGCCCGCGCCGATGCCCGGGGGGCCCGCCGCGACACTGGCACCGACACCCGCGAGACCCGTGAGACCCGTGATACCCGCGAGACCCGCGATACCCCGGCCCCGCGCGTCGCCGCCCCATCGCGTCCGGCCCGCGCGCCCCGGCCGCCTCGTGCCCCGCGTCCAGCGCGCCCGCCCCAGGGGACTGCGCCGAGGACCGGGACTGCGCCGAGGACCGGGACGGCCCCGAGGACCGGGACGGCCCCGAGGACCGGGACGGCCCCGAGGACCGGGACGGCCCGGAGGACCGGGACCGCGCCGAAGCCGCCGCGTGCGGCCACCGCGTCCCCGCGCGTCCCCGCCCCGCCGCGCCCCGCCCCGCCGCGCCCCGCCGCGCCGTACTCCGCCGCGCCCGGCTCCGCCTCACCCGGCTTCGCCCCGCCGCGCCCCGTCCCCCCGGCCCCGGGAACGGGGACCGCACCCGGCACCGGGTCGGCCCCACAGCCGGCCACCGGTGCGATCGCCGCCGGCCGCCGCCGGATGCCGTTCCTCCTGCTGATCGTGGGCATGCTCTGCGGCGCGCTGGTGTGCCTGCTCGTGATCAGTACAACGCTCGCCGCGGGCTCGTTCCGCATCACGAACCTGCAGCAGCAGGACCAGGTCCTGGCCAAGCAGCAACAGCAACTCCAGCAGCAGGTGGCCCAGGACCAGGCGCCGAGCGTGATCGCCCAGCGGGCCGAGCAGCTCGGCATGCGGCCGGTCGGCCAGCTGCAGTTCCTCAACACCAAGACCGGCAAGGTCTCCAGTGACGCCGCCACCGGAGCTGGCGCGCAGATCCAGGTCCCTGGCTACACCCCATGACCACGCGGGGCGGGGGACGTGAGCCGCGCGGTGGGGGGCGCGACTCGCGCGGGGGAGCAGGCGCGGGCCGGGGCGGCCCGGGGCCGGACCGGCCGACACCGGGGCGCCCCGGTGCCAGGCCCGCGGAGGCCAGGCCGGCCGGGGCCAAGACCGCCGGGGGCACGCCGACCGGGCCGAAGACTGCCGGGGCCGCGCCCCCCCGGCCCGCGCCCCCCCGGCCCGCGCCCCCCCGGCCCGCGCCCCCCCGGCCCGCGCCCCCCCGGCCCGCGCCCCCCCGGCCCGCACCCCCGCCGGGACTGACCCGCAACGGCCGTCCCCCGCGCCCGCGTGCCGTCGTGCGCCGGGTGCTCCGGCGGCGGGCCGACCCGGGACGGCGGCTGGGGGTCACCTTGGGTTGCATCGCCTTCGTGATGTCACTGTTCGCCGGGCGCCTGATTCAGCTCCAGGGCTTTGAGTCGGGCGCCTACCTGCGGCTGGCGCAGAACCAGCGGCTGCAGGGCGAGAGCCTTCCGGCCGTGCGCGGCAATATCACAGCCGCGGACGGCGAGCCGCTGGCCATCACCGTGCAGACGTACCTGGTCTATGCGGACCCGATGATGATGACCGCGGCGCAGCTGCCGCAGATCGCCGCCGCCCTGGCCGGCCCGCTCGGCATGAACGAGGCGGATGTCCTCGGCCGGCTGCAGCACCCGACCTCGCCGCAGTACGTGGTGCTCAAGAAGGGGGTCTCGCAGCAGGTCGCCGACCAGATCAAGCGGCTGGCGCTGCCGGGCGCCGCCGGAACCGCCGTCACCTCCGGGACGACCACCGGCACCGGGCTGCCGGGCATCCAGATGCAGGCCAGCTACTCCCGGACCTATCCCGACGGGGCCGTGACCTCCAACCTGCTCGGTTTCACGCACATGACCGCCGCGGGCAACCTGACCGGCGCGGCCGGGCTGGAGTACTCGGCCAACGCGCTGCTGGCGGGCAAGCCGGGCAGCGTGCAGTTCCAGGTCGGCACCAACGGGGAGCAGATCCCGCTGGCGGCGGGCCCGAACACGCCCGCGGTCAACGGCAGCGGGCTGCGGCTGACGATCGTCCCCGCGCTGCAGTGGGAGGCCCAGCAGGCCTGCCAGCAGCAGGTGCGCAAGACCCACGCGGACAACTGCACGGTCGTGATCATGCAGCCCAGCACGGGCAAGATCCTGGCCATGGCCCAGTGGCCTGCCTACGACCCGGGCAACCCCGTCACGTCAGCCGATCCGCAGGCCACGTCCAACCTGGCCATCCAGAACGTCTTCGAGCCGGGCAGCACCGCCAAGGTGGTCACCGCCGCGGCGGCGATGGAAAAGGGCGGCCAGACGATCCGGAGCACCTACACGGTTCCCGATCAGATCATTGAGGACGGCTTCAGCTTCCGGGACGCCGAGAACCATCCCGTGGAGCGCTGGACGATCGCCGGCATCCTGGCCAACTCCAGCAATGACGGCATGGTCCAGGTGGTCCGGCACGTGCCGCCGCAGACCCAGTACGACTACCTCAAGGCGTTCGGCCTCGACTCGCTCACCGGCCTGAACCTGCCCGGGGAGTCGCCCGGCCTGCTGCCCGCGCCGTCCCAGTGGTGGGGCAACGAGCGTTTCACGCTCTCGTTCGGCCAGGGCATCGACGTGAACGCGGTGCAGATGGCCAGCCTGTACTCGACGATCGCGAACGGCGGCGTGCGCGTCCCGCCCACCCTCGTCCAGGGCACCACCGACAGCGCGGGCACGTACACGCCCGCGCCGGCGCCGTCGTCCCGCCGGGTCATCCAGGCCAGCACGGCGCGCAGCCTGATCGGGGCGCTGCAGCAGGTCCCGGCGGTCGACGAACAGGCCAACGAGCCGTGGGGCATCATCCCGGGCTACGCGATCGCGGCGAAGACCGGCACGTCCCAGGAATGGAACGCCACCAGGAAGTGCCTGTGCAAATACGGGGCCAGCTACATCGGGATGGCCCCGGGCGACAACCCGCAGCTGGTGGTCGCGGTCAATGTGCAGAATCCCAAGAAGGGCGAGTACTTCGGCGACGTCGTGGCCGGCCCGGTCTTCTATCAGGTGATGAAGTTCGCGCTGCAGACCATGAAGATTCCGCCGGACGGGGCCAAGCCTGCGGACGTCCCGCTCACCGGGCCCTGATAGGAGGTAACCTCTCGGCGTGCCCGTGGCCATCCGTCCCACCCGAGTTCTGAGCCGCCCGCTTTCCGGGCTGGGGGCGCTGCTCGGCGTGACCGTGCACGCCGGCCGCGCGGCTCCCGCCGCCGCGCCCGTCACGCCGGACGAGGCTGACCGGGACCCCGCTATCTCGGGGGTCACCCATGACTCCCGGCTGGTACGGCCGGGGGACCTGTACGCCGCGCTGCCCGGCACCCGGGTGCACGGGGCCGCCTTCAGCGCCGCCGCGGTGGCCGCCGGGGCCGCGGCCATCCTCACCGATCCGGCCGGGCGGGACCGCGCCGCGGCGGCCGGGGTGCCCATCCTGGTGGTCGTCGACCCCCGGGCCCGGCTCGGTGAGGTCGCCTGCTGGGTGTACGGCGACCCGTCCCGGCGGCTGCGGCTGATCGGCGTGACCGGGACCAGCGGCAAGACCACCACCAGCTACCTGACCGAGGCCGGGCTGCGGATGGCCGGGCACGTCACCGGCCTGATCGGCGGGGTGGAAACCCGGATCGGATCGCAGGTGCAGGCCAGCGAGCTCACCACCCCCGAGGCCACCGACCTGCAGGCGCTGCTGGCCACCATGGCCGAGCGCGGGGTCACCGCCGCCGCGATGGAGGTCTCCAGCCACGCCCTCGCGCTCGGCCGGGTCGCGGGCACCCACTACGACGTGGCCGTCTTCACCAACCTCTCGCAGGACCACCTGGACTTCCACACCGGCCTCGAGGACTACTTCGCGGCCAAGGCCGAGCTGTTCACCCCCCGCTACGCCGGGGCGGGGGTGGTGAACCTCGACGACGCCTACGGGCGGCGCCTGGCCGCCAGCGCGCCCATCCCCATCACCACCTTCTCCGCGGCCGGTGATCCCGCCGCGGACTGGCGGGCCGCCAGCGTCCGGGTCGGCGCGGACGGCAGCACGTTCGCGATCATCGGGCCCGGCGGCGTGGAGGCCGACGCCTCGCTGGCCCTCATCGGCCCGTTCAACGTGGCCAACGGGCTGGGGGCGGTGGTAGCCCTGGTGGAGGCGGGGATCGGGCTGGACGACGCGGTGGCCGGCGTGGGGTCCTGCCCCGGTGTGCCCGGCCGGCTGGAACGGGTCGGCACCGGCGCCGGCGCGCCGGACCTGCCCGACGTGACCGTGCTCGTGGACTACTCGCACAAGCCCGGCGCGGTCGAGGCGGTGCTGGGGGCGCTGCGCCCGGTCACCCAGGGCAACCTGATCATCGTGCTCGGCTGCGGCGGTGACCGGGACCGGGCCAAGCGCCCGCTGATGGGCGCGGCCGCGGCCGCCCTCGCCGACGTGGCCATCTTCACCAGCGACAATCCCCGCTCCGAGGATCCCCTGGTCATCCTCGCGGCGATGCTGGACGGCGCGACCGGCGTGCCGCTGCCGCGCCGGGCGCACGTGATCGTGGAACCGGACCGGGCCGCCGCGATCGGCCTGGCCGTGTCCTGCGCAGCCAAGGGCGACGTGATCCTGGTGGCCGGCAAGGGCCACGAGCGCGGCCAGTACGTGGCGGGCCACGTCCTGCCGTTCGACGACCGCGAGGTCACGGCCGAGGCGCTGCGACGCCGGGCCGGGGGAGCTCAGATGCAGAAGGGGGAGCTTTGATCCCGCTCTCGCTGGAGGAGATCGCCCGGTTCACCGGGGCCCGGCTGGACGGGGGCGCGGACCCGTCCGCGGTCGTCTGCGGGCCTGTGGTCATCGACTCCCGCCGGGCCGCCCCGGGCGGCCTGTTCGCCGCGGTCGAGGGGGAGCGGGCCGACGGGCACGACTTCGCCGGGGCGGCCGTCGCGGCCGGGGCGGTCGCCGTGCTGGGCACCCGGCCGTGCGGCGCGCCCGCGCTGATCGCCGGCGACGTGCCCGCGGCGCTGGCCCGGCTGGCCCAGGCCGTCGTGGCCCGGCTGCCGCAGGTCACGATCGCGGGGATCACCGGCTCGTCCGGCAAGACGTCGACCAAGGACCTGACCGCCCAGCTGGTGGAGCGGCTGGGGCCGACGGTCGCGCCGGAGGGCTCCTACAACAACGAGTTCGGCTTCCCGCTGACCGTGCTGCGCGCGGACGACGGCACCCGGTACATGGTGCTGGAGCTGGCCGCCCGCGGCGCCGGGCACATCGCCCGGCTGTGCGAGATCGCGCCGCCGCGGATCGGCGCCGTGCTGAACGTGGGGCACGCGCACACCGGGGAGTTCGGCGGCGTCGAGCAGGTCGCCCGGGCCAAGGGGGAACTGCCCGCGGCGCTGCCCGCGGCCGGCGCCGGCGGCGTCGCGATCCTGAACGCCGACGACCGGCGCGTGATCGCGATGGCCGAACGGACCCCGGCGAGGGTGGTCACTTTCGGGCTGGCGGACGCAGACGTCACCGCGGCCGACATCCGCCTGGACGAACTCGGCCGCCCGTCTTTCACCCTGGTGACCCGGGCCGGGACGGCCCCGGTGCGGCTGGCCCTGCACGGCGCGCACCACGTGCCGAACGCCCTGGCCGCCGCGGCCATCGCCGCCGAGATGGGCCTCGGCCTGGCGGAGATCGCCGCCGGGCTGTCCGCGGCCACCGCGCGCAGCAAGTGGCGGATGGAGGTCCGCCGGTCCCCGGGCGGCGTCACCGTGGTCAACGACGCCTACAACGCCAACCCCGAATCGGTTAGGGCGGCGCTGGACGCCCTGCGTCACATGGCGCGGGGCAGGCGCTCCTTCGCCGTCCTCGGCCAGATGGCCGAGCTGGGCGATGAGGCCCGGGCCAGCCACGAGGAGATCGGCGCGCTGGCGGCCGGAACCGGGGTGACCAGTCTGATCGTTGTCGGGAAGGAGGCAGCACCTATCCTCGACGGGGCCCAGGCCAGGAGCGGATGGCACGGTGAGGCGATCGGTGTGCCGGACGCCCCCGGCGCCGTCGCGGCGCTGCGCGGCCGGCTGGCCGGCGGCGACGTCGTTCTCGTCAAGGCCTCCCGCGCCGCCGGGCTGGAAAGCGTCGCGGCCGAACTGCTCGCCCCGCCCGAATCGAAAAAGGAGAAGGCCCAGTGAAGGCCCTCCTCATCTCCGCCGCGGTCTCGATGACCGTGGCACTGCTCGGCACGCCGGTGGCCATCCGGGTGTTCTCCCGGCACGGATACGGCCAGCCCATCCGGGAGGAGGGGCCGGCCGGCCACGCCGACAAGCGGGGCACGCCCACGATGGGCGGCACCGTCATGATCATCGCGACGCTCGTCGGGTACTTCGCCGGCCACCTCGCCACCGGCGAGGCGGTCTCGGTGTCCGGGCTGCTCGTCCTGTTCCTGATGACCGGCCTCGGCGCGGTCGGGTTCGCCGACGACTTCATCAAGCTGTACAAGCAGCGCAGCCTCGGCCTGCGCAGCGGGGCCAAGCTCAGCGGGCAGGTGGTGGTCGGCGCCGTGTTCGCCGTGCTGGCGCTGCACTTCCCCGACGGGTACGACCTCACCCCCGCCTCCACGCACCTGTCGTTCCTGGCCGACTTCGGCATCTCGATCGGGCCCATCTTCTTCGTGGCCTTGGTCGTGGCCATGGTCGCCGGGACCTCCAACGCGGTGAACCTCACCGACGGGCTGGACGGGCTGGCCACCGGCGCGGCGATCCTGGTGCTGGCCGCGTACGTCATCATCGGCAACTGGCAGCTCCGCAACGACTGCACGCTGTCGCTCGCGCCGAACTGCTACGACGTCCGGGACCCGCTGGACCTGGCCGTCGTCGCCGCCGCGCTGATGGCGGCGTGCGTCGGCTTCCTATGGTGGAACGCGCCCCCGGCCCGCATCTTCATGGGGGACACCGGCTCGCTCGCGCTGGGCGGCGCGCTGGCCGGCCTGGCCATCACCACCCGGACCGAGCTGCTGCTGGGCCTGCTGGGCGGCCTGTTCGTGATCGTCACGCTGTCGGTGATCATCCAGGTCGGATCGTTCAAGCTGACCGGTAAACGGGTGTTCCGGATGGCCCCGCTGCAGCATCACTTCGAGCTGCTCGGCTGGGCCGAGACCACGATCGTGGTCAGGTTCTGGGTCATCTCCGGCATGTTCATCGCGCTCGGCCTGGGCGTCTTCTACGTCGGCTGGTTCCCCAAGTAGGGCCGGGACGCCCGAAATCCCCGCCTGTTGCGCGACACGCGCCGGATCTCCCCGGTATCGGCGGCGCCCCCGCCGAGACTTGTCCCATGGAGCGTGTGGTAGAAGCCCAGGCTGGGGGAATTTCCGGCGAGGCCGGGCTGGCCGCGGCGGTCGACGCCGCGGCCCCGGCGGCCGGCCCCCGGGAACGGCTCGCGTCCTGGCTCGTCCTCCTCGACCGCCCGCTCACGTCGTACTACCTGATCATCGGCATCACCGCGCTGCTGCTCGGGCTCGGGCTCGTGATGGTGCTGTCCACCTCGTCCGTGCAGGACCTGAGCGAGGGCCTGCCTGCGTACTCCGACTTCAAGAAACAGCTGCTCGGCGCCGCGCTCGGGCTGCCGGTCATGTATGCCGCGGCCCGGTCCTCGCCGCGGCTGTTCCGCACCGCGGCGTACCCGCTGCTCGGCGCGTCGGTCATCGGCCTCGGGCTCACCCTCATCCCGGGCGTCGCGGTGTCGCAGAACGGCGCCGCCCGCTGGATCCAGCTCGGCCCGTTCCCGGCCCAGCCGTCCGAGCTGGCCAAGATCGCCCTGGTGCTGTGGGGCGCGGACCTGCTCGCCCGCAAGGAGCGGCTCCGCCAGCTGGAGGACTGGCGGCACCTGCTGGTCCCGCTGCTGCCGGGGGCGGGGCTGCTCTGCATGCTGGTCATGGCCGGCGACGACCTGGGCACCACGTTCGTGCTGCTGGTCATCTTCATCACGCTGCTGTGGGTCATCGGCACCCCGGGGCGGATCTTCGCCGGGATGCTGGCGCTGATGTGCCTCATCATGCTGCTGCTGGCCGTGACGTCGGCGTACCGGCTCAAGCGCCTGACCGGTTTCGTGAACCCGCAGGGCGGCCCGATGGGCCCCAACATGCAGGGCATCCAGGGCAAGTACGCCGTCGGCTCGGGCGGCCTGTTCGGCGTGGGCCTCGGGGCCAGCCGGGAAAAATGGGGCTACGTTCCCGAGTCGACCAGCGACTTCATCTTCGCCATCATCGGGGAGGAACTCGGCCTCGTCGGCACCCTGTGCATGTGCTTCCTGTACGGCGGCCTGGCCTTCGCCGGGCTGCGGGTGGCCCGGCGCGTCCAGGACACGTTCAGCCGGCTGGCCGCGGCCGCGATCACCGCGTGGATCGTCCTGCAGGCGGTGGTGAACATCGGCGCCGTGATCGGCGTGCTGCCGATCACCGGCGTGCCGCTGCCGCTGGTTTCCGCGGGCCTGTCCTCGCTTCTCGTCACGATGCTGGCGCTCGGCATGCTCATGTCGTTCGCGCGGCGCGAGCCCGGCGCGCGGGAGGCTCTCGCCGCTCGTGGCCCCGCACTGCCGCTGCGCGTTCTAAGCTGGCTTGGCCTGACGCGGCGAAGCGAGTGAGAGCTCATGCCGCCGCCTCGCGGCCCGGGGATGCCCGGCGGCGCGGAGCCGGAATGGCATCAGAGGCGAAGAGGAGGAAGGCCCCGCGATGAGGGTTGTGCTAGCCGGCGGCGGTTCCGCCGGACATATCGAACCGGCGCTTGCGCTCGCTGACGCGCTGCGTGAGGAGGACCCGGGCGGCGTCATCGTCTGCCTGGGGACCGAACGGGGCCTGGAGACCCGGCTCGTGCCGATGCGGGGCTACGAGCTCGCGCTGATCCCGGCCGTGCCGATGCCGCGCGCGGTCAGCCCGGCCCTGATCGCCGTGCCCGGTCGGCTGGTCGGCGCGGTCAGCGCCGCCGCCGGGGTGCTCGACCGGGTGAGGGCGGACGTGCTGGTCGGCTTCGGCGGGTACGTGGCCACGCCCGGTTATCTCGCCGCGCGCCGGCGGCACGTCCCGATCGTGGTCCACGAGGCGAACCCGCGGCCCGGCCTGGCCAACAAGCTGGGCGCCCGGCTGACCGGGCACGTGTTCACCGGGAACCCCAGCACCCAGCTGGCCCACGCCACCTACCTGGGGATCCCGATCCGCCGCGAGATCGCCGAGCTGGACCGGCTCGCGCTCGGCGACAAGGCCCGCGCGCACTTCGGGCTGCGGCCCGACCTGCCCGTCCTGCTGGTGACCGGCGGCTCGCAGGGCGCCCAGTCGCTGAACCGCGCGGTGTCCGCGGCGATCGGCTGGCTCCGTTCCGCCGGGGTGCAGGTGCTGCACGTGACGGGCCCGCGCAACGCGGGGGAGGCCCCGGCGGCCCCCACCGGCGGGGCGCCCTACATCCCGGTGCCCTACGTGGACCGGATGGACCTGGCCTACGCCGCCGCCGACTTCGCGCTCTGCCGGGCCGGCGCGATGACGTGCGCCGAGCTCACCGCCGTCGGGCTGCCCGGTGCCTTCGTCCCGCTCCCGCACGGGAATGGCGAGCAGCGGCTCAACGCGGAGCCGATCGTCGCCGGCGGCGGCGGCCTCCTCGTCGAGGACGCCGACCTCACGCCGGAATGGATCCGGGACGTCCTGCTGCCCGTCCTGCTCGACATCGACCGGGTGGCGAACATGTCCGAGGCCGCCGCCGCCCTGGGCCGGGCCGACGCGGACCGCCAGCTGGCCCGCGCGGTCATCGAGATCGTCCGGGCCGGGGAGGATGCCCCGCCCGGGGACCGGCCCGTGCCCGCCACCCCGCCCGGAGGAAACGCCGGGCACTGGTTCGACCCCGCCTCCCGGCGCAATCCCGCGGAACGGCCCCGGCCCGGGGGCCAGCCCGACCCCGGCCCCCCGCCCATGCCGCGGCGCCAGCCCCGGCCGGCCAGCCAGCCGATGCCCGGGGAACGCCCCCTGCCGGGGGAACCCCCTATGCTCCGGCGCCAGCCCTGGCCGGCCAGCCAGCCCATGCCGGGGGCCCCGCCCGGCCCCGGCCCGAACCTCCCCGACCCGTGGTTCGGGCCCGGGCCCGGCCCGGGGAACGATACGCGGCCCCGCCGTGACGGCCCGCCCTGGCCGGAGGCCGAGCCACAGCCCGGCCCGGCCCCGCGCCGCGCCGCGCCGTCCCGACGCGGGCAGCCCCGGCACGGCCGGCCCCGGCGCGGCGCCTAGCACGGCACAGCCCAGGCACAGCAGGCACGGCCCACGCAGGCACAGCACACACCCAGCAAGAGCCCGGCCACGCACCCGCCGCAGCGGAATCCCGCAGGAGAACACGTGCTTCAGGACACCCGATGGCCCTGGTGACGCCGGTGGACACCGTGCCGCTGGACCAGCTCGGCCGCGTGCACTTCGTCGGCATCGGCGGCGCGGGCATGTCCGGCGTCGCCCGCATCATGCTGGCGCGCGGCGTGGCCGTGTCGGGCAGCGACTCCGGCTCGCCCGCGGTGCTCGGCGAGCTGGCCGCGCTCGGTGCCGACGTGCACCACGGCCACGCCGCGGACCATCTGGGTGCCGCCCGCACGGTCGTGGTGTCCAGCGCGATCCGGCCCGGCAACCCCGAGCTGGCCGAGGCGCGGCGCCGCGGCCTGCGCGTGCTGCCCCGCGCCGCGGCCCTGGCCTCGATCATGGCGGGACGGCGGGCGACGGCGGTCGCCGGCACGCACGGCAAGACCACCACCACGTCGATGATCGCCACCATCCTGCGCGAGTGCGGCGCCGATCCGGGCTATGTCATCGGGGGCGTGCTCGCCGAGACCGGCCTGGGGGCCGAGGACGGCGCGGGACAGGACCTGGTGGTGGAGGCCGACGAGAGCGACGGGTCGTTCCTCATGCTGTCCCCCCAGGTGGCGGTGATCACCAACGTCGAGGCCGATCACCTCGACAACTACTCGGGCCTCGCCCAGATCCAGTCCGCGTTCGAGGCCTTCGCCCGCCGGATCACCCCCGGCGGGGCCCTCATCACCTGCGCCGACGACGCCGGGGCGCGCGCCGTGGCCGAAGCCTCCCGGGGGATGGCGATCCGGGTCCGCAGCTACGGAACGTCGCCGTCAGCCGACTACCGGGTCTCCGCGATGAGCGCGCGCGGCATGGGGAGCACGTTCACGATGACGGCCGCCCCGGACGGCCCCGGTGCCCCGGACGGCGTGCCGGACCCGGGCCCGGCCGCCCCCGCCGGACGCGGCGCCCCGGACCCGGGGGGTGCGCCCAGCCCAGTTTCGTTCGGAGAATTCACGGGCCTCATCAGCATCACGGTCCCCGGCCGGCACAACGTCCTCAACGCCGCGGCCGCCTTCGCCGCCGCGGCCGAGCTCGGCCTTCCCGCGCCGCAGGCCGCCGCGGCGCTGTCGGCCTATCGCGGCGCGCAGCGGCGGATGGAGCCCAAGGGTGATGCGGACGGCGTCCGGGTGCTCGACAGCTACGCGCACCACCCGACGGAGGTCGCGGCCGACCTCGCGGCGGCCCGCGATCTCGCCGACGGCGGCCGGGTGATCGCGATCTTCCAGCCGCACCTGTTCAGCCGGACCAGGATCTTCGGCGAACAGTTCGGCGCCGCGCTGGGCCTCGCCGACGAGGCGATCGTCATGGACATCTACGCGGCGCGGGAGGACCCCGAGCCGGGTGTCACCGGGCGGCTCGTGGCCGACGCCGTTCCGGCCGGCCGGGCCCGCTACGTCCCGGACCCGGCCCAGGTCCCGGCCGTGATTACGGAAGTCGCCAAGCCCGGGGACATCGTGCTGACGATGGGCGCCGGGGACGTGACCAAGCTCGGCCCGGTGATCATCGCCGCGCTGCGGGCCCGGGGGGTGGCCTGATGAACGGGCCCGGTCCCGGTGACGGCCCGGGGGTGCCCGGCCCCGGGCACTGCGGCCCGGGGGTGCCCGGCCCGGGGCCCGGCGGCCCGGTCTCCGTGGCCGAGTCCCGTCCGGGCGACGCGGGGCGGTATGACGACGGGCGGTATGACTCCGGATCGCAGGGCGCCGGGCCGCAGGACGCCGGATGCGGGCTGCAGGACGCCGGATGGCAGGGTACTCCCGGACAGTCGGGCGCCCGCGGACAGCCGGGCGCCGCACGGCCAGGCCGCCCCGCCCCGGCCCGCGGCCGCAGCCCGTGGCGGGCGGCGTTCTTCGGCCTCGCCGTCGCCGGGCTGCTGGCCGGCATCGCCTGGGCGCTGCTCGGGTCGAAGCTGCTCGTGGTCCGTTCCGTCGTCGTCACCGGGGCGCACCTGGTGCCGGTCGGCCAGGTACGGGCGGTCGCGGCCATCGCGGCGGGGATGCCGATGATCCGGGTGGACACCGGTGCCGCGGCCCGCCGCGTCGAAGCCATCACGCAGGTGCAATCGGCGCTGGTCAGCAAGTCATGGCCGAACCAGATCGTGATCACCGTACGGGAGCGGACCCCCGTACTCGCCGTCACGGTGCCGGCCACGGTGTCCGGCGGCGGGTTCGACCTCATCGACGGCGACGGCGTCGTGGTCCGGTCGGTGCGGGTCAGGCCCGCCGGAATGCCCGTCTACTGGACGCCGGCGGCGCCGGGCGCGTTGCGCGGCGACCCGTCCGTGGCGGCGGCGGTCACCGTGCTGCACGAGGTGCCCGCGCAGATCGCCCGGTCCGTGACGGCGGTCACGGCGTCCAGCCCGCAGAGCGTGACGCTGGGGCTGTCCGACGGGGTGACGATCGTCTGGGGGAGCACCGCCCGCGCCGCGGCCAAGGCCGCCGAGCTTTCCGCCCTGATGCGCACGCACGCGCGCTACTACGACATCAGCGCACCCGGAACCGCGGTGACACGGTGAAATCCGCTGCGACACGCCGCGCTCGTTGGCGCGTGGTTAGTTGACCCGGGTGACCGGCGACCCTACTGTCCCTAGCAATTGCCAGGCTGACAAAACTCTAAATCTCTACCTGAAGGTGAAACCTGATGGTGAGGCCAGGGGCGCGTCGTTCGTTTCCCGCCGTGCCCTGCCGATTAGCTGGCTCATTAGCTGGCTCATCTATGGCCAATGCCAATGGTGGCGAATTCCGCTTCGCGGCCAGGGTTTCCCGAGCCCAGCGCCCCGATCGGCCGGAATCACCGGCTCGGCCGGAATTCGCGACTGGGAACATAGACGAGTTAAAACGAGCGGAAAGGTACCCTCCTCGTGGCTGCACCGCAGAACTACCTGGCGGTCATCAAGGTCGTCGGAATCGGCGGCGGTGGCGTTAATGCCGTTAATAGAATGATCGAAGAGGGCCTCAAGGGCGTCGAGTTCATCGCGATCAATACCGACGCGCAGGCACTGCTGATGAGCGACGCCGACGTCAAGCTCGACGTCGGCCGCGAGCTCACCCGCGGGCTGGGCGCAGGGGCCAACCCCGATGTCGGCGCCCGGGCCGCGGAGGATCACCGCGAAGAGATCGAAGAGGTGCTCAAGGGCGCCGACATGGTCTTCGTCACGGCCGGGGAGGGTGGTGGCACCGGAACCGGCGGCGCTCCCGTGGTGGCGAATGTCGCCCGGTCGCTGGGCGCGCTGACCATCGGCGTAGTGACCCGCCCGTTCGGTTTCGAGGGCAAGCGCCGGGCCATCCAGGCCGAGGCCGGGATCGAGCGGCTGCGCAGTGAGGTAGACACCCTCATCGTCATCCCGAACGACCGGCTGCTGTCCATCTCCGACCGGCACGTCAGCGTGCTCGACGCCTTCAAGGCGGCCGACCAGGTGCTGCTGTCCGGTGTTCAGGGCATCACCGACCTGATCACCACGCCGGGCCTGATCAACCTGGACTTCGCCGACGTGAAGTCCGTCATGTCCGGCGCGGGCTCGGCGCTGATGGGCATCGGCTCCTCGCGCGGCGAGGACCGCGCGGTCGCCGCGGCGGAAATGGCGATCTCCAGCCCGCTGCTGGAGGCCAGCATCGACGGGGCCCACGGCGTGCTGCTGTCCATCCAGGGCGGTTCCGATCTGGGACTGTTCGAGATCAACGAGGCCGCCCAGCTGGTGTCCAATTCGGCGGCCGTGGACGCGAACATCATCTTCGGCGCGGTCATCGACGACGCGCTCGGCGACGAGGTGCGCGTGACGGTGATCGCCGCCGGGTTCGACGAGAACCGGATGGGCCATACCGCCCCCGGGGCCGGCCTGCACGCCGCGGCCCCCAGCCCGGGGGCGGTCGGCGCATCGAGCCCACCCGGTCCCCGTGAGGTGCCCGTCGGCGCGCGCGGCGGGCCCGGGGCGTTCGGTTCGGTGGCCCTGCCTCACACGGTCGCGGCCGCGCCCGCCGCACCGGCGACCTGGTACACGCAGGAGGCTCCCGCCCGGGGAAATGACGCGGCCCCGGCAGGCCCCGTGAGCGGGACGGCCGGGGCGACGTCCGACGCCACCGCCCATGTCACTGACCTGGTGGCCGCCGAGGCGCCCACCGCCGAGAACGGCACCGAGCCGGCCGGGGAGCCCCCGGACGGCGCCGGCGCCGCGCTGACCGGCGCGGCCGCCGCCGAACCGGCCGGGGATGCCCCGGGCCAGGCCGGTGGCGCACCCGGTACGGCCGGGCCCGCGGATGCCGGCACGGCCAGCGGCCCCGCCGACCCGGGCGAGACCGCCCCCTGGGACATTTCGGCCGCAGACGCGGACGAGCCCGCCGGATCCGGGGGCAGCGCCGGCCTGGACGCCGCGCCGGCCGGGGCGGCCTCGCGCGTGTTCGACGTGGCCACCACCCGGCGGCGTCCGGTCATCTTCGAGGAAGACGACGACCTGGACATTCCCGATTTCCTCAAGTGAGCCAGGGCCCGGGGCGCCATGCCGAGCTGACGGCAAGGCTGCACCAGGTCCGGGCGCGCATCGACACCGCGTGCGCCGCCGCGGGGCGTGACGCCGCGGAGCTCACGCTCGTGGCCATCACGAAGACCAGGCCCGCCTCGGATGTCCGGCTCCTGTATGAGCTGGGCCAGCGTGACTTCGGGGAAAACCGTGACCAGGAGGCCGCCCCCAAGGCCGCGCAGTGCGTCGGCCTGCCGATCACCTGGCATTTCGTCGGGCAGCTGCAAACGAACAAGGCCGCCAGCGTCGCGCGCTACGCGGACGTCATCCACTCGGTGGACCGGCTCCGCCTGGTCCGCGCCCTGGGGAACGCCGCGCGCCGCCAGGAACGCGTTCTGACCTGCCTCATCCAGGTAGACCTGGGGAACCCCGGCGGTGACCGCGGCGGCGCGCCGCTGCGCCTGATCCCCGAACTCGCCGAGGCGATCGCGGGTGAAGCGGGCCTCATCCTCGGCGGGGTGATGGCGGTCGCGCCGCTGGGCGTCCCGGCCGCGGCCGCCTTCGCGGGGCTCGCCCCCGCGTCCGCCGCCGTCCGTGCGGTGCGTCCCGGGGCGGTGATCATTTCGGCCGGCATGAGCAACGATCTTGAAGAGGCGGTCGCGGCGGGCGCGACACACCTGCGAATCGGTACGGCGTTGCTCGGCGATCGGAGGCTCCCTGTCATGTAATGTCCCTCGCGTGGGCCCCCAACGGGTTCGCAAGCAGCGTGGATGTGGGCTCGCAGTCGAAGTTGCGGGGGGTCCGGAGGGTCAACTTCCGGGCTAGCGCCGGGGGGCTGCCAGATGGGCACGACGGAGGACTGACGGATGGCCAGCGCAATGCGCAAGATGGCGGTCTACCTCGGCCTCGTGGAGGACGACCACCGCTACCAGGACGGGTACGACTCTTACGAGGAGTACGAGGAGTACGACGAGCAGGCGGACCGCGTGGATGGACCGGACGATCCGGACGCATCGCCGGGCGACGCCGCCTACCTTTCGGCGCCGGTGCGCCAGGACGGGGCCCGCCAGACGACTGACCTCGCGCGGATCACGACGCTGCACCCTCGTACCTACAATGAAGCACGTACCATTGGGGAGCACTTCCGCGAGGGGATCCCCGTCATCATGAACCTGACCGAGATGGTCGACAGTGACGCCAAGCGCCTCGTCGACTTCGCGGCGGGCCTGATCTTCGGCCTGCACGGGAGCATCGAGCGGGTGACCAACAAGGTCTTCCTGCTCTCTCCCGCGAATGTCGAGGTGACGGCGGAGGACAAGGCTCGCATCGCGGAGAGAGGCTTCTTCAACCAGAGCTAGCGGACCAGTGACGGTGTGATGCGGACCA
>Ga0335085_10008097_pt1 | contig 16110 bp, 14 predicted proteins | sample Lox_Sample_45_FD_206712 | JGI IMG/M metagenome (GOLD analysis project Ga0335085, IMG submission 206712) | Soil microbial communities from Loxahatchee National Wildlife Refuge, Florida, United States - Lox_Sample_4.5 | ecosystem: Environmental > Terrestrial > Soil > Wetlands | place: USA...
CGCCCCATTTTATCTCATCCCCCATAGCGTACGAGTACTGCTGAGTGTCTCCGCAGGCAAACTGCACCTTGATTACTCCGGCATCACCGCATCGGCGACAAGGAACCAGCCGCTTAACCGAAACCGTATTGAACGCACTCATCAGTAGCCTTCCACCGGATAATTGATTGCTCGCAAGAATCGCGCAAACCTCTGGTCGTTGGTAATAATGGATAGACTTTCCTGCATGGCGGAGTTCGCTACGGCCGCATCCGCCGATCTTAGAACACGCCCAAGAGACGTCGCCTGGGCCTGCAGGTCAGCGATACCTTGGCTCGTCGCTTCCGGGCCAATGCGGCCAGCTCGCGCGGCAAGCCAATTCGCCACGTCACTGGCAGGGAAGCTCGTTATCTCAGATAGCGCCTGAGGCGACAGAACCGGGCTCCGGCCAGCCAGAGCGTTGTCGACTTTAGCGGACAGTCCCGGATCGCCGAGTGCGTCTATGACGGGATTCGTATCTACTGCAACTTCTCCGGGCTTGTACGGCGCCAGTCCCAGCGGGTCGGTTAGTAGCTGCGGGTTGGTCACGTAGGCATGCGGGTTCGGTGCCGGGGTGAGCCCGAGCGGGTCGGGGGTGAGGTAACTAGCGGCGACCGGGTCATAGTAGCGGTGCTGGTTGTAATGCAGGCCGGTTTCCGGGTCGGCGTACTGGCCGGGAAACCGGAGCGGGGTCCGGGCCCCGGCCGGGTGCCACACGGTGGCTCCCCACAGGGTGTGCTGCTGGTAGCCGGCCAGGGTCCCGTCGGGGGCGGCCAGCTCGGTGGGGGTGCCGATGAGGTCGGCGATGATCGAGTAGAACCGCTGATCGATCTGCTCCTGCGGGGCTTCGCTCAGCTCGCCCGGGGACGTGTGCTCGGCCTGGGTCAGCGGGGTGAAGCTTCCGGGCCGGTAGTCCCAGGTGACGACCTCGTGGCGGCCCGGCTGGGCGGTCGTCGCGGCCTGCTCGGCCAGGACGGCGCCGTCCCAGGTGAAGTCGGTCTGCTCGGCGATATCCCCGTCCGGGGTGAGCCGCTGCTTGGCGATGCGGCGCCCGAACGGGTCGTAGCGGTACCGCCAGGTGGTGTGGTCCGGGGTGGTGACGGCGGCCAGCCGGTCGTCGGCATCCCAGTGGTAGTGCCAGGTGTCGGGCGTGCGGGAGGTCCGGACGACCTGCCGCTGGATGATACGGCCCTGGCGGTCGTGGCGGTAGCGGACGTTCCCGGCCCGGGTGATGAGCGTCCCGGTGACCTGCCGCGGGCCCTGCGCGCCGTCGCCGGGCAGGGCCCCGGCGGGACCGGGCGATGCAGGCCAGGTGGCCGCGGACACGTTCCCGGCCGGGTCGTAGGCGTACCTTTCGTTCCAGCCGGGCCCGGTGACCGTGGTGACCCGGCCCGTCTGGTCCAGGCCGAACCTGCGTGCGCCGGCCAGCAGATCGTCGATGCCGGCGACGAGGTCGTCGCCGCGGTAGGAGTAGGCACGGCGCTGCAGCAGCCGGCCGCCGGCCGCCGGGCCCTCGGGGAGGCCGGGGAAGCCCGGGGACCCTGCGTGCCCGGCGGTGCCCGCGCCGGCGATGAGGGCCCCCGCCCTGCCGGCCCCGGCGGTCAGGGCCTGCACAGTGAGCCGGCCCCGCCGGTCCCAGTCCTGGTCGAGGACGAGGCCGCCGGGCAGCTCACGGCGGGTCTCGCGCCCGGCCGCGTCGTAACCGAACCGGATCTGGTGACCGCCCGCGGTCAGCAGGACCGGCCGCCCGGCCTGATCGTAGTCCCACTGCGTGACGGCCCCGAAGGGGGTTACCCGGCGGTGCCGTCGCCCGGCCGCGTCGTACTCCGAGGTGACCGTCCGGCCGTTGCAGGTCTCGGCCGTGACCCGGCCGAGCTCGTCGCGGCCGAGCCAGATCTCGGCGTCCGTATTGCGGGCGTACACCAGGCGCCCGGCCACGTCATAGCCGAACGTCGTGGCCGTCCCATCGGCGGATCGTTCGGTTATGTTCCCGAGCTGGTCGTAATCGAACGTGATCTGTTGCCCGCACGCGTTCAGCTGGCTGGTGAGCTGCCCGGCCGGGTCGTAGCCGTACCGGATGGTGGCGCCGTTGTAGTCGGTTTCCGCGGCCAGCCGGCCCGCCAGGTCGTAGTCGTAGCGCCAGGTGAGCCCGCCATGCACGACACTGGTCAGGCGCAGCGCGTGGTCGTAGCCGAGTTCGCTGCGCACGCCGTCCGGCCGGGTCAGCGCCACGAGCTGGTCGAAGGGCCCGTATTCGTACCGGGTCAGCCCGGCGGCCAGGCTGAGGTGCCGGGTCAGGTTGCCTTCCCCGTCGTAGCTCCAGAACTCCGGTGTGCCGTCGGGGAACGTGCGGGAGGACAGCCGCCCCTCCGGTGTCCAGGTCAGGCCGGTGATCCCGCCGTCCGGCCCGATGATCCGGGTGACCCGGCCGAGCGGATCCCGCTCGCAGCGGGTGCTGGCCCCGTCCGGGCCGGTTACCTCCACCGGCAGGCCGGCCCGGTCGCACGCGATCAGGGTCACGCCGCCGGCCGGGTCGGTGACGCTGGCCAGGTGCCCGCGGTCGTCGTAGCTGAACCTGGTGACGGCGCCGTCCGGTGCGGTGACCCGGGTGCGGTTGCCGCGCGAGTCGTATTCCTGCCGCCAGGTGTGCCCGGCGGGATCGGCCAGGCGCACGGGCAGGCCCCGCTCGTCGTACTCGGCGAGCGCCTGGCTGCCGTCCGCGCGGGTGATGGTGCTGAGGTTGCCCTGCGCGTCGTACCCGTACCGGGTGACCCGGCCCAGCGGGTCGGTGCAGGCGGTGACCCTCCCGCGCTCGTCGTGCTGCCAGCCGGTCACGTGGCCCAGCGGGTCGGTGATCGCGGCGACCCGGGCGCAGCCGCTGAGCCGGTAGGTGGTGACCGCACCGGAGACGTCGGTCCACACGGTGACACGGGCATCCGGGTGATAGCGGTACGTGCCGGACAGGGCCCGGCCGGAGCCGTCGCCGCGCACGCAGCGGCCCTGACCGTCGTAGGCGTACCCGTAGAAGTGGCCGTTGCGGTCCTGCCATCCCGTCAGCCGGCCCGCCTCGTCGTAGCGGAAGCGCAGCGGCTCGCCGGAGGAGTTGATCACACCGGCCAGGTTGCCGTCCTCGTCGTAGGCGTAGCTGACCAGCGGTGTATCCCCACCGTCCCTGCCATTCCCGCTGTCCCTGCCATTCCCGCTGTCCCTGCCATTCCCGCTGTCCCGGCCGTCCTCGCTGTCCCGGCCGTCCCCGCTGTCCCGGCTCAGGGCCAGGCTGGTCACATGGCCGTCGGCCACGGTCACCCGGACGTGATATCCGCCCGAATGCCTCACCCAGGCCGGCGTCCCCGCCGGGTCGTAGCCGAAGGTGATCTCGTCCCCGGCCCGGTCGTTCACCGCCACCAGCGGCAGCTCGCCCTGGCCGCCGCCGGCGAAGAAATAGCCCGGCCGCCGCTCGAACCGCCAGACCAGGCCGCGCTGCGGATCGGTCACCGTCCAGGCCCCGTCCGGTTGCCCCCGCAGCGGCCACGGTGCCCCGGTCACCGGCAGTACCGGCGCGTCCGCGCGGCCGCCCCCGGCCCCGCTGTCTCCGTCAACGCCCCCGGCCCCCCTGTTTCCGTCAACGCTGTCTCCGTCAACGCCGTCGCCGTCTGCGCCGGGCCGCGGCCAGATCAGGACCCGCCCGTCGGCGAACACCCCGATGACCCGGCGGCTCCCGATCCGCAGCCGCTGGTCGAAGGTCGAGGCCCACGAGGGGCCGAACCACCGCCCGGCCCGCCACGAGGACCGGTGCGTCCGCTCGGCCATGAGCGGCAGCAGCCCGGGCAGCGTGACGTCGGTCTGCGCGAGGATCACGTCGCCGGTGGCGACGTCGACCGGGTCGCCCGCGGTCGGTATGTCGCCCGGCGGCCGGGCCGCGGCGGCGGGATCGCCGGCCGCGCCGTCCAGGCCCGCGGCGGCGGCGTCCTCGCTGGACCCGAGCGCCGCACGCTCGGCGATGCTGCCCGCGTCCGCGGCCGTACCGGCCCCGTCCGTGCCGATGGCCAGCGCGACGTTCGGGACGAGGCGGCCGAGGGCCTGCGCCGGGTCGCTTCCCCACCCGGTGCCCACCAGGCCTTTCACCAGGTCCTGCGGGTTGACCGCGTCATTGGCCAGCGCCGCGGCGGTGCCGGACAGCCCGGCGGCGTATTCGGCCGGGTGCTGCTCGTTCCACCCGTCCAGCGGGTCGATGGACCGGGCGAATTTGGCGATGTCGGCGACCCCGTCCACCGCCCCGCCGACGAAGGAAACCGACTCCAGGGCGCCCACCTGCAGTACATCCGACAAATTGGTGCCCAGCTGAGACAGGAAGGACGGCTCGGCCGGCGCCAGGTCGGCGGCCGGCCCGATCGCGGCGGTCGCGGACGCCGCCGCGGTGTCCCGGGCTGCCCGGGCCTCGGTGAGGATCTGCTGAGCCTGCTGCCGCATCGGCTCGCCGGGGTCGGTGAACGGCTCGGGCTCGGCCGGCGGCGTGCCTGGGTTCTGCCCACCGGCCAGCTGCGCGTTGTAGGCCTGCGCCGCGCTGTTGTATGCGGCGACCTGCTGGTTATAGGCCGCCTGGGCCTGCGTGGTGGCCTGCTGTCCCTGCGTGTACACGTCGATGGCGCGGGCGGCCTGGCCCTGCGCCCATTCCACCGCCCCTGCGTACGACTCCAGCGCCCCGGACGCGGTCCCGGTCGCCGACGACGCGTCCTGCCACTTCGCCGGGTGCGGCGCGAACTTCGCGCGGAATGCGTCGGCCGCCGAACCCGTCCAGTGCGCGGTGTCCAGCCCGCTGAGGCCGTTGGCCGTCTCGCCGAAGGCGGACGAGAACGTGCGCAGCCGGGAGACGGACGAGCGGATCGCCGCGGGGTCCCCGTGCACCAGCTCGGCCGGGTCCGAGGTCTGGCCGAGCTGAAGTTCCGGCACGTTGGCGCCCAGCTTGAAGCCGGCCTCCGTGCCGAGAGTGTCCACGGTTCGGGCCGCCCCGTGCAGCCCGACCGCGTTCAGGCCGTCGCCGAGCACATGGGCCCCGTCGCTGAGGGCCGTGCCCGTGGCGTGCTTGGCGTCGTTCCAGAGCGTCTCGAACGGATTCCCCATCGCGGCTCATCCTGCCCCGCCTGAGCTGCCACTTTGCGGCGACGGCCCGAAAAGCTGGCGTTCGTCCTGATTGAGCTGGGCCCCGTTGCCGGTCAGGTTGGCCAGGGCCTGGTTGATGCCCCCCGGCCCGTCGGCCGCGGCGCGCCCCACGGCCTTCCACTGCTGCGCCGCCGCGCTGCCGGCCTGCGCCCAGGTCATGGTGCCGCCCTGGGTCTGCGCCCCGGTGACCTCGGCCGCATCCTGGGACCACGACGCCTGGGCCGCCTGCGCGCCGGTCATGTGCGGGTCCCCGGCCAGCGCATCGGTCACGTTCTTGGCCACACCGACCAGGTACTTCTCGGTGTCGGAATAGACCCCCGCCGAGATCCCCAGCCGCGCGGCGAACTGGTTCCCGTCCTGGACCAGCGTCCGCACGCCCCACGACCAGCGATCGCAGAAATCACCGAACGCCTGCGCCAGGCCCCCGTCCCCCGCCTGCAGGCCCGACAGCGACAGCCCCGAAAAGCCGCGGCCCACCACGGCGGTCTCGTCGAAGCCAAGGCCCTTCAGCGCCCCGATCGTGTTGTTGATCCCCTGCGCCGTCTCGTTCAGCGCGGCGCGGTCGACCGAGAACCCGTCCGTCATTGCGTCACCTACCCCCGCGTCCGGTCCATATCGGGGATCACGGCCGCGGAACCGGCCCGGTTCACGCGGGATTTATGTCCCGAACGGAACATGGTGACCGCTGTCCGCATGATCCCGGCTGTACGGGGCCGGAAGCCGGGCCGACGTCATGGCCAGTTCGCCACACAGGACTCGGTAACGTCCCTTCACCCCACAGGCCACACGGCATACCCGATGGATCAAGTTCGGTCCGGAATGAACCGGTGTCCGGGTGTCCCCGTTCCTGTCGGGTAGCGGGGAGTATGAGCCGGCCGCCTCGCACGGGCGCCGATCCGGCGTGCACGGAAGATCAATTCCGGCTGATACCAGGAACGGAATGGGCCGGCGCGGGAAGTAAGGTGGCCCGGATGGCAGCGGGCGAATCCGCCGTTGACAGGGCGGCCATGGCGACGGCGTCCAGCCAGGTCGAGCAGGCGGCCTCGGTGATCCAGGGGCTGCAGTCGAGCATGAACGGCTACGCGAGCCAGTTGCAGGGCGGCTGGCAGGGACAGGCCGCGACCGCGTTCTCGAACACGTACGAGGCGTTCACGGCCGACTTCGCGAAGGTACTCACCGCGCTGCAGTCGATTCAGGAAAAGCTGGTCGCCACGCACGGCACCTACCAGACCACGGAAGAGACCAACACCAGTCAGGTGACCCGGGTCGCTGGCCTGCTGAACGGATAAGGGGACGCAGATGAGCGAATACACGATGGCGGTGTTCGGCACCCTGGAGCAGGGCGAGGCCGACTTCCAGCGGACCTACTCCTCGCTGCAGTCCGAGGTGTCGTCGCTGGAGTCCCAGCTGCGGTCTTCCCTGTCGCGGTGGGACGGCGCGGCGCAGCAGGCCTACTACCAGGCCCAGGCGCAGTGGAACGCGGCGATGGCGAACATGGCGCAGGTCCTGAGCCAGCTGGGTGCCGTGATCGGCACGGCGAACTCCAACTACATGAACGCAGAGTCGCGCAACACCGCGCTGTGGAGCGGCTGATCGTGAGCGGTGACGCACTCCGGGGCCTGGAGAATGTCCTGGCCGGCCTGTCAGACGCGGCGACCGGGAATTTCACCGCGGCGGGGAACAGGTTCGCGGCGGCCGGTGATCCGGCCGGGGCGGCGGAGCCGGTCCCGCAGATTGCGGGTAAGCCGGTCACCGTGACCGCGGCCCAGCCGTGGACGGCGCCGCAGCCGGGTCGCGGCGGTCAGCTCACCGTCAACCGCGACGTGCTCCGCAGCGTCGCGGCCACCATGCGATCCGAGGTCGCGGTGCTGGATGCAGCGGTCAGCCGGGTGCGGGGGGCCGGCGCCGGCGTCAGCTCCCTGCGGGGATGGCCGACCGCCGACGCGTTCAGCGGCAACGCGGACAACGCCCACAACGGCTGCCTCGACGCCAGCGTGCAGGCGGGGGACGGGCAGCGGGCCGCGGCGGGCAACCTGTCCGATTCGGCCGCTACCTACGACGCGGCCGAATCGGACAGCACGCAGGCAGTGCACGGCGTCGCCACCGCCCTCGGCGGTTAGGAACGGAAGCACGATGACGGAAACGACCGCGAGCCCCGTCACCCTGGTCAAGACGAACAACGTGCGGCCGTTCGACGGGGCCGGGATGACCACGGCACAGATCATGAACATCCTGCACGGCCTGGATCCCGGGGCGGTGGCCGAGGCCGGGGCCGCGCACACGAACCTGGGCCAGGAGCTCGACACCATGGCGGCCGGCCTGACCCGGCACGCGCAGACGCTGGCGCAGAACTGGACCGGGACCGCGGCGCAGACGGCGATGGCCAGGTTTCAGCAACTGCACGACCAGACCTCCGCGCTGGCGGCCCAGGCGGCGCAGACCGGTTCGGCGCTGACCTGGCTCGGGACCCATGTGCTGCCGAAGTTCCAGCAGCTCCAGACCCCGACCACCGGGTCCGCGCTGGGCACCGACGCGGTCATCGGGGGCATGGCCGGCGCGGTCGTGGCCGGGCCGATCGGCGCCGTGGCCGGTACCGCCGCGGGCGGGCTCGACGCCATCCTCAGCGCCAGCGGTGCCGCCGCGGCCCAGGCCCAGGCCCAGAAGTACCTCAGCGCCCTGAGCAGCTACCTGGTCACGGCCAACTCCTACCTGCCCGACCAGATCGGCGGCGTGGCCAACCGTCCGGCGGGAGCCGGGGGCGGCCCGCAGGCCGGGAACGGCACGGGTGGAGGCGGCACGGGCGGCGCAGGCACCGGCCGCACGGTGAACGGCCGCCGGGCCACCGGGAGCAACGGTCCGGTAGGCGGCGCGGGCGGTAACGGCTCCGGGCTGGGCGCCGGCGGGACGGCCTCCGGTACCGGGGTAACCGGGCCCGCGCCGGGCGCCGCCGGGACCGGATCCGCGCCCCGTGCCGGCGGTGCGGGCGGCCTGGCCGCCGGCGGCGCGGGCGGGAACGTCGGCGGTGCCGGGACCGCGACCCCGGTCCCGGCGGTGAGCAGCCTGCAGAGCGCCGCGCCGGTCCCGGGCGGCACGCCCGGTGCAGCGCCGGTGCCCGTTTCCGCGGCCTCTTCGGCGTCTGCCGCGTCCGGGACCGGGAATCTGGGCGCAGGCGCGGCCAATTCGTTGTCGCCGGTGCCGATCGTGCCGGGACTGGCCGGTCCCGCTGCTGCTGGCGGCGGCCGCAGCGGCCGTGGTGCCGACGGCGGGACCCGGGATCCGGCGGCAGCCGCGATGCTGCCCGGCGCCCCGGCCGACGGCGGAGCCCTGCCGGACGTCCCCGGCCTGGGCGGTGCGCCGGCCGGCGGCCTGAGCCCGCTGGGCGAAGTGCGCGGCCCGGCCGTTGGCCTGACCCCGCTGGGCGAGGTGGGCAGCCCGGCCAGTGGCCTGTCCCCCCTGGGCGAGGCGCGCAGCCTGGACGGCCTGGATGGTGGCCTGTCCGGCGGGGCGACCCCGCTGCCGGAAGTGCCTGGCCCGAACGCGCCGGGGGCGGGAGCCGCCGTCAGCGCCGTCTCGGCAGCCGAGGCCGGTTCGTCCGCGGTGGTCGCGGACGGGCCGGGCACACCCGGATCTGGTGATGCGCCGCAGCGTAATGGCCTGGGCGGGATGCCGATGGCCGGGGTTGGCTCGGGCCAGCCGGAGCAAGAGCGCGCCCGGCGGGTGTGGGCGTATGAGGATGAAAACATCTGGGGTCTGCCGCCCGGCTGTGTCCCGCCGCTCATCGAGGGCGGCTGAGTTGCCAAATCTGATTATCAGATGGAAGCGTCATGATGGCGGGGTCGTCCCGGGCCTCGTTCGCCAGGTGATGGTGAGCAGGACGTAGAAGTCGTCGACCGGGCTGGGTCCGTGCTGAGGCGGAGCCCATCCGCCGCGGACTCCCCGAGCGCCACCGCCGTTCCAGGAGGAGCCTGACCATGGAATACCTCGTCACCATGACCACCCACGTTCCAGCCGGAACGCCGGAAGAAGCCGTCCAGGACATCCGCACTCGCGAGGCCGCCCGCTCGCGCGAGCTCGCGGCCCAGGGACATCTGCTCCGCCTGTGGCGCCCTCCGCTGCAACCCGGCGAATGGCGCACGCTCGGGCTGTTCGCCGCCGCCGACGGCGACCGACTCGAGGAAGTCCTCGCCTCGATGCCGCTGCGGGTGTGGCGCGCCGATGAGGTCACCCCGCTCTCGGCGCACCCGAACGACCCGGCCCCGATGCCCGGAACAGGAGAGAAGGCCGCCGAGTTCCTGGTGTCCTTCACGCTGGCCGTGCCGCCGGGCACAGCCGCCCAGGCGGTGCAGGACACCGAGGCCCGCGAGGCGCAGGCCTCGCATGACCTGGCCGGACAGGGACACCTGCTCCGGCTGTGGGCCCTGCCGGGCGCCGGGCGCGCGCTGGGCCTGTGGCGAGCCCGCGACGCGGCCCAGATGCAGGCGATCCTGGACTCGCTGCCACTGGCTCCCTGGATGACCGTGGACCTGACGCCGTTGTCGCCGCACCCCAGCGACCCGGCGATCATCTACCCACCGGCCACGGCGCCGAGGGGAACGCCATGAGCCGAACGGGCCAGAAGGTCGCCATCATCACCGGTGGCTCCCAGGGCATCGGCGCGAGCCTGGTCGCGGCCTACCGCCGGCAGGGCTGGAGCGTGGTAGCTACCGCCCGCACGATGAAGCCGACCGGGGATCCGGGGAGATCCTGCACATCGACGGCGGCCAGATCGCCGGTCACTGAATCGTGTGCCGCCGTCGCGGCGTTCTTCGCGGCGTTCGGCTCGGCCATGGAGGTCGAGGAATTCACGCCGACCTCCTTCGCCGCCAACGACACCGACGTGCTCACCGTGGTCCGGTTCCGGGCCCGATCGCGCAGCACCGGCAAAACCGCAGCGATGGACCTGCACCACTGCTTCAAGTTCCGTGATGGCAAGATCGCCTACTACCGCGGCACCGAGGACACCGCCCAGACCGAGGCAGTCCTGCGGGACTGACCCCCCTCACCGCCCGGTCATGGGCCCGCTGGCGGCTGGCCACCATGATCCGGCCGAGTTTCCGCAGCATCTGCGGTTTTCTCGCGACAGCTGATCCGTACGGGCAGCTGCTTCAGGCCGTTGGTGAAGTTGGACCGGATGCGCGCCGGTTCGCCGTCGGGCTCGAGCCGCGGCAGTACCGGCAGCAGTTCCTGTAGCAGCACGCGCAGTTCCAGCCGGGCCAGGTGCTCGCCCAGGCAGCGGTGCGGGCCGCCGCGCCCGAAGGTGGTGTGCGGATTGGGTGAGCGGCGCAGATCCAGCCGGTAAGGGTCCCGGAAGACGTTCTCGTCCCGGTTGGCTGAGGTGTACCAGACCACGACCTTGTCGCCCGCGGCGATCTTTGACCGCCCGAGTTCGACGTCGCGGGTGGCGGTGCGCCGGAAATGGTGCAGCGGGGTGGTCCAGCGAAGCAGTTCCTCCACCGCGGTGCGCCAGCCGCGGTCGTCGGCACTGTGCAGGACCGCGATCTGGCCGGGATGCTCAAGCAGCGCCTGGACGCCGAGGGCGATGGCCTGCCGGGTGGTCTCGTTCCCTGCCACGACCAGCAGCAGGAACATGGCGTCGATCTCGCGGTCCGGCAGCGGGCGGCCGCCGATGGTTCCTTGCACCAGGGCGGTGACCAGGTCGGGCCGGGGCTGCCGCTGCCGCGCCCGGGAGAGTCGCCGGCTGTAGTCGAACATCTCCACGGCGGCCGGGCTGCGGAATGGCAGGAGGCGGTACTGCTCGCTTTCCCCGCCGTCCAGCAGAACGGATGCCAGGTCGGGGTCGGTGTTGGCGATCATCTGGTCACCAAGGTCGATCAGCAGGCCCTCGTCGTGCTCGGGCACGCCGAGCAAGCGGCACAGCACCTTGATGGGCACCGCGGCGGCGATCTGCTCGACGAAGTCGAAGCGGCGGCGGGCCAGCGCGCTGGCCAGCACCTGGCGGCTTACCGACCGCACCAGTTTCTCGTAGTCGCGCACCACGCGGACGGTGAAGGGCGCTGCCACCAGGCGGCGGAGCTCGGTGTGCAGGGGAGGGTCGGTGTCGATCATGGAACGCCGGGCGGCCAGTGCGTCCGGAGCCAGATCTTCCAGCGCGCTGGCGCCGGCCTGCGAACAGAACGTGGCCCAGTCCCTGGATACGGCCACGACGTCGGCGTGGGCCGTCACTGCCCAGAAGCCTCGCCCGTGGCGCTCGGGCTGCCAGTGCACTGGGTCATCGCGGCGCAGCGCATCGAACCACTCGTAGGGAACCCTTCCACGAACGCGTCGTTGTCGGACAGGTCGATCGAGGCCAGCGCGCCGGTGGCCGCGGTATCGGTCATCAGGCCAGCTCCAGGTAGCGGTCACGTTCCCAGCTGGTGACGGTCGTGATGTAGGCCAGCCAGTCCTGCTCCACGAGCAGGGTGTAGTCGTGGACGGCGTCTTCGCCCAGCAGGCCGGCGATGCGCTTGTCCGACCGGGCGGCCTCGACTGCTTCGGCGGGGAACCGGGGGAGCGAGTGACCGGTGCCGTACAGGTCACCCGAGCCGCGGGGAGCCACCTCCTCGTTGTCCTCGATGCCGGCGATCACCGCGGCCAGCAGCGAGGCGATAGCCCAGTACGGGTTGGCGCCGGCTCCGGGGGTCCGCAGCTCGATACGGGTCGCGGGATCGCTTTCCACCAGCGAGCGCACCGCGGCGGTCCGGTTGTCGGCGCCCCAGGTCGCGGTGGACGGTGCGTATGACCGTGCCTCGAAGCGTTTGTAGGAGTTGATGCTGGGGGCGCCGAAAACGGTAATTGCCGGCAGGTGCCGCAGCACGCCGGCGATGGCCGCGCGCATCAGCGGGTTCTCCTGCCCGGCGCCGGGCGCGAAGGCCGGCTCGCCGTCGCGCCACAGCGAGACGTGCAGATGCATGGAGCTTCCGGACAGGCCCTGGAAGGGCTTGGCCATGAAGGTAACGCGGGCGCCGGCCGCCCGGGCCAGAGCGCGGAGCGCATACTGAAGCCGGAATGCGTCGTCCGCCGCGCCGAGTGGGTCCTTGTGCCGGATGTTGATCTCCAGCTGCCCCGGCCCGTACTCGCTGGTGACCGCCTCCACGGGCAGGTACCCGGCCAGACCCGCGGTGATGGACGTGAGGACCGGGTCGAGTTCGTTCAGCTTCTCCAGCGAGTAGCAGTGCACCGCCCCGGCGAGTGGCTGGCCCGCCGGGTCCAGCAGGAAGAACTCTGTCTCCCCCCCACCTCGGCGTGGTAGCCGAGCTCAGCCAGGCGCTCGGTGACCCGGCGCAGGACCGTGCGCGGTGCGGTGCGGACCGGGTCCCCGTCATGGGTCACCAGGTCGCCCAGCACCTGGCCGGCGCCCGGTCGCCATGGCAGCAGGCGGAACGTGCCGAGGTCTGGGGTGGCGAACAGGTCGGGGAACCCGGTGTGCCAGCCGGTCAGGCGGGCACCGTCGTGCAGGTTCGCCACCACGTCCCAGCTGAGCGTGGCGTCACAGAAGCCGACCCGCTCGCCAGCCGGCTGCTCGAGAAAGCCGGCTGCGGGCAGGCGCTTGCCGAGTGTGTGGCCAAGGTGGTCGGCCCACGCCACTTCGATCTCGGACAGTGGCCGGTCGCCGGCGGCTGAGGCGATCCGCTGCCGGCCGGAAGGAACCGGGCCGGGAGCAGCCGCGGGAGCGGACGAGGATGCCATGGGGGCTGCCTTCTGTCTCAGGGGGTGGTCAGCTCGGCGGCGATGTGGCTCTCGAGGTCGGCTGTCTCCAGTTCCTGGAGGCTGCCGAGCCGCGCGGCGCGGGCCGGGTCCCGCACCTTGAGCACCAGGTACCAGGCCAGCCCGAGCACGATCCAGCCAGCGAAGATGTACGGGAAGGTGTTATAGGGGCCCGGCGGGACCGGGACGAGGGTCTTGTAGAGCACGTAGCCGATCGCGGCCGTGGCCAGCACCGTGACGATCACCGGCAACGGGTTCAGCACCTTGCGGCGGGCGAGGAAGAAGGGCGCCGCGATGGAGACCAGCAGGTAGGCCAGCAGATAGCCGAAGGTGGCGAGCGTGCCGAGATAGCCGAAGATACTGAGCGGGGAGGTGCCGTAGGCCACCAGCACGAAGGGCACGGCGCCCACCACCGGCGCCAGGGCGTAGATGGCGACGTGCGGCGTCTTGAATTTCGAATGGGAACGGCCGAAGCCGGCGGGCAGGATGTCTTCGCGGCCGAGGCTGTAGACGCCGCGGGCGGCGGCGTTCAGCGATGCGGACACGCAGGCCGCCGCCGAAATGGCCACGGCCAGGTCGAGGTAGTAGGCGAGCCAGCCCACGCCGGCGGTGGCGGCGAGCTCGTTCAGCGGGGCGCTGCTGCTCGCCAGGGAGGCCGCCGAGCCGAAGCCCAGGACCTCACCGTAGGCGGCTATGATGTAGAGCACGCCGGCCGCCAGCACAGTGAACAGGACGGCCCGCGGGATGGCCTTATGCGGGGAGCGGGCTTCGATCCCCAGGGAAGACGAGATCTCGAAGCCGACGAAGGCGCCGACCGCCAGCACGGTGCCCAGCACGATGCCGGTGGTGCTGGCGCCGGTGGCCCTGAACTGGCTGGTGTCGATCCGGGCCCCGTAGTGGATAAACAGGGCGACCAGCAGAACGCCAATCGCTACCAGCGAGATGATCTCCAGGGTCACCGCCACCCGGGCCGAAATGCGAACCCCTCGTATGGGAATCGCCACGGTGAGGACGAGGAAGACCACGAGCAGGGGCAGCTGCCACGGCCGGCTCTCGCCGCTGAGCCCCAGCTTGGCCAGGAAGGCGCCGAAGTAAAGCGCCGAGCCTGCCAGGCAGGCGGCGGCGATGCCGACGTAGCCGAAGATGAGGCCCCATCCGCCGGCGAACGCGGTGCCACGGCCCAGGCCCGACGCCGTGTAGGTATACAGCGAACCGGCCGCCGCGGTACGGCGAGCGAACTGGGCGATGCTGTAGCCCACCAGCACGACGACGACGGTCGCCAGAACGTAGGACCAGATCGTGCCCCGGCCGGCGCTCAGGTAGACCACGGCCACCGTGCCGGCGACCGCGATACTCGGCCCGGTCGCGGCCAGCGACTGGCCGAACACCTCGAAGCCGGTCGCCGACCGGCGCGCCAGCTCCTGCCCCGGTACCAGCCGGGCTGCGCCGTTTCCGGGCGGCAGGCCTGCCCCTGGACTGGCCGGTTCCTGATCACCGACGTCACGACTAGTCGTCACCTCATGCTCCTCACGCTCGTGGTTCGGTACTCATCGGCCGGGCGGACGTCTGCCGGCTCAGCCACCGACACGATGAACTCAGCGATGGTGGTGGCCACCTCGCGGTGCACCGTCTCGTTCAGGACGTCATGGCGGGCGCCCTCGAACTCCACCAGCCGTCCGCCGGGCACCCGCGCAGACCAGTCGCGCGCGTCGGTCAGTGGCACGATCGGGTCCCGTGCGCCGTGCACGAACAGGACCGGAAGTGAAACGCCGTCGAACGTCCCCGGAAGCTCGGCCCAGGCAGGCGGCAAGGTGTCGAGCAGGCTCTGCGTCCCTGCCGCGCTGGTGAAGGCGAGGGGATCGTTTTCCAGTTCGTCGAGATAGAAAGGATCTGCCGAATGGTCGGCCGGATCGAGCGCCAAGCCATCGTCAGCGTCCGCCGCGCCCAGCTCGGTCACCCACTCCAGAGGCGAGAGCGGCGCGCCCGAAAGGATGAGGCCCTGATAAGCACTCGGATCCCGGGACGCGCTGAGGGCGGCGGCGGCTGCGCCAAGCGAGTGGCCGGCCAGGAACACCGGGCCGCCGGGCTCTGCCTCCTCGGCCAGGGCGGTGAGTCTGCGCCCGTTCTCGACCAGGTCGTCGATCGATTGGATGACCGCTCTGGGACCGTCGGTCAGCCCGTGACCGATCTCGTCAACGGCCCACAAATCGATGCCCGAGGTAGCCAGGGCGTTGCCGAGCCGGTGGTACAGGCCCGAGTGCTCGCCGAACCCGTGCAGGAAGACCAGTGCAGCCAGCCGCGGGACCGGCACCCGCCATGCCTTGAAGTAGGCGCGGCCGGCCACCCCGTCGTCGACGCCCTGCGGCCGTACACTCCAGGGCTGTGGCAGCGGCTATCGCAGCCGGATAAGCGCCTGTTCCTCCGCCACGTCGCCCGCTACTGGGAAGTGCACCGCCACCGTGTGCCGCCCGCGACTGCCCGGAGGATCAACCAGCTCCGGTCCGCGGGCCGGCTCTCGGTGGTAGGCGGCCGCGTCGTCGCGGTCACCGACAAGCCGACGGGCCTGTGCGTCCGGATCGAGCAGGGCGCCCGGGTAACCGAGGTGGCGGCCGGCTGGCTGATCAACGCCACCGGGCCCGCTGCGGATGTCACCGCCACCACGGACCCGCTGCTGCGAGGCCTGCTCGATAGCGGACTGGCCAGGCCGGACTCGCTCCGGCTCGGCATCGAGGCTGACGCCCGGAGGGCCCTGCTGAATGTGTCCGGCACGCCGAGCGACATCGTGGTCACGCTCGGCCCGCCGCTGCGGGGGCAGTTGTACGAGACCCCGCTATTCCGGAGATCCGCGACCAGGCCGCCGCGCTCGCGGTCCGGCTGCTCGCCGCCTGCCGCGGCCGGGCTGCGCCGCTGGCAGCGCCTGGCCTGCCGGGCATGGCGGGAAGCGCGGCTTAGGAGCCAACGGGCCATCGGCAGGCCCAGACGGCCAGCGGATAGCTGGCCATAGCGAGTCCATCGCCGAACGGCTTACCGTCATCGGGCGGAGCCACAAGGCCCTGTCCTGCAGAACATCTGCATCGACGGGGTATCGCCGAAAGGCTTACCGTCATCGGGCGGAGCCACCCGGACTCCCTCTGGGCATGACAGCATCTCTCGTCAGCTACTGGAGCCCGGCGCGGACGGACGTGATGC
>Ga0335085_10008098_pt1 | contig 16110 bp, 12 predicted proteins | sample Lox_Sample_45_FD_206712 | JGI IMG/M metagenome (GOLD analysis project Ga0335085, IMG submission 206712) | Soil microbial communities from Loxahatchee National Wildlife Refuge, Florida, United States - Lox_Sample_4.5 | ecosystem: Environmental > Terrestrial > Soil > Wetlands | place: USA...
TCCCACGAGAGGAAGATCGCGGTGCTGTCCCAGTCCGGGCTCTGCATGATCGCGTTGATCAGCCCGGTGACGTAGGTCTGGCCCGCGCTGACGAGCGCGGGCGGGTGCTCTGAGACGGTGCCGTTCGGGTCGATCCACGAGACCGCCGGCAGGGTGCCGTTCTTGGCCGCGGAGAAGAAGTTGGACAGCGACTGGATGTCGCCGAGCTGGCCATCCTGGGTGACATCGGTGAACGACGGCAGCGGATTCCAGATCCCCGGCGTCTGCGGGCCCTGCTGAACGGGGGCGCAGCTCATCTCGGCGTCGTTCTCGCAGTCCGGCTCGGTGCCCTGGAAGGCGACCCGGGGCGGACTGTCGCTCGGGGGAGTGGCCGCTGCGCGGGGCGGGCCCTACCGTGGTGCGTACAGCGCGAGCGGCGCGCGAGTCTCGACGCAAGGAGTCGGCTTGAAGTTCGAAATTCTTTTCTCCCGGTCGGCCGAGGTCGGACGTAACACGCATGTGGCCTACCAGGAGTCGGTGGACTTCGGGGTCGAGGCGGAGCGCCGTGGCCACTGGCCTTTCCGGATAACCCAGCACCATTCCGCCAGCGAGCGCGACCACCGCCCGTTTCGTGTCGCGGAGAGCGAGCCGCCGACGCTGTCCCGGCTACCGCCCGCAGCCCCGTGATCAACGGCGAGACGATCCGGATCGACGGCGCGATGCGGCTTCCGGCCGTATGGCGGACGTTGTCACTTGGAATTTGCGCTGAGGGGTCTCCATGATGTGGGCTCTCGTGCTGCGCGCGCGGGGTGTGTGAGGTGCCGGAGCGCGTGCGGCTGGCGTGGTTGGCGATGTTGAAGGCATACGTGCGAACCGCGCGGACGCATCGCGCGGCGGCGGGGTTTCACGCCAGGTTGGGTTTTCCGGATTTGGCGGAGCGGGCGTTCGAGCGGGTAGCCGAGGAGCGTCGCCGGTACGACGCGGCGCTTGCCCGGCATCCCGAGTGGGCCGCTGACGCGCCCGCGTGGCCCGAGACTCCGGGGCCCGATGACGCCCGAGTGAGCACCCGGCGACTGCCGCCGGTGCTGGGTGGGGAGCTCAGGAGTTGGTCTCGTCATCGTTGATCTAGTTGTCGTCGGCGGGCTGCTCCCGGGTCGCCGAGCCGACCGCCGAACTAGTTACGGACGACGATGCGGTGGCGCCTGTCGCGCGTGCCGTTCTCGTCCCATTCGCGCTGATCGCGTTCAGTGCCGAGGCGCTCGCCGGGATTATCGTGCTCCGAATGGTCTACGAGGTCAGCCGATAGCTGACAGGCCGCGCCGACGGCGCCAAGTCCCCGGTCCTGAGGTTGGCGCGTGTCGGAACGCGGGCGCTAGCGTCCTCGACCGCCAAACCGCGGCGTACACTGACGCGCAATGATCCCAGGACCTGCTGCCACTGTCCTCGTCGTCGACGATCACGAGGTCGTCCGCTCGGGGCTCGTCGCGGAGATCGAGCGTGAGGAGGGGTTCTCGGTCGCGGGCGTCGCGGCCAGCGCCGGCGACGCTTTGGCGTGGGCGGTGAAGCATCGGCCCGACCTCGTGTTGATGGACTGGCGACTGCCGGACAAGACGGGGGTGGAGGTGTGTCGCGAGCTGCACGAGGCGGCGCCCGACGTTCGGGTGGTAATCCTGACCACCTACATCAGCGAAGAAACCGTTCGGCAGGCACTCGCGGCTGGGGCCCGCGGGTACGTGACGAAATCGGCCGGGATCGACGCGCTCTTCGATGCGATGCGCGATGCGCTGAACGACTCGTCGAAGGTCGGCACCGCGCCGGAGGTGGTCAAGCACCTCCACGAGATGCTCGACAGCCGCATGCAGGCCGTGCCGCTCACTCCTCAGCAGCAGAATGTCCTCGACCTGGTCGCTCAGGGTCTGACCAACCAGCAGATCGCCGATCGGCTCTTCCTGTCGGAATCCACGGTCAGGTTTCATCTCAAGGCCCTGCGCAGGAAGCTGGATGCAAGCAGCAAGGCGGGCCTCATTGCCAAGGCGGTCCGGCTTGGCCTCCTGCCCCCGGCGGACGAGGGCGGCGCTCAGACGAAGGCTTGACAGGCGCTGCCAGCCGCGACCGGACGGGCGGAGGCTTGAACACTCCGGTCAGCATGATCGAGCGTGCTGCGCCGCTCACCAACAAGGCCATCCGGCGCGCGGGCCCCTCCTTCTCAGTCCCGGACCTCGCGGCAGCGATTCGATGCCGACGTCGCCACGACCAACCCCAACCCCACCCCGTTCACCCGTGCCAAGACCGCCGAGCAGATCATCAAGAGGGTCGAACGCGGACGCGGGACACGCGACACAATCACCAACCAAAACGCTGACGCAGCGCTAGATAGGGATGCTTGCGGTTACGGACACTCCACCCCGCGCTCCGGAGCGGAGGGCCAACTTCCCTCCCTGGCGCTCGAGTGTTCGGCGCATCGAGACCAGGCCATGGCCAGTACGCTTGGCCTTTCGGAGGCCGGGGCCATCATCGACGACGGCGAGTCGCAGCCGCTTCCCCGCGACGACGTCGAGTGACACCATCACGCGGCAGGAGCCGCCGTGTTTCGCCGCGTTGACGACCGCCTCCCGGCAGACCTTCACGAGCGCCTCCGCGGGGGCCTTAGCGAGTTGGCGCGCAACCTCGGCGGCGTCTTCGCTAATCCTAATTTCGATTGGCTGTTCGTATCGCTCCTCGACCGCCCCGACGACTCCGGCCAAACGGTGCACGAAGTCGTCGTCGCGGACGGGAGCGAGATGGTCGATCACCGAGCGTATCGCCGCGTCGGCACGCACAAGGAGCCCCCGTGCGCGGATAACGGCCGCAGCTGCTTCCTCGGTGACCGCATCGCGTTTAAGGAGACCGTCCAGCGTCATCTGCGCGACGAAGAGGATCTGGGCCACCTCGTCATGCAGGTCGTCGGCGATGAGTTCACGCTCCGCGTGTCGCGCCAGCTCGGCTCGTTGCCGGTGGTACCCCTCGGACGCATATGCGAGCGCCGACAGGCTACCAAGGCGCTCGAGGACGTTTCTGGAGTCCGTCGCGAACGGCTCCGCGTGAAATCGAAGCGCTACGAGGGTTCCCATGCGCTGGCTGTCTAACCGCACGGGAACGTAGAGCGTCGCTCGGCCCGGGTCACCCGGACCTTTCGGTTCGTCGAGGAGGGACGCTACGCTGCTTGCCTCAGCTGCACCAGTGACAACGTCGGCCTCGAGCTCGAAATCGCCGGCGTTGTGGCGAGCGACGATGGGCGCGGCGCGACTCGGAATCAGCGCGATAACGTTCGCGTCCGTCGCGGCGCATAGGGCGCTCATCGCGGGATGCAGGATCTGTCCGATGCGCTCGCCCGACGCGATCGCCACCGCAACCCGGGACAAAACGCTCTCCATGCTGTACTGCTGGCGGAGTCTCAGCATCGTTCGGGTCAGCTCCACGACGGATGAGATTCGCGAGGCCAGCTGATTGGCTCGGTGAAGATCCTGAATCGTGAAATCCGTGGGCTTGTTTGCGATGTGCAGGACGCCGATCATGGTGCGGCCAACTCGAAGCGGCAGTGTCAGAGTGTTCTCAATCCCGAACGCCTCGACGTAGTCCTGGAGGACGCCCGCGTCACCCGGTACCCGATTGCTGAGATACGGCCAGCCGGTGGCGAAGACGCGCGCCGCATTGCTGTACGCATTGACGACGCGCACTTGGTAGGACGCGGCGAGCTGGTCGGTTGCGTTGAAGGATCCCGGCACCATCTCCAGGACCCGCCGCGGTTCGTCCCAAATCATCACGCCCGTCAGCGTCGCTCCGAACAGCCGCGCGGCGAGCCCGGCCAGTTTCTGGGTGAGGTCTCGCATGTCGTTCGCCGACAACACGAGCTCATCCAGCACATCACCGCTCGTCTCCTCGCGATCGAGGGCGGCTTGCTGGGCGCTGAATCTGCGATAGGCCACGATCACTGCTGCATGGCGGGCGAATACGTTGAGCAGTTCCCAGTCGACAGATCGCTCGGTACGGCAGAGCACCCAAACCTCGGCGTGCCCGTCGGCCGCGTCGGCAACCGCGCGGACGAGCAACGCGAATCCGCAGTCGGCTAGCGCCCGCAGGTGAGCGTCGTCGCTCCTTGAGAGCTGCCAGGACATGACCGGCGCTGTCTGCTCTGAGCCGACGTTTTCCAGTGCCGCTTCGATCGCCGCCCGCTTCGCTCGGCCGATGCCCGCGATGTCGACGATCGCGCGGCTGCCGTCGGCCGTTCGCCCGGCGATCACGATGGCGTCGACGGCCAGGGCACCGCGTACGACCTCGGCGCCACCGCGAACGAGGTCGGGGCGACGGCGACTCCTCCGCACGGGCATCGCGCGCGGTCGCGTGGGCTCCACGGTCGTCACGCGAGCAGCTCCCGGAGATCGAGCATGTAGCTCCATATAGTTGCATGGCAGGTTGGAGGGAGTGGCCGGGTACACGCGAGGTGCCCAGGTCGCGCGGCGTGGTGGACCGATCCCTGGTTTCCTCTCCCCGCGTCGATGCGTGCACTCGGTTCTCCCGCACACGGCTCACCGAGGTTCTTCGCCGATGTCGGCATAAGCTGCGTCACGTGGTTGGGGGACGCTCGTCGCGCCACGATTGTGGGGAGCGTCTGATCAGGGAGCCGTCGCGGTCCGGGTGCCTTGGCTGGTTGAGCCGTTTGCTGGAGGCCTCGCCGTTGTGCCTGAGGAGGCCGGGTATCGGCCGCCGGCGGCAGCGGTGCGGTTGCGACTGTCGGCGCAACGGAGCCGGTGCCTAGCAGCTGAGATACTCAGGCCGGCGTATCTGGTCGAGCCTGTGGTGGAGCGGTTCCGGCGGGAGCACGTCAATCGACATGCGAGTCTGCGCGGGCTCGCACGTCCGTGGCCTGCAGGTCCGACATGATCACGCTCGACTAGGGGCCGCCGACTGCCTGCCGATCGTCGAGCGGTGGGGTACCGGCTGGAGCGCGCCGAGAAGCTGGCGCGGCACCTCGCCTAACCGGACGTGACCGGCGAGGAACGCGTGACCGTTGCCAACGCTCTGGACTGGGCCAGGACACCCGAGGGCGTCAGAGCGGAACCCAAACGCGCGTCACACTGTCGAATGGGGTGGTTGTGCTGTGGTGCAGAGTCGATCAGGATGTCGCCGAGGTGAGTAGCAGCGGACTAACCAAGATATTCACGCGTGCGAGCGATGTAGTCGCGGACGTTCGGGACGGCTCCACGGTGATGATCGGCGGCTTCGGAGAATCGGGCGTTCCGACTGCGCTCATTGATGCGCTCCTGACTCAGGGTGCGTCTCAACTCACGGTGATCGCGAACAATACGGGTAGCGGTGATGACGGCCTCGCGGCCCTGATTCGAGCGAGCCGAGTTCGCCGTGTCGTTTGCTCCTACCCCCGCTCCCGCGGTTCTGTCTGGTTCGAGCGGCGGTTCAACGAGGGGACGATTGAACTCGAGGTCATGGCACAGGGGACGCTCAGCGAAGCGATCCGGGCTGGCGGCGCCGGGATCCCCGCGTTCTATACGCCGACCGGGGTTGGGACGGCCTTGGCGCCTGACAAGGAGGTCCGTGTTTTCGATGGACGCGAGCACCTGCTCGAACACGCCCTGGTAGCCGATGTCGCGCTGATCAAGGCTCGTGCTGCCGACCCATGGGGCAATCTCGTCTACCACACCACAGCTCGGAACTATGGCCCGATCATGGCGATGGCGGCCACGACAACGATCGCGGAGGTTGATGAGGTCGTCGAACGCGGCCAGCTCAACCCCGAGCATGTCGTTACACCGGGCATCCTGGTTGATCGCATCTTTTGCCCGGATGCCGCCAGAGCAAGCGTATGACCGTCACCGTCGCGCTGGTCCGGCTGACAACGGGCTAAAACGGAGCATCCACCAGGCAACGTGGGTTGGGCCGAGGACCGCCGCCGCACGGTGAGTGAGGTGTTGAGCTTCACGGACGGCTGGACATTCTCGTCAGTAACCCGGGAAATCATGATCGACACGACTGTGCTGAAGCTGACCGACGAGGATTGGTGCGAGGTGTTGGCAGTCGATCTCTCGCGAGCGTCGTCATGTCCCAAGCGGTACTGCCGCACATGATCGAGCGCGGCTCACGGAGGATCGTGAACATCTCCTCGATCATCGGCGAGACCACGAACATCGGCCGGTGCAACTGTGCGGCCTCGAAGTCGGGGCGGTTTGGCCTGACGAACTCGCTGACGCGCGAGGCGGCGTTTCACCTGGCCGGCGCAGGACAGGTCGAGGAGGCCGGGATCGGGATCACTGTGAACACGGTCGCGCCGGGGTACATCGCGACCGAGATGGTCGACGCAGCGCCGGAGAGGACGCTCGAGCGGATCGGCGCACCGATCTCCTTGGGTCGGCTCGGACGATCCGATGAGACGGCGCAGGTGGCGCATTTCGTGGTGGCAGATCAGTGCTTATACATCACCGGTGCAGTATGGCCGGCCAATGATGGAATGGACGTGTGATGACGACTGGAGATCCGACGATGACAGTTCAGGCCGAGATAGTCAGTGCGGTGCGGACGCCGGTGGGGAGCTTCGGCGGTCAGTTCAAGGACGTTCCGGCGACCGAGCTGGCGGCACAGGCGATCCGCTCCGCGCTCGAGCGAGCGGGCCTGTCTGGAGAAGAAGTTGACGAGGTCGTGCTCGGCTGCGTCCTGCAGGCCGGGCTCGGGCAGAACCCGGCGCGGCAAGCGGCGATCAAAGCCGGCATCCCGAAGGAGGTACCCGCGACCACGATCAACATGTTGTGTGGGTCGGGCCTCAAATCGGTTGCGATCGCGTCTCAGATGATCCGCGCAGGCGACGCGGAAATCGTCCTTGCGGGCGGCATGGAAAACATGACCCGAGCGCCGTATTTGGTGCCCACAGGCCGTTTCGGGGCGCGGATGGGACCGACCCAGATGCTCGACTCGATGACGCACGACGGATTGATCGATGCGTTCAACGACATCCACATGGGGGAGACCGCGGAAAATCTCGCCGAGCAATACGGCATCACGCGCGAGCAGCAGGATGAATTCGCAGCGGGCAGCCAGCAGCGGGCAGAGCAGGCGATCGCGAACGGGGTCTTCCGCGACGAGATCGTGCCGATCCCTGTCCCCGACAAGAAGGGCACGAGGCTGGTTGACACCGATGAGCACCCTCGCCCGGGGACCACCACCGAGTCGCTGGCCAAGCTCCGGACGGCATTCCGTCGCGAAGGTGGAACGGTTACCGCCGGTAACGCGTCGGGGGTCAACGACGGCGCGGCGGCGATCATCGTCATGTCATCCGCGATGGCCCGTGAGCGTGGCCTCCACTCGTTCGGCACGGTCGAGAGCCACGCGTCGGTCGGGGTGGAGCCGAAGATCATGGGCATCGGTCCGGTGCCCGCCGTCCGCAAAGCCCTCGATCGGGCGGGCCTGCAGCCCGCCGACATCGATCTATACGAACTCAACGAGGCGTTTGCCGCGCAGTCGCTGGCCGTGATCAACGAGCTCGGGATCGCGGGTGAGCGCATCAACCCATACGGCGGGGCGATCGCGCTTGGGCACCCGATCGGGGCTAGCGGAGGGAGAATTCTCGTCACGCTGTTGCATGAGATGCGGCGCTCGCAGGCATCGCGCGGGGTCGCCGCCCTATGCGTTGGCGGAGGGCAGGGACAGGCCGCGATCATCCGGAACGGAGTGGGCAACTGACTCAGGAACGTGTCAGGAGCGGACAATCTGGCGCTGTGCGCGATCGGTCTCAAAGTGCAACGCTGCTCTCCACCCTAATCGTGACACGTGGAGGGCGTCGCGCTGCATGAAGCACGGCTGGTTCGGCTTAGCTCTGTGGCCTCACCTAACGAGTCTGCGCCTCTCGAACTCGCCGCCCGTCGTTGAGACGACGGGGGCCCCCGTCACGACCGTGGCTGAGTGATGATGCGCGCAGTGATCGTCGGAGCGGGCCCGTCAGGCTTCTATGCCGCAGACCAGCTGCTGACTTCCGGCTTCGGGGTCGACATGCTCGACGCCCTTCCGACGCCGTTCGGCCTTGTTCGCGCCGGCGTTGCACCCGACCACCCGAAGATCAAGTCAGTGACGAGGGTGTACGAGAAGACGGCGGCGAAACCTGGCTTTCGGTTCTTCGGGGGGGTAAAGCTGGGGGAGAACATATCGCGGGCCGATTTGCTCGATCACTATCACGTCGTGCTGTACGCGATGGGCACGAGCGACGACAACCGGCTTGGGATCCCCGGAGAGGACCGGCCGGGATCGTACGCCGCAACGGACTTTGTCGCCTGGTACAACGGGCATCCCGACGCTGCTGATTACAAGTTCGATCTGTCCTCACGACGCGCCGTGGTGATCGGGAACGGTAATGTCGCAATCGACGTTGCCCGCATGCTCGTGCTTCACCCCGACGAGCTCACCGTGACCGACACCGCTGAGCATGCGATCGAGGCCTTTTGCGCTTCGCACGTGGAGGAGGTCGTGCTTCTGGGTCGCCGCGGGCCGGCGCAGGCGGCTTTCACGAACCCGGAGCTCCGCGAGTTGGCCGACTTGATGCGCGCCGGGGTCGAAGTGGACCCGCTGGACCTTGAGCTCGACGAGCAAAGCCTGAGGTGGCTCGAGGACAAGGCGAACACCACCGCTCGGAACAATGTCGAGGTGCTGCGGGCCTACGCCAGCGCCACCCCGAAGAACGCTTCGCATCGTGTAACCCTGCGCTTTCTCCGCTCGCCCGTTGAGATCCTTGGCGAGGGCGAGGGCGGCCACGTAACCGGGGTCAGGGTAGTGAAGAACCGGATACAACCGTCCGAACACGGCGGGCTCCGAGCCGTGGCGACCGGGGAGGAAGAGGTCATCGACTGCGGCCTTGTGCTGCGCTCGATCGGCTACCGTGGCAGGCCGATCGACGACGTCCCGTTCGACGAGCGCCGAGGCTTGATCCGCAACGAAGCGGGGCGCGTCGTGGACGAGGACCGGCACGCGCAGCGCGGCGAGTATGTCGTGGGTTGGATCAAGCGCGGGCCGTCTGGGGTAATTGGCACCAACAAGAAAGACGCGAGCGACACCGTGGCTAGGATCCTCGAAGACGCCGAGGCCCGTGCGGTCAACTCCCCGGCGATGTCCGATCCGGACCGGGCCGCGGCGCTGTATGCGGAGCGTGCGCCTGACGCGGTCACCTGGACGGGTTGGCAGGCGATCGACGCGGCCGAGAGGGCGGCTGGCGAGCCGCACGGCCGGCCGCGCGTCAAGCTGATCCGCGTGGCCGATCTCCTCGCTTGCGCGCGTGATACCACCAACGACTGAAGGAGCGCCAACCATGCAGCAATGGGACCTCAGTTCGCTCGACGTCGAACCCCAGCGGCCGATCGTCCTTGACTCTCACCCCGAAGGCCGATCGGTCGCGCTCACGCTGAGATCAGGCGAGCGCCTCCAGGAGCACCGCGTTCATGAGCGGGCGTGGCTTGTGGTGATCGACGGTGAGATCGAAATCGAGGCGCATGGGACGACGGAGCGCAGCGGAGCCGGTGTCCTCGCGATCTTTGACCCCAAGGAGGATCACGAGATCCGGGCACTGGCCCAGTCGAGGCTGCTGCTCATTCTCGCGCCGTGGCCGGGCGAGGGCCGCGATCCCGGTGTAGACGCGTGACGCGACCCGTCGCGTCCGATATCTGAGCCAGCTCTGAAACACGAGCGTCATGCCCAACGCGATCACACAACCGCATCGGGGCAAATAATTGGGCTGTGGGGATCGTCGTCAGAACTCGGCGTCGAGTTCTTCGATTTGCCCGGGTTCGGCGTGTGCCTGCGCGATCCACTTGATCATCGAGGGGTGCACAAGCATGGTGTCGCGGTAGCGCGCGCAATCGGCGTCCAGGGCGACGTCATAGGTCTCGAATCGTGTGCAGATGGGCGCGTAGATCGCGTCGGCTGCGCTCGGAGTCGAGCCAAATAGGTAGGGACCGCCGTACCGCCCGAGGCAGTCGCGCCAGATCGTGGTGATGCGATCGATGTCAGTCTGTGCACCCGACCAGACGTTGAAGCCGGTGTGGCGCGCGCGAAGGTTCATGGGCAGCGCCGTGCGCAGGTTGGCGAAGCCGGACATGACCTCGCCGCAGACTGAACGGCAGTGCGCGCGATGTGTGAGCTCGGCCGGGAAGATCGGATGCGGGGGGTTGATCTCGTGGAGATGCTCTGCGATCGCCCAGGCGCCCCACGCGGTGGTGTCACCGTCTTCGAGACGGGGAACGAGGTAGGAGGGGGACAGCAGCAGCAGTTCGGCTCGCGCCGCCTCGTCGTCGACCGCGGCGGTTAACACGTCGACTTCGAAGCCCGCGAGCTCGCACAGCAGCCACCCGCGAAGTGACCACGACCCGTAGTTGTGACTGATGATCGTGAGAGTGGCTGCGGGCATGTCTCCACGGCGAGTCGCGGCAGGGCGAACCACCTGCGATACTACCGATGTGCTGGGGCGCCGATGACCATTCTCTACGAGTCCTATCAAGCACACGAGGACCTGCTGGCGCCGTGGCGATCCATGGCGGTGGCCGGCGGCGAGGTCCTGCGGGAGCTCCCGGTTTGGCTGCGCGAGTGGCCGGTTACGCGGTTGGCGCTGGCGGGTGCGGAGATCGCGCCGCTCACGGCGCTGCGGCACACCCGTCGGCCGTTCGCGATCGAGTCCGTCCGGGTCGGCCGCCGCTGGGTGACCGTCCACGAGGAACCGGTGAGCGGTTCTCCGTTCGGCACGCTGCTGCGGTTTGCCAAGACGCCGCGCATCGAGCAGCCGCGTGTGCTGCTGCTCGCGCCGTTGTCCGGTCACTTCTCAACGCTGTTGCGTGACACGGTTCGCACGATGCTGCCCGACCACGATGTGTTCATCTCGGACTGGCACAACTGCCGTGACATGCCGCTGGAGAGAGGCGCGTTCGGGGTCGACGAGTACGTACAGCACGTGATCGACTTTCTCCACGCGATGGGCCCGGGCGCTCATCTCGTCGCGGTGTGCCAGCCGGTGGTGCAGGCGCTCGCGGCGACCGCGGTGATGGCCGCCGCCGACGATCCATGTCAGCCGCGCAGTCTGACGCTGATAGCGGGCCCGATCGACGCACGCGTGAACCCCACCGCCGTCAACGACCTCGCGACCAGCCACCCGATCGAATGGTTCGAGCGCAACCTGATCGCGCACGTCCCGACGCGGTACCCGGGAGCCGGGCGACGGGTCTACCCCGGATTCCTCCAGCTCACGGCATTCATGATGATGAACGGGCGCCGGCATGCCGAGGCGCTCGCGAACCTGTTCACCGACCTGATCGCGCAGAAGCACGCGGAAGCGGCCAAGACCGAGGAGTTCTACCGCGAGTACTTCGCCGTGCTCGACCTCGCCGCCGAGTTTTACCTGGAGACCGTGCAGCAGGTGTTCCAGGAGCATCGGCTCGCCCGCGGCGAACTGCATTGGCGGGGACAGCTCGTCGACCCCGCGGCGATCCGGCGTACCGTCCTGCTCACCGTCGAGGGTGAGCGCGATGACATCAGCGGCATCGGTCAGACCGCGGCGGCACACGACCTCTGTTACAAGATCCCTCTGGCTCGGCGCAGCCATCACCTCCAGGCCGGCGCCGGCCACTACGGCGTGTTCAGCGGACGCCGCTGGGAGCGCGAGGTTTATCCCGTCGTGCGCAACGCCATCCTCACCGGCGAACGTCGCCCGCGCGTCGCCGCGAGGCAACCCACGCGGACCGGCGTGCCCGCGCCTGGCGCATCTCCCCGCGCCAGCCGCGTTGGGTGACAGCGGCGGAACTCCTCGATAGCCGGCTCCGCTCGGCCCGCCTTCGACAGGAATCTTGGGACAGCGGGCCGATGTCGGCGACGGCGACTGGTGGCAAGAATGACGACTGTAGTGTCCGTCGTTCGTCACGCGTCTACCTGAGGAGATTGAGCTGGCCGTCGTCACGAGTTCCCCGCCAGGTGTCGCTAACGGCGCGGGGATGCCCGGGCCTGGGTTTGCTGCGCCGGAGTCGTCGCGCGAGAACGCACGCGGCGAGTTCGACGGGCTCGGTGATGGTTGGGCGGCGGGTCGGGCGCTCGCAGCGCGGCGCTATCGGGAGGTTGCGTCCGGATATGAGGTATGGACGGCAGCCGGGCAGGCGTACCGTGACAGGGCGGTTGAGATGCTCGCCCCGGCGTCGGGCAGTGTCGTGCTTGACATGGGCTGCGGGACGGGGTTGAACTTCGTCGGACTAGAGGCGGCGATCGGCCCGGCCGGCCGCCTCATCGGGATCGACCTCAGCTCGGACATGCTCGCGCGCGCACACGAGCGGGTGCAGCGTCACGGCTGGCAGAACGTGACGCTGCTCGAAGCCGCCGGCCAGGACGCCGCGGTCCCAGTTGCGGCCGATGCGGCCCTGCTGTGCGCGGTCCACGACATCCTGCGTTCCCCGGCCGCACTCGCCAACGTGTTCAGCCACGTACGGCCCGGCGGGCGGATGGTCGCTGCCGGCCCGAAGTGGGTGCCGTGGTGGCGACCGGCGAGCCTCGCGCTCAATAGCTACGCGTGGCTGCTCAACCAGTACTACGTCACGACCTTCGAGGGCTTTGATGCGCCGTGGAGCCACCTCGAGCGCCTGCTTCCCGAGCTTGCCGTCGAGGAACTCTTCTTCGGCGCCGGCTTCATCGCCGTGGGAACGCGACCGTCGACTCGAGTCGACCGGTGTCCCGTCCGGGGTTAGCACCTCGAACGGTCGCGCCACTGTCGTCCTGCGAGACCCTGCCCGATCATTCCACGCCGAGCTGGGGCACTCGAGCCGGCCCGACGATCGGCCCTGCAGCGTCTCCGTCCGCGCGCTCGTCAAACGTCCTCGCTCGTGACGGCTGAGCGGCTCGAACGATCTTCGTTTAGCTCGCGCTGGCATCGCCCGATGGCCGCAGAGGTCACCCGCCGCTGTTTGATGCGGTCGCGGGTCATGGTTTCAGTCAGCAGGTGCTGCTGAAGACCATAAGCGAAGCTTATGAATTGCTGCGCCACCTGGACTTTGACTTATGAAACGCCAGGGCTCAGAATTAAGGGCGCGGTACCTCTCCTCCCTCGAGGACGCCCCGAGTCCGGCCTCATATCCCGCCGGCTCCGGGCGTTCTCACTTAACGGGGCGATCTGCGCGATGTGCACCCTGGCGGCTGCCCGCGCCGTCTACAACGGGGAGGCGACGGCGGCCGAGATCCTCGGAGCGAGCCGCGAACCGGCCCCGGGGCAGTCTCCGGTTACGACCGAACGCGGACGAGTGCAGAGGCGACGGCGCGAGCGCTGGCCCTGGTCAGCCGCGGCGGGTTTGGAGTTCGTCACGACTCCGCGACTCAGCGCGATCCCTTCGCAGTCGCTACGTCTTGAGGTCGAGGATCGCGCCTGCGAGCCGTTCGGGTGCTCCTCGGATCACGGCACGACTGGCCACACGGCGTAGTCAGACCGGCTGCGCCCCTCGGACCTCGATGCATCGACGCTCGAGCTGACGGTGCGGTTCGACCTCGACGGCTCGGGCCACGAGAAGGCGCCGAAGAATGGCTGACACCCCATCGCCACCGCGCCTCCGGCCGCGCTCGACGCGATCCGGCGACTCCCGCCGCTCGTGCGCGACGACACCTGTTCCACAGCGCGGGAAATCGGCTCGCCAAGGGCACGCTCCGCTACCGGTGGCGGTCGATCGCAGCCGCCTGGCTTGCCCGCGGCGGCCGCGACATCGAGCTCTACGCGTCCGGCACGCTGCCGCGACGCTACAACGCGAGCGCGGTCTCACGCCCGCGGACGCCGCTGTCCAACCTGGGCGAGGCCGACGGCGTTGCGCCGAGAGTGCCCCCAGTAACAGGAGATCACGCAGTTTCAGAAAGTGTGCATCAAACCGAGGCCGTCCGGCCTCCGTGCAGGCCGGCTGAGCCGTTAGCCTGCCCTTCGTCGGCACCTCGAGACACGGTGGGAACAAAGCGCGGGTTCAGTTCCCGCGGTATCTGTGCGGGTTAGTCGTGGCTGTTTATACAGCTGGCCGTGCGCGAGCGCGGCGAAATGGCGCGTCGGTGCGCTTGTTCCTAGCGCGGGTGAGATGGCGTAGCCAGATCCGATGGAGCATGTGCACCGCAGGTGATGGTCCTCGGCCTCGTCAGTCGCCGCGGGCGGCAGCGCGCGCGGCTTCCCAGGTGCCGAACACTTGGCCGACGACGCTCGCCGGGGGCCAGCGGCGATCGTCCAGTCGCTCGAGCGATTGCGACCCACAGCGTCGAGCGTGAGTTCGCGACCAGTCGTACGAGGAAGGGAGGCGGCCGTAGCAGTCCTGCCAGGCGCGCATCGCGTCGCGCACTCGCTCGGCTGTCCACTGGGCTGCGATTGCTCCGGGGTGGCAGGCCTTGCAGTACTCGTAGGGGTCGTTCTTGCCATTGCGCGCCTGGGTGGGTGCGCCGCAGCCGCGGCACGCTCCCTGGTAGCGGCGCTTGACGGCCTTGGCCTTCTCGCCGTCCGGGTCGTAGAAGTAGCCCTTGACGGTCGCTGGGGCCCGGCCGAGCCGCCGGGCGATCTGCGCGATGGTTAGGCCTTCCGCTACTCGGTAGTGACGGGCGAGCAGTACGGCGCGTTTGCGCTCCGCCACGCGGTCGCGCGGTGCACTTTCAATAGCCGCCATCCCGATTGGTAGGTACCGCCTGCACGTGAACCGTGTCCTCTGGCTACCGGTCGTGCTGGACCGACTTCGGGCGCAAAAAAGAGAAGTTCAGCGGGCCGTCCCTCGCACGCCAGGTGCTGGCGCGGAGGGACGGTGCCTTTCACTGGTCGTGCTACGCGGCCTCGTCGACCTTCTGGTCGTCCAGGTCGAGCTCGTCGAGGCTCGAGGCCGAGCGGTGCTTGTCCAGCTCGACGGTGGATTGGAGTGGTTCGTCGAACACGAACGCGCCTCGGTGAAGGGCGGCGAGGCGGGGGGAGAGCATGGGTCGGAGGAACTCCCAGACGGCGGCGCGTAGCGGGCTGTGTCCGCCCGGCAGCGCGTCGGCGAGCTTGCGAGCCATGCGGTCGGTGCCGAGCGTTTTGGTGCGGGCGGCGCCGTCTGGGTCGAGTGCGAACGCGGAGGCCCAGCTGGCGGTGAGTTGTGCGATCCCGCGGAGGGGGTCGGGGTCGTTGAGCGCGCGCTCGAGTTCGGCGTCGAGGATCGCGTCGGGTTGGCGGGGTTCCCGGCGGCCGGTGTCGCCGATCGGCTGCTGGCGGTCCTGGTTGGTCCAGCCGGCGCCGTAGGCGATGACGTCGCGGTAGTGCTTTGCGAGGAGGTGGCAGATGATCGCTTTGAGCGCGTGCAGCTGGCCGGGTGTCGGGTCCATGAGCCCGGCGCGCAGGTCGTGGCCAAGCCCGAGGTTGCTGTTGGTTGCCTCGGCTTGACGCAGGCGCTGCGCGTTGCGGCGTTCGCGGTCTTCCTGTCCAGCAGTGCGGAGCTCGTCATCGTCGAGGCCGGCGCCGGCGAAGAACGCCTCCTCGCGGGCGGGCGGGTCGTCCTCGTGGTCGGCGAGGTGTTCGCGCGCGAGGTCGATGATGAACAGGGGGTTGACGACCCAGATGCCGTCGGCGAAGTCCTGTCCGCGTTGGTGGACGTAGGCGAAGCGTCCGGCGCGGGCGCGGTCGCGGGTTTGTGGTGTGATCGTGAGCTTGAGCGCCTTGGTCTTCGCGCGGGCGGTGAGCGTGTCGAGCTCGCGGTCGATCTTGTCGTGTTCGCAGCCGAGGATGTGGGCGAGCTGTTCTCGCTCGGTGGCGGTGAGGTGCGTGCGGGCACGCTCGATGTGCTCCGCGGCGTCGAGCATCGCGCCGTCGTCGATGCGGACGGCGTAGGTGTGTTCGTCTTCGACGATCGTGCGGTGCACGAACGCGCCGAGGTCTCGCAGTGCGCTGTCGTGGAGGTCGGTGCTGGTGATGCGCTGGGCGACGGCCTGGGTGAGGTTGGGGGCGATCTCGTGCATGTCGGCGAGGCGGTTTGCCATCGTGACCGATAGCTGGTGGCCGGTGGGGCGTTCGGCGACGCGTTCGCGGATCGGCTCGGGGAGGGTGAGCTGGCGGCGCAGGTTGTGTGCGCGCTTGCGGGTGATGCCGAGGTCGGCGCA
>Ga0335085_10008100_pt1 | contig 16109 bp, 14 predicted proteins | sample Lox_Sample_45_FD_206712 | JGI IMG/M metagenome (GOLD analysis project Ga0335085, IMG submission 206712) | Soil microbial communities from Loxahatchee National Wildlife Refuge, Florida, United States - Lox_Sample_4.5 | ecosystem: Environmental > Terrestrial > Soil > Wetlands | place: USA...
TTCCATTCGAGCCATATGTGATGACTTGCACACCCCGCGTGCGACGGTGAAACGGCTCGCCAAAACCTTAAATCTGCCATTCCCAAAACCATCTAAAAAAGGCACCAAGTCTTCTTGCCCAAGCCCGTTGCAACAGGAAAGAGCAAAAAGGCTCGAAAGGCGCAAAGCTCAATGGCTTGTCCTTCGCACAAAATATCCGGAACTGCACTTGAAACACCTGCGAAAGATTAATAATCGCCTTTATCAGAACTTGTATTATCTTGACCCTCTATGGTTGAAGCAACATCTGCCGGATCCTATCGAAAGACTAATTTATAGGGTTAACTGGATGGAGCGAGACAAACGTTTGTTGGAAAAACTCAGAGTCGAGTACAGTAAGATGATTCACCGTCCTGGGCGGCCAGAAAAAATCAGTGTTAGCACCTTTGCACGTGCTTTAGGGACCGAGTGGCTAGTGTACAGGCGGCTTAAGAGGATGCCAGAATCCTCTCGTTTTCTTAAAGAAGTTCGCGAGTCGCCGATTCAGTATGCGATGAGATGCATTCATTACGTCGCTGCGCAAATACAAGTAGAGGGTAAGGACCTAACTCCTGCCAATTTATTGCAGGGTGCCAAGGTCTACTCATATGTTGCTAGCCAGCCACAACTGCGCGCCCTGATCGTCCAACTCTGCACCCCCACGCCCACTCAGCCTTCGCCAGCGTGAGGCCACAAACTGGACTCAATCTTTGTTGACGGATGTTGGACAACCCGCGGTTACGGACGCCGACCCGCTGCATCCGTTCGGCATGGAAACTTCCTTACCGGCATAAAAGTCTCACGCGAAGAACTAAGCGATTCCCGAGATGTCCGGCGGCTGGTAAGCAACGACGAGTTGAATCTCGACCGGGCGGAACGGAATTGACTTCTTTGGAAAGCGCGGAAAACCAGCGAACCTACAGAATTTTGAAACTAATTTTCCGGAAATTTCTCCAACCCAACGAGTGGACACAAAATTTCGGATCTTTATTTTTCGAAGCCCCGACTTAAAAATCTTAGAATCCAACGCTTTTCGAGCGTTTCAATTTCGGATGTTTATTTTGCAACAACAACAAATCAAAAGAATTGTCGCTTGTAGCCCGCGGCTCGCGAAGCATCGTGCACCACTATGGCGCCTTCGAAAGATCCACCGGCGAACAAATCAACAGCCACACCCATCCCACCATGAAACTCACCCCGCCCATTGGCGTCAAAAAAACCAGCCAATGCGTCTTCGTCACCGCATACAAATAAAGTGAACCTGAAAACAAAATAATCCCCGCCAGGAATGCGCACGACGGGCCTCCTCGAAACGGCACCCGCGTCGCGAGCACAAACAACATCACCGCGTGAATGAAATGATAGAAAACCGCCTTCTCCCAAATCGCCGTGGTTTCATTCTGCGCGAGCGTCTCTTTCAGCGCATGTGCTCCAAAAGCCCCCAGGGCCACGGCGAGCAATCCTGCCGCAGCAGCCACTCGCATCGCACTGGAGTTTTTCATCGCCGATTTATTTGACCATGGCTGTCCGGCGACGAAGTGCCCGCGCCAGATAATCATCCACCGGCGCCTGCTTCCACGCAGTAAACCAGATATCGCCGAGAATCTGCCCCGACTTCATTAATTGCCCCTCAATGAACGGCTTGCCCTTCATCCCGTTTGGACCTTCCGGGTTGAGCCCTCCGTCCTTTTCCAACTGATACAGCGGCTCGACCATTTTATTTTGGTCAACGATAAATCCAACCACGACCGGAAAAATCTGTTCCGTCTGCGCCGGCTGGCCATTGTAACTCACGAGTTGCGCAGGCCGCAGCTTCCCCTTCATCGCATCCAGATCGCCTTCGACGTCCGTCTTTAAAATGTAGCCGCCGTCAATCCACGCGTGAAAGGTGTGATTCGTCGTGTAATGATTTGGATTCTCGCCCACCCAGCCGTTGAAATATTTTGTCGTGTGCAAAGGCTGTCCCGCGTCGCCATAAAAGTGCCCCATCACGCCCATCGTATAAACGATGTTCGCCTCCGTGTTCGCGATTTCCGACGGCGTGCCGCCGGCCGTCTGGTAGGCTTTCAGGCATGAAAATTCCGACTTCAATTTCGCGTAATACTCCGCCATCGTCCACGGCAGGAAACCGGAAAGCTCGCGTGTATGGTCGGCGTCCTTCGCGGGGTCAATTGGCGGGAACCGATCCGGGTGCGCCGTGCGTGTCCGGGCAATTTGCGCCATGAAATCGTAGCGCAACGGCGGCAGCGTGGCGGGCGTGAGATCGTAAAGAGACACCTCCTCCAAATCGATGTAATGGTCGGGCCCGTTGGCGTGTTTCAATTCCAGGCTGTCCGTGTTCCGCCACCGGTCTGGCTCGCCCGAGAGGTAGGCGATCCGCTCCTGCGCATCCGCCGTCATCGCAAACGCGGGATAATCCTTCGGCAAAGTGGAGAGCGCGAGTTGATTCACCAACCGATGCCCCTCGGCATCCCATGCGAAAACAGTTTGGCCAAGCAGAACGCTTGCGCCGGCGAGCAACAGAAATTTTTTCATGGCATTAAGACGCCGTGAGTTTAGTTTGGTTTCAACAAAAGGCAAAATGATTGTGGCAGACAGGGGACGCAAACTGGCACACGCGCCGGGGCGCGGACTTCAGTCCGCCTCGGCGTCAGCGGCGAAAGCAAGATCTGGGAGTATTTTGAGGCCTTGTTGCGTGCGAGCACTGAAGCGACATAAATGTCGCGCTCCCAACAGTGCTGGTGCCAAGTCGCACCCAGCCAGGGCGCGCCGCCCGTGTTTTTGATAAAATGAAAATCATCACCGACGAGGCCTGCACTGGCTATTCCCGCTCCGGCCATCCTGAGCGCCCCATGCGCATCTCCCGCACGCTGGAAAAACTCCGCGCCCAAACCGATCTTGCCATCGCGTGGACCAAGCCCTCACCCGCGCCGGATGTTTCCGTCCTGCGCGCGCACACGCCCGAACTCCTCGCCAGCCTCACGCAATCGGAAGATTTCGACGCCGACACACCCGCACTTCCCGGCATCGCCGATTACGCCCGCGCCTCCGCTGGCGCCGCCCTCGAAGCGATGCGTTCCGCGCGCAACGGCGAGATCGTCTTCAGCCTCATGCGCCCGCCCGGCCACCACGCCACCCGCAACCAAATCATGGGCTTCTGTTACCTCAACAACATCGCCATCGCCGCGCTCGAAGCTCTCGCCACTGGCATCAAGCGGGTCGCGGTCTTTGATTTCGACGTCCACCACGGCAACGGCACGGAGGATATTTTGTTGAACCGCGACGGCGCGGCTTTTTTTTCCATCCACCAATTTCCCGCCTATCCGGGCACCGGCCGCGGCAATGTCGGCAACAATTGTTTCAATTATCCCGTCGCTCCCGCGTTGCCCCGCGCGCAATACCGCGAAGTCTTCTCCTCCGCGTTCGATCAATTGAAAAAATTCAGGCCCGACCTCGTCGGCGTCTCGGCTGGTTTTGATGCCTATGCGCACGACCCGCTCGCGCAGGAAACTCTCGAAGTGGAAGACTTCAATTGGCTCGGCCAGGAAGTTCGCAAATTGAACATTCCTACGTTCAGCATCCTGGAAGGTGGCTACAGCCGCGATTTGCCCGATTTGATTATTGCTTATCTGAAGGGTCTCGAAGGCAAATAACACCAGAAGATAGCGTTATCTCAAACGTTTGTTCTATTCATTCGCGCTCGCCGCCCCACAGAAAATATCGTAATGATACTAACGTCCGTTGTTGTCGCGGCATTAACTCGGCAACGCATTTTGTATGTCTAGAACCCGAACCCCTACACTCGGGCTGCTGGTGTTCAGCCTGCTGGCCCTGGCCCTGAGTGCTTCCGCTCAAATCGGCGGCACTGGTTGGACTCCCAAAACCCTGAATTTCAAAATCCAGTCCCCGACCAACGCTCCCCAAAGCCAGCGCTATTGGTTCACCAATAATATTTATCATTGCCTCACCTACAGCAATGACGGCGCCTTTTCCGTGGGCAACACGACCCTGCCCCGCACCGAGCAGCGTTTTAATCCCGACTATACCAACGGCGAAATTCATTACCAGGCCATGTTCAATGTGCCCGGCAACGAAAACAGCTACAGCATTTTCCAAATCCACACCGGCGATGCCCTGTCATCATCAACCAATTTCGGCTCCACGACCTTCATGGCGTTCTGGTTCACGAACAACAATGGCTCCGTTCACGATTACAGCGGCACCACGCTCGCCACGAACCTCGCCGGCAAATGGTTTCAACTGAATTTCGATCACAACATCGTCACACGCACGATTCGCGTCTGGATCAACCAGCAACTCGTCTGGACCCAGCAGGACAACGGCGCGGGAGATTTTTACATCAAGGACGGAGTCTACGAACAAAGCCACGGCCCCACTTTGCGCATGGACAACTCCATCAGCAACATCCTGGAGTGGACCAGCTCCGGCACCAACCCGCCCGCGGGCCCCATCGGTCTGACTGCCACACAGGCAAGCGCGCTCATCAAACTCACTTGGAACAATTCCGTGGGCGCGACCAATTACAATGTCAAACGCGCCACCAATAGCGCCGGCCCGTTCACCAATATTCTCGGAAGAACGACCGCGACGAATTACACCGACCTCACCGCCACGCTCGGCCCGACTTATTATTATGTCGTCTCGGCAATTGATGCCTTCGGCGAAAGCACCAATTCATCCAAAACCAGCATCACTCTCGATCCCGGTTATCAACTTTCCGCCACGCCTCCGGGACAAACCGCGAACTACGGCGACGGCACCAATTTCACCGTCAACATCACCACCAACAGCTTTTTCAAGGGCACGGTCATACTGTCTGCGGGCTCGCCTCCCGGCATCAGTGCGAACCTTACTCAAACATCCTTTAGCCAGTCCGGCAGCACGACGCTCTCCGTTCAATCCACAGCCGGCGTCTCTCCCGGAACCTATCCGCTCACGATCGCCGGCACGAACGGCTCCTTCTTCGTCACAACCAATGTTATCTTTACCGTTCTTCCGCCGCATCCTTTGATGTCGGTTCCTACAGTTGAAAATGGCAACCTCCTGATGACCGGCAGCGGCGGCGTGCCTGGGGGGACATACTACGTGCTCGTGTCAACCAACATCACACTCCCGACCACGCAGTGGACGGCCATTGCCACCGGCTCCTTCGACGACGGCGGCTCCTTCATTTTCACGAACGCTCAGGACCCGAACGCCCCGCAACTTTATTACCGCCTGCAAACTCCTTAGCTGGTGGAGCTGCGCCGCGGCGCAGCCCATTCTCCGACGCGCGCGCAAAGCGCGGGACGAAAAACACGTTGATTCTCCTAACTCCATTGCCTTTTGTTGGGGATTGCGCAAGATTCCGGAATGAATGCGCCCGCGGAACAGCCGGAAAAAATCTCGCCGCTGGAACGGTACCAACTGTTTCGCAGCCGCATCGAGCACGAGGACAACCTCATCATACAGCGCTTGTCCTGGCTCATGGCATCGCAATCCTTCCTTTTCACCGCCTACGCCATCGTCACCAACGGCCTGACTAATCCGCCGGCTCCCGGCGCGGACGTCTTCGTCAGCCACCTCACGACACTTTCGCGCATCGTTCCCATTGTCGCCCTGCTCAACAGCCTGCTGATATTTATCAGTATCCTGGCGGCGTTGAAGGGCATTCGCGAATTGCGCAACGAGTATTGCCGGCACCCCGTCCTGGAAACCATCACCCTGCAAACCACGCCCTTCACCAGAACGCTCGGCATGTCCGCGCCCCTTTTGCTGCCCCCGCTCTTCATCGCCGTCTGGCTTTATCTGCTGATGCAGTAAACTACTGCGGCGGCGGATACACCCCCAAATCCACACCAAATCTGTGATGCGGGACGCTGGACTTGACCTCTTTGTAAGCTCCATCGTGCCAGACAATCAAATCCAGTTCCGGATCGTCATCAACATCACGAGCGTAAGTATACTGATCGAGATTGTGCACCCGCATCCCGGTCGCAGCTACAATCACATCGCCACTCTTCAAGCCCGCATCTGCCAGAAGCTGGCTGTCGCCCTTTATTAATGCGCCATCAGCAGGCGCATCTTTGAAATCTTTAAGCGAAACTTTCTCCACGCCGTCTGGAAATAATTTTCCCACGCACTTCTGCAATTCCCCATCGAACCGATGGTCACTCGTATTCTCTTTGTAACGAAGACAGAAATAGAGGACGGGGTAAAAATTATCATAGCGCTCCTCGATCTTTGAATACCATTCCAAGGCACTGTCGTAATTGGATATTCCCTCGAAATACCACGCCTGCGCCTCCAATCCTCCAAACGAATACACCTCGCCCGCATCCTTCGCCACTTCCCCGGCTTTGGCTGTCTGGTGATGACTCAAATAATAACGCACCAGCCATAAAGCCTGATTCGAAGCCCGCACACGATCCTGGTCAACGTCGTACGCCTTCTGAAAATAAGCTGCCGCCTTTTCCTCGCTCGCTAACGCATTGGTTCCCGACATGTAAGTGCCCAGCGCATAATACCAGCGCGGGTCCAGTTCCGCCGCCCGCGTCATCAGTTCCACATACCGCTTCGGGTCGTCATATACCGACTTCGCCACCGCCCCCAACGCACTCGGAGAATAGTCCAGCATCTCGTGATACAACGACATCGCCTGATCATAGTTTGGAGTTTTATTGTATTGATTCTTCGCGAGGAAATCAGAAATCCGCGTGTCGTACGGGGCCAATTGCCGCAGTGCCTGAAAGCGCGGAACGGCATCTCCACTCGTGAGGTTGTTAAACTCCATGCGTCCGTCCAAATCATAAACCGTCCCCGGCAAAGGATTGCGATTGAACCAGGAGACGATCAGCGACAGGGCCACCGGGCTGTATTTCGGCGCAAACGGAACGCTGTAATACAAATAACCCCAGCAATACGCCGGCACGAACTGCGGCGTCGCCGCCGTCACCTTGAAAGCATCATCAGTGGACTTGCGATAGGAAGCCTCGTCCTTGCAGTCAATCCGCTGGACAAATGGATACAATGTCAGCCCGCCGAACGCTCGATCCGATTCCGCCGAATACTTCTTCGCCTCATCTGGAACCCCCAACTGCTGATCCAACCGGTAATAATTCTGTTGAATGACAGAACAAAGATGCCGCTGAAAAAACATCGCCCACTGCCCCCAATCAATGACCTGCACGCGCGTCTCCCCACCGCTTTCAATTTTAAAACAATGCTCTGGAAATACGTTCAACACCTTCGCGATGTCGGGCGATATCTTCTCATTCGGGTGGGACATCTCATAGATGCTTTGAATCTCCCGCATCTCCGAAGGCACCAAAGTCTGCATCAGGTAATTTCCCACCTCCACCGAATATACCCCGGCGTTCGCAATTCTTTCGAAATCGATCTTCTGCTTTTGTTCATCCGTCAATTTGGCCCACGCATTCGCCGTATTGAGAAACGTACTCATCGCCCAAAACCACTGCTCGTCCTCAAACCCCGTCCGCCCCGTCGCCTGGCTCAGCGGCCGATAGTCCCCCGTGATGCGCGCGCTCAGACCACGGACCATCGGCCCAATGACCGCATCGTTCGCATTCGCAGTCCTCAATTGTTCCAATGCCGCCGTTTGATTGTCTACCATCGTCAAAATCATCGCCTCAGCCAGTCGCCCATTGATGCCCGGAGACGCCTTGCCGCGCAGAAACTGAGCCATAGCCAGGTGGGCCGTGATCCGTGAAAGCGGAGAACGAATATCAAAAAAGTTCCGCGAATGTTCGCGCAGCGCAAAAGCCCCCAGGACGACCGCCGCCTTTTCGTGCAATTCGGGATTCGAAAAATCATTCTGCAATGCCGACGACACTTCTTCGTTTTCTTGCTCGACGGACTCCGCGGTTCCATCCAGCAGCTTTGAAATCACGCTGGTGTCATCGCCCTTTGCCGAACCCGCGGCATTCAATCCCTCCGCCTGTGCCACCTTTTCTGCAATCGGCTGATACACCTCCGGCGACCATATCGGCCTGTCCAAATTCAAATCGATCGCGATCTCATTCTTCCGATCAAACTGGATTTTCACCGCCAGATTCGGCCCCTCGGGCGTGTCTCCATTTTCCTTGACCACAACAGAGAGCTGCTTCGCGTCCGGCAAATGATGATTCGCCGCAAAATACATCTGCTCCGCCAAATCAGAGACAATCGCGTACACCACAAACTCGGATTCGGTATGAAACGGAGTTTGGAAATAGGCATCCGGAGATTCCGCATTGTGGTTTGCCGCCGCCTTCTTTTTGTTGCAGCCAACCAACCCCGCCACGGCAACAACGCACGCCAGTAAAACAATCAATTTCCTCACCATGCCCGGGGATTCTACAACCCCATCCCCGCCATCCGCCAGCCTAAATGCCCATTCGAAAAACTTTGGAAAGAATACTCAAATATGCTCCGCAATCGTGGGCGGCGGCTGGTAAGTGAATTCCTTCTCCGGCGGCAGCGTGCTGTCTTCTTTCGCCAATATCCGGTAATTCCGGATTTGCAGCGAGACTTCCTTCCCATCCTCCAACGCGAGCTGCGCGTATTCTTCCTTCGTCATGCGGCTGCGCAACGTCAGCCCGGACGGCATCTCAAACTCCAGGCGCAACATCACGCCGAGAAAAAACGTGTGCCGCAGCACCGCGCGGTACGGAAACAACGTCAAATCCGTCGATACCTGCACCGCGTACGGCCGGAACCCAATGCGCAAGCGCGTCCCATTCGGCTGATCATGCGCCGGAAATTGCAGCTCACCCATGTATGCAATCCCGTCCTTTACTTCCGTGTTCAACACGTTCATCACACCGATGAACGTCGCAACAAATTCATTCGCGGGCTGCTCATATACTTCACGCGGCGCGCCCACCTGCTCCAGGCGTCCACGCGAAAAAATCACCACCCGATTTGAAATCTCCAACGCCTCTTCCTGATCATGCGTCACGAAAATCGTCGTCACGTTCAACTCGTGATGCAACTTCACCAGCTCCTCGCGCAACTCCTGCCGAATCTTCGCGTCCACCGCCCCGAACGGTTCATCCAGCAGCAACACGCTTGGCTTCGATGCCAGTGCCCGCGCGATCGCGACACGCTGCCGTTGCCCACCCGAAAGCTGATGCGGATAACGCTTCTCCAACCCTTCCAGCTGAAACAACTTCAACAACTCCGCCACCCGGTCCTTGATATCATTCCGCTTCCACTTCTTGATCTTCAGTCCGAACGCTACGTTCTTGAACACGTTCATGTTCTTGAACAACGCGTAATTCTGGAACACAAAACCAATATTCCGTTCCTGCACTGAAAGATCATTCACACGCTGGCCGCTGATGAACACATCGCCGCCCGTCGGCATTTCCAACCCGGCGATCATGCGCAACACCGTCGTCTTCCCGCCGCCGCTCGGCCCGAGCAACGCCATCAACTCGCCTTCCCTCACGGAAAACGACACATTGTTGACGGCAGCCACCCCGCCGAATTGTTTCGTAATGTTTTTTAATTCAATAGACATGCCAGCTTTCAGCCGTCAGCTCTCAGCTTCTGTCAGTCCAATCAAGTTGGTTATCCATCCTGAGAGCATTCGTTTTACCTCAATTCATCGACCCAATGGCCCCGGATAAGCCTGCCGACTCGGGAGTTTTCACCGGCGGAGCAGTTTCCGCCTTGGCAAATTCGCGCGCCTGCTTCCATTCAAGGAAAGTTTTGAGCCCGAGCGTAATCAAAGCCAGCAACGCCAGCAAGCTCGCCACCGCAAACGCCGCCTGCGCGTTGTATTCGTGATACAATTTGTCCACGCGCAAGGGCATCGTGTCCGTCCTCCCGGAGATGCCGCCGGAAACGACTGACACCGCGCCATACTCGCCCATCGCGCGCGCGTTGCACAAAATAATGCCGTAGATCAACCCCCACTTCACCGACGGCAATGTCACATGCCAGAAAGTTTTCCACCCGCTCGCTCCCAGCGTCAGGGCCGCCTGTTCCTGCTCCGTGCCCGTCGCCTGCATTACCGGGATCAACTCGCGTGCCACAAACGGAAACGTCACGAACAGCGTGGCCAGCACAATCCCCGGCACGGCAAAAATGATTTTGATGTCGTGGTCATCGAGAAATTTTCCAAAGAACCCCTGCAGCCCGAACAACACCACAAACATCAACCCCGCCACCACCGGCGAAACCGAAAACGGCAGATCGATGAGCGTGATGAGCAGTGATTTTCCCCGGAAATTGAATTTCGCAATCGTCCACGCCGCCGCCAGTCCGAAAATCACATTCAACGGAACAGCGATTGCCGCCACGATCAGCGTCAGCCGGATGGCCGCCCATGAATCCGGGCTGGTCAGGGCGCCCAGGTAAGCGCTGCATCCCTTCGAAAACGCCTGCGCAAACACATTGATCAGCGGGAGCAGCAGAAAAACCAGGCAGAACGCGAGCGCGATCGCGATCAGCACCCACTTCACCACCGTCGATTCCTCCGTCCCGCGCCGCGATTTACGGTGCGAGTCGCCATTTATTTTTCTTTTGACGTTGCCGGCCATGTCAGTTCTGGAAATGGCTCGCCCATTGTTCGAGCACGTTGATGACCGCCAGCAGGATGAACGAGATCACCAGCAACACCACCGCCAGCGCGATGGCCCCAGTGTAGTCGTACTCCTCCAAGCGGATCCAAATCAAATACGGCGCAATCTCGCCGCCGAACGGCTGGTTGCTGGAAATGAAAACCACCGAGCCGTACTCGCCCACCGCCCGCGCGAATGCCAGCGCAAACCCCGTGAGTATCGGCGGGAAAAGCGTCGGCGCGATCACGCTCACGAATGTCCGCAATCGCCCCGCGCCCAGGGTCGCCGCCGCCTCCTCCACTTCCTGCTCCAAATGCTCCAGCACCGGCTGCAGCGTGCGCACGACAAACGGCATCCCCACAAACGTCAGCGCAATGCCAACGCCCAACGGCGTGTAAGCCCCCACGATTCCCATCGGCACCAGAAATTTCCCCAGCCAGCCGTTCGCCGCAAAAAGATTTGCCAGCGTCAAACCCGCCACCGCCGTCGGCAGCGCGAACGGAAAATCCACCATGGCATCAATGAATCGCCGCCCCGGAAATTCGTAGCGCACCAGCACCCACGCCAGCAGCGTCCCGAAAATCGCGTTCGCCAGCGCCGCAAAAAACGACGCTCCGAATGTCAGCTTGTAGGCCGCCATCGCCCGTGCATTCGTCGCCAGCTTCCAGAAATCATGCCACGAAAGCCCGCAGGCCCGGATGATCAATCCGCCAAATGGAATCAAAACCAATACGGCCAGAAAAAACATCGTAACGCCCATCGTCAGGCCAAACCCCGGCAAAGCATTGAATTTTCGTGCGGGCATTAGATAAAAAAGCGAGCGCGCTAGTGCGTTGTACTTGCGACGCCGCAAAGTACCCAACGCCCCCGCCCGAATCAATTCACTAAGTTTTCAATAGATGTTTATATGTTTTGCGCTATCGCGATCAAATATCGGTATTCCACCAGAATCGTTTGCAACGCAGCCGGGAACGCATCCGCGCCTCTCCTAGGGCGGCCGGTACGAAACAATGGTTGCGGACTCCATGATCGCCTCCATAACGTTTAACGGTTGTCGAGTTGGATTTGGTCAAACACACCATCGCTGTCGAAGTGCGTCTTCTGCGCCTTCTGCCAGCCGCCAAAAACCTCGTCGACGGTGAACAGCGTCAGCTTCGGAAATCTGTCCGCGTATTTCTGCGCCACCTCTGGCGAGCGCGGCCGAAAGAAATTTTGCGCGCCAATCTCCTGCCCGTCCGGCGTATAAAGAAATTCCAAGTACGCCTTCGCCACCTCCAACGTGCCACGCTTCTTCACCACCTTGTCCACCCAGGCCACCGGCGGCTCGGCCAAAATGCTGATCGAGGGAATCACCAGTTCAAACTTGTCGCCTCCCGATTCCTTCAACGAGAGCAACGCCTCGTTCTCCCAGGCAATCAGCACATCGCCAATGCCCCGCTGCACAAACGTGGTCGTCGCGCCGCGCGCGCCCGTGTCCAGGATTTTCACGTTGCGGTACAGCTTCGCCACGAAATCCTTCGCCTTGGCCTGATCATTGTTGTTCTTCTTCAGCGCGTAACCCCACGCCGCGAGATAATTCCACCGCGCGCCGCCCGAAGTCTTCGGATTCGGCGTCACCACCGAGACTCCCGGCTTCACCAAATCATCCCAATCCTTGATCCCCTTGGGATTCCCCTTGCGCACCAGGAACACAATCGTCGAAGTAAACGGCGTGCTGTTGTCCGGCAGACGCTTCTGCCAATCCTTATCGATCAACTTCCCTTTTTCCGCGATGGCATCGATGTCATAGGCCAGCGCCAAGGTCACCACGTCCGCTTCCAGTCCGTCGATCACGGCCCGCGCCTGTTTGCCCGAACCGCCATGCGATTGCTCGATCGTCACCGTGTCGCCCGTTTTTTCCTTCCACTGCTTCGCGAACGCCTGGTCGATTGCTTGATACAACTCCCGAGTCGGATCGTACGATACGTTGAGCAGTTTGATATCCTTCGCCTGGACGCCGCTCGCGAGCGACGCCACTGCCAGCAGGACCAATAATTTCAATAATGTTTTCATATCGCAAAAAAGTTGGATGGATTGTTGCAGGTTAAAACGCCAGTTGCACGCGGCTGAAAAACACCTCTTCCGGCTGCCGCGTCACCGTCGCCTGCGCTGGGTTGATGTTGCCGCCGAAGGTGGTCCGCGAAAAGCTCGTGTTCACGCGAATGTTTCTATTCAAGTACCAGTTCAAGCCGACTGCCCAAGCCTTCGCTTCCGAAGCCGAAGTCGCCGGATTGGCGAACACCGGAAAGGCGTTATTGTCGATGTCCAGGTCCGCAAACCGCGCCACGAGTTGCAGTGCGCCCCAACGATTCGCCCGCGGATCGAACGAATGCTTCGGCGTCACGCCCACGTAAGAAGCATCTTCACCCGTGAGCACCCAGGAACCCGCGATTTGCCACGCGGTATTCTGCAGGTTCGCCGACGCCGCGCCCTTCGTGACCCTTTGCCCCGAAATCGTGTACTCACCCAACAGCCCAAACGGCCCGTAGTAATAATACCCCTGCGGCGCCAGATGCCAGTGCTCCCCATTCGCGACCACCCCGTTCGTGTAGGTGAAAAACGCCTCCTGCCCGTCCGTCAAATACGAACTCGGCAATCCGGTCGCGTTCGACGAAATATTTCCCCAGCTCCCACCCAGGCCAAAACCCAGGTTTTGCAGTGACGCAATCTCCGTCGTCTTGAACGGCTGGAAAAAAATTCTGCCCGCAAATTCCCGATGATCCTCAAAATCGGAGTTCGCCGAATTCCGCCCGTCGCCCACTCCGTTGAACACACCCGCCGCATAACTAATCCGCCCATCCGCCACATCACCCAAAAGCTCGAAACCCACATCACGATTTGGCACCAGGTCCGTCGGCAGCGCGCGTTCGTTGAAGAATGTATACTGATCGGATTGCAACTGCTCCAACCCGACCGGCGTCTTGAATTTTCCCGCGCGCACCTGCAGCCAAGGCGAATAACGGTAATTCATATACGCGTCGAAGATCTGCACCGATGACCCGCCAAAGTCCGGCACAAAGATGAAATCAAAATTCTTGTACACCGTTCCCGAAAAAATCGGCCGGGCCCGGCGCAGCAAAAACCCATCGTTGCCCTGGATGCTCTTGCCATGATTGTCGTCGTCGCCAAAAAACGTCCGGTTATCCGCCTGAATCAATCCGTGCAACTGAAACACAAAATTCGAATCCCCAGAGGCCACGCTCAACCCGCTGTTGCCCACGATAATCTTTGGCGTCTCCTTGGCCCTGGCCTCGGATGCCTCCGTATCCAGTTCCTTTTGCCGCTCCAACACGCGCACCTTTTGATCCAGGGCATCGATTTGTTGTCTTAAAGCATTGATCTGGTCGGTGACGTCGTCTGCGTGAACACCCTGCCCGACAACCAAACCACCGGCGAGCACTACTGCGATGACTATTTTCTTTTTCATTTTCTTATTCGCGGCCGCTCTCCATTTCGCATGGTCGTTTGGCTGATGTTTGTTTCACTGCCTCCAGGTGTCTGGCGGGCGACATTATTCTCCGGGATTAATGACTGCAATGGGGTTTTCCAACCGTATCTTTTCCGTCCGCTCCACCTGAACCACCCGCGCCCCATGCACCACAATCTGCACCACCCCAAAGTTCAACGAACTGACTTGCCGGCGAACCAGCTCCAGCCAGGATCCGACTCCCGCATTTTCTCCCCTTCCGTTTGATTCAGCATTCGGTTTCATAAAGCTTCAACCTCGAACTTGCCAATCATTTTAGAGATAATCTCTATTATGTCAATAGAGATTATAGAAATTTTTAAAACGTTTATAAAATGCTGATTTTTAGTGCTATAAAACTAATTCTTGAGTTTTTTAGTGGAGATTATACACTGCTTCCATGAAACTCTCTGTGCGCGGCGAATACGCCTTGCGGGCCCTGCTCGTCCTGGCGTTGAACTACGACCAGCCCGTCGTCCGCATCCAGACAATTTCTGAACACCAGAACATTCCCAAGCGTTTCCTCGAACAAATCCTGAACGATCTCAAATCCGCCGGCGTCGTCCAGAGCAAACGAGGCGTCTCCGGCGGCTATCGCCTCGCCCGCCGCCCCGAAGAAATTCCCCTCGCGGTCGTCATCCGCCATATCGAAGGCGCATTGGCCCCCGTCAGTTGCGTCAGCGAACGCTTCTACGAAAAATGCTCCTGCCCGGACGAATCCCGCTGTGCCATCCGCAGTGTCATGAAAGAAGTCCGCGAGGCGGTCGTCAGAATTGTCGAACGCCTCACTCTTGCCGACCTTGCCGATCGCTGGCGCCGCCTCCAACAGACCCCGGTCGATCCCTTCGACTTCTCCATTTAAATTTTCCTTCGATGTTGGATGTTCAGCGTTCGATGTTGGGTGTTTCCATTTAAGAAACTGCGTGCGAACCCCTCTCAAATCCGCTAATTCAATCCTGTGAGCAACTCGCGCCAGATTCAAAACATTGCGCTCATCGGCTTCATGGGGACCGGCAAATCCTCCGTCGGCCAGCTCGTCGCCGCGCAACTGCAATTCACCTTCCTCGATACCGATCACGTCATCGAGGCGCGCGCAAACCAGACCATCAGCGAAATTTTTTCGCAACAAGGCGAACCCGCCTTCCGCGAACTCGAAAGCAAAATCGTTGCCGAACTCGCCACCCGTAAAAAAACCGTCATCTCCACCGGCGGCGGGCTGCCGACCAATCCCGCCAATCTTACCAGTCTCAAGACCCATTCACTCGTCGTCTGCCTTTGGGCCTCGCCGGAAAAAATCTGGGAACGCGTCCGCAACCAAAGCCATCGCCCCCTGCTCAACGAACCCGACCCGCTCGCCAAAATCCGCCGCCTATTGGCCGAACGCGAACCCTGCTACCGCCAGGCCGACGTCCTCCTCAACACCGAAATGCGCTCTCTCAAGGATGTCGCCCAGCAGGTCGTTCACCAGTTCCATTCAGCTTACGCGGTTCCGCGATGAAACAAGCCGTCCGTCAGCGCGCGCTCGCCCTGGGCTTCGAAGATTGCCGTTTCACCACGGCTCAACCTCCCGACCACGCCGCTCAGTTCCAAGATTGGCTCGCCCAAAAACAAAACGGCGAAATGGGCTATCTCGAACGCAACGCCCACAAACGGGTGGAACCACAAGCCGTATTGCCTGGCGCGAAAAGTGTCATCACACTGGCCGTGAGTTACAGCGGCGGAAACCCAAAACCCGAAACCCGAAACCCGAAATCCGGTTTGATCGCCCGCTACGCCCGTTTCGACGACTACCACGACATCCTCGGCGACCGCCTCAAACAACTGACCGGCTTCGTCAACTCCCTTGGTGATGCAAACACCCGCTCGCTCTGGTATGTCGACACCGGTCCGCTCCTCGAGCGCGACTTCGCGCAACGCGCCGGCCTTGGCTTCGTCGGCAAGCACACGAATCTCATCAGCCGCCAGCTCGGCAACTGGATTTTCATCGCGGAAATTCTCACCACGCTCGAATTCGAAGC
>Ga0335085_10008101_pt1 | contig 16108 bp, 13 predicted proteins | sample Lox_Sample_45_FD_206712 | JGI IMG/M metagenome (GOLD analysis project Ga0335085, IMG submission 206712) | Soil microbial communities from Loxahatchee National Wildlife Refuge, Florida, United States - Lox_Sample_4.5 | ecosystem: Environmental > Terrestrial > Soil > Wetlands | place: USA...
ACTTCTCAACGCTCTCTCCCACGTCTTTTGCTGATATCTGCTCTGCTCCTCTGTGGCGGCCAGGGTTCAGCCAAGTCCAAGCTGATCATGAGTTGGCGCAATCCCGAGGCCCCATCCACACAATTCCATCACGTCCTCGCCTTGGGACTAAGTCAGAAAACCGCGGTCCGCGCGGATTTCGAAGATGCCTTGGCAACTCAACTCGGAGAACTCGGCTTGACCGCAGTTCCAGGTAACACAATTCTTCTGCGCCCGGAGGGAACACAACTCGACATCGAGTACCTGAAGGGACAGATCCGCGACAACAAAATCGAGGCCGTGATCGTCTCGCGCCTGCTCAAGATCGAGAACACCGTCACCTACGTCCCCGGCCAACCCATCATGCCGTACCCGTACTACGGAACTTTCTACGGCTACTACCGAACCGTGTACCCGGTCGTGTATACCCCCGACTATCTGCGCGAGGAAAAAAAGGTTCGCATCGAAACCAACCTATATCTCGTTTCAGAGGGAGAAGGAGTTCTGGTCTGGACCGGCGTCACCGATACCTTCGATCCCAATAAACTCCACAAAGCAATCAACCAACTAGTCAAGCTGCTCCTGAAACAGATGCAAACCGACGGCGTCCTCCCAGCAGGAACCACGTAGGGACAGCCGCCTCGGCTGTCTCGCGAGCCCGAAGGGCGAGCGAATGAAATCGGGTGCCCCACTTCTGGCCGCTTTTGCCAGAAGTGGCGATTTTAGAGGGAACCGAGTCAGTTTTGAACCTTACGGCTTCTTCTCCAGATACAAATCCGCCACCTTCAAAGCCAGTTGAGCGGGATCCACATCCGCCCGGTTCGCCAGCACCATCACCGTCAGCTTGTCGTCAGGAAAGCGCTGAATGGTAGTCCGGAATCCGACCGTCTCCCCATCGTGCCACATGCGCTTGTGTCCTTCATACGGATCCAGAAACCACCCGAATCCGTAACTCACGTCGCGTCCATTCCCCATCTTAGGTAAGACGCCCGATACCTTTACAGAAGTCAGCGCCGGCTGCATCTCTGCTTCACTCAGCAGCGTGTGCTCGCGCAGTGCGCGGTCCCATTTCTCCAGATCCTCCAACGATGTATAGATCCCGCCATCGCCCAGCACTGCCGACGTCGGACTCTGATCCGTCTCTTCCCACCCATTACCCTTCTTGGTGTAACCAAGCGCGCGCCGCGGCACCTCGTTTCGTCCCTTCTCATAAGCCAGGGTATTGTTCATCTTCAGCGGCACGAAGATTCTCTCGTGCAGGAAGTCGCCGAAGCGCTGCCCCGACACCTTCTCTACAATCATCGCCAGCAGCGCATACCCCGAATTGCTGTACTGCCACTTCGAGCCCGCAGAAAACTGTCCCGCCGTCTGCTGCTCGAGCAGTTTCAGCACTCCCGCATCCAGAATCTGCGGAATCTTGTCCTCGGGTGTATCCGGATACTGCTTCATCAGAATGTCCTCGTAGTCAGGCAATCCAGAGGTGTGATTCAGCAGATTGCGGACAGTGATGGTCTTACCGTACTCGGGAAATTCCGGGAAGAACTTTGGCAGAGGATCGTCATAGTGCACCTTGCCGTCATGTGCCAGCAGCATGATGCACGTCGCCGTGAACTGCTTGGTGAACGACGCAAGACGAAAGTTCGTGTGTTCGTCGATCGCATGCCGCGTCCACAGATCGGTAACGCCGTACCCGCGGTGAAATACCACCCGCCCATCGCTGACCACGAGCACGCCCGCTCCCGGCGCGTCGCTCGATTTAAGAGAAGCGAAGATGCTATCGATCTGGCTCGACGACACCTGGGCGCAAACAGAGATACAAAGAGCGATGACGGCGAGAAGTGCTACCATTCCCGGCTTTGCTTTCAACAAGCGCCCCTCGGTAAACAATATTTACCGACCGCCTACAATACCAGATAAGGCATAAATCATAAGCTGGCCGGGCTTTGACTTCGAATTGTGGAGGGACGCCTGCCTCCGTCCGCTGAGCGAAAGCACCGGCAGCTTCCGCCGCTCACAGACGCAAGATGCGAACGTACGAAAACTCACGCCAGGTTCCCACCCGGCGTCAGAGTATGGTCTTCTCGAGGCGGCTGATTCTCTCGACGAGTTTCTCCGCAGCGCGCGTGCTTCGCTCGCATTCCGCCTGCAGCCGGGAGGCCTCGGCGCGCAATTCATCAATCTGCCGGCGCAGGGCGTCGGAGGCCTGTCGCACCGGGATGACCGGCCCTGTGTTCCGGCTCTTCTCCGGGCTCCGTCCGTGCACCAGGAACTCCCCGCCATTGAATCCGGATTCCATCTCCCATGTGTACTCAGGGAAATCGCGCTTCGCCCGTTGCATGGCCTCGCGGGCGCCGTTCTGGGTCATGGCGGTCGCTTGCTGAGAACTGCGGGCAAGTCGAGGACGCGCCGCATCGCCCCTCCCAGCCCCTCCGGTTTGCAGCCAGACATCCATTCACGGATTGTCTCACCGGCGTCAAGTCGTCTCCACCTGTTTTCAACTCCCTTCGTTCCGGAATGAACGAAGCGTCCTCCCTGCACATTCCTCTGAGATAATCTTTGTTCCACAAATCCCGGAGGTGTCTTGAAGGTTCTGCTGCTGGAAAACATCAGCGCCGTGGCGGTCGAGCAGTTTCGCGCCGCTGGATACGAGGTCGATTCGCACAAGACCGCTCTGGAAGAACCGGAACTGGTCGAGAGAATCTCTGACGCCGACATTCTCGGCGTACGCTCTAAGACCGCCATCACCAAGGCCGTGATCGAATCCGCACAGAAACTGATTGCCGTGGGCGCGTTCTGCATCGGTGTAGACAAGATCGATCGCGCTGCAGCCAGCGAACGCGGCATCGCCGTCTTCAACGACCCGCACTCCAACTCGCGCTCCGTGGCCGAACTCGCTCTGGGAGAAATCATTCTGTTGCTGCGCCGTACCTTTGCCGCCTCGACTGAGATGCATCACGGCCTTTGGAACAAATCGTCAGCCGGCGCTCACGAGGTTCGCGGACTCACCCTCGGCATCGTCGGCTACGGCAAGATTGGCTCCCAACTCTCCGATCTTGCCGAGGCCATGGGTATGCGCGTCATCTTCTATGACACCTCTCACGTGCTCGCACGCGGCAATGCCCGCGGCCTCAGCTTTCGCGAACTGCTCGAAACGTCCGACGTGGTCACGCTCCACGTCGACGGGAAGAAAGAAAATCAGGACCTCTTTGGCGATCAGGAATTCCGCTCCATGAAACATGGCGCCTGCTTCCTCAACCTGAGCCGCGGCTTTGTCGTCGATCACGACGCGCTTTCTACTCACATCAAGACCGGTAAGATCGCCGGCGCCGCCATCGATGTATTTCCCAAAGAGCCTGAGTCCGGAGCAGGTTTCAAGAGTGCGCTGCAGGGACTATCCAACGTCATTCTCACGCCCCACGTCGGAGGCTCCACCGAAGAAGCGCAGCAGAACATCGGACAATTCGTGTCCGCCAAGCTGCTCGACTACGTTCGTACCGGAGATTCGACCCTGAGCGTGAACCTCCCGCAATGTCATCTCGAATTCGAGGAAGGATCGTACCGGCTGATGCACATCCATCACAACGTCCCCGGAATCCTCCGCGCGATCAACGACATCCTGGCCGATCGCGGCATCAACATTGAGCGCCAGTCGCTCAACACCCGCGGTACGCTGGGCTATGCGATCTACGACATTAATCGTCCCTGTGATAAAGAGTTAATGGCGTTGTTGCGAGCCGTGCCGCATACGATCGCAGTAAGAGACGCAGGTTGCTGATTGTGTAGCCGGACCGGGTTGTGTAGCCGCGGGCGCCTCGCCTGCGGTCCGAGCGAAGCTCGGATGTGACTTTAGCTGGTAGCTAGTAGCTGGAAGCGGGGTCTCCATGCGTGGACTAAAAGACAAACGAATCCTGATCACCGGCGGAGCATCCGGCATCGGCGCCGCCACGGCCGCACGCTTTCTCGAAGAAGGATCACAAGTTTGCGTGCTCGATCGCGATGCGCAAGCCGGAGCGCGCATCAAACACGAATTGCCACGGCTCGGCGAAGCTATCATCGCCGACGTCACCGATCTCATGCAGGTCGAGGCCGCCTTCGCCGAGGCCATCCGCCGCATGGATGGCGTCGACGTGCTCGTGAACAATGCCGGCATCAGCATTCGCCACAAGTTTCTCGACATCACCCCTGAGGAATGGGATCGCGTGATCGCGGTGAACCTCACCGGTGTCTTCTACGTGGCACAGACCGCCGCGCGACACATGTGGGAGCGCGGTAGCGGAGTCATCCTGCAAACGGCTTCTACCAACGGCGTCCTGGGTTATCCCTTCTACGCCGACTACAACGCGACCAAGGCCGGAGTGATTGAACTGACGAAGTCGATCGCGTTGGAGCTAGCTCCGAAGGTGCGCGTTTGCGCCGTTGCCCCGGGCTATGTGCTCACCCCGATGCAACGCGCCGAATACTCGGATGCCATGCTGGCCGAAGTGAATGGCAAAATCCCGATGGGCCGTCACGCCTCACCCGACGAGATCGCGGCACTCTTTGCCTATCTCGCTTCCGATGACGCCGCATTCGCCACAGGACAAGTCTTCACGCTGGATGGCGGCGAAACCGCCGGCGGACTCGCCAGCCGGTAACGAAATCAGAGCTGCACTGAAGACGAGGACTACAAATAGATGCGACTGACAGATCGAGTGGCGTTAATCACCGGCGGAACCTCCGGCATCGGCGAGGCAACCGCGCTTCTCTTCGCCAAGGTAGGCGCGGATGTGGTCATCACCGGCCGCAACCGTGATCGTGGAAAAGAAGTTCTCAAGCGGCTCAAAGAGTTCGGAGACGCCGGAGTCTTTCTGCACGCCGATGTGAGTTCTGCCGGCGACTGCCGCCGCGCCGTTGAAGAAACTCTCAACACCTTTGGCCGCATCGACATTCTCTTCAACAACGCCGGCGTCTACTATCCGCAGACTGCCCTCGAGTGCTCCGAAAAACAATGGGACGAGCAGATCGATATCAACCTCAAAGGCACCTTCCTGATGTCGAAGTTCGTCTTGCCCATCATGATCTCCCAGGGACGCGGCGTCATCGTCAACAACGCCTCCGGATGGGGTATCGTCGGTGGAGACCATGCCGTGGCTTACTGTGCATCCAAGGGCGGCGTTGTCCTGATGACAAAGGCCATGGCAATCGACCACGGCCCGCAGGGAATTCGCGTCAACTGCGTCTGCCCCGGTGACGTCGAAACCCCAATGCTCCCCGTAGACGCAAAGATGCGGGGACTGAAATGGAAAGATTACCTCGCCGGATGTGCCAACCGTCCTCTGGGCAGAATCGGCACGGTAGATGAAATCGCGAAGGCGGTCTTGTTCCTCGCATCCGATGATTCCTCCTTCATGACAGGCGCAGCACTAATCGTCGACGGCGGAGGCACCGCAGATTAAACCGCGAACCATCTCATTCCTCGGCGGAGGCCGCATCACCAGCGTGCTCATCGCAGGACTACGCCTTGCGGGCGACCGCCGACAGATTACCGTTCATGATCGCAATCGCCGAAAGACGCAACTTTTGCGGCGCCAATCGAAAATTGAAATCGCACGAAACTTACCCAAGGCCATTGAGCACGCCGACATCGTAGTCATAGCCGTACGCCCCGCCTCGGTCGCCGGGCTGCTGGATGAAATATCAAAATCCGGCGCGACACCTCGCCTCTGCGTCAGCTTCGCCGCCGGAATTCCGCTCAAGAAGCTCCGCGCTGCGCTTCCCGCGACACGATGGGTGCGAGCCATGCCCAGCCCTGTCTGCCGCGTGGGGAAAGGCCTGACAGCCTTGTGCTTCGATCACGGGATAAGCAGGAAAGACCGCGCAGCGGTCCACACGTTCTTTCAGAGAGTCGGTCAGGTCGTAGAAGTTCCCGAACCCCAGTTCGACGCCTTCACCGCAACCTACTCCTCAAGCCACGGATATCACGCCCTGGCTGCGCTGTCCGCGGCCGCACAACGCGCGGGGCTCGATCCTGACACAGCCTTGACTGCCGCCGCTCACGCACTGGCTGATGGCATCCAGTATTGGCGCGAGAGCGGCTCGACTCTCGACCAACTCCTGCACGAAGCCGCCACTCCCGGAGGCATCGCAGCCGCAACCATGACCGCCATGGACAAGGCCGGCTACGGCAAAGTCATCCACAAAGGACTCGCAGCCGGCATCTCCCAGGCCCGCCTCAACGCCAGGCGCTGAAGTCGAACACCAAATCTCTCGCGAGTGCTCCATAGCCCGGCAAGTCTCATGTAGGGACAGCCGCCTCGGCTGTCCGGCGGCCCGGGGTTTTCGGGCGCCGGGTTTTGCCTGTCCTCCCACGGTTCGATCTGTGGTTACCGAAGTCACCATCGCTCCAACCAGGAATCTGCCAGAATAAACAAGGTCTCGCCCGGCAGAAGTTTCGCCGCTTTCGGACGATCCTTCCTTTATGGAAGTACTCACGCCCAAGACGACCCGACGCAGCACGCGCTTGCGCGTGGAGATTCCGGTGAGTGTCACCAGTCTGGATCGCATGCGTCCGTTTGCCGAACGTTGCTTGGTACTGGTCGCAAGCGCCTCGGGCTGCGGCTTCCGCAGTTCCCGCGCTCTCCAGCTCGAAACGCCAGTCATGATCGGCGATTTGCCCGGCGGGGGAACTGTCACCGCGCGCGTCGCCAACTGCCTCCCGCTGGGCAATGACGGCTTCCTCATTGGATGTGCTCTCTACAATCACGGAAACGTGTGGGGAATCGCCGATCCTCCCGAGGACTGGAATATCGCGGCAAAGAACGATCCCGTGGCCGCTCGCCCCAGCAACGCGACTGTGCCGAAAGCCGCTGTGCAGAAACAATCCTGGCCTTATAACGTTTTTAGCGAAGGCGCAGAAGTTCATCCCGGCCGCAAATAGATCTCGATTTCCCAACCTTCATTCGCTCTAACCCTGTGGTTGCAGTCTCCATGTTGTTCTTCCGTAACTTCGCCGGCCATCCATCGCCTGCCATACTGTGGCAGAGCCTATGGAAGACGAGTTCGAATCATCGGCGCGGTTGTTGCCTCCTCCGCCGGAGAGCAAGCCGGAGCACCCACAGCCTAAGCTGACGGAACGTCCGTTCCGCGTGAAACTGCGGGGATCGGTGCTCGTGCTCGTGCGCTTGCCGAACAAGCGTTCCGTCCGCGCTGCAATTCACCAACTCTCGATAAGTGGTGGAGTAATTCACCTGGAAAAGCCGCTGGACGAGAAGCTCGAAGTGGAAATGATCTTCCACATCCAGAAGCAGACCATCCGCAGCAAGGCGCAGATGTTGTTTCCCATGTGGGCCACCCAGGGATGGATGCAGCCCTTCCGCTTTGTCGATCTCGCTGAGAAGAACCGCGATATTCTCGACGCCGGCCTGAAATCATTTCTCGGAGACGCAGCACAGGGCGCTGCCGCTGGCAGTTAATTAGAGAGAGATAACCCGATAGCCGACTCTGTGATCCCGTGGTGAGAGTGGTTTCTCGTGAATACAGAAAATAAGGCCCGGCTACAATCAGCCGGGCCCGTTTGTTTTAGCGCGGAATCTACGCTGACTTTCCAACCGCCGCGATGCACTCTTCGAGCACATCGACCGCCACGTCAGCTTCTTCCTTCGTGACCACGAGCGGCGGGCACAAACGAACGGTACTCGGCCCGCAGCCCAGGAAGAGGATGCCCTTCTCGAACGCCATCTCGACGATCTTGTCGCGTTCGGCGTTCCCATATTCCTTCGTCACTTTGTCCTTCACGATCTCGACGCCGATCATCAATCCACGCCCACGGATATCGCCCACCAGTTTGTGCTTGGAAGGCCAGTCCGCCATGCGCGCGAGAATATGATTTCCCACCTTCGTCGAGTTCTCGACCAGGTGCTCTTTCTCGATCACATCAAGCGTCGCAAGTGCCGCTGCGACCGCCACCGGATTGCCGCCAAACGTCGACGCGTGCGATCCCGGCACCCAGTCCATGACCTCCGCCTTCGTCATCGTGACGCCCAGCGGCATGCCTGACGCGATGCCTTTCGCCATGCAGACCATGTCAGGTTCGACCCCCGTATGCTCCACGGCAAACCACTTTCCAGTACGCCCGATGCCGCTTTGCACTTCGTCCACCACGAGCATGATGCCGTGACGGTCGCAGATGCGCCGCAACTCCTGCATGAATACCGTTGGAGCGACAACGTATCCGCCCTCACCCTGCACCGGCTCGACGAAGATCGCGGCCACTTCTTCCGGCGGCAGCGTCGTCTTGAACAGCTTTTCTTCGATGAACCGCGCGCAACCCAGCGCGAACTGATCGGCCTCTTGCTTTCCGCCAACGCATCCGCGGTACACGTCGGGATAGCGCACGTGTGTCACTCCCGGCACCAGCGGAGCAAAACGCCGCCGCTGTTGCGGCTTCGACGCCGTCAGCGACAGGGCGCCCATTGTGCGCCCGTGAAACGCACCGAAAAATGCAATCACGTTCTGGCGCTTCGTGTGATAGCGCGCCAGTTTCAGCGCGCACTCGATCGCCTCCGCGCCCGAGTTGCCGTAGTAGATCCGGTGCGGTCCAGCCATGGGAGCGATCTTCGACAGGCGCTCCGCCAGTTGCACCATGTTCTCGTAATAAAAGTCAGTGCCCGACATGTGAATGAGCTCGCCGGCCTGCTTCTGGATGGCCGCGACCACATCTGGATGGCAGTGTCCGGTCGAAGTCACGGCAATGCCGGCGGAAAAATCGAAAAACTCGTTGCCGTCGACATCGGTCACGACGATGCCTCGTCCGCTCTTCGCCACCATGGGATAGGAGCGGGTATAAGACGGCGAGATATATTTCTGATCTCCCTGCAGCACACGCTTGGCGTTCGGTCCGGGAAGGGCGGTCTTGATCCTGGGACCAATGGTTGCTGTCATTGTTTTGGTAGTCATGCTGATTTCCTCCGTAAGGCAGTGGCCGGGTTGTGGCCAGTTGACGGTGAAGCCGGCCTCGGAGGCACGCTCCGGTTTGAACGTGCGAATGCCGAGGCGAATCCTGGCGCAGGAGGGAAAACTAATCGCTACCGAACAGAGAAGGACGCAGCCGCGAAGGCAGGTTGGCCCGATACCGCCGCGGACACACCAGGCAGTCGAGCCAGCATTCGGCTGACTGCGCACGGGGCAAACGCGATTTGGGATTGCGCTTCAGCATCGGTCGCGGTCGACATCTATTTAATTATAGCCAGAAGCGGTCCGCGGCGTAACCCCCAATCTGCGTAACAAAAGTTCTCATTTAGGGACAGCCGCCCCGGCTGTCCAGGCGGCCCCTGACGTATCGGGCCGCTGGGGTTTATCACTTCCGCTTCGGCAGGTATTTCTTCTCCACAGAGGCCACCACAACGTAATTCGGATCGACCATCTCGTTAAAGTGAATCCTCCCCACCTTCGACAGCAACTCGTACGCGTCCATCTCCGAGAGCCCATAGTCCCGATGAATCCAGTGCACGAGTTCGGTAAGCGCGATCCGCACCGCGTCGTCCGCAGGACGATACGCCCCCACCGTCATGATCGCGTCATCATTCTCGAACTGCGGCCACTCGATCTTGCGTCCCTTGATCACGTTGACCTGCACGCGCGCCTTCATCGGCACCTCGATCGCTGAACCGGCTGCTTCCCCGTCTCCCATAGCGGCGTGCCCGTCACCCAGGTACAGCAGCCCGCCTTTCACATTCACCGGAAAGTAGACCGTGTTGCCCACCGACGCCTCGGGCGAATCCATGTTTCCGCCAAACTCCGCCGGCACAATGGAAGTGCGCGCCTCGCCATTCGCCGGCGCCACCCCGATGCATCCGAAGAATGGTTTCATCGGAATCTTCACCGAAAAATCCGAGTCGAGTGCCTTGAATGTCGCCGTATTGTCCGCATGATCAATGCGGTAGAACCACACCTTTTCCTGCCACGGCGACTTCTCCAGCACCGGCGTGTACTTCGACGAATTGATCGACCCGAATCCCGGCGAGAACGCGCCTACGCCGTAATCCCCATCGACCTGCAGATCGAGGATCTTCACCGCCAGCGTGTCGCCCGGTTCCGCACCGTCGATATAAAAAGGCCCCGCCAGCGGATTGTCGCCCTTCGCCATGTCGAGCGTGTCGCCCGGCTTCTTCAATCCGTTGCCGAAGCAGTCGAGCGTGTTCGTGTCGAGAATATCCCCCGGCTTCAGGTGCAACACCGGCTCCGCCGTCGCAAACAGGTATTTCACATTCGCGTTGGTAGTTGCGTAATGCACCACGTTCTGCGCGTGCATACTGCACGCGAACACAAGCACCAACAGAGCGATCTTCAGAAATCGCATGAGTCCCCGCTCTCACTGGAATCCCCAGATTGTCGCACACGAAGTCAGCAGGCGTTTTGCCGAATGGCTCAGTTAACTCCCATCCCCAGGCCGGAAAATCACCACCAACGCAAAAACGAGTTCTCCACTCTTTGCTTCGAATCGTCCCCACGTGATTGCAGACACACCTGACGCTTCTTTACTGAATCTATAACTCTCTTTACCCTCCTGGCGATACACTAATTCGTAACTTAGACTGTTCCAGGCACAAGGTGCCTCATGAAAGTCAGTTGGGTACTTCAACCTGCCGTACGGTTTCTGCTGACTCTGGCTGTTTTCACCGAGATCTCTCACGGACTGCCACACGCCCCCTCGGACAAGAACGTCCCTCACCAGGTAGTCGTCGACGTCGTTGTCACTGACGCCGCCGATCAGCCGCTCAAAGGCCTTCGCGAGCAGGATTTTCAGCTTTTCGAGAACGGCAAACATCAGAAGATTACCTCGTTCGAAGAACACACTGCGCCGGCCAATCCCGCGAATGCACCTGAGCCCCCGAAGCTGGCGCCCAACACCTTCACCAACGCCGCCTCCACGCCTCCCGACTCCATCAACGTAATCCTGCTCGACCAGTTGAACACTTCCGAGTTTGATCAGGAATTCGGGCTTCGCCAAGTCACCAGCTTCATCGCGAAAAAGCCGGCAGGCGCGGCCTTCGCCATATTCGTGCTGCGCAACGACGATCCCTCGTGCACCTCCTTCAGTTACAACGCCTGGTCCATGCAGATATCTCCCTATGCCAACGATTGGAGATGCACTTCACGCGGACGACTCCTCCTTCTGCAAGGGATTACGCAAGATAAGGCACGACTCCTCTCTGCCCTCACAAGTAGCATCGCAAAACCCCACCCGACTGCCCTTCGCGAATCGCTCTGGCCTTATGGAGGTTTTCAGTACTCGACCCCATACAACAGAGCACTGTCTTTTGGCCTCCTGACCTACGGCACCGATTCCTACCCAACCACACTGCCCGAGGTTTATGACAGCTCGATGACGTGGCTGGCGGAGATCGGTCATTTCCTTCAAAATCTCCCCGGCCGGAAAAGTCTAATCTGGGTCTCCGACAATTTCGATGCCGCCCCCATCGCGCAATATGTCGAATATTGGTTCCCTCCAAAGTTCAAGGGCTGGGAGAAAGTCGATCCTTACTCACCTACCTTGATGACCCACCTTGCCGCCGACAGGCTCCAACTTGCTCGCGTCGCTCTCTATCCCGTGGACCTTACCGGCAAGGTCGGAAAAGTCGAAGTGAAGCGCCTTTGCTCATTCCTGTGGTCGCAAATTCCCGGGACCGTATTTGGAAGGCCCATGAATGTCCCGGTCGAATCCGACGCCGGCTCCTGCACCGCGCACTACCTTGAACTTAATTATGTCGCCACCCAATTAGGCGGTATCACATTTCACGGTGGAGAGAACGTTCCCAGCGCAATCACACGCGCACTCACTGACGAATCGAGCTACTACACCTTGATTTACTCGCCGAACAAGGAGTTCGATGGAAAGGTACGGAACATCAAAATTGTGCTTGCCGACAAGAACTACCGTGTTGCCTACCGGCGCCGCTACTGGGCAGACGATCCATCTACCGTGAACCGGCCCGAGACCTCCGCCTCCCCCGATATCTACTTGCCGAATCGAACTTCTCCCGTGCCCTGGTCTGCGGTCCGTGTCCATGCCGATACGAATGATTCGCACGATCCCATGTCAGCCGCAACGCGCTGGGGCGCCCCTGAATCGAACGCAATCCCATTCACCGCCCGCATCGAACCGACCGCCCAATCTGTACGAGCAACTTCCGCACAGATGGAACAATTGGCGGACTACGAGTCTTTTCGCAGCGAGCGCATCCAATCCGCGCTCGCACACTTCAGTTATTCCGAATTAGAAGGCCAGCGTAGGCGCCAGGGCGTCCTCAATACACTCCCGCCAGCCGATCCAGTCTTCATCCAGCCTTACTCGATCGATTACTCGTTGGATCCAAGCCAATTGACCCTGTTCGAAGCTTCCGATGGCAGCCACGTAATCAATCTCGAAGTCGCAGTTCTCGCCTACGACGACACTGGCAAAAAAGTTACCGGAATGAAACAGACCATCTCGGCGGCTCTCCATGACTCTCAGCTCGAGAAGTTCCGGGCATCGAACTACCACGTGCATCAGGCAATCCAGATTCCCGAGCGGGCTACCCTGCTTCGACTGGCAGTGCGTGATGTGCGCAGCAATCGCTTCGGATCCATTGAAATCCCGGTGAGTGCGATCGCCTCGCCCTACGAGCGCAAGAAACTTGAACTCCCCTCAAGACCGACACTCAAAGTCCGTGACTGAGTCATCTTCACGAAATCCCGTACGGACTGCCCTCGGGTCTATTGGGCCCCAGGGTCCTGAGGAATTGACGCGAAGACCACCTGATCATAGCGCCAGAGTTGTTCAAAGAACCTTCTGCCTTGACTGATGTTGGCTGACTGATCGTTGGCCGGATATACATTCCGCAAAATATTTGAGATGCGATGTCTCCCATCGATCTGGGCCAGAATCTTCTTCTCACTCTGGCTGATCGGCAGTATGAGATCGGTGTATGTATGGGCCCGATTGATCAAGACTTCTGGGCTCTCCGGTTGTCGCGTGTCCTGCACGCACGTCGTGTCCGGCATTCGAATGGGTATGTATTCGAGCCAATCGTTACCAATGAAACTGACCGGCTGCGGCTCACCGCGATAGTCATCTCGATATACCACCGCACTGTGTCTGATCATCGTTCCCCGGAACAATTCAATGGCAGCGAATTGATCTCTCGCAGGCAGTCTTGCGATCCTGCCTGCTTGCGGGATTGCCGCCAAAACGCCGCACTGAACGTCATACGGGGCTTGTCGCAACCAGCGTCCAAATTTCATTCCCGCCCCTTCCATAAGATCAAACAGTTGTGGAACGCTGTAGGCGCGATCATTCGGATGCAAGAGAGCGTCTGCAATTGCGGCTTCGTTTCGCAACTCCGGCGCATGATTCAACAGGCCTTGCAACGGGTGCCCTTTGGGCAATTGAACAAGCGCACCGATGAGATCCCGGATTTCCCCAGCGCTGGGTCGGATACCCACTCTCTTGCAGAACTCTTGCAGAACGTAAACGCCCGCGCGTCCGTATGGCGCATAGACCATAAGCTGCATGACGCCATCCCGCTTGAGCACACTCCGCAAAGCCGCGAGACCTGCGCCCGGATCTGCGAGATGGTGAAGAACCCCGGTGCAAACCACCTGATCGAAGCACATGTCTAACTCACTTGCCCGCTCGATTGCGAGTTGATGGACTCGAAGATTCTTCAGACCGTACTTTTCCTTGAGCTTTTCCGTGTGTCGAATGCTGGTTTCGCTGCAGTCAATCCCTGTGACCTGCGCCTCGGGCCACCGCAACGCATGCTTGGCGGCCTGGGAAGTTCCACACCCGGCGATGAGAATGGATTGGTCCTCGCGAAACGCACGACCAGGCCACAACACATGAAAGTCTGCTCGTCTCCTTTCAACACTGCGCCAGCGGCGCTGGTACTCTTCCAGGTCGTCCAGCGGCGGAGGATAGGGATAACGATCATAAAAATCCCGGACTGTTTCTGGTATCCCAGCAGTCGGTGATTCCAGTGTTCCTTGGTTACTCATATCGCAATTACACACTTGCCGTATCAACTGCTTTCGCATCAGTACCGTTTTCTGGACTAGAAAACAGGCCGTTCTCCACTGCGAAAACGGCCTGCTGCGTCGAGACAATGATCATGCGCTTTTTGCCAGACTCGACGACGGACCGCCGGTTCCAGCGGACGCCATCTTGTCCAATGCGTCACTGAGGGTGAAAGATGCTGCCTTCTGTATGGGCGGGAACTCTTTGAATGAGTCGATGAATGGTTTCACCAGAGCCATGCCCAGCATGTAATTGGGAATGTGGTTGATGAACCAATCGTAGTACGTATTCGACGTAATATCGGCGCGTTCAAACGGGTCCGTCCGCAGGTTGAAGAGCTTGGGGAGCCGCAGTTGTGTGAAAGGCTCGCCCCAGATGCGCATGGTTCCCGGACACCGTTGTTCCATAAAGACTAGTTTCCAGTTGCCATAGCGCAAGGCCACAAGATTGCCGTCGTCGTCGAAATAGGCAAACCCTGGGCGCGGACTCTTCTTTTCTTTGCCCCTGAGATAAGGCAAAAGGTTGTACCCGTCAATGTGGACTTTGTACGTCTTGTCCCCCGCCTTGTGGCCTTTCTTGCATTTCTCCACGATATCGGGGTCTCCGGCAGCCGCAAGGAACGTCGGCAGCCAATCGTGATGCTGAACAATTTCGTTCGACACCGTCCCCGCTTCGATGTGACCCGGCCAGCGTACGATCAACGGCACTCGAAATGCCCCTTCCCAGTTCGTGTCCTTTTCGCTGCGGAACGGCGTCATGCCGGCATCGGGCCATGTATTCATGTGCGGCCCGTTGTCCGTGCTGTACAACACGAATGTGTTGTCCGTGAGACCCAGCTTGTCGAGATGATCGAGAACCTCGCCCACGTTCTTATCGTGGTCCACCATCGTGTCGTGATAGGGAGACTGGTCTGGTCCGGCTTGACCCAGGCTGCTCGGCTTCGTGTGCGTTCGCAGGTGCATGTGAGTGAAGTTCAACCACAAGAAGAAGGGAGTGCCGGCCTTACTCTGTCTCGTTATGAAATCCTTCGCGGCAGCGGCGAACTCGTCGTCGCACGTCTCCATGCGCTTCTTCGTCAGCGGACCAGTGTCTTCGATCTTCTGCTTTCCGACTCGACCCCAGCGCGGATGCTCGGTGGAATCATCCTTATCGGTGGCCCAGCAATGCATCACGCCGCGAGGACCAAGTTGCTCTTTGAACCGCGGGTCCTTCGGATAGTCAGGCAGTTCTGGCTCTTCTTCGGCATTCAGGTGATAAAGGTTGCCAAAGAATTCGTCGAAGCCATGCGCGGTGGGCAAGTACTCGTTGCGGTCTCCCAAATGGTTCTTGCCGAATTGCCCCGTGGCATAGCCCAAGGGCTTCAGTAGCTCTGCTATCGTCGCGTCCTCGGCCTTCAAACCGACCGATGCTCCAGGCAGTCCGACCTTGGTCAGTCCTGTTCGAAAACCGCTTTGTCCTGTAATGAAGGATGCTCGCCCGGCCGTGCAACTCTGCTCGCCATAAGAATCGGTAAACATCATCCCCTCTTTCGCGAGCCGATCGATATTCGGTGTTCTGTAGCCCATCACTCCGTGGCTATAACAACTTAGATTTTCGATCCCAATGTCGTCTCCCCAAATGACAAGGATGTTGGGCTTCCGTTGAATCTCTTGAACCTTCTGCGCCATTTTGGAATATCTCCTTTCGATCACTCTCGGATCGAACTCTAGGAGAAGACCTGGAAAGTCGACGTGGTACTGTCAGAATCCACAGGCCACCGGAGTGCCCCACTCTTCGCGCAGTTTGCGAAGAGCCATGCCCTGAGCCGGCTGCCTCAGCCTTCCCAAACCACCCCTGGCTCCTTACCTCGCGGACAGAATTTCAAACGTGGTGGCCCATTCTTCGCGCAGTTTGCGAAGAGTGGATGCGATGCCGCCAACAGCGAGAGATTTTGTACCGCCCTCAGCAATACACTTGAAGGTCACACCAAAGGCTGGCCCGACTCTAGCTCCTTTCAACTCGAAATTCCCAAAACGGAACTCCCCAGAGTTTTCCACAGACTTTATTTTCATCTTGTGA
>Ga0335085_10008102_pt1 | contig 16105 bp, 12 predicted proteins | sample Lox_Sample_45_FD_206712 | JGI IMG/M metagenome (GOLD analysis project Ga0335085, IMG submission 206712) | Soil microbial communities from Loxahatchee National Wildlife Refuge, Florida, United States - Lox_Sample_4.5 | ecosystem: Environmental > Terrestrial > Soil > Wetlands | place: USA...
GAATAGGTGTATACGGGAAGATTGTTTCGTTGTTCCGGACTGGCGCTGGTTCTGCTCGTCACGGGGGCCTGGCAAAAGCCCCGCAGCGCTGTCCCGCCGAAGCTGCCCTCAGCAGCAGAGGTCAATGTGGTTCTCGGCGAGCTTTCAGGTATCACCGGATTCAAGATTCGCAGACAGCTTCCATTCGCTCTGATCACGCGCGACCAGGTGAATCAATATCTGAAAGAGCAGATCGCGCAGTCCGTGAAGCCGGAGGAGATCCGGGTCGAAGAGGTGACGCTGAAGAAGTTCGGATTCGTGCCGCCGGATTTCGATCTAAGGAAAACCACAATCGACCTGCTGACGGAGCAGGCGGCGGCGTTCTACGACTTCAAAAGGAAGAAGCTGTTCATATCCGACTGGGCAACTGTCAACATGCGCGACGTAGCGCTGATTCACGAACTGGCCCACGCTCTGGCGGACCAGAATTTTCCCATTCAGAAGTTCACCGACAAGGGTGCGGACAACAGCGAAGCGTCGCTGGCGCGCGAAGCAGTCGTGGAGGGCCAGGCGTCGTGGCTGATGCTGGAGGTCGGGGCGCGGCGAACCGGCAAGACGCTGGCTGATCCGCAGACCGCCCGGGAATATCTGGATACAACAGGCGGCGACTCGAAGCAGGACGACTATCCGGTGTTCAACAGCGCGCCGCTTTATCTGCGGCGAACGCTGATGTTCCCTTACGACGAAGGGGAGAAATTCCAGCAGGCGGTTTTTCTGCACGACGGAACCGAGGCGTTTGCGCGCGTGTTCCGGGATCCGCCGACGTCGACGGCGCAGATCGAGCATCCGGAGCGGTATTTCGAACATACGCAGCTCACCACTCCGGTTCTGCCGAAACCGATAAAGCACGCCCGGGGATTTGTAACCGGCCAGATGGGGGAGCTGGAAACGCGCATCCTGCTGGAGCAGTATGCGGGCAGCGAGATTGCCGATCAACTGGGGCCGAAGCTCAAAGGATCGGATTATCGAATCGATGAGATCAAGTCCGAACACCGTCTGACGCTTGTGTACGCTTCTGAATGGAGCGACAACGACGCCGCGATGCAGTATTTCGAGGCGTACAAGAAAATTCTGCGAGCGAAGTGGAAGAACGTTGACGTCAGCGCGGAAAACGAGGACCGGCTTGCGGGGAAATCGGAAGACGGTTACTTCGCGGTGACGCGCAACGGAAACATCGTACTGAGTAAAGAAGGATTTGAGCAGCCCCTCTAGCGCTGTCAGACAGAGGCCCGACGGCACCGCGCTCTTACCCTCGCGACTCATTTGGTCTATCGCGCTCTGGTGGGTAATGGTCGGGGCCTGCGCACAGGTGCGGCCGCTGCAGATGGATGAGGTGTTTCAACTGGTCGGGACTGATACGCCGCGCCTGAGCTCGGTGTTCGTCTGGCTTCACTGGAATCCGGCTTCCGTACCGGCGGGGTACGCATTGCAGTGGGCGCTCGTGCGTGTCGCGGGGGCTTCGAATTTCATCAGCAGACTGCCTTCGCTTGTGGCATGGGTCCTGGCGATGTCGGTCATCGTGCAAATCGGCGTCCGGGTCAGGCTGCGCAGAGTGGAGACGCTGCTGGTTCTGACCGCGGCCACGCCGATGTTGTTTCGCTACGCCATAGAAGGCCGCCCCTATATGCCGGCGTTTTGCCTTACGGCTTTTGCGACGTTGCTCATGGTCGGATTCATCGAGAGGCCCGACGAGAAACCGGATTGGCGGCGGGTGAGTTTGTATGGCACCGCTCTGGGAATTGCGCCGATGTTTCAGGGCACCGCCGTGATGGTGACGCTTGCGCACGGTGTTTTCGTGCTGACTGACCGTTCAATGCGGCGCAATCGCAGGCGGCAGGCGGCGCTCACAGCGGCGATCGCGATGAGTCTCGTTTTGCCGGTCGCATGGTCGCTGATGATGCGGCATTACTGGGCGGAGTCGATTGTCAGAGGCGGGTACAGCTTCGCGCTGACGGCGCGGACAGCTTACGGATTCCTCAAAGACATCTCGGGCGGCGGCCTGGTGTGCACAGGGCTCTTGCTGCTGGGCGCGGGGGTGGCATTCACACGATCGAAGATTCCGGGTCCGGTGAAATATCTGTTGGGACTCACGATCGGAATCACAGTCTTTGGCGCGGTGGCGTCGGACGCGGTGGCTGGCTACTTCGTCTCAGCGCGACAGACGATCTATTGCCTGGCCGGGCTCATTGTTCTGGCCGCCGGGGGCTGGGAGTGGGTGAGAAACAGAAGCCGTGCAGCGGCGCTGGGTGCACTGGGTCTGTTCACGGTGGCGGCTTTGGTGAGCGATGTTTCGGTGGTGAGGTCGAAAGAGGATTGGAAGGCGGCGACAAAAATGGTAGACCGCGCCATCGGGGAGGGATTCTGCCTGCAGCCGGCGTCGGATATCAATGCACCGCTGCAGGTGTACGGTTTCTTCGATGCTTCGATCGAGAAGCGGCGCTGCGCGGCTGCAGACCGGAAAGTAGGGCTTATTTACAGCACCTATACCCCCGTCGCGGAGCGCGATGAGGCAGCCGCCACGCTGACGAGCCGGGGCTTCAGTTCCGAAGGCAGGCAGACGGCGGGCGGCAGCACGCTGGAGCGCTTCATTTTGCGTTCCGAAACGCACTGACATCGACGATGCGGGTCGACAGAGCGGTGGCCGAACTGGTGGTCCAGAGCTTATCGACGCGCCGGGAAAGCTGCCTGGCTTCCTTCTTGTGACCGGTTTTGCGTTCGAAATCGGCGTAGTTTGAATAAAAATTGCGAATAAAGCGATCGTCGCCGCCGGCAGTTTCGAAGATGCGGCTGGCGCGCTCAAACATCGGGCGTGCCTTTTCCGGCTGATCGGAATGGGAGTACAGAGCCGCAAGATTCGCGAGGCTGTCCGCGATGCGCGGATCGTCCGAAGGCAGCAGCGATTCTCTCAATGATAAAGAGCGCCGCAGCCACGACTCGGCTTCCGCCAGGCGGCCGGATCGAAAGCAGACGGCGCCGAGAAGCGAATAGACGGCTGTCGAATCGGCACTGGGTTGTTTCATACGCGAGATATTTTCCAGCGCTGCATTGGCAGTCTGCTCGGCGAGATCATCCCTGTGCTCCTCGAAATAAGCGTTCCCCAGATTCGTCAGAAGACGGGTCTCGAGGTCGGGATCGCGGCCGCTCCGGCCTTCGATCGAAAGCGCGCGGGTCAGCAATTTTTCGGCGCGCGAAGGCTGGCTGGCCCGCGAGTACAACTCGCCGAGATTCTGCAGCGGAGCAACAAGGGTGAAAGTATCCGGACCGGCGATCATCGTCCAGTCGTTGATGGACCGGTAGAGGGCGTCCTCAGCCTCGGGATATTTCCCGGCCTGTTCGAGGACCGGGCCCAGCAGGCCAAGCATAACGGCCTGCCAGCGGGGCTTGTTGTCACGCGTGGCCCTGTCAAGGCCATTCCGGAGAAGCGCGGCGGCGGCGGCGTAGTCGCGCTGATTGTAAAGAATCATCGCCTGGTGTGTGATGCTTTCATAGCTGGCCGAGTTATCCGTCGTCTGGCAGCAGGCAATTGCGGGAGCGAGAAGCAGGACCGAAAAGGGGAGCAATTGAAGGAACCGCATAGGAGCACACCGGATGAATGTTTCAGCAATGTGAATTCCAGCGGACACTTCAGGACGTGCGAGACGAGACTAATGAATGCGTGTCGTGCCAGACTATCCATGGAAGGAACGACCATGCCGACTGAAGCCGCGCAAACTCTGGAAGACCTGTGCATCAACACTATTCGTTTTCTTTCCGCGGATGCGGTGCAGAATGCGAACTCGGGACATCCCGGAATGCCGATGGGCGCTGCAGCGATGGCCTATACGCTGTGGATGAGATTTCTGAAATTCAATCCGGCCGATCCGAACTGGTTCGATCGCGACCGGTTCATTCTGTCGGCGGGCCACGGGTCGATGCTGCTGTACAGCCTGCTGCATCTGACGGGCTACGATCTGCCGCTGGATGAGCTCAGGCGTTTTCGTCAACTGGACAGTAAAACGCCGGGGCATCCGGAACGCGGCCACACGGTTGGAGTGGAAGTGGCTACCGGGCCGCTGGGACAGGGATTCGGTAACAGCGTGGGGATGGCTATTGCGGAGGCATGGCTGGCGGCGACGTACAACCGGCCGGGGCACGAGATCGTCGATCATTACACATATTTCATCTGCGGAGACGGCGATCTGATGGAAGGAGTGACCCAGGAGGCGGCGTCGCTGGCGGGACATCTGCGGCTGGGGAAACTGATCGGGCTTTACGATCAGAATCACATTTCGCTCGCGGGCGGGACGGATTTGTGTTTCACCGAAGACACGTCGGCGCGGTTCGCGGCGTACGGGTGGCATGTACAGAGTGTGGCGGACGGCAATGACACAGCCGCGGTTGCAAAAGCGATTGAAGCGGCGCGCGCGCAGACGGAGCGGCCATCGCTGATTCTGGCGCGGACGCATATCGGCTATGGCAGTCCGAAAAAGCAGGACACCTTCGGCGCGCACGGGAGTCCGTTGGGCGAAGAGGAATTGCAGGCGGCGAAGAAAGCGCTGGGCTGGCCGACGATGGATAAGTTTTATCTGCCGCCCGAAGCGGTGGCGCATTTTCGGGAAGCGCGCGGGAAGGGCGCGGCGGCGCAGAGTGCCTGGTGCGCGAAATTCGATGCATACAAGAAAGCGTTTCCAGCGGAGGCGGCGCAATTCGGGCAAATCATCGACGGGAAACTGCCGGACGAGTGGGCGGCGGAGCTTCCGAAGTGGAATCCGGGAGACAAACCGATGTCGACGCGCGTGGCAGGCGGCAACGCGCTGAATGCGCTGGCAAAGCGGATTCCGAATATCGTGGGCGGATCGGCGGATCTGAATCCGTCGACGGAGACTGCGCTGAAAGGCATGGGCGATTTTCAGCCGCCGGAATATTTCGGACCGGCGACCCAGGGCGCAGTCGGCGGCGTGTGGGGATGGAGCGGACGGAACATCGCATTCGGAGTGCGCGAGCACGCGATGGGCGCGGCAGTGAACGGAATGGCCGCACACGGAGGGCTGCTTCCTTTTTCAGCGACGTTCCTGGTTTTTTCCGACTACATGAAGCCGGCGATTCGGCTGGGCGCATTGAGCAGGCTCAAGGCGTTTTATGTGTTCACGCACGACAGCATCGGCGTGGGAGAAGACGGTCCCACGCATGAGCCGGTGGAGCATCTGGCGGGCCTGCGGGCGATTCCGGGACTGACGGTGATTCGTCCCGCAGATGCGACGGAGACAGCGGAGGCGTGGAAATTTGCGATTGAGCACAATGGGCCCACGCTTTTTGCATTGTCGAGACAAAATCTTCCGCACCTGGACAGGAAGACGGCGAAGCAGCCGGGTGTCATGAGGGGCGCTTATGTGCTTGCAGAGGCGGAGGGGGGAGCGGCGGAAGTGATTCTGATCGGAACGGGGTCGGAAGTAGCGCTGTGCGTCAAAGCACAGGAGAAGTTGAAGGGATATGGTGTGCGGGCACGCGTGGTCAGCATGCCCAGCTGGGAGATCTTTGAAAAGCAGGACGAGGCGTATCGCGATGGAGTGCTGCCGAAGGGGTTGCGGAAGCGGGTGACGGTGGAGGCAGGTTGTTCGTTCGGATGGGATCGCTGGGTGGCGGACGGGACGATGATTGCGATCGACCGGTTTGGGGCGTCGGCCCCGGGCGAGCAGGTGATGAAGAGATTTGGCTTTACGGCGGAACATGTGATATCGGCGGCGCTGCGGCTGGTGGGGCGGGCGGAAGAAGCGGAGAAGGAGTACGGCGGGGAGACGGCTTTTGCCCCGACTGGCGGCAGCGAAGGGCATTCGTGAGATTTTGCGCGTCGGGCTGGAGCCTGGCGGCAGGCTGAAGGCCCTGGCCCCGCTAACTGCTTTGGAGAAGGGGACGGAATTCGCGCACGCTGCGAACGGTTTCGAGCTGCAGAACCTTCTCGATCAGATTTGAGGTTCGATCAGCGCCGAAGTGTGGTGCTATCAGGTCGCGGCATTTCGCGATGACTTCGGCGCGCGGCATCGGATTGTCGGCTGTGCCGCGTACCGCTTCTACCCGTTCGGTTAAAACCATCCCATCCGCCAGGGTGATTTCGACAATTGATTCGCGCTTCGGTGCGCGCTTCTCCAGTGCGGCGTCCGGGATGAGCTGAACTTTGGCGCGCTCGCGGAGTACAGCGGGATCCTGCATGCGCGGTTTATCGTGCGCGGCCTGGAAGGTCGCCGTTTTGTCGAGAAGCATCACCGCGATCATGTGCTGGAGGCAGATATCGGGCATGTCCCGGTTATTGACGATGCCGGCTTCGCCGGTTCCGAGGCGCACGATAACCTTCTGCACCTGGCCGACGTCAAAGGGGTGCTTCTTACGTATGTCTTCGATGGCATCCAGCGGGGCCTGGATGGGGGAGCCGACGGTCCACTTCTTGATGTTGGTACGGGTGATTTCGAAGCGTTCGCCGAGTTTATCGATAAGGCCGGCGGGATCGGCCTGGGGCGCGAAGGCGAGGAGGAAGCTGTCGGGGCCGGAGAGGATGTCTTCGACGCCGCTGCCGCCGAGCTGAATGAGCAGCGCCGCGGTCACCCCATTGCGCGCGGGCATTCCGGCAAAGACCAGCGATTTTTCAACGTGTTCTGTATCGCGCTGCCAGGCGGCAATGCCGGCAGCCTGTTGCGAAGCGTAGTCGAGAAGCCAGCGCATCTGGTGGGCATTGAGTCCGGCGGCGCAGCCGGCGGCCGCGGCGGCTCCGAAGTTTTCCGCGATGCTGTGAGAGCTGCGGTGAGTTTCGGTCTGGTATGCGAGACCGCCGAGCGTCATCGTGACGCGGGGGCCGATGTCGTAACCGAGAGCTACGGCGCGAAGGAAGCGCGCGCCGTCGATGCCGAATTGTTCGCCGGCCGCGAGCGCGGCGGGAACGACGGCGCAGCCAGGGTGCGATTGGGAGGGCGCGTGGGAGTCATCGGTTTCGTCGGAGTGCGCCAGCATGCCGTTGACGAGCGCGGCATCGATGGCGCTGCACATGATGTCCGACGCTGCGACCGTGGCAATCCTTTCGCCCTGATGCGCGCGCGCAAACCGGAGAGCGATGAGGGCGGGCGGCAGATCGATGCCGGAAATCATGGCGGCGAACGTATCGAGGATGTGGTGTTTCGTCTTCTCGATGACGTCGGCGGGCAGCGGGTGCGATCCGGCGTCTGCCATGTAGGTGCTCAGGCGCGTCATCACCGGACTGACAGGCGTTTCGGCGGCGCGAGCGTCGAATGCGGAGACCGCCAGTAAGCCGGCGGAGCGTTTCAGCGCGTCGCGGCGGGTCATATTTCGTCGGGCTGAAAGAGATCGGCGATCGGGAGGACTACGCGGCCGTCGGTGGTGCGGAGGATACCGTCGCGGGCTTCAAGAATGCCCTCGCGAGTGACCGTCCATGCGCGGCGTGAGACGGGATCGAGCACCCAGATGTTTGACATTCCCATATCGAGAAAATCGTCGAATTTGCTCTGCAGTCTCCGGAACGAATCTTCGGGCGACAGAACTTCGAAGCAGATATAGGGTGGCTGGGTGAACACCTGCTCGTCCGGCTCCGCCTGATAGACGCAGACGTCAGGAACGCGGAAGCGGCGCGCGGTGATGCGGATTCGCTGCTCGGGGAAAGTCGTGAGACGCAGCTCGCGGCGGCGATCCCGGAACCATCCGAGAATTTCGCCCTGTAGTTTGCTGTGGTCTTTCGTTCCCAAATTGCGCTCGATCAGCTGTCCGTCAATGTAATCGCAGTCCGGCGAATACGACGTCGCCAGATACTCTTCGACGCTGATCAGCGCCGCGGTACTCATGTACGAATGTTATCAGTTTCAGGCGGGTATATACTCATCGCGATGTCAGCACACCGGCTCCTCGCTGCCCTGATTGCCTTCGGCTGTTTCTGTTCGATCCGCGCGCAGAATACACGGCCCGAAGCGCCGCCGTTCAGCGCGTCGCAGATGCATATGGAGAGTCCGCCGGCGGAGGGTGTGGCGATTCGCGCCGGACGGATGTTCGATCCGAAATCCGGCACGAATCTGATGAATCAGGTCATCGTGATCAAAGGCGATCGCATCGTGGACGTGGGATCGGCCGAAGAAATTCAGATTCCGCAGGGCGCGCGGATCATCGACTTATCGAAAGCGACGGTGCTGCCGGGATTGATCGACCGGCACGTGCATCTGATGCAGGAACAGCAGCCGAACGACGGGCGGGCCGCGTTCTCGGGGCTGAATTATGCGCTGAAGGACCTGAACGCGGGATTCACCACGCTGCAGGATATGGGGTCGCCGTTTACGTACGCCATTGTCGAGCTGCGCGACGCGATCAACAAAGGGCTGGCGCCGGGTCCGCGGCTGCAGGTTGCCGGACCACAGCTCAATCCGCGAGGCGCGACGTACTATGCGGCGCCATCGGCGGTGACGCCTTTCGGGATGGGGCCGGGTGCACCGGTGTGGCAACTTACGCAGAACGTCAACTCGCCGGAGCTGGCGCGGGCCGCCGTGCGGGAGCATTCGCACTACGGGACTGACTGGATCAAGATTTACGACACCGAGGATTACGAAGGGGGCGGATATCCGCAGCCGGAAGGCGCGGGCGCGTTTTTTCCGGATGGAAGGATGATCAATGTTCCGTCGCTCACGCTGGAGGAAGACAAGGCCATCGTGGATGAGGCGCATCGGCGGGGGCTGAAGGTGGCGTGTCATGCGTATGGAGGAGAGGGGCTGCGGAATTGTCTCGCGGCGGGAGTGGACCTGCCGATGCACGTGATCGTCGGAGTGACAGGCGCGGAAGGACTCGACGACGAAACGCTGCGCTATTTCAAGACGCCGCTGGCGGATGGGACGATGAGGCCGGTGAATCAGACGCTTTGGGATCTGATCGGCGATCTGGAAACCAAAGACCTGAAAGCGACTGGCGGGAAGAAGACGCGATTTGCGCTGACCGAAAAAAGTTTCAAACGTCTGGTGGCCGCGGGCGTGACGGAAGTGTTCGGCAGCGGAGCTTATACAGTGGGGCATGGCGCGCAGGCGTTTCAGTTCGCGTATTACGTGAAGTGGGGAATGTCGCCGGCGAATGCGCTGCGCATGGCGACGAGCAATGCGGCCGCGAGTCTGAATTTCGATCTGGGGAAGCAGGTGGGCAGTATTGAGAAAGGAAAGTTTGCGGACATCGTTGCGGTTGCGGGGGATCCGCTCCGGGACATCACCGAGATGGAGCGCGTGAAGTTTGTCATGAAGGGCGGAGTTGTGTTTCGGAATGAAGTGAAGTGAATCACAGTTGAAGAAGGCGCCGTCATCGCGCGCTTGTAGACTGAGGTGAGATGAGCAGTGATCTGGTTGATGCGCTGAAGCGGCTCCGGATGATCTCGGGCAACACGAAGCTGGCGGAGCAGATCGCCGCGATCGGTGAGCGCGTCGAGGTTCCGGTGGGACACGCCATCATCCGCGAAGGCGAGGAGGCGACTGAGGTCTATCTCATCGTTTCGGGTTCGTTTCATATTGTGGTGAACGGCAGGACGGTGGGGCGGCGCGCGGCAACCGATCATGTCGGAGAGATGGCGGCGATTCTGCCTGCGCAGCGGCGGTCGGCCAGCGTCGTAGCCACCGAACCTTCCGTGGCGGTCCGACTCTCCGAAACTCAGATGGAGGAGTTGGGCGAGGAGTATCCACAGATCTGGCGGACCTTTGCGCAGGAGCTGGCGCACCGGGTACACCAGAGGAACCAGGCAAGCACGGCGGTGAACGAGAAGACGCGCGTGCTGATCGTGGCGCCGCAGGAGGCCGGCGAAATCGCGCGGACGATTGGTGCGGCATTTGCGAACGATCCGTTTGAAATCGTGATCTGGAAGGAGGGCGTATTTCACGGCTCGCGATATGCGATTGAGACGCTCGAGGGTGAGCTGGATCGGGCGGATGTGGCAGTGGCAGTCGCGGGGGCAAACGCGGCATCGTCGCACGAACACATCATCTTTGAACTGGGATTCTTTCTGGGCCGTCTGGGACGCCACCGGACGTTTCTTATTGAGGCACGCGATGAGGAGATGGAGCTACCGAAGGAACTGGCCGGGATCAACACGATCACTTACAGCCTTCACATCGGCGACGGCAAGGACCTGGCGCATGCGCTGGCGCCGGCCTGCAACAGGCTGCGGAAACTGATCGGTGAACTGGGGCCGAACCGATAAAGTACGAAAACGCGCTGTCGCGAAACTACTTCCTGCGCGAATCAGCGGTCTGATTCGTCACTTTTTTGCATGCTTCGGGTTTTGACAGCGATAGCTGTGTCCACAGTCTGTGCGAACGCGCAATTCCGGCCAATGGCGCTGGATCAGGTGCGCTATGAGATTCAGGCGGGTGGCCGGGCGGAGATCGCGGCGTCGGGAGACAGCCTGGAATTTCTGCTGAAAGCGAGAACCCGGAGGATCGTGACGCCGGGCGGAAGTGCGGCGGGAATTGTGGCGGGCCCGAATGCAACCGGCGATAAAGTGCTGCTGGCGGCATCGCTGAATGCTGAGCCAGGCGAATATAAGGTCACCCTGTCGACTACCAGCGCGGCGGGAGAACAGCGGCAGACGGCAATGGACGTTGTTGTGAAGCCGCGGGCCACTGTGCCGTCGAGTGCGACGCGGCCGCCGGTTGTGCTGCTGAACGGATGGATCACCGGGTATGTCAACGCCTGTCCGATTGCGAGCGATTCGACAGGGACGTTCGGTAATCTGGCGCAGTATCTGGAGTCGGACGGCGTGCCGGTCGTGTATTTCTTCGATAACTGCGCGGAAGGCGCGGACCAGACGATCGAATCGCTGGCGGCGACACTGGGCACTTTTCTCAATTCCATCACTTACGACAACGGGTCGCCGGTGCCGCAGATCGACCTCGTGGCGCACAGCCTGGGAGGGCTGATTGCGCGGGCGTACCTGGCGGGACTGCAGGCGAACGATTCGCTGAATCCTCCGGCAAATACGCTGGTGCGCGATCTTGTTCTGATTGCGGTGCCGAATTTCGGATCATACGTAGCGGCGAATTACACCAGCATCATCCCGAGCGGGACGCAAAGCGCCGAGCTGGTTCCGGGCAGCTCGTTTCTCTGGAATCTGAATACGTGGAATCAGCACAGCGACGATCTGCGGGGAGTGAATGCGATCGCGATTGCCGGCAATGCGGGAACGTATGTAAACAATCTGACCGGCGCATCGCTGGCCAATGCGGGCGATGGCATTGTGTCGACGACCAGCGCGTCACTTGGATTCGTGTCGCAGAACAACGCGGTGACGCGGATCGTGCCGTACTGCCAGGTGGATCCCGGGGCGTTTACGAATGTGAGTCTCGAACCCTATCAATGCGGCGCGCCGGGGATCGCCAATGTCACGAGCGCGAACCATCCGACCGGGCAGATTGTGCGGTCATTTCTGAAGGGGACTTCAGACTGGCAGTCGATCGGATCGACACCGGCGCAGGATCTCTACCTTTCGACCGACGGCGGCGCAATATTCGCGCTGCTGAGTCAGACGGATGGCTACGTCAGCGACGTCACGTCGATTCAGTGGGGCGGCATTTCGCTGCTGAACGGGGGCGACGCTTACACGATTTATTACGACGATTTCGCGTCGGGGACGGGCGACTACGTGGTGACGAGCACGTCGCTGGGGACGGTGAACTGCGGCAACGTCACGCAGGCGGTGGGGTATGTGGCGCCGACGCGATGCAAGTTCGACACGACGATCATTTCGGTGGGACCGCTGCAGAACACGGCGGCGCGGCAGGTGAGTCCGGGGTCGGCGATTACGATCGCGGGCGCTGATTTCGGGGCCCTGTGTAACGGTTGCAAAGTGACCGCCACACCGGCGGGATCGACTTCGAGCCAGAGTCTTTCTGTTTCCTCCTGGACTGGTTCGTCCATTACGGCGCAGCTTCCGGCGAGTCTATCAGGCATGGTGACGATCGGGGTGTATGGAACGACGGGGAACGACGCGATGAATGTAATGATCGCTTCGGCGACGCCGGCGATTTCGAATGTGCAGAACGCGGGCAGTTTTCAGACTGGCGCCGCACCTGCAACCTGGCTGGCAATCTTCGGGTCGAATTTGGCGCAGACGAAGTACACATGGCAATCATCCGATTTTGTGAAAGGAGCGCTGCCGACGACTCTGCAGGGAGTATCGGTGACGATTGACGGGAAGTCCGCGTATGTCGAATACGTGAGCCCGCAGCAGATCAACGTGCTGGCGCCGGACGATACGGCGACGGGAGCGGTGAATGTGCAGGTCACAGTGAATGGACAGCAGAGCGCGAATTTCAGTTCGACGGAAGCGCCGCTTGCGCCATCGTTTTTTGCGAACAACGGTATTGTGGCGGCGGAGCATGCGAATTATTCGGTGATCAGCGCGTCCAGCCCGGCGACGGCGGGGGAGACAGTGCTGCTTTACGGGACTGGCTTCGGATCAACGAATCCGGCCACGGCGACAGGGCAGCTTGTGTCGACTGCGACGCCGCTGGCGAATTCGGTCCTGGTTATGATCGGCGGCGTTTCGGTGACGCCATCGTTTGCCGGGCTGGTGGAGTCCGGTTTATATCAGTTCAATGTTGTAGTGCCGGCCGGGTTGCCGAGTGGGAATGCGGCGGTGACGGCGACTGTGGGCGGAGCGCAGACGCAGAGCGGAGTTTCGATTCCGATTCAGTAGTGCGCAGCTTGCGCCGCGCGTTCTTACCTGCCGCGGCCTCCGCGGGGTTCCGACGACGGCGGGACGATACTCTTCATCCGCATGTAGGACGTCACGAGGCCGTAGATCTCCTGGTTGTGTCCCCAATTCTGGATCAGAAGCGCCATGCGGAGGCTGCGCGTCTGGCGGCCACTCTCCTGCGTGATATCGATCATTTCGGCGCCGGAAGCATCGGTGAGGGAATTGTAGACGGGTTCGCAATAGGAGAAAGCGTCGTTGAACGCTTTCAGGATGTCGGCTTTTGCAGTGAGCTTGTTCAGGTCGTTGCCGGCGTTGGGATTTTTTTCTCCCTTCGCCTGCGCGCACCAGAGATAGTTGAACTGCACGTAATGCAGGAGTTGCTGGCCAAAGGTGCGAACCTCCTGCTGCGGGCCGGGGCGCATGCCGTAATTCTCTTCGGGCATTTTTTCGGCGGCCCCAAGCAGCTCGCGATGGTTGTTGCGGTAGGCGTTCTTCAGCCAGGTGGAAAGCGGGTTGGCATTGTCCTGAGCGAAGGCGGGGGCGGCGAGAAATATCAGTGCGAGGAGGGTCGTTTTATTCATGCGCCTGTCTTTATATCATGGGACGCATGAAACGGCTGAAACCTGTTGACGTCGTGATCGCCGGAGGGGGCTGGACCGGTCTTCTGCTGGCGAAAGAGATTACGCATCGCACGCCGCTCTCAGTAGTGGTGCTGGAGCGCGGCCAGCCGCGAAAAAGTTCCGACTATGCGACGGGCATGGATGAGCTCGACTACACGGTGCGGCTGCGCATGATGCAGAATCTGGCCGATGAGACGCTGACGCATCGGCATAATGCAAAGGCTTCCGCCGTGCCGGTGCGGCAGTATGGATCGTTTCAGCCGGGGACAGGAACGGGCGGCGCGGGGGAGCATTGGGGCGGGCTGTCGTTCCGGTTTCCGACCGAGACATTTCGGCTGGGCAGTCATATCCATGAAAAGCATGGCGACAGACTGCCGCCGAATGTGCAGGCTCAGGATTGGGGTCTGACCTACGACGAGATCGAGCCGAATTACTATCGTGCCGAACAGTTGATGGGGGTGGGCGGGAAGGCCGGCAATCTGAAGGGCGTCAAGGTGCCCGGAGGAAATCCTTTTGAAGGACCGAGACAGCATGAGTATCCGCTGCCGCCACATAAGCAGACGTATCTGACTGAGCTGTTCCGGAAGAGCTGCGTGGATATGGGGCTGCATCCTTATCCGGTACCGACAGCGACAGCGAGTCAGGCTTATAAGAATCCCGACGGCGTGCAGCGCGCGGGATGCATGTATTGCGGCTACTGCACCCGCTTTGGGTGCATGGTGGGAGCGAAGGCGCAGCCGACGAATACGCTCCTGCCGCTGCTGGTGTATCAGAAGAATTTCGAATTGCGCAATGGTTGCCAGGTGCGTCGCCTGGTGCAGAGCGGCGGCAAGGCGGAGGCGCTGCAATATATCGATGCGTCGGGCGAAGAGGTGGAGCAGCCGGCGGGACTGGTGATTCTGAGTTCATGGACGCTGAACAATACGCGCCTGCTGCTGATGTCGAAGATCGGCGAGGCTTATGATCCGGCGACGGGCAAGGGGACGGTCGGGCGAAATCTGACGCATCAGGTGAGCGCGAACATCCGGTTCTTTTTAGAGAAGCCGCTGAATAATTTCATGGGCGCGGGCGGACTCGGATATTGCATTGACGATTACGATGCGGACAACGCGTTCGATGCGAAGGCCGGATTACTGCGCGGCGGCGCGCTGCGGATGACGAGTACAGGGGAAGGTCCGCTGGCGAGCTTCGGGCATGTCCCGCCGGGCGAGGTGGAAGCGGAATGGGGCGCGGAGTGGAAGAAAGCGGCGCTGAAGTGGTGGGACAAGTCGGCGGCAATTTCGTTCGAGGGCGGGCATTTTCCGTATCGGCAGAATTATCTGGATCTGGATCCGACTTACGCGGATAAGTTCGGCGACCCGCTGATCCGGCTGACGCTGGACTGGACCGATCACGAGAGAGCCCAGACCGATATGGCGGTGAAGCGGGGATCGGAGATTGCACGGGCGATGGGCGGGAAGGTAGGCGCTACGCGCGGCGTCGGGGCGCGGTATTCGGTGACTTATTACCAGAGCACGCATATTCAGGGCGGGACGATTGTGGGAGGATCGCCGGAAACCAGTGTGCTGAATTCCTATGGGCAGCACTGGCAGCTGCCGAATCTGTTTATGACGGGCGGGTCGACATTTCCCGAGAGCGCATCGGGGAACCCGACGCTGACGATTATTGCGATGACCTATCGGACGGCGGATGCGTTGATTGATCGATATCTGAAGCATCAGGGGAGTTTGGCATGAAGCGCAGAGAATTCCTGACTGTTCCGGTTAAGAGCCTGGGTGGCTTGCTGCTCTACACTTTCGCCGGCGAGCCAGTGCGCGTCGCGGCGCAGGAGAACGGGAAGGTTAAAATTCCGCTGCTTTATTTGACCGAGACGGAGGCGCGCGTGGTGCAGGCGGCGTGTGCGCGTATCATTCCGAGCGACGAGTCAGGGCCCGGTGCGACGGAGGCGAATGTGATCGTGTATATCGATCGGCAGCTCGCGGGGCCGTGGGGGCGGGACAAGTTTCGGTATACGAAAGGGCCATGGGTGGAGTCGATGGCGGAACATGGGTATCAGGCGAAGGAAAATCCGCAGCAGGTTTATCGGGCCGGGATACCGAAGCTGGGCGATGACTTCGCGAAGGCTGCGGCGGCCGAGCAGGACAAGCGGTTAAAGGCGATTGAGAAGACGATGTTCTTCCGGTTGCTGCGAACGCACACGGTTGAGGGAATGTTTTCGGATCCGCTGCATGGCGGGAACGCCGGATTGATTGGGTGGCAGCTGATTGGGTATCCCGGACCGCTGATGAGTTATCGGGATGAGATCGATAAATATCACGGGATGCCTTATCGCGCGAAGGCTAAGAGTCTGGAGATGGTGACCGGGCGGAAGGTTCGGGGGCTGGAGGATGAGAAAGGTTAGAAGAGAGTACACGCAGGAAGTCGGGGAGTTCCAGTAGCGAGACAATTGCCCCGGCAGGTTGGTCGGCGGACACCAGACGCATCGCTTCGTCCGGGTTGTGCATCAGGAGGATCGGTATCATGCCCGCTGCTTTTGCTTTGTTCAGACCTGCGGCGTTGTCCGTTACGTACATCGTCTCGGATGGCTCCGCCGGTTTCTGAATTTCGATGCACATCTCTTTTAGTTCGGCGAAGGCGGGTTCGACATCGTCGTATGGGCCGTCGGCGTCGGCCAGGCAGGACGGCTCGAAAAGGATGGCCCTAATTGGTCCCACTTAACCTCATCAGTCCGGAGACCAAAAGGCCCTTCGCCATG
>Ga0335085_10008103_pt1 | contig 16103 bp, 18 predicted proteins | sample Lox_Sample_45_FD_206712 | JGI IMG/M metagenome (GOLD analysis project Ga0335085, IMG submission 206712) | Soil microbial communities from Loxahatchee National Wildlife Refuge, Florida, United States - Lox_Sample_4.5 | ecosystem: Environmental > Terrestrial > Soil > Wetlands | place: USA...
GGATTCTGGACGGTCATAGTGCTTCCCCTTCATTGCGTAGGCGCACGGTCGCTCCTCTTCGACCAAGGTACGGAAGGTACACTATGCTGCGTCGCGTCGCAACACCATGCTGTGCAGCGCTTGCTATCTGCCACAGACTCCGTCATGATGTGAAACATCGCTAACGGCCGGTGCTGGAGTCAACGATGGACATCTACGAGACCCGCCGCAAGAACTTGCACCGCCTGATCGAGCAATACGGCGGTCCGACTGCCCTCTCAAAGAAACTCGCGCACGGGGGCACCAGCTACATGAGCCAGCTTTCCACTGGCCGCCGCACGATCGGCGAGAAGGTCGCCCGCCAGATCGAACGGCAGCTGCGCCTGCCGGCGCTGTGGCTGGACGGCCGCGAGGGCTCCGCCCCGCCAGTCCCAATGGCGATCGACGTTGACGCTCTGGCCGCAGCTATCGAGCGCGTTACCAAGCAGCTCGAGAAAGACAACCGCAAGCTCTCCCCGGCCAAACACGCCCAGGTGGTCGCCTACGTGTACCAGGAGGCCGCAAAAGGGCAGACCGTCGACGTCGCTGCGGTTCTAAAGCTGGTCGCGTAATGGTTTACCCAAGCCCGCGCTGCATCGACTTCGGCTTCATGACTTGGGATGCTGTGGACAGGGTCCGTAGCGTATGCTACGATGCCGTACTATGCAAATGGCTAGGGGACCACGCTGTGATCTGCAGCGCTGACGAATTAATTGCGATCACTGGCAAGAGGCGCTCCGGTGCCCAGGCTAGAGTCTTGAGCGCGCTTGGCATTCGGTACCTAGCGCGCCCCGACGGCTCGCTCGCCGTGTCGCGTGCTCACGTAGAGGCTCGGTTAGGGGTCACAGGTGCTAGCGTGAGAGTTCCAGCCGAGCCAAACTGGCTAGCGATGCCAAATGTCCAAGCCCCGCAAGGCTGAAAACCGAGGGTTGCCTGCGCGCTGGCAATTCAGACACGGCGCGTGGTATTACCGCGTTCCCCCAGGCCGAGAAGACCTGTGGGACGGCAAGACACAGTTCCTGCTAGGGCGCACATTGCCAGAAGCGTACAGGGCTTACGCTGAGCGCCTCGGTTCGGCAAATACTGTGCGCACTATCGGCGAGTTGCTGGATCGCTATCTTCTGGAGGTAGTGCCCGTCAAGGCGCCGTCCACGCAAGAGACTAACCGCCTCGCGATACGATGCCTGCGGGGCGTATTCGGCGAGAGGCCGCTGTCGCCCTTCCCTCCTGTGCTCGTCTACCAGTACGTTGATAAACGCAGCAAGAAGCATAGAGACGCCGAGACTGGAAAAGTTACAGGCGGTCGCGTAGCGGCCCACCGCGAGATTGAGGTGCTCTCGCACGCATACACGAAGGCCGTTCAGTGGGGTTACATCGATAGGCACCCTTTCAAGGGGGAGGTGCGTCTCGAGGGCGAAAGAGCCAGAAATCGATACGTCGAGGATTGGGAGATCGTCGAGTGTCTCTCCCTGCCCAGCAAACGGAAGAAGGGAAGCGTACGCGCGATCCAGGCCTACCTGCGACTCAAACTCTTGACGGGGATGGCCCGCGGCGATCTGCTACGGCTGCGGCCAGCTGAGTTCACCGATGACGGCATCCCAGTACAGCGCCACAAAACCGCCGGCACCAGCGGAAAGCGCACGGTGTATGCGTGGACAGCCGAACTGCGGGCGGCGGTGTCGATGGCCCTCGAGGCCCGGCCCGTACACATTTCGCCATGGTTGTTTTGCACGAGGCGCGGCGAGTGCTACATCAAGGGCCCCAAAGAGACGGCTAACGGATTCGACTCAATGTGGGGAAGGTTTGTCGAGCGCGTGCTCAAAGAGACGAAAGTGAAGGAGCGGTTCCATGAACACGACATGCGCGCCAAAGTCGCGAGCGACGCTAAGAGCCTCGAGCACGCCCGCGCCCTGCTCGCTCACTCGGATAGCCGGATGACGGAGCGTGCTTACCGGCGAAAGCCCGAGCGCGTTCTCCCTTTGCGATAAGCGAAAGCCCCGAAATCTATGGGACAGTCGGGCTTCTATGGGACAAACACCGTTTTGAGCCAGGTGTAAGTCCTTGAAATTTGGCGCGCCCGGCAGGATTTGAACCCACGACCCCTTGGTTCGTAGCCAAGTACTCTATCCAACTGAGCTACGGGCGCGAGCCGCGAATTATATCAAAGAGTCAAGGAGATGCGATGAATCTGGTGCTGCAGGTGAACATTTCGATCAGTCCCGAGAAGGTGGACGCGTTCATGCCGAAGCTGCTCGAGAACGCGCGCGCGGCGAGGACGGAGCCGGGCTGCCGGCAGTTCGAGGTGCTGGTCGATCCCGAGGACAGGACGAAGGTGATGCTGTTCGAGGTCTACGACGACCAGAAGGCGTTCGAGGCGCACCAGCAGGGCGCGGCGTTCAAGAAGTACGTCGCCGAGGCGGTGCCGCTCGTCGCCTCACGCGAGCGCCACTTCTGGAAAAAAGCCCTGTAGCGAAAGCAGGGTCAGACCACGTTTTTCGCTAGGCCTTGAGGATCGGGCGCAGGTCGGAGAGCTTGTCAAAGAGGTGCCAGACGTAGTCGCCGCCGCCCTTCTCCCGGTGCGGGTGCAGGTCGGCGAGCCTGGGGTCGTTGCAGTAGCTGTCGAACGCTTCCTTCGAGGCCCACTCGACGAGGATCAGGACCTGCCGCGGCTTGATCTCGCCCGCCGCGGCCTCGCGGAACTTGCCGATGGCGACGACCTTGCCGCCGTGCGCCATGACTTCCTGGTGCGAGCGGCGCGAGTACGCCATGTATTCGTCGCGGTCGGCGACGTTGAAGAGGTTCAGCGCATAGACCGGTCCGCTCATGTCGCCTCCTTTGGGAAAACGTGGTCTGACCCCGATTTCGGGAGGAAAACGTGGTCTGACCCTGTTTTGGGAGTCCTGCCTTCGGGTCAGAAGAGAAGGTAGCCGAGGACGCCGCCGCCGGCGAGCATCCAGAGCGGGTTGCGGCGCGTGAAGTAGAGGCAGGCGGCGCTCGCCCCGGCGATGAGCACGCTCTTCCAGTCGAGGCCGTGCGGGGTGGCGAGGACGTAGCCGCCGGCGAGGATGAAGCCGACGGTGACCGGCACGAGGGAGCGCTGGAACGCGCGCCGCCACGGCGCGTCGCGCATGCGGTCCCAGAAGCCGCCGATCCAGTACGCGATCGCGGCGGCCGGCCCGCAGAACGCCGAGAGCGCCGCCGCGCCGGCGGCGACGCCGCCGCTCTGCCAGCCGACCAGCGCGGTGACCAGCACGTTCGGCCCAGGCGCCGCCTGCGCTACGGCGAACATCTGCGTGAATTTCGCCGCCGTCATCCAGCCGTTGACGTCGACCACCTGCCGCTGCATCTCCGGCATCACGGACGGGATCCCGCCCACCGACACCAGCGAGAGCAGCGCGAAGTAAAACGCGATCCGCAGCAGCAGCATGGCTCAGAGGCGCCCGCGCCGCGCCGCCGCCCAGCCGAGCGCCACCGCGACCGGCAGCACGGCGAACAGCGACACCCGCCAGATGCCGAGCGCGCCGAAGCTGGCCGCGGCGATGGCGAGGCCCCACGGCCGGCGCGCGATCGGCTTCGCGAGCTTGAGCGCGGTGCCCACGAACAGGCCGCCGCCCGCGACGCCGACGCCGGTGACCACAGCGCGCACCTCCGGCACGTCGGCGTAGCCCGCGTACAGTACGGCGAGCGCGGACACCCACACCAGCGGCAGGGCGATGAGCCCGGCGAACGCGGCGAGCGCGCCGCGCGCGCCGAACCAGCGCCGCCCGAGGACCACCGAGACGTTGCCGACGTTGGGGCCGGGCAGGAACTGGCACAGCGCCAGCACCTCGGCGAAGTCGCCCGGGGCGATCCAGCGGCGCTCCTCGACCAGCACGCGGTGCGCCCACGGCAGCACGCCGCCGAAGGAGCGCGCGCCGATGGACAGGAAGCCGAGGTACAGCGCCCAGAGGGAGCGCGGCGGCGCGAACTGAGTTTCCCCGGCCTCCGTCATACGCCCCAGTAATCCAGCCCTTCGGGCAGCGGCTCGCCGTGCGCGAGCGAAGCGAGCTTGGCGTACTGGCCGTCGGCGTAGAGCAGCGGCCGGCCCTTGGCGCCGATGAGCAGCTGCTCGACCTCGCCGAGGAACACGGTGTGCGTGCCGTGCACCAGCTTGTTCGTGATGCGGCAGTCGAACGACACCAGCGACTCGACCAGCACCGGCGCGCCGGTGCCGAGCTTGGTCCACTGCCCAGCGCGGAAGCGCCCCTCGCCCTTCTGCAGGCCGCTGAACAGCGTCGAGATCTCCTTGTCTTCGGCGCGCAGCACGTTGACGCAGAACGATCCCGACTTCGCGATGGCGTCGTGGGTGGTGGTACTCCGGTTGATGCACACCAGCACCGTGGGCGGGTCGGCGGTCGCCGAGCACACCGCGGTCGCGGTCATGCCGTAGCGGTGCCCGGAGTGGCTGGCGGTGATGACGCTCACCGCGCCGGCGAGGGCGCGCATGCCCAGCCTGAACTGCTCCGCGTTCACCGGCTTGTCCACGCCGCGATTCTACAATCCGGCTTCGTCCATTCGCGGGAGCCGTCCATGCAGGATCACGGATTTCTGCACCAGGCCATGGTCTACCTCGCCGCCGGGGTGATCGTGGTGCCGGTGTTCAAGCGCCTCGGCCTCGGCTCGGTGCTGGGGTTCCTGGTGGCGGGCGTCGCGATCGGGCCCTGGGGCCTGCGCCTGGTGTCCGAGCCTGAGGCGATCCTCGGTTTCGCCGAGTTCGGCGTGGTGCTGCTGCTGTTCCTGGTCGGGCTGGAGCTCAACCCGCGCCGGCTGTGGGAGCTGCGCAAGCCGATCCTCGGCATGGGCGCGGTTCAGGTGCTCGCGGCGATCGCGGCCCTCACCGCGGCCGGCATCGCGCTCGGCGTGCCCGCGGGGGTGGCGGCGATCGCGGCATCCGGTTTCGCCATGTCGTCCACCGCGATCGCGCTCGCCTCGCTGCAGGAGAAGGGGCTGCTGGCCACCCCCGGCGGCCAGGCGTCGTTCTCGGTGCTGCTGTTCCAGGACCTCGCGGTCATTCCCCTGCTTCTTTTCCTGAATTTCTTCTCGATGGATACGAGAACGAGCTTCGACTGGACGGCGCCGGCGAAGGGGATCGGCGCGATCGTGCTGGTGGTCGCCGGCGGCCGCCTGCTGCTGCGCCCGGTGCTGCGCTACGTCGCCAACACCCGGCTGCGCGAGATCTTCGTCGGCTTCTCGCTGTTCCTGGTGATCGGCATCGCGATGCTGATGCAGCTGGTGGGCCTGTCCATGGCGCTGGGCGCCTTCCTCGCCGGCGTGCTGCTCGCCGACTCGGAGTACCGCCACGAGCTGGAGCTCGACATCGAGCCGTTCAAGGGGCTGCTGCTCGGGCTGTTCTTCATCGCCGTCGGCATGTCGGTCGACCTGGGGCTGTTCCTCACCAAGCCGCTGCTGATCCTCGGGATCGCGCTCGGCGTGGTGGCCCTGAAGGCGGCCCTGCTCTACCCGACGGCGAAGACCTTCGGCTACTGCGGCCGCGCCGATGCCACGCTGTTCGCGCTGGCGCTGTCCCAGGTGGGCGAGTTCGCCTTCGTGCTGTTCGGCGCCGCCGGCAGCCTGCTCGAGCGCGGCACGCGCGACGCGCTGAACGCCGCGGTGGCGGTCTCGATGCTGAGCACGCCGCTGCTGATGGCGCTCTACGAGCGCGTGCTGGCGCCGCGCTTCGCGCGCATCGAGCCACGCGCCGCCGACGCCATCGAGGAGCGCAACCCGGTGATCGTCGCCGGCTTCGGCCGCTTCGGCCAGGTGGTGCAGCGCGTGCTGGCGGGGCTCGGCACCGGCGTCACGGTCATCGACTACGACCCGAACCAGATCGAGCTGGTGCGCCGCTTCGGCAACAAGGCCTACTACGGCGACGCCTCGCGCCTCGATCTGCTCGAGGCCGCCGGCGCGGCGGGCGCGAAGCTTCTCGTGGTGGCGGTGGACCGGCCCGAGACCGCCCTGCAGATCGCAACGCTCGCCAAGGAGCACTTCCCGCACTTGAAGCTCATCGCGCGCGCCCGCAGCCGCAGCGACGCCTTCGACTACCTGGACCTGGGCGTGCCCGCGCTGCGGGAGACGTTCGGCTCGGCGCTCGAGGCCGCCGAGGCCTCGCTGCACGCGCTCGGCCACGGCCGCATCGCGGCGCGGCGCGTCGTCAACCGCTTCCGGCGCCACGACGAGCGGGCGCTGCGGCAGCAGGCCAAGCACCGGGGCGACATCAAGCAGCTGATCTCGCTCTCCCAGCAGGGGCGCGAGGACCTCGCCAAGCTCCTCACCAGCGAACGCGCGCGTTGAGCTGTCCCCGCACAGGCGGGCACCCAGGCGTCTATCGCCTGAGGTTCACCAGCACGATGCCGGCGCCCACCAGCAGCGCCGCCGCGGCGAAGCGCGGCGTGAGCGGCTCGCCGAGCAGGGTCACGCCGGCGAGCACCCCGAACAGCGGCGCGAGGAACGAGAACACCGCCAGCCGCCCGGCGAGGTAGCGCGTCAGCAGCCAGAACCACGCCAGGTAGCTGGCGAAGGCGACGATCGCGCCCTGGAACACGAGGCTCAGCGCGGCGAGCGGCGTCAGCCGCACCACGCCCGGCTCCCCCATGGCGAGCGAGGCGAGCGGCAGCATCAGCGCCGAAACCGCCAGCTGGTAGAACAGCGTCTTCTCCGCGGCGACGTTGGACAGCCGCGTGGCGCGGATCAGCACCGTGGTCGCGCCCCACAGCAGCGCGGCGACGATGCCGCACAGATCTCCGGGCAAGGTGGCGGTCCTTGCATTTGAAAACCCTTCGGCAAAGGCAAAGGCGATCCCCGCAAAGGACAGCAACACCCCCAACCATTGCAGCGGCCGCAGCTTTTCGCCCGGCACCCGCCAGTGCAGGCCGAGCGCGGTGACCACCGGCGCGAGGTAGATGAACACCACCATGCGCGAGGCGGCGGTGTGCGCGAGGCCGCCGTAGATGAACACGAACTCGCCGCCGAACAGCAGCCCGGCGGCAATCCCGGGCCAGAGGGTCCCGTCGCGCTTCCACAGGGAAATGTTCCTGAACCAGATCCAGAGCAGCACCAGCGCGCTCGCGATCACCGAGCGGATCGCCGACTGCATCACCAGCGACACGTACGGCGCGGTGAGCTTGATCGCGACCTGCTGGCAACCCCACACCGCGGTGCACAGCACCATCACCCCGAAGGCGGTGCCGTCGAGCGGCTTGCGCTGCGTCATGCGGCGCGCCTAATCGGCGGGCCAGGCGCGCCCCAGCAGCGCGCCGAAGTCGGTCGCGGCGGGAAGCATCCCGAACGCGCCGCCGCCATAGGTCGAGCCGGCGGCGAAGCGGCTCGCGCAGAAGGCGTCGGCGACGAACCCCGGCGCGTGGCGAAGCAGCAGCGCGCCCTGCATCGCCAGCGCGATGCTTTGCGTGATCGCCCGGGCGCGGGTTTCCGGGTCGTGGTTGTTCGAGACGCTTTTCTTCAACCGGTCGACGTGAGCGTCGAAATCCCTGTTCTGCCCCAGGGCGGGAGAAATTTCCGAGAGCAGCACCTCGAAACAACGGGAATCGCGGCCGAGGGCGCGCAGCACGTCGAGGCACATGATGTTGCCGGAGCCCTCCCAGATGGAATTCAGCGGCATCTGCCGGTAGACGCGCGGCAGGACGCCATCCTCGACGTAGCCGTTGCCGCCGAGCACTTCCATGGCCTCGGCCGCCACCGCCGGCCCGCGCTTGCAGATCCAGAACTTGGCGGCCGGCGTGAGCACGCGGCGCAGCAGCGCCGAGGCCTCGTCGCGCCCGTCGAAGGCGCGCGCCAGGCGCAGGGCGAGCGCGGTCGCGGCCTCGGTCTCCAGCGCGAGGTCCGCCAGCACGTTGCGCATCAGCGGCTGCTCGGCGAGCTTCCTGCCGAACACGGCGCGGTGGCGCGCATGGTGCAGGGCCTGCGACAGCGACGCGCGCATCAGGCCGGTGGTGCCGAGCGCGCAGTCGAGCCGGCAGTACGTGCCCATCTCGAGGATGGTCGGCACGCCGCGCCCCTCCTCGCCGACCAGCCAGGCGCGCGCGCCCCAGAACTCGACCTCCGAGCTCGCGTTGGAGCGGTCGCCGAGCTTGTCCTTCAAGCGCTGAATCCGGAGCTCGTTCAGCTCGCCGTCCGGCGTCCAGCGCGGCAGCAGGAAGCAGGACAGGCCGCCGGGCGAATGCGCCAGCACCAGGAACGCGTCGCACATCGGCGCCGAGAGGAACCACTTGTGCCCGACGATGCGGTACTCGCGCCCGCCCGCGGGCTCGGCGCGCGTGGTGTTGGCGCGCACGTCCGAGCCGCCCTGCTTCTCGGTCATCCCCATGCCGAGCGTGACGCCCCGCTTCCGCGCGGCGGGGATGAAGCGCGGGTCGTACTCGAGCGAGTAGATGCGCGGCAGCCACTCCGCGGCCAGCGGCGCGTCGCGCGCAATCGAGGGCACCACGGCGTAGGTCATGGTGGTCGGGCAAAGCGTGCCGTCCTCGATCTCGGCGAACGCCATGTAGAAGGCCGCGCGCCGGACGTGCGCCCCCGACCCCGGCTCGGCCCAGGGGCCGCTCGATGCGCCGTGGCGCTTGAGGTACGCCATCAGCTGGTGGTACGCGGGGTGGAACTCGACCTCGTCGCGGCGATGCCCCTGCGCGTCGAAGATGCGCGCCAGCGGCGGGTTGCGATTGGCCTGCGCCGCCCAGTCCAGCATCTGCGCGCCGCCGAGTTCCGCGCCGCGCGCCGCCATCCATTCGTGCGCGGCGCCCGCGGCCGCGGCCCCCGCCTCCCGCTTCAGGCCTTCCTGCAGCGCCGGGTTGGCGAGATAGAGGTTCCAGTCCTGCAGCGGCGTCGCCTGGTTCGAGACCTCGTGCGTCGCGCCGAGCGGGGGAGGCTGCGGCGCCATCAGACGCCCATGTAGAGCTTGTGCACCAGCTCGTTGTTGGCGAGGTCGTCGCGCGAGCCGCCCTCGAACTCGATGCGCCCATGCACGATGACGTAGCCGCGGTCGGCGATGCGGATCGCCTGGTTGAAGTTCTGCTCGGCCATCAGCACCGTCAGCCGGTAGCGCTCCTTGAGCTCGCGGATCTTGTCGATGGTGTGCATCACCAGCAGCGGCGACAGGCCCACCGAGGGCTCGTCGATCAGCAGGATCTTCGGCGCCGTCATCAGCGCCCGCGCCAGCGTCAGCATCTGCTGCTCGCCGCCGCTCATGCTGCCGGCGAGCTGGCGGCGGCGCTCGGCGAGCACCGGGAAGGTGGCATAGCTGAACTCGAGGTTGCGCGCGAGCGCGGCGCGCGCGCTGGGGCGGTAGGCGCCGAGCAGCAGGTTCTCCTCCACCGTCAGGCGCGGGAACAGGCGCCGCCCCTCCGGCACCAGCGACACGCCGAGGTCGACGATCGCCTCGGTGGCGAGGCCCGCGAGGTCGGTCTCCCGCCCGTCGATCGAGAGCACGATGCGCCCCCGGCTCGGCCGCACCACGCCCATGACGCACTTGATCAGCGTGCTCTTGCCGTTGCCGTTGGTGCCGAGCAGCGCCACGGTCTCGCCGTCCTCCACCCGGAGCGAGATGCCGTCGAGCACCTGCACCGCGCCGTAGCCGGCGCGCAGGCCCTCGATACGCAGGCTACTCGCCAAGGTACGCCCGCTGCACGCCGGGGTCCTTCACGATCTCCCCGGGCGCGCCCTCGCAGACGACCTGCCCGGCCACCAGGCACACGACGCGCTCGGAGAAGCGCATCACCGCGTGCATGATGTGCTCGATCATGATGATGGTGATGCCGTCGTCGTTCAGCCGGCGCAGGATGCCGAGCACCTCGTCGACCTCGGTCGAGGACAGCCCCGCCATCGCCTCGTCCGAGATCAGCAGCTTCGGCTTGGCCGCCATGGCGCGCGCCAGCTCGAGCTTCCTCATGTCGACCTGGGTCAGGCCGGAGGAGTCCTCGTGCGCGCGCTGGCGCAGCCCGAACAGATCGAGCACCTCCAGCGCCTCGCGCGCGGCGCGGCGCTCGCCGGCATGGTCGGGCGCGGCGTACTCGAGCGGCACCTGCAGGTTCTCCAGCACCGTCATGCTGCGGAACGGCTTCGGGATCTGGAAGCTGCGCGCGATGCCGGCGCGCGCGCGCTGGAACGGCGGCAGGCGCGTGATGTCGCGGCCGTCGAAGCGGATCTCGCCCGAGTCGTTGTAGAGCGCGCCCGAGATGCAGTTGATCAGCGTGGTCTTGCCGGAGCCGTTCGGGCCGATCAGGCCGAGCCGCTCGCCCCGGCGCACGCCCAGCGTGACCCCGTCCAGCGCGACGAAGCCGCCGAAGCGCTTGCCGAGGCCCGAGACGCGCAGCAGCTCGTCGCTCACCGCCGCCTCCGGCGCAGCCGCCGCACGACGCCGACGATGCCCTGCGGCGCGAGCGTGATGAACACCACCAGCATCACGCCCACGATCAGCACATTCAGCTCGGAGGACACGGTGACCTTGACCACCTCCTGCGTGCCGCCCACCAGCAGCGCCCCGATCACCGGCCCGATCCAGTGCGAGGTGCCGCCGATCATCGGCATGGCGATGGCGTTCACCGCGATGAACAGGTTGAACGCCGACACCGGGTCGACGAAGGTGACGAAGAACGGGAACGGCGCGCCCGCGACCCCCATCATCGCGCCCATCAGCGTCGCCGAGACGAGCTTGAGGCGCAGCGTCGGCACGCCGCTGCACTCCGCCGCGACCTCGTCGTCGCGGATCGCGGCCAGGCCGCGTCCCAGGCGCGAGGCGTTCAGCGTGCGCGAGATCGCGATCGCGGCCAGGGTCAGCACCAGCATCACCATGAACAGCATCTGCACGTAGCTCTTGAACCAGAGGTGCGTGTCCGGCGTGAGGATGTACGAGCCCTTGGCGCCGCCGACGAAGGCCCAGTTGTTGACGCAGGTCTCGATCACGATCGCCATGGCCAGCGTTGCGATCGCGAAGAACACGCCCTTCAGCCGCAGCGTCAGGTAGCCCAGCCCCAGCCCGACCAGTCCGCCGACCGCGCCGGCCGCGGCGATCATCACCGGCAGCGGCAGCCCGAAGGCCTTGTGGAGCGCCACGGTCGTGTAGGCGCCCATGGCGAAGAACCCGGCGCTACCGAAGTTGACGTAGCCGGTGAAGCCGCCGAGCACGTTCCACGCCACCGCCATCAGCGTGCCCTGCAGGACCACGTAGAGCGCGTTGTAGTAGTACTCGTTGTCGAACACCTCGGTCATGACGAGGCCCGCCACCAGCACGGCCGCGAGCGCCCCCCAGAAGACGGCGTTGCGCACGCCCTAGCGCCCGAAAAGGCCCGCCGGCCGGATCGCCAGCGTCAGCGCGAGCACGCCGAAGGCGACCGCGGGCGACCACGAAGGGCCGACGAAGGTCGAGACCAGGCTCTCCACGACGCCGAGGATCAGCGCCGCGACGAACATGCCCCGCATGCTGCCCATGCCGCCCAGCACGACGATGGCGAAGGCGCGCCCGATGAACTGGCGCCCGACCGAGGGCTCGACCGGCTGGATCACGATCAGCAGCGCGCCGGCGACCGCCGCGGTGGCGACGCCGAGCCCGAACGCCCACTGCTTGACGCGCACCGGGTTCGCGCCCATCAGCTGCAGCGCGAGGCGGTCCTGCGCCACTGCCTGGATCGCGCGCCCCATGAAGGTCCGCGACAGGTACTGCGCGATGCCGACGGTGAGCGCGAGCGAGACCGCGAACGGCACCAGCATGCGCAGCGGGAAGTCGACGAAGCCGAGGCTCCACTTGCTCTCGGCGTAGCCGGTCTGCACCAGGCGGTAGTCGACGCCGTAGGCGAGCAGCAGCGAGACCTCGATGATGAACATGACGCCGAAGAAGAACGCCAGGCCGGAGAGCGACTCCTGGCCGGTACGCTCGAAGGCGAGGTAGTAGATGCGGTAGAGCAGCGCCCCGGCGGCGAAGAACAGCGGCGCCGCCGCGACCCCGGCCAGCACCGGGTCGAAACCGTAGCGGCTGTTCAGGATCCAGGCGACGTAGGCCCCGACGATGATGAACGCCGGGTGCGCGATGTTGACGATGTCGAGCTGGCCGAAGACGATGGCCAGCCCGACCGCGGTGGCGGCATAGAAGCCGCCGAGCAATATCCCCGCGACGACGGCGTTGGCGAGTAGATCTGCTTGCAGCACCGTCGCGCGGGCGCCCTAGGGGCGGTTACTTCTTGTACGGGTAGTCGATCTCCGCGGATCTCCACTCCCTCGGATACAGCACCACGCGCTTGCCCGGCCCCGCGAATTGCTCGAGGTCGTTGGGCTGCACGTCGCGGAACTGGACTTCCAGCACGCGGCTGGTGGCCCACTCGCCGTTCTTGCCGAACTTCACCTTGCCGATGACGGTGTCGAAGGTGTGGCTGTGCATGTACGCCGCGAGCTTGCCCTGGTCGAGGCTCTTGGTCCCGGTGATCGCCTCGCCGACCACCTGCAGGTAGGCGTAGGCGTAGGGCGGCAGGTAGTGGCCGAGCGGGTCGACGCCCTTGCCGACCGCCGCGGCCTGGTACTTGGCGAGGAAGTCGCGCACGCCGGGGAAGTTGAGCGTGGTCTCGGGCACCCAGAAGTCGTAGTTGATGATGCCGTCGAGCAGCGGCCCGAGGTTCTTCTGGATCGCCGCGTACTGCAGGCCCACCATGCCGCCGCCGAACATCTTGCACTTGAGGCCGACCTCGTGCGCCGCCTTGACCATGCCGACCGAGTCGGGCGGGTACGACGCGACGAAGACGATGTCGGGGTTGGTCGCCTGGATCGCTCGCACGACCGGCGTGAAATCCGTGGTCGAGGGCGGATAGCTCTTGTCGTAGACGATGCTGAAGCCCATCTTCTTGGCGTTGGCGCGCGCGCCGGCGGCGGCGTTGAGCGCGAACTCGGCGTCGGCGGCGACGATCGCCACCGTCTTGGGCTTCGGCTTCTGCGCCGCGGCGAGCTCGAAGAAGCCCTTCGACCAGTCGGTCTTGGGCTCGGGGCCCGCCGGCATGATCTGGAAGTAGCGGTCGTACTTGAACTCGTCGTTCACCGCCAGGCCGAAGAGCGACGGGAAGACGAGCTTCTTGCGCATCACGATCGGCATCGCCGGCGCGATCTCGTTGGTGCCGTAGCTCGAGACCACCAGGTCGACCTTGTCGACGTCGAGCAGCTTGGTGTAGATGCCCGGGACGTTGGCGGGCTGCGTCGCGTCGTCGTAGTAGACGAGCTCGACCGGCCGGCCGAGCAGCCCGCCCGCCTTGTTGACGTCGTCCCGCCAGATCTCCATCGCGATCAGCGCCGCCTTGCCGGCGCCGGCGAGGCCGCCGGTGAGCGCCATGCTGAAGCCGATCTTGATCGGCTTGCCCGCGGGCTCGGCGCCGGAAGCGGGCAGCGCGGCGAAGGCGAGCGCGGCAAGCGCCGCCGTGAGAAACCGTTGCAGTCTCATGATGTCCCTCCTCCAAGGTTGTCCGGGCGATTATAGTAAGAAATACGACACCGCAGGAGCCTTCATGGCCATGATTCCGCGCGAGCGGGCGCCCTATTCCGCGATCGTAGACCGCCCGCCGCTCAAGCTTCCCGGCGGCGCGCGCGTCGCGGTCTGGACCATCGTCAACCTGGAGGTCTGGGATATCGCGCGGCCCATGGCGCGCCAGGTGCTGCCGGCGCCCACCGGCGTGCCGCTGCTGCCGGACGTGCCGAACTGGAGCTGGCACGAGTACGGCATGCGCGTCGGCTTCTGGAGATTCGAGGCGCTGTACCGGCGCCTGCGCATCCGGCCAACGGTGGCGATGAACGCGCGCGTCTGCGTCGACTACCCGCGCGTCGCGCAGGCCTGCAAGGACGCCGGCTGGGAGTTCATGGGCCACAGCTACGAGCAGGGCCCGATCCACAAGGAGGCGGACCAGCCGGGCATGATCCGGCACACGCTCGACACGATGGAGAAGTTCGCCGGCAAGCGCCCGGTCGGATGGCTGGGGCCCGGCCTGACGCAGACGCTGGAGACGCCGGAGCACCTCGCCGCGGCGGGCATCCGCTACATCGGCGACTGGGTCCACGACGACGAGCCGACCGAGATCGCCACCGAGCGCGGGCCGCTCGTGACGCTGCCCTACTCGGTCGAGATCAACGACATCCCGATGATGATCGTGCAGCACCACGAGGCCGCCTACTGGACGCGCAAGGGGCTGGACGCCTTCGAGCGCCTCTACGAGGAGGGCAAGTCGCGCGCCAAGATCCTGGCGATCGCCGTGCACCCCTACATCAGCGGCATGCCCTTCCGCATCAAATACCTTGAGCAACTCTATAAAAAGATAGGCGAGAAGCGGGGCGTGCTGCACTGGAACGGCGAGCAGATCCTGGACTGGTACCTGAAGGCGCGGGGCGCGCGTGGCCGCGGGCGCTGACGGCCGCGTCGCCCTGGTCACCGGCGCCAACACCGGCATCGGGCGCGTCACCGCGCGCGAGCTTGCGGGCCGGGGAATGCGCGTGTTCCTCGCCTGCCGCTCGGAGGCGGGGACGCGCCCGGTGCTGGAGGAGATCCGCCGCGCGCACCCGGGGAGCGCGGCCGAATGGCTGCCGCTCGAGCTTTCGGACTTCGCCTCGGTGCGCGCCTGCGCGCGCAGCTTCCTCGAGCGCGGGCTGCCCCTGCACCTGCTCGTCAACAACGCCGGGCTCGCCGGCGCCCGCGGGCTGACGCCGTCGGGATTCGAGCTCGCCTTCGGCGTCAACCACATGGGGCACTTCCTGCTCACGGCGCTGCTGCTCGAGCGGCTGAAGGCCTCGGCGCCCGCGCGCGTCGTCACCGTCGCGAGCCGCGCCCACCGCCGCACCTCCGGCATCGACTGGGACGCGGTGCGCAAGCCCACTGCGACGCGCTCCGGCATACGAGAGTACGCGGTGTCGAAGCTCGCCAACGTGCTGTTCAGCGCCGAGCTCGGCAGGCGGGTCGCGGGCAGCGGCGTGACCGCGTACGCCCTGCATCCGGGCGTCATCGCCTCCGACATCTGGCGCCGCCTGCCGGCGCCGCTGCGGGCGCTCGGCGGGCTCTTCATGCTCTCCACCGAGGAAGGCGCGAAGACGACGCTCCACTGCGCGCTCTCGCCGGCGCTGGCGGCGGAGACCGGCCTCTACTACAGCGACTGCCGCCCGGCGACGCCGAGCGCCACCGGCCGCAACGCCGGGCTGGCGGCGGAGCTGTGGTCGCGCAGCGAGGGCTGGGCCGGGAAGGCCTAGGCGAGGTCGCTCGCCAGCAGCTCGGGCTTCACGCCCTCGGCTTCGGCGGCGGCGAAATTCAGCTCGACCTTGATGCCGTTGGGGTCGAACAGGAAAAGCTGGTAGAGGCCCTGGTCGCTGACGCGGCGCTGCTTGAACTCCACGCGCTCGGCACGCAAGTGCTCGATCGTGTCCCTCAGCCCGGTGGCGCGAAAGGCGATGTGGTCGACCACGCCCGTGCCCGAAACCGCCTGCGATTCCTGCCCGACGTACTTCTTGCGGTTCTCCGAGACGTTGGCGCCGCCCTCGGTGACGTGCACCACGTCCTTGTCGCCGATATAGAGCCAGCACACCGGGAACTTGAAGTCCGGGTTCCAGCCCACGCGAAGCCCGAGCACGCGCACGTACCAGTCGCGCGTAGTCTCGATGCTCCCGGTCTGGACGAGGAAGTGCTCGATGTGGCTCAGCGGCATCTCGGCTTCTACTCTATATCTTTCCCAGAGCCTTCAGGATCTTTTCCGGAGTCACCGGCATTGAGGTGACCCGCGCTCCAAGCGGCGCGAGCGCATCGTTGATCGCGTTGAGCACGGCACCGGGCGCGCCCGCGGTACCCGCCTCGCCCACGCCCTTGGCGCCGAGCTGCGACTGCCGGGTCGGAGTCTCCACGTGCGCGCAGAAGATGTCGGGCATCTCGCCCGCCATCGGCACGAGGTAGTCGGCCATGTTGCCGTTGCGCAGCTGGCCGTCCGGGCCGTAGAGGCACTCCTCGTAGAGCGCCGCGCCGATGCCCTGCACGATGCCGCCGCGGATCTGCTCGTCGACCAGCATCGGGTTGATCACCGTGCCGCAATCCTCCACGC
>Ga0335085_10008104_pt1 | contig 16102 bp, 15 predicted proteins | sample Lox_Sample_45_FD_206712 | JGI IMG/M metagenome (GOLD analysis project Ga0335085, IMG submission 206712) | Soil microbial communities from Loxahatchee National Wildlife Refuge, Florida, United States - Lox_Sample_4.5 | ecosystem: Environmental > Terrestrial > Soil > Wetlands | place: USA...
TGCCGCAGCTTTTCCTGCAGCCGGGCGGCGACGTAGCCGAAGGCCGGCGCCCCTGGACCGCCGTTCAGGTACTTGTAGGTGCAGCCGGCCGCCAGGTCGACGTCGCAGGCATCGAGTTCGACAGGGAGCGCGCCGGCTGAGTGGCACAGGTCCCAGAGCATCAGCGCCCCCGCGTCATGCGCCGCGCGGGTGATCGCCGCCATGTCCGCGATGAAACCGGACCGGTAGGCGACGTGGCTCAGCACCACCAGGGCGGTCCGCTCGCTCAGCCCCGCGGCGACGTCGCCCGGCCGCACCCCCGTGTCGTGCGGCGCGCTGAGGTACCGGACCGTCAGCCCGCATTCGGCGGCGATGCCGTCGGCCACGAACCGGTCGGTGGGGAAGTTCCCCCTGTCGATGATCACCTCGTCCCGGCCCTCGCGGACGCTGAGGCCGGCCCTGATCAGCTTGTAAAGCAGCACCGTGGTGGAGTCGGCCACGATCACCTGGCCGGGCGCGGCGCCCAGGACGACCTCGGCCAGCCGGTCCCCCACGGTCAGCGGCTCGGCCATCCACGCCGCATCCCAGCTCCTGATGAGCCCGCGCCCCCACGCGCCGTCCACGAAACTCGCCAGCCGCTCCGCCGTCACGGCAAGCGGCCGCCCGAGGGAGTTGCCGTCCAGGTAGGCGACCACGGCCGGATCGTCCGCCGCCACGAACCGGGAACGGAACCGCGCGAGCGGATCTTCGGCATCCAGCTTGCTGGCAGGGACGATGGTCATCTCGTAATCCTGATCTCGATGCGGTAGCTCAGGAAGGCAGCCTAGCCAAGATCAAGAATGTCGATACAGAACGGGTGCGGCTGACTCTTCCGGCGAACGCGACATGGGGCCGGCAGGAACGGCGCGGTGAACTAGGCTTCCGTTTCGTGGAATTCGACGCCAAAGTCCCGAACACCGCGCGGATGTGGAACTACTGGCTCGGCGGCAAGGACAACTTCGCCGCCGACCGAGAGGCCGGCGACCGGGTGATCGAGGCGCTGCCGACCATGCCCATGGTCGCCTGGTGGGCGCGCCGGTTCCTGGTCGACGCCGTGCGGCAGATGGTGACGGTGCACGGCGTCAGGCAGTTCCTCGACATCGGCAGCGGGCTGCCCACCGCCGACAACACGCACGAGGTCGCGCAGCGGGCCGCGCCCAGTGCCCGCATCGTCTACGTCGACCACGACCCTGTCGTGCTCAGCCACGCCCGGGCACTGCTCACAAGCAGCCGCGAGGGCAAGACCGACTACATCAAGGCGGACCTGCGCGACACCCGGACGATCGTCGAGGAGGCCGGGCAGACACTGGACTTCGGCCAGCCCATCGCGGTCCTGCTCATCGCCGTGCTGCACTTCATCCCGGACGCCGATGACCCCTACGCGGTGGTCCGCAGGATCATGGACGCGGTCCCGCCGGGCAGCTACCTGGTGGTCGGGCACGGTGCGAGCGACATCGAGCCGGCCGCCGCCGCTGAGCTCAGCGAGCGTTACAACGCGATGTCGCCGACCAAGATCCGGCTGCGCACCAGGGCCGAGATCCTGCCGTTCTTCGACGGCCTCGAGATGACAGGCCGCGGCCTTGTCCCGCTGAGCCAGTGGTGGGATACCGGGCCCGCGGACACCGACACGGCGAGCGGCCTCGTCGGGCACGTGGGGATCGCACGCAAGCCGTGAGCGAGCCGTGACCGGGCCCAGGGTGACGACGGGGGTTCGGCTGGCCGAGGTGCTCGCCGCGCTTTCGCTCGCCACCGACCTGGGCATGGGGCAGCCGATGGAGCACATGCTGCGGCAGTGCCTCATCGCACTGCGGCTCGCCGAACGGCTCGGGCTTGACGACGACGACCGGCGGGTCGTGTACTACGGGAGCCTGCTCTCCTGGGTCGGCTGCCACGTGGACGCGTACGAGCAGGCCAAGTGGTTCGGCGACGACACGGTGCTCAAGTCCGACTTCCGGCATACGGACTTCGCCTCTTCCGCGTCCGACGCGCTGTTCATGATGCGCCACGTGGGGTCCGGGCGGCCTGCCGCGGAACGGGTGCGGCTCGGTTTCGCCTTTCTCGGCGACGGGCGGCGGGCGGCGGAAACGATGCTGACCAACCACTGGATGGCCGCCGACGCGCTCGCCGCCCGGCTCGGCCTGGCGCAGCGGATCAGGGACTGCGTGGAGCAGACCTTCGAGCGATGGGACGGGCGCGGCTCGCCGAAGGGCGTGCGCGGCGCGGAGATCCTGATGACGGCACGGCTGATCGCGCTCGCCGATGTCGTCGAGGTCTACCACCGGGCGGCGGGCACCGACGCCGCGGTGCGCGTGGCGCGCGACAGGCGCGGCACGCAGTTCGACCCCGAACTCGCGGACGTGTTCGCCGCGGCGGCGCCGTCCCTCTTCGACGGGCTCGCCGAGGACAGCAGCTGGGATGACGTCATCGCGGCCGAGCCGGCGCTGGCCATCAGGCTGACCGACGCCGAGTTCGGCGCGGCGCTCGAGGCCATCGCCGACTTCGCGGACGTGAAGTCGCCCTACACGATCGGGCACTCGCGAGGGGTGGCGGAGCTCGCGGGTGAGGCAGCCGCGATCGCGGGTCTCGATGAGCGCGCGGCGAGGACGGTCCGCAGGGCCGGGCTTGTGCACGACTTCGGACGGCTCGGCGTGCCCAACACGATCTGGGACAAGAAGAGCCCGCTGAGCCGCGCCGAGTCCGAACGGGTGCGGATGCATCCCTACCTCACCGAGCGGACACTGGCCTTCTCGCCCGCGCTCGCGCCGCTCGCCGCCGTCGCGGCGCAGCATCACGAGCGGCTTGACGGCTCCGGCTACCCGCGCGGGCTGTCCGGCGCCGCGCTGACGACCGAGGGGCGGCTGCTCGCCGCCGCCGACTTCTACCAGGCGAAGACCGAGCCGCGGCCGCACCGGGCGGCGTGCTCCGCCGCCGACGCCGCCGCCGCGCTGCGAGCGGAGGTGCGGGCGGGCCGCCTCGACGGCGACGCGACCTCGGCCGTGCTCGCCGCGGCCGGCCACCGGAGCCCGCGCCGCAAGGCGTGGCCCGCCGGGCTGACCGGCCGTGAGGTCGAGGTGCTCAGGCTGCTCGCGGCAGGGCTGTCCAACAGGGAGATCGCGGCGCGGCTGGTGATCTCCGTCAAGACGGCCGGCCACCATGTGGAGCACATTTACGCGAAGACAGGAACCGGCAACCGTTCGATGGCTAGCCTCTTCGCCGCCAGTCACGGGCTCATCGGCGGACCGCCGGACTGACCCCCCTCAGGCCGGTCCGGCGGGCCAGTTCGGCGCTGGCGCGCCCGCTAGGCGGGAACGACTGGCTGGTAGCCGGAACACAGCACGCGCATCCAGCTGATCCGGCCGTCATCCGCGGTGTCGTAGTAGGCCTGCTGCTCGACGAGGTACTCGTCGCCGCCGGCGTGCAGCCGGACCCGGTAGGCGACGTGCTCGCGGCCGGCCACCCGGCCCGCGGTGACCGCGCAGAGCTCGTCCATCTGGGCGCGGGCGAACCAGGTCCCGAGTATGACCTCCACGGCCAGCTCGGTGCCCGTCGCGGCGTGAAAGACCCGGCCAGGGGTCAGCGCCTGGAAGTCGATGATGTCGGCGAGGACGGCGCGCAGCGCCGCCTGGTCCTTGGCCGCGATGGCCCTGGCGAACGTCTCACCCGCGGTGGTGGTCATGATCGGCTCCGCCTTCCCCGCTAGTAGCTGAACGTGGTGGCCGGCTCGTCGCCGATCCACTCCCACAGGGGGATGGTGCCGCCCAGGGTCGCGTTCTTCAGCAGCGTCTCCCTGGCCAGCTGCTTGGCGTCGAAGCAGATCGGGCAGACCAGGTAGCTGCCGCCCGCGTCCGCGAACCGCCGGACCAGGTCGGCAAGCGGCGGGCAGCCCTGGCACGCGGTGCCCACCGCCACGCCATCGGTAGCCAGCCGGACGGCCTCCTTGGTCAGGAACAGCAGCGTCGGGCGTCCCTGCTCGGCCGCGCCGACCGCGACAAGGAAGGCCACGGTTACCTTCTCCGGGTCTTCAAGGCCTGTCGCCAGGCTGATGACTGCCTTGCCTTTCATGCTTCTTCTGCTCCTCGTTCCGGCGGGCCGCACCGCGCCGCCCGTCTGGTTCCGAGGATGCCGGCCGGGCGAACCCGGCCGCATGGGGTGACTTCCCCATCTTCGAGCTACCTCGCATTGCGGAATAGGCCGGACAAATCCGGGTAGCTGGCGCCCGTGGCAAGAGCGAGATCGGTAGCCGGGTACGCGATTCCCGGCATAGTCATTTTCTTCTTCTGGCTGGTGATCGTGATCCTGGCGATCATCCTGCTGGCGTTCATCGTGCACTGGGCCGGCGGCGGGGTGCTTAACCTGCGGCTCGGCCATTTCATCCTGAACGTCGGCTTCACCTGACAAACGGCCGTCCAATCGGCCGGGCCGGTCACCGTGGTGACCGGCCCGGCCGCGTCTCGGCCGTCCGCCTGCGGCCGGGGTTACGGCTTCTTTGCTACTCCACCCCAGAGGATCGTGGGGGTGGCGGCTTCCTCGGGGTTGTCGGGGCGCCATTCGCTGACGCGGACCAGGCCAGGGTCCACGACCGCAAGGCCATCGAGGAAGCCGAGCACCGCGTCGTGCCTGCGCGCGACGTGGTGCTCCTGCGCGGCGAGATGGGCGTTGAGGCTCTTCTCGAATGCGAGGACCTCGTCGGGCAGCAGGTCGGTGCCCGCGTGGGAAATAACGAGGAAGCTGCCTGACGGCACCGCGTCGAGCAGGTTGGCCACGATCTGCCTGGCCTCGTCGAGGTCGGGGATGTAGTGCAGGATCGCGAGCAGCATGATGGCGACGGGGCGGGTGAAATCCAGCGTCTGCCTGGCCTGCTCGAGGATCGTTTCCGTGTTCCTGAGGTCGGCGTCCAGGTAGGCGGTGGCGCCCTGCGGCCCGCTGGTCAGCAGCGCGCGAGCGTGGGCGAGCACCAGCGGGTCATTGTCGACGTAGACCACCCTGGTCTCCGGCGCGACCGCCTGGGAGACCTCGTGGGTGTTGTCAGCGGCGGGCAGCCCGGTGCCGATGTCGAGGAACTGGCGCACGCCTTCATCGGCGGCCAGGTACCTGACAGTGCGCCGCAGGAACGCCCGGTTGGCCTGCGCGGACAGCCGGATGCCGGGAAAGGCCGCGATTGTCTCCTCAGCCGCGAGCCGGTCGGCGGTGAAGTTGTCCTTGCCGCTCAGCCAGTAGTCGTAGACCCTGGCCACGTGAGGCACTTCGGTATGCAGCCTGGAAACCTCGCCAGGACCGCACGAATCCGGCGATTGCCGCTCTGTCACCGCGGTACCGTCCTCCCCAGCACTTACGTCATGCTCTCCTGAGCCTAGCGCCAAAACGATCATCGAGTGACGGCATCCCATCCGCTGCTCAAGGAGTCCGTTGACTCAAGCGCGCCTCAATACCGCTTCGGCAGACTCGCCGGCAGGTGATCTTCGAGCGGGGAGGGCGACTGCATGTACGAGGACCTTATACCGGCGATCGCGACGGCGACCCGCATCGCCTGCCTGCGGCCGGAGGCGCGGCAGGCCGCCGCCACGGCGGACGATGAGATCTTCGGGCTGCTCGCCGAGACCGCGGGGGACCCCGGGGTCGCCGGAGTGCTGAGGCTGGGCAGCAACATGGTGCGCGACCTGGCGGCCGCGGCGGGTCCGCTCGCCGACGGCATCATCAGCAACTCAAACCAGCGGCTGCTTGCCCACGTGCGCGCCGCTGACGCGGACGCGGCGGAGCAGGAAGTGGAGAAGCTGCTGCGCTGCCTGCACGTCATGTGGCGGCTTGCCCGCGCCGACAAGCGCGCCGCCTTAACTCCTGACGCCGGGCCGCCGGAGAGCGGCGGCCCGCACGAGACTCAGTGACCGGGCGCGGCGGCGTGCTCAGGCGGACGGCTCGGGCGAGACCATGGTGAACCTGGCCTCGACCTGCGCGCTCACCGTCTGCCTCACCGGCTCCAGGTCCAGGCTCGGCTCCTCCTGGGCAGGGGCGCCGCGCAGCGCCGCGGCGAACATGGCCCGGCCAGGCTGCGGCTGGCTTGCCTGGCTGCTGAGCAGGCCGGTGTCCGCCGCCTCGATGAGCTCGCCAAGCCGGCCGCCGAATGCCTCCGCGTACTCGCGTGCCCGCAGCGTCGCGTCCTGCGCCGCGGCGATCCGCACCTGGCGATACACCTGGCTGTCCTGGCGCAGCGACCACCACGGGCCTGCCACGCTTGCCAGCTCGAGCGTCGCGAGCCTGGACACGAGCTCGCCGAGCACGGTGAAGTCCCGCACTGTCAGGCGGACGCTTGCCTGACCCGAGTAACGCGACACCCGTTCGGAATCACCCTTCTTCAGCTCGGGATAGGCGCTCGCCGGTCCGCTCTCCGTCTTCTCCACCGCGTCGCCGTACCCGGCGGCCAGGTCGAGTACCTGCTTGTTCCGCGCGACGAGCCGGTCGAGCACCGTCCGGCGGTCGCGGTCGCGCGCCTGCACCGTGACGCTGACGACGGCGATCTCCGGCTCGGCCTCCAGCTGGGCCTCGCCGCGAACCGAGATGACAGGCTGCCGATCGGTCACTGAACCCACCGTTTCTCTCGCTCTGCCGTTGACCTTCAACCCGAAGTTACCCCGTCGCGGTTGTCGCCTGACTCGGTTTCACCGCCGTGCTGATTGTGCCGTCCTGTGCCCTGTGGCGACGGGCATAGACATCTGGCCGGCCGGGCTCTTCACTGGAACACGCAGCGGCCACACCAGCAGGAGAGACGGCGATGAGCAGCACCACCACCATCCACACTGTCACGGGGGAGCTCTGCTACCTCGACCCCGCGTCCACGGTGCTCCGCCGGTTCACCGCGCCGGGCGCAAGCGTCAACACGGGGAACTACCTCCCGTACGAGGTGCCGATCCACGACGGCCGGCCGGTCAGCGGCCAGTTCACTCTCGATCGGAACGGGTTCGTGATCCTCGATCATCCCTCCGCAGTCACTGACTTCACCGACAGGGACGAGGTGGACCGGGTCTATCCAGGCGAGGTGGACGACTTCGTGCGGTCCTACACCGGGGCCGACCGGGTGGCGACGCTCGGCTGGACGCTGCGCCGCTCAGCCGCGCCTGGCGACAACGCGTCGCAGCCGCAGGCGGCGCTGGTGCACGACGACTTCTCTGTTAACGGCGGACGCGACCGGGCGGCGGCGGCATATGCCGACCGCTTCCCCGACGGACCGGGCTATCACCGGGCGCTGATCACCAGCCTGTGGCGGGTGTTCAGCTCGCCGCCGCAGGACTGGCCGCTCGCCATCTGCGACTACACCAGCGTCGGGCCTGACGAAGGCCTGGACAACCGGCTGTACTTCGTGGACGAGATCCCCGCAGACCTGTACGCGGAGATGCCTGCGGACTGGCCCGGGACCAGCGGCTTCGAGTTCCACCACAAGCCCGGCCACCAGTGGTGGTACTTCCCCGGCATGAACCGCGACGAGATCTTGTTCTTCACGCTCAACGACAGCGACCACTCGCGGGCCTGGCGGGTGCCGCACAGCGCGTTCCACGACACGACCGCCCGGGCGACCGTGCCGCGGCACAGCATCGAGTTCCGGTCTATCGCGTATTTCGAGTAGTCCCGCCGCAACCACGTCATCCCCGCCAGCGCCGGCTTCCGGCCGGGGGACGCGGCCGGGTTCCTCGCTCGCGACGATGTAGGACCCTCCGCTTCGCGGGTAGGACGGAATTGTCCGCCGATAGGAGACCCCGGTCGCCAGCATCAGCAACACGATCGCTGCGCCGATGGGCGGCAAGTACGGCAAGCCGGGCTGGCCCGCCAGGACCGGGGCGGCAGCGTCGCCTGATCCGAGGAGCCCGTGACATGAAGTTCGGAGACCGCCGCGGTTTCCCGGGGTCTCGGCGGGATCCAGCGTGCTGGTGAGGTGAGGCATGAGTTATGAGCAGCAGCCGCGAGGTCGGCTAGCGCGTTTGTTCGAGGCCGCCGACCGGCGCCACGTCCCGCTGCGGACCATCCTGGCCACGGCCGCGGTGGTCGTCGCTACCTACCTGGCCGGCAAGCTGCTGTACCTGCTGCGGGACATCGTGCTGCTGATGCTGGTGGCGGGGTTCACTGCCATGCTGCTCAACCCGGCCGTGGCTAAAGTGCAGCGGCGGATCCCGCGCCGGGGCCTGGCCGTGACGATCGTCACGCTGTGTGCCGCGGTGGTCTTCGTCGGGCTGGCCGCGGCGTTCGGCGTGCCGCTGGTCAACGGGATCACCCACCTGGCGAACCGGCTGCCCGGCTATATCGCCAGCGCGCAGCACGGCAGGGGCTGGATCGGCCATCTGGTGACCAGGTACCACATCCAGAGCTGGGTGCAGCGGAACACGCCCAAGCTGGTCGGCTACGCGCAGTCGCTCAGCAAGCCGGCGCTGACCGTCGGCAAGGGCGCGGTCTCGGTAGTCATCGAGCTGTTCACGCTCTTCGTCCTGGTCCTGCTCCTGCTTCTGGAAGGCCCGAAGATGTGGAACTGGACGCTCGGCCAGATGCGCCCGGGGCGCAGCGCCACGGTCGCCCGGATAGCGGCCGACGTCAGCCAGAAGGCTACCGGCTACATGTTCGGTAACCTGATGACGTCGCTCATCGCCGGCATCGTGGTGTTCGTGACGCTGCTGATCCTCGGCGTGCCGTTCCCGCTGCTGTGGGGCCTGTGGGTGGCCCTGGTGGACTTCCTGCCGATGATCGGCGGGGCCCTGGCCGGCATCCCCACCGTGCTGTTCGCGTTCTTCGCCCGGGGCCTGACCGCGGGCATCGTCACCGCGGTCGTCTTCGCCGTCTACACCCAGATCGAGAACCACATCCTGAACCCGGTGGTGATGAGCAAGACGGTCCGGATCAACCCGCTGCTCGTCTTCATCGCCGTGCTGGTCGGCGCCTCACTCGGCAGCCTGATCGGCGGCATCTTCGGCAGTTTCGTCGCGGCGCTGCTCGCCATCCCGACAGCCGGGGCGCTGCAAGTGCTGGTCAAGGAGGTCTGGCGGGCCACCGCCACGGACCAGCCCCAGGACTCCCCGGCGCCCGCGGCTGAGCCGACAGACGGGTACGGGACGTAAGTGATGTCGCCGACGGTGAAGGCCAAGAGCAGGCCTGCCGCGAGCGCACCCCAGCACCGCCAAATCCCCCGCTATCGCAAGCGCCCCCCGGCGGCGGCTGCCGGTCAGCCGGTGACTACCAGCTCATCGCTGACGTTCCTGACGCCGATGCCGTACCAGGCGGCGTCGATCACCGCATCATGCTCGGCCCAGGTGCGAACATGCCCGGTAAGCGAGACAGTACCGTCGCTAGCCTGGACTAGGACGTCGCTGTCATCGGCGATCAGCGCGTACCGGTCGAGGGCGTCCTGGACCAGGTTGGTCACATCCGCTGCTTCCATGTCTGTGTAGATTTCAACGTCGTTGACGATGTTGCGCACGCCGGCCAGCCCGGCGACGACCCGCTCGGCGGCATCCCGCTCGAAACGGTTGCTCACCATGCCGGTCAGCCAGACATCGCCGTCGCTGGCGGTGGCCTCGACGGTCGTCGGTACAGTGACAGTCACCGCGAGCGCGTTGTTAGCGGCCGTGGTCAGCGTCACATCATCCCGGTAGTCGGCCGCGGACAGCACCACCATCAGGTGGTTGTGCACCCTAGTTACGCCCTGCACCCGCTTGGCGGCCGCTGCCGCCTCCAGGTACTGCGGGTAGCTAGACACCGTGCCGCTGAGCGCTACGTCCCCGTTCATGTTCTTCACAGTGATGCCTTCCGCATCGACCAGTAGGTCGAAATCCAGTTCTTTCTGGACTGCGTCGCGGATGTCCTTGCTCGTTTTGACTGCTTCGCGAATGCCCTTGGGCGGTGCCACGGCGGGTCCCCTTCCTGCCAAGCGACTGTTTCACCGCATGGCTACCCAACCGCGCCAGCCGGTAATCTTGCTGGTCTTGCGACCTCACCGCTACCGGACGTCCAGTCACTGAGCTGCCCGCCCGATGATCATCCGCTGGATTTCCGCGGCCGTCGCAGCGGACGGTCAGCGGGATCTTTCCCGTCTGGCTGCCGCAGCCGGCCGGACTGCGCGACGCTGACAGCTTCTGGATCCGCTCAGAGTCGATTGGTGAGAATCGTGATGGCTTCCTCGCGCTGACGGGTATGGCCGACTGGGAGGCAAGCGGCGGGAGTGACTACTGCCGACGGTAATCCTCGGGACCCGAGAGGTACGAAATGAGCGTTAAAAGCGGATCCAGGATGGAATCTAGTCCGAAGCAGCTGGCAAGGAGCCTGACCGGACCATGGTGGGCGTACCTGCTCGCTGGGATCGCCTGGGTCCTCATCTCTGTCATCATCCTGCGGTTCAATATCGCCGCGGTGGCGACGATCGGCCTGCTGCTGGGGGCACTGTTCCTGCTCTCGGCGGTGGAGGAGTTCGTGATCGCCACGGTCCGGCCCAACTGGGGCTGGGCGCACGCCCTGCTCGGCATTCTGTTTATCGGCGCCGCGATCTGGTCGTTCGTGACGCCCTACGGAGCGTTCTGGGCGCTCGCGTCCGTCCTGGGCATCATGCTCGTCGTGGTCGGCACAATGCACATCATCACGGCGATCTACAGCAAGGGTTTCAACGACGCATGGTGGTTCGGCGTCATCGGCGGACTCCTGGAGGTCTTCGTCGGCTTCTGGGTCTCGGCACAGTCGTTCCGTGCGCAGGCGGTGTTCCTGATCATCTGGGCTGGCCTGCTGGCGCTATTCCGAGGGGTCTTCGACATCGTGCTGGCATTCGAAATGCGCTCCGCGGAGTCGGGGCTGGAGAGAGCACATCCTGACCGGGCAGCTGCAAACCGGTAAGCAACTGGAAACGGAGCACTGCCGAATTTCCACGACGGTCACCCGCGGCGCTCCCGGCCGTGATCCGCCAAGGCGCGGTTCGGGGGGACGCGCGGTTAGCCCCGCTCACCGTTGTGAGCGGACGGTCAGTTGTGCTGAGTAGCGAGGAGGTTCGCTGTGAGCGTGACGGATGATGCTCGCTCGACGTTGCGCGACCGGGCGGCCGCGGTGCTGTACGGCAATGACGCGGGCACCTGGACGAAGGCGTCGGCGCTTCTGTACCCCCACCAGTGGAGCTGGGACAGCGCGATCATCGCAATGGGATGGGCGCACCTGGACGTGCGGCGGGCCATGACCGAGCTCGAAGGGTTGTTCGCCGCGCAGTGGTCGACGGGCATGGTGCCGCACCTGGTGTTCCGCGCGGGCTCGGATCATCCGTACTTTCCCGGACCGGAATGGTGGGACACTGACAGCGCCCCGGCGGCGGCCGGGCTGGCGGTGCAGACGACGGGAATCTGCCAGCCACCGGTGCACGCCCTGGCGGTGCAGCGTATCTGGCAGCTCACGCCGCAGCCGCGGCAGCAGGAGATCCGCGAGCGCATCCAGTCGCTGTACCCGCGCCTGGTGCACTGGCATCGCTACCTCGCCACGCACCGCGACCCGGAGGCGTCGGGACTGGTCACTACCTTCCACCCGTGGGAAGGCACGGACAACTCGCCGCGCTGGGACGAGGCGCTGGAGCGGATCAAGGTGGCCAAGCCCGGCCCGTACACCCGTCTGGACGTCACGGAGCTAGGGGACGCATCGCAGCGGCCCAGCACCTGGGACTACGACCGTTTCCTTTGGCTAGTCGAACAGCTGCGGGAATACCAGTACGACGACGCGCGGATCTACCGCGAGTACCCGTTCCTGCTCAAGGACGTGTTCTTCAGCGCCATCTTCGTCGCGGCCAACGCCGCGCTGCTCGACCTGGCCGACGTGGCGGGCGCCGGCGACGCCGACCGCCAGCAGCTGGCCAGCTGGCTAGAGCGCGGACGCGAGGGGCTGTCGCGCCGCTTCGACGCGGAATCCGGCCTGTGCGTGGACTACGACGTCCGCAACGGGAACGACATCAAGCTGCGGACGTTCGCGGGCTTCGCGCCGCTGTTCGCGCGAACCGCCGACCCCGGCCAGCGCGAGGCTCAGATGCGGCTGCTCGACTCCGAGAACTTCTGCGGCAACCCTCGGCTCCGGTGGCGCCTGCTGCCGAGCACAAGCCCCAGCGAGCCGACGTTCCAGCCGCACGATTACTGGCGGGGGCCGGTGTGGCCCGTCATCAACTGGCTGCTGTGGCAGTCGCTGCGCGAGCTCGGCTACACCGACCGCGCCGAACAGATCCGCCGCGATTCGCTCAGCCAGATCGCCATCGGTGAGATCAATGAGTATTTCGAGCCGTTCACCGGGGCCCCGCTTGGCTCCCCGCAGCAGTCGTGGACCGCCGCCGTCACCCTGGACTGGTCGGCCTTCGATCTGCGATGAGCCTTCGTACCGTCCATCGTCGTCGCCTCGAGCGACTTCATACAGACAGAAGACGATGTTCAGAAGAACCCGGGATGCGCGAGGACTAACCGCCCTCGACCTGCCGCTGAAGGTGCTGATCTGGGCGGACGGGCCCAGACGAGCGTCAGCTGCTCCGCGCCCGCCGCACTCGCCGCCCGGCACGGGCTCAGCCCAGAACTCGCGGCGAACCTGGCCGCGACCGATCCGCTCACCGACGCGCTTATCGCAGGCTAGCCGAGCCAGTCTCGGCCGCGTTCCTTCGACTCCAACAGGCAGGTTGGTACCTGGCTACCTCGGAGGATTGCGCGACATCACCGGCAGGCCATGGCCAGGAGGCGCCCGAGGGATCGCCAGCGCCATCGGCTTCGTAATTCACTATTCACCCGAAGGAAAAGCGCAGGTCGGCAGAGACGGTCCTTTCTGGTGTTAGAGCCGGCGAGTTCAGCCTTGGGGCCGGCGCGCTGTCTGTCGTTGCCTCTGTCGTCATTGTCGGCCTGAGCACACCGTCGGGCGCGGCGGCGGTGAGCCCGGCCGACACGGCCACGTCGACCGCCACGCCCACCGCCACCGCGACAGCCACCGCCACCGCCACCGCGACAGCCACCAGCACGGCGACACCGACGAGCACCGCGACCGCCACGCCCACCAGCACGGCGACTGCGACGAGCACCGTGACCGCCACGGCCACGGACAGCGCGACCGCCACGCCCACCACCACCGGCACGGCCAGCTCGACGAGTACCGCGACGGCCGTGCCGACCGGCACGACGACCGCCGTCCCGACGACGAGCGCGGGGGCGACGGCCACGCCGAGCGGCGCGCCCGCCACCGGCGGCGGCACCGGCCCCGGCACGGACGCGACGCTGGCGATGGCGGGCGGCGGCGTCATGGCCGCGGGCGGCGCCCTCGTGCTTGTTGCCCGGTGGCGGCGCCGTCACCAGGCCGCCTGAGCGTCGCGGCGGCCACTGCGTCATGACGTCGGGCGGATACCGGAACAGGTACGGCGCACAGTCTCCGCAGGGCATCGGGGCCGGCCCGATCTTCGCCGTCGGCGCCATCATGCTTGCCGCCGGCGCATTCGTCGTGGCGCACGCGCTGACCGGCGGGGTCAGGCTCCCGCCGGCCAGCGCCCAGCAGATCCCGGCCACGGTCACCACGACCGTGCCTTTCGCCCCCGATCCGTCCGCCGTCGCGGCGCCGCTCGCGCCGTCGACGCCGGTACGGATCAAGATCCCCGCGATCGGTGTCAGCGCCCCCGTCATGCGGCTCGGTAAGAACGGCGACGGGACCGTTGAGGTGCCTCCCCTCGACAACCACAACCTGGCCGGCTGGTACGACGGCAGCGTGACGCCGGGCGCGGACGGTTCGTCCGTCGTACTCGGGCACGTGGACGACTACGACGGGCCGTCCGTCTTCTTCTCCATCAAGGCCCTGCACCGGGGCGACACCATCGACATCGTCCGGGCGGACGGGGACACGGCCGCCTTTGCGGTCGACGGCGTGCAGAAGGTGGGCAAGACAGAGTTCCCGACCGGCGACGTCTACGGCAGCGTGCCCTATCCGGCGCTGCGGCTTGTCACCTGCGGCGGACCGTTCGACGTCAAGCGCGGCGAGTACCTCGACAACATCGTGGTCTACGCCCACCTGACTGGCATCGCCGCCGGCTGACGACTGGAAAAAGCGAATCGGGCGGCCCGCCGGCTGGCGGGCTGCCCGGTTCGCTGTCCGCAGGCTGGACCGTTACGAGCTCAGCACCGTCATCTGCGGCGTACCCGGGTTCACCACCTCGATAGCGGCCAGCTGCGGGGAGCCGACGACGCTGCTGAAGGTGAGATCGAGGACGTTGTTCGTCACGGTGACGGTCGCCGATTCCATGTCGGCCGTGTAGTCGCCCGACTTGGCCGCGATGTCGTAGTTACTCAGCCAGGGCTGGCCGTTCGCGGTGACGTTGAAGACCCGGCATCCGGGGCTCAGGCAGCCGCTGTAGATCTCGCCGAAGTACAGCCGTACCTCGTACGTGCCGTTCGGAAGAGGCAGCTGGTAGCTGAAGTTCCCCCACCGCTCGTCCTGGAAGAGCGGCGCGTCGCCAGTGCCGGCGATGGTGTGCCCGGCGGCCTGGTCATTCTCCGACCCGCCGGTGTAGTACTGGTCCGCCTGCCACACGTTGCCCGCGGCGTCCACGTAGGGACCGCCGCCGGTGTTGATGCGCAGCGGCGCCGACAGCACCGTTCCCGGCGCGGGGCTCGACACCGAGACGGTGGCGGTGCAGGTGGGGCTGATGACTGACTGGGTGACGCCGTTGAGCGTGAAGTCGACCGTCACGCTGGCCACGTACGTGCCCGGCGTGTAGGAGTGGGTCACCGTCGCGTCGGTCGAGTATTCGGTCGTGCCGTCACCGAAGTCGTACTGATAGCCGGTGACCGCCATCCCGCCCGCGGTGGTCGTCCAGGGGGTGAACAGGTACTCCCCTGTCCCCGTGCCCTGCATCACGTTCAGCGCCTGGCAGTTGTTGCCCGGCTGCGCTTGCAGCAGCGAACCGCCGCCCTCCGACGAGCTGCTCACCGTCACCGTCGCCTCGCAGGCCAGGCTGGTGAGCTGCATCTCCTGGCCGTTGCCGGTGAAGTAGACGCTGGCGTAGGCGTAGTACGTGCCAGGTGCGTAGCTGTGCCGCACCGTGTCCGACGTCGCGTACTCGGTCTCACCGTCGCCGAAGTGGAAGGCATAGGCGATGTCGGTCATGCCCGGCGCGTGCGTCGCGTTCACGATGAACGTGTACTGCCCTGGCACCACCCCCGGCTGGACCGACATGCCTGTGCAGGCGTTGGCGGAGCCCTGCTGCGCCCCGCCGCCGCTGGTGGTCGGCGACGGCGTGGGTGTGCCGCCGGTGATGGTGGGAGTGCTGCCCGGCGTGGTCGGCGTGCTGGCCGGCGAGGTCGGGGTGCTGCCGGGGGTGGCAGTCACGGTGCCCGGGGTGGTCGCCGTCGTGGCGGGGGCGGTCGGCGTGCTGGTGGCGGGCCCGCCGGCGCTGACGCCGCCGTTCAGCACGAACGTGGTGACCGAGTACGGGGGCAGGGTGTAGCTCAGCGAGTTCGCGACATTGAGCGTCGCCATGTGCGCCGGGGCGCTGAACGGCGCGCTGGCGTTCGTCTGCCATACGTCGGCGGTGCCGCCGGAGAAGCCGGCCAGGCCGATCGACGCGGTCTGCGTCACTGCCGGATCCTTGTTGATCATGACGATGTTGCCGTTGCCTGCGGCGAAGATCTCGACGTTGTTCAGCTGGGTACTCGACTCGACCATGCTCGAGCCGAAGCCGCGGAACAGGTTGCCGCCGGTGAACATCTCGAGGCCGTAGTAGATCGGCATCGGGCTGTTGAGCGCACGGCCGTAGTGCGCGGCGGCGTCCTGCTGCTCGAAGGTCAGGCCGAGCGCGCCGTTCAGGTCCGCGTACTCGTCGCCCCTGCCGCCGGCGGCGGCGATGTGGCCGGCGACGCTCGCGCCCCAGACCGTGTTGACCGCGGTGTAGAAGCGGTCGTCGCCCTGGTAGCCGGCATATCCGTCGCCGGTCGTCCAGGACCAGTTGTACTCGCCGACCTGGACGCCGATGCCGCGGTTCGGCGCGTACTGCCTGATGAGCTGGTATGCCTGGCTGACCTCGTCTCCCCAGTTGCCTGTCGTGCTCAGCGCGGTAGCCGTGTCGACCGAGTTGCCGCCC
>Ga0335085_10008105_pt1 | contig 16100 bp, 13 predicted proteins | sample Lox_Sample_45_FD_206712 | JGI IMG/M metagenome (GOLD analysis project Ga0335085, IMG submission 206712) | Soil microbial communities from Loxahatchee National Wildlife Refuge, Florida, United States - Lox_Sample_4.5 | ecosystem: Environmental > Terrestrial > Soil > Wetlands | place: USA...
CTTATCACGCGACGCTCATTCCGCAGCCTTGAGCAAGGCCGGCGTGCCGGCACGGAACTGTTCGAGAAGCGCTGCCTCGTCCGCCTTGACGGCGGCGAGGTGACGCTGCTTGACGTGACCGAAGCCGCGGATCTTTTCCGGGATCGCTGCGAGGCCGACCGCAACGTGGTGATTGTCCGTCGTGAGCTTGGTGATCACCTCGTCGAGCATGGCCTCGTAGTCGGCGATCAGCTTGCGCTCAGTGCGGCGCTCCGGCGAGCGGCCGAACGGATCGAACGGCGTGCCGCGCAAGCCCTTGAGCTTTGCCAGCAGACGGAACGCCGGCAGCATCCACGGCCCGAAGCTCATCTTGCGCGGCAGGCCGGTGGTCTTGTCGCGGCGGGCAAGGAGCGGCGGCGCCAGATGAAACTCGAACCACAGATTGTCGCCGTCGAACTGGTTCTCGACCTGCTTGAGGAATGAGCCGTCGGTATAAAGCCGCGCAACCTCGTATTCGTCCTTGTAGGCCATCAGCTTGAACAGATAACGCGCGACCGCATCGGCGAAGCCGCATTTGCCGGGCGCACGTGCGGCCTCGGCCGCCTTCGCCTTGTCGACCCAAGCGCGGTAACGCGCGCCGTAGGCTTCATTCTGATAAGCCGCAAGAAACTTCACACGGCGCGCGACCGTCTCGTCGAACGATTGCGACAGCGTGCGCGCGTCGCTGGTAATCGCGGCCGCGGGCTTGGCGAGATTTTCCACCTCAGCACGATCGACTGCGGCGCGGCGGCCCCAATGGAACGCCGCCTTGTTCATGGCGACGGCTTCGCCGTTGAGCTCGATCGCCTTCTCGATCGCCGCCGCCGACAGCGGGACGGCGCCGAGCTGATAGGCGTAGCCGACCATGAACATATTGGCGCCGATGGATTGCCCGAACAAAGCGGTCGCGATGCGCGAGGCGTCGATAAAATGCGTCTTGTCCTCGCCGGCGTCGGCCACGATGGTGCGCTTGAGCCGCTCGGTCGGCAGCGAGAAGTCGGCATTGCGGGTGAATTCGCCGGGCAGGAATTCGGCGGTGTTGACCACCATCTCGGTCCTGCCCTCTTTCACCGCGGCCAGAACCTTGCGGGTGCCGGCGACCACGATGTCGCCGCCGAGCACCAGATCGGCGCCGCCCGCGGCGACGCGAATGGCGTGGATTGCCTCCGGCGTTTCGGCGATGCGCATGTGGCTGAACACCGCGCCGCCCTTCTGCGCGAGGCCCGCCATGTCGAGCACGCCGACGCCGCGTCCTTCGAGGTGCGCCGCCATGCCCAAAACGCCGCCGATGGTGACGACGCCGGTGCCGCCGACGCCGGTGACGATGACGTTGTAGGTCTGATCGATCGCCGGCAGCTTCGGTTCCGGCAGCGCCGGGAGATCATGATCGGCGGCGACGCCCGAGCCCTTCTTCAGCGTGGCGCCGTGCACGGTGACGAACGACGGGCAGAAACCTTTGACGCAGGAGAAGTCCTTGTTGCAGCTCGACTGGTCGATGGTGCGCTTGCGGCCCCATTCGGTTTCGAGCGGCTGCACCGAGACGCAATTCGATTGCACGCCGCAATCGCCGCAACCCTCGCACACCAGCTCGTTGATGATGACGCGCTTGTCCGGATCGGGAAAGGTGTGGCGCTTGCGCCGGCGGCGCTTTTCCGCGGCGCAGGTCTGGTCGTAGATCAGAACCGTGACGCCGGGAATTTCGGCGAGCTCCTTCTGCACCGCGATCAGGTCGTCGCGGTGATGGATGGTGAGCCCCTTCGGCCACACCAAATCGCCCGGATATTTGTCGGGCTCGTCGGTGACGACGACGACGCGCTTGGCGCCCTCGGCGGCGACCTGGCGCGCCACCTGCGGCACGGTGAGGCCGCCGTCATTGGCCTGGCCGCCGGTCATCGCCACGGCGTCGTTGAACAGAATCTTGTAAGTGATGTTGGTGTTCGACGCGATCGCCGCGCGGATCGCCATGTAGCCGGAATGGTTGTAAGTGCCATCGCCGAGATTCTGGAAAACGTGATTGCGGTTGGAGAACGGCGCCTCGCCGACCCAGTTGGCGCCCTCACCGCCCATCTGCGTGTAGCCAAGCGTCGAGCGGTCCATCCACTGCGCCATGTAGTGACAGCCGATGCCTGCATAGGCGCGCATGCCCTGCGGCACCACGGTCGATGAATTGTGCGGGCAGCCGGAGCAGAAGTACGGGATACGCTGAGCAATATCTTTCGTCTCGGCGGCGATGCGCTGGAATTCCTTGAGCCGCGCCACGCGGCCGGCGATGTCGTCGTTGCGGTGATGTTTGAGGAGCCGCTCGCCGATGCAGATGGCGACCTCGTTGGGATCGAGCGCACCCTTGACCGGGAACAGCCAGCCCGCTTCGTCCTTCTTGCCGATGCAGAGCGGCTGGTTGACGGTGCCGTAAAGCTCCTCGCGCACCTGCACTTCGAGGAGCGAGCGCTTCTCCTCGACCACGATGATCAGATCGAGGCCTTGCGCAAATTCCTTCAGCTCGCGCTGGCTCAGCGGCCAGGCACATCCGACCTTGAACAGGCGGATGCCGAATTCGTTGCACCTGAGCTCGTCGATGCCGAGCTCGTCGAACGCCTGGCGGACGTCCAGATAGCTCTTGCCGGTGGTGATGATGCCGATCTTCGGATCGCGGCCGCCCGACGTGATGATGCGGTTGAGCTTGTTGGCGCGCACGAAGGCCATCATGGCGTCGCGCTTGAAGTCGTGGAGCCGCGCTTCCTGCGCCAGGATCGGGTCGTTGAGGCGGATATTGAGTCCGCCGGGCGGCATCGCAAAATCGGTCGGCGTGACGATATTGATGCGCTCGAGACTCGCATCGATCGCCGCAGTCGACTCGATCGTCTCGTGCATCGACTTGAGCGCCACCCAGGTCCCGGTGAAACGCGACATCGCCCAGCCGTAAAGGCCGTAGTCCAGCACTTCCTGAACGCCTGCCGGGTTCAGGATCGGAATCATGACGTCGATGAAGTGGTATTCGGACTGATGCGCGGTGGTCGAGGATTCGGCGGTGTGGTCGTCCCCCATCAGCGCCAGCACGCCGCCGTGCTTCGCGGTGCCGGCCAGATTCGCGTGACGGAACACGTCACCCGAGCGGTCGACGCCGGGGCCCTTGCCGTACCACATGGCAAAGACGCCGTCGTACTTGCCCTCCCCGCGCAACTCCGCCTGCTGCGAGCCCCACACCGCCGTGGCGGCGAGGTCCTCGTTGATGCCGGCCTGGAACCGCACATCGCTCTTGTTGAGAAATGGTGCAGCGCGAAGAAACTGGGCGTCGAGGGTGCCGAGCGGGGAGCCGCGGTAACCTGTCACATAGCCCGCGGTATTAAGGCCGCTGCGGCGGTCGAGCTCTTTCTGCATCAAACAGAGCCGCACCAGCGCCTGAAATCCGGTGACGAAGACACGGCGCTGGGAGAGGTCGTATTTGTCGTCCAGCGTTACGTTGCGTAGCGCCATCGCAGGACCTCCGCGGGCCGCTCTGCCGGCTCGATCGATTCGCCGGACCAAAGCGGCCGGCTCAACCGATTAGATAAGCGTCGGCAGAATCTCCGGCAATGCTGTCATTTCGCACCGCAAGGGTCAATTTGGCTCCGCCGGACCGCACCGGACGCGCACCTCTCGGTGCGCATATGCGAATACCGAGCCCGGTGCTAAGCTCCCTCATCCACGCGGAGAGCCGGCCATGAACACGCACGTCAAAGTCCCGACCGTCGCCCAAGCGGAAATTTCGCCGGCCGAATGGCAAGCGCGCGTCGACCTTGCCGCGACCTATCGGCTGATCGCGCACTACGGCTGGGGCGACGTCATCTACAATCACTCCTCGATGCGCGTGCCGGGCGAAGAGCGTCAGTTCCTCATCAAGCGCCATGAGCTGCTCTACACCGAAGTGACGGCATCGAATCTCGTCAAGGTCAGCATGGACGACGATCTTGACGAATCCGCAGGCGTCAATCGCCCCGGCTTCACGCTGCACGGCGGCGTGCTCTCGGCGCGGCCCGACGTCAATTGCGCCGTCCACGTCCACACCGAGACCGGCATGGCGATTTCCGGTTTGAAGCACGGGCTGCGCATGCTCTCGCAGCCGGCCGTGCGCTTCCACAACCGCGTCAGTTATCATGATTACGAAGGCATCACCGAGGATTTCGGCGAGCGCCAACGCATCAACAAGGCGCTCGGCAAGAACCGTGCCCTGATCATGCGCAACCACGGCCTGCTCACGGTCGGCAAGACGGCGCGCGAAGCCTTTGTGCTGATGAAATCGCTGATCGAGGCGGCGCATATCCAGCTTGCCATGGAGGCGACCGGCGGCGCGCTTGTCGAGATTCCCGCGGAGATTTGCGAGAAGACCGCGCATCAATACGAGCGTCACGATTCCGGCCGCGGCTCGGCCGACTGGCCGGCCTATCTGCGCATGCTCGACGCCGCCGACGGCAGCTATCGGAACTAAGGGCGCAGTCCGCCGATTACAGGAGTTGAACCGCGGTCGCCGAGGCTCGATATAGGCAGCATTGAAGACGCTGGCGGATCAAGCCGGCGACGGGAGCGTGCCGGACCATGCATCTCGATCCCGAATTCCTCTCCCGTATTCAATTTGCGTGGGTTGTCGGCTGGCATATTCTGCTGCCGGCGTTCACCGTCGGCCTGGCTTCGTTCATCGCGTTCCTCGAAGGCGCCTATGCGCTGACCAAGCAACCGGTCTTTCTCAATCTCTCGCAATTCTGGCTGAAGATTTTCGCCATCTCCTTCGGCATGGGCGTGGTGTCGGGCATCGTCATGCCATTCCAGTTCGGCACCAATTGGAGCCGCTTCTCCGACGCCGCCGCCAATATCATCTCGCCGCTGCTCGCCTATGAGGGCCTCACCGCGTTCTTTCTCGAAGCGACATTCCTGGGCGTGCTGCTGTTCGGCCGTAAGCTGGTGCCGCCGTCGATGCATTTCGTCGCCGCCGTTCTGGTGGCCGTGGGAACACTGTCGTCTTCGTTCTGGATCATCGCCACCAATAGCTGGATGCAGACGCCGGTCGGCTACGAGGTGATCGACGGCCGGTATTTTCCGAAGGACTGGTTCGAGATCATTTTCAGCCCATCGTTTCCCTACCGGCTCGCGCATACGGTCAGCGCCTTCTACGTGACCACGGCTTTCGTCGTCCTCGGCGTCGGCGCCTATACGGTGCGGCGCGGGCAAACGCTCGCCGAAGGCCGCATGATGCTGCGGCTGGCGTTGTGGTTCCTGGCGATCTTCCTGCCCCTGCAAATCGCTCTCGGCGATCTCCACGGCCTGAACACGCTCGAATATCAGCCGGCGAAGCTCGCCGCGATCGAAGGCCTGTGGGACGGCGGCCGCGGCGTGCCGGCCTCGATCATCGGCTGGCCCGATCAGGCGGCGGAGCGCAATCTCGCCGAGATCGCCATACCTCGGCTCGGCAGCCTTTACCTGACCCATTCCTGGGACGGCGAAGTCAAAGGCCTCAAGGACTTTCCCGCCGATCAGCGCGCGCCGGTCGCGATCGTCTATTTCGCGTTCCGGATCATGGTCGGGATCGGCCTTTTGATGCTCGCAATCGTCGCGACCGGCCTCATCCTGATGGCGCGCAGGCGGCTAGATGGATCGCGCTGGTATTTGCAGCTCTGCCAGTTCGCGGCCTGTCTCGGCTTCATCGCGGTGATCGCCGGCTGGACCACGACCGAGGTCGGGCGGCAGCCGTGGACGATCTACGGCTTGATGCGGACGGCTGACTCGGTGTCGCCGTCACTGACCGGCGCCAATGTTGTGCTGTCGCTTCTGCTCTATGTCGCGGTCTATCTGATGGTCTATCCGGTCGGCCTCTCGCTGATGCTTCGCGCCGTCTGGCGCGGGCCCGGTCCGTCGGATGAAGCAATCCCGATCGGCGCCGGCAGGCCCAAAACGCCAATCGATGCCTTGGGCTCCTCGACCGCGGAGGCGCGGACATGACACCCACACTCGACCTCGTGCCGATCTGGACGGTGATTCTCGGCCTCGGCGTCTTTTTCTATGTCGCGCTCGACGGCTTCGATCTCGGCGTCGGCATGCTCTACAATTTCGCGCCGGACCGTCGGGCGCGCGATCTGATCATGAACTCGATCGCGCCGATCTGGGACGGCAACGAGACTTGGCTGATCCTCGGCAGCGTCGGCTTGCTCGCCGCCTTCCCGGTCGCCTTCGCCATCATCATTCCGGCGGTCTACTTCCCGATCCTGCTCATGCTGCTCGCGCTGATCTTTCGCGGGCTCGCTTTTGAATTCCGCTTCCGTGACGCGGAGCATCGCACCCTATGGGATCACGGTTTCGCCGCCGGCTCGGCCATTGCAACATTCGCGCAGGGCGTGATTCTGGGCGCCTTCATTCAGGGTTTCCAGGTCGAGGGCCGGCAATTTGTCGGCGGCTCGTTCGACTGCTTCACGCCATTCTCGATTTTCACCGGCATCGCCTTGATGTTCGGCTATGCACTCCTCGGTGCCGGCTGGCTGGTGATCAAGACCGAGGGGCCGCTGCAAGACTGGGCCCGCGCGCTCGGCCGCCGGGCGCTGATCGGCACCTGCGCCGCCGTCGCCATCGTCAGCCTGTGGACGCCGATTATCGATGCTCCCGTCGCGGCGCGCTGGTTCTCATGGCCTGATATTGCGTGGCTCTCGCCGGTGCCGCTCATCACACTGGGCTTGGCCTGGTACGCGTGGCGCTCGCTCAACAACAGATCGGAATACGCCCCGTTCGTCGCCGCGCTCGGCCTCTTCGTGATGTCGTATCTCGGCATCGCCATCAGCCTGTGGCCGATGATCGTGCCCGGACACTTTACCCTCGAACAAGCCGCCGCATCGCAGAGTACCGAGGCCTTCCTGCTGGTTGGAACGCTGGTGCTGCTGCCGGTGATCCTGGTCTACACGGCCTGGTCGTACTGGGTGTTCCGCGGCAAGGTGCGCTCGGACATCGGGTATCATTAGCGGAAGCAGCCGAGGGACGATTGCCCCCGGCAGCGCCCGCTCCGCGCTCACTTCGCGTATTTGCCGCCGGTCTGCTTGGTGTGCACGCCTTCGGCGCCGCTCTGCTTGTGCTGCAAACGGGTGATGCGCGCCCAAGTGCGCTTGAGATCGTCGCGCACGGTGATGTGCAGCGTGCCGCAGCCTTCGCAGGTGAGCTCGATCTTATCGCCGTGCATGAACGGGTTGAGGCCGCGATGATTGGTGCCGGTAGCGAGAATGTCGCCCGGCAGCAATGTGTGTATCGACGTGACCCATTCGATGCAGCGCGGAATCTTGTGCGCCATGTCGTCGGTGTTGAAGTTCTGATAGACCACCCCGTTGTTGGTCAGCGTGACCTTCACCTTGTGCGGATCCTTGATCTCGTCCTTGGTGACGATATAGGGCCCGATCGGCGCGAAGGTGTCGCGCGACTTCATCTGATAGAACACGTTGGTGGGCGGCACCACGCCGCGCGCCGAACCGTCGATGAAATTGACGTAGCCGAACACGTATTTCATGGCGTCAGCCGCCTTGACGTGGGAGGCCTTCTTGCCGATGACCACTGCAATCTCGGCTTCGCCCTCGAAGATCGACGCCGCCATGTCGGGCAGCACCATGGTGTCGCGGTCGCCGATGATGGCGCTCGGTGACTTCATGAAAGCGTTGATCGGCGCGGGCTCCGGCAAGGTGCCGTCTTCCATGTAGTTCACCGCCATGCAGATGATGTTCTCCGGCTTCGGCAGCGGCGGCCGAAGCTTGACCTTGGCGAGCGGCTTGCCCTTGCCTTTCTTGGCGGCGGCAGCGAGCTTGCCCTTGTAGGTGCTCCATTTTTCGATGACGGTGCGGATCACGTCCTGCGGCCCAAGCGCCTTGATGCCTTTGGTCGCGGCCGAGACATCGACGATCTTGTCGCCGACCACCACGCCGAGCTTAAAGTTGTCGAAAAACGCAAGTTTCATGGCTGATCCCCTGTGGTCATGCTTGTGAAGGTATTGGCCAACGGCGGCGCCGGATCGTTGGGCGGGCGAGAGAACGCCGCACGTTAGCCAGTTTGCCGCCCGTGCGGAAGAAGCTCTTTGTCCCGTCTCATTGGCTCAGGCCCGCCCGGTCGGCAACGGGCTGCGGTCGGCAAGCTCCATCTGCCGATAGGCGAGTTTCTCCATCAACTCGGCCCGCACATCGCAGTGGCTCACCGCATCGAACAGGTTATCCATTTCGTGCGGATCGCTGTGCAGGTCGTAGAGTTCGCCATAGCCATCGCCCTGCGCGATGGTCATGCGCCAGCGCTCCGTCACCAGCGTCCGCAGTCGTGCTCCCGACGACAAGCCGAAGACCGCGCGCTGCTGGTCGTCCTCGATCACCATCGAGTCGCGCGCGACGGCGCCGCTTGCCTCCTCGATGACCGGCAGCAGGCTCTCGCCTTGGATGCCGTTGTAGGGCTGCACCTTGACGCGATCCAGAATGGTCGAGGCGATATCGAGAGTGCCGGCGAGGACCGGCGTGCGCCGCGGCGCGCGGCTGCCTGGCTCAGCCCAGATGAAGGGCACGTGGGTGATGCCCTCATAGTGTGCCGGGCCCTTGAGGAGCAGCCGATGATCGCCAAGGAAATCGCCGTGATCGGTGGTGAAGATCACGACGGTATCGTCGGCCAGGCCGCACGCGGCAAGCCGCCCGAGCACGCGCCCAATGGCGTCGTCGATCATGGCGATCATGCCGCAGCTCAGCGCCATCGCCTCGCGTGCTTCGCGGTCGTTGACGGCGAATGCCGCCTGGCCCGCGGTATCGGCTTTGCCGCTCTCGCGCTGCGCAAGCGCCCAGGCAACCGGGCGCGCCAGCGGCCGGTTGCCGCTATTGAAGCTGGGCGGCAACGCCATATCCTGCGGCGCGTACATCGACCAATAACGCCCCGGCGGCGTGAATGGATGATGCGGATCCGGAAACGACGTCATCATAAAGAACGGCCGGTCGCGCGGGCCCGCGGCATAGCGGTCGAGCCATTCGCAGCTTTTGTCGGCGATGTAGGACGTTGGATAAAGCTCTTCGGGAATCGGCACCCTGATCGCCTGCGGGCAGACATAATCGTGCGGCAGTTGATTGGCGCGGTCGCGCAGCGCGTCAGCGTCGGGTCGCTGCGCCTTCAGCCAGACGTAATAGTGTCCGCCGACGTGGTCGCCATGTTCGGTGCAAAGATCGACGTGTTCGAAGCCGTAGAACGGCAGTTGCATGGCGAAGTCACGGCCCGCTTTCCAGCGCTTTGGGTCTTCCTGGTCGTACGGCCCATCGCCAGCCACCGGCTTGCGTGCTTCGGCGAAGCTTGGATCGAGTTCCTGATCGCCAGTGCGCGACGCGCGTTTGAGGATAGGCGGCTGGCCGGTAAAATTTTGCAGATGGCTCTTGCCGACCAGTGCGGTCGCGTAGCCGGACGCGCGCAGCGCATCCACGAACGTGTTGGAGCCCAGAGGCAACGGTGAGCCATTGCTGCGCACGCCGTGCAGCGACGGCATGCGCCCGGTCATGAGAGTCGACCGGTTCGGCATGCAAACCGGCGTCGCCACATAAAAACGCTCGAACCGCACACCGCGCGCCGCAATCGAGTCGATATGCGGCGTCTTGAGGACCGGATGTCCGGAACAGCCGAGATAATCGGCGCGATGCTGGTCGGTGATGAAAAACAGGAAATTTGGACGCTTCATTTCAGGGATGTCCCTCTCAAATCATTCCGCCTTGATCTTGGTCGTTGTGACGAAGTCGCGCCATTTCGCGATATCGTCGGCAATTCTTTGCGCGAGATCGGGGCCCGTCAGCCAGCTTGGCCGCAGCCCGAGCGTTTCCAGTTTGGCCTGCAACTCCGGATCGTCGAAGATTCTCTTGAATTCGTCACGTATCTTGTCGACGACCGGCGCCGGCGTCTCCTTCGGCGCCATGACCCCGTACCAGTTTGTAATGGTGAGTCCCGGGTAGCTCGCCGATAGCGGCGCCACGCCCGGCAGGAGCGGCGACGGGGTCTTGCCGCTGACGCCGAGAGCCAGCACTTTCCCCGCCTTGATATAGGGCGTTGCCAGCGCGATCGGTCCGCAGAACATCGTGACGTTGCCGGCAAGAAGCGCGTTCATCGCCGGCGCCGCACCGGTGAACGGCACGTGGATCATGTCGATACCGGTCTGATACTTGATCATTTCGCCGCACAGATGCGCGGGCGAGCCATTGCCGGCCGACGAGAAGGTCAGCGTGCCGGGCTTGGCTTTGGCCACTGCAACCAGTTCCGCCAGACTGTGGATGCCGGCCGAGGGACTCACCGCAAGCACGTTTTCGGCATCGACCACCGCAGCGATCGCAATCAGGTCGTGCCGCGGATCGTAAGGCAGTGTCATCAGCGCCGGCGCCATGACGATCGGCAGATCGACCGTGAACAGGAGCGTGTATCCGTCCGGCGTCGCCTTTACGACCGCCTCGGTTCCGATCGACCCGGTCGCGCCGGCGCGATTCTCGACCACGGCGGACTGATTCCAATCCTGCGAAAGCCGCTGCGCATAAAGCCGGTTGACGAGATCAGACGGGCCGCCGGCCGGAAAAGGATTGATGAAGCGGATCGGCCGCGCTGGATAAGTTTCAGCGCGGGGCGCGACTGCACCCGCCGCGAGCAGGGTTGCAACGGTCGTGAGGGCCAGCAGGCTTCTCGAAAAATGTCTCATGGTGTGCTCCCGGCATTGTCGTGCACCGCATTTGCAACGCTACTCACGACGATCCGCAGGCGATGCGGACAACGTTCTGGCGATGTCACTTTCGATGAGGCGCCGATCGATCACACCCACGGGGTCAGCGCGGCTTGGCAGCAGGCGCTGAAAAGGAACGAAGGCCTCGCGGCTGACGCCTTCGAGGCGTTCAAGTTCAGCAAGTGGATCGGGGTGGTCGTCGACGCGCAGATTGAGGTCCGGCCATTCTTCCTCGCCGTAGATCACGAGCGCGGCCGATTGTTTGCCGCGCTTGTCGCCGCCGGCCGCTTCTCCCGCCCGCATCGCAGCGATGAGCCGGCGCGGAAATGAAAGCCCAGCGTCGCGTTCGTAGCAGGCGGCCGTGCACGCGATGACGTCGGAGCCAGCCAGCATATTGCCGGCAATCGAGAGATTGTCGCCGGCGACATGCCCGGACCAGCCATCGCACGCCGAGCCCGTGTAGGCCGCGACGCGGCCGTGTCCATCGATCAGATGGACCTGACGCAGGTCGCGCCCCGGGTCGGCCTCCGTCAGGGCAGACGCCACCTCCTGGGCGCTCCTGCCCTGCTCCAAGAGCCGCAAGCCGTCGGTCCCGAAAAAGGGGTTGACCAGCGCCTGCGTCGCGATCGCGCCGACGCGCGATCGCCCGTAGGGCACGAGTGCGCCGGCCGCAAAGAAGCAGGTCGCGACGGCAATGCCGAAATGCCCGCTTGTCTTATCGCGCGCCACGATCGACCAAGTCATACCGGAACTCTGCTGCTCACACCCGATTGCCCGCGCTCCAGCTCCAGAAGTCGCGGCCTTCCTCGCGCATGAATTTCGCCAGCACCATCTTGTGCACCTCGTCGGCGCCGTCGACCAGACGCGCGGCGCGGGCGGCGCGATAGACCCATTCGGCGATAGTGTCCTTGGAATAGCCGCGCGCGCCGTTGAGCTGGATGGCAACGTCGGCGGCCTGGTGCAGCGTGTTGGCACAGTGCAGCTTCGCCATCGACACCTCCTTGCGCGCATAATCGCCCTGGTCGAGCTTCCAGGCGGCGTGCATGGTGAGGAGACGGCCGATGTGGATGTTGTGGCCGACCTCGCCGAGCTTCATCTGCACGCTTTCGCGATCGGCGAGCTTGATGCCGAAGCCCTCGCGCTTATTGACGTAGTCCTGGGCGATCTCGACGCAGCGCTTGGACCAGCCGAGCCAGCGCATGCAATGCGTCAGCCGCGCCGGCCCGAGCCTCACTTGCACGACCTTCAATCCGTTGCCGATGCCGCCAAAAACGTCGTCGTCGTGCACCTCCAGGCCGTCGAATTCGAGCTCGCAATGGCCGCCGTGCTCCTCAGGCCCCATGATCTCAATACGGCGCAGGATGCGCCAGCCGGGCTGGTCCTTGTGGAACAGGAACGTGGTGATGCCCTTGCGCCTGTCGTCGGAAGTGCGCGCGGCAAGGATGAAATGGGCGGCGCCGTCGGCGCCGGTGATGAACCATTTGCGGCCGTAAATCTTCCACGTCTCGCCGCGCTTCTCGGCGTAGGTCTTGATCATGCTCGGGTCGGACCCGCCGCCGGGCGCAGGCTCGGTCATGGCGAAGGCCGAGCGCACCTTGCCCTCGACGATGGGCTTGAGCCATTTCTCCTTCTGCGCCGGCGTGCCGAGTTTCTTCAGCACGTTCATGTTGCCGTCGTCGGGCGCCATGCAGTTGAAGGCGAGCGGCCCGAACAGCGAACGCGCGGCTTCTTCGTACATCACCGCCCAGGCGACGATCGGCAGGTCCATGCCGCCGTATTCCTTCGGCGACTGCGGCGCCCAGAGACCGGCCTTTTTCGCCTTATCGCGCACCGGTTCGAGGCGCGAGTGCGGAATGTTCTCGTGGTCGGAAAAATTGTGGCGGTCGGCCTCGAGCGGCAGCACGTGCTCCTCGACGAAGGCGCGCGTGCGTAACCGCAGACTTTCGTGCTCGGGCGAAAGCGTGAAATCCATCCGGCGCCTCGTGTTGCGGGGCTTGATGCGACTGCTTAATCTTTAGCCTATCGCAGGGGCGCGACAAACACATCGCGGCCGTTCCCCTATTTCCACCAGCGATCCCGTTCAATGAGGCGACAATGGCCAATTTCACTCCGATCTCGGCGGCAATCGGCGGCGCGCTGATCGGGCTTTCCGCCGTGCTCTTGATGCTGTTCAACGGCCGCATTGCCGGCGTCAGCGGCATCATGGGCGGCCTCGTCAACGCACCAGGGAGCGACCGGCTCTGGCGCATCGCCTTCATCGCCGGTCTCATCGCCGCGCCGCTTGCGGCCGGGCTTGCCGGTTACCCGGTGCCGATGCCGAAGGTGCCGGGAAATTTCGCCATCATCGCCATCGCCGGGCTTCTGGTCGGCTTCGGCACGCGGCTCGGCAGCGGCTGCACGTCGGGCCACGGCATCTGCGGCATTGCGCGGCTATCGCCGCGCTCGATCGCCGCGACCATGGTGTTCATGGCCGCGGCCATCATCATCGTTGCGCTGACGCGTCACGTCATTGGAGGCTGAGCCATGCCCGCGCTTGCAAGCCTCGTCTGCGGCTTCATCTTCGGCCTCGGTCTCGTCATTTCCGGAATGGTTTCGCCGACCAAGGTTCTGGGCTTTCTCGATGTGCTGAGCATTCCGAGCGGCAATTGGGACCCGAGCCTCGCCGTGGTGATGGCGGCGGGCCTCGCCGTCACCGGCATCGGCTTTGCGCTGGTGCGGCCGCGCACGCCTGTCTTCGAATCAGAGAGCCGCTGGCCAACCGCGAGCACGATCAATCGGCCGCTGCTGACGGGCGCCGCGCTGTTCGGCATCGGCTGGGGCCTGGTCGGGCTGTGCCCTGGCCCGGCGATTGCTGATCTGGCGACGCTGTCGCCCGCCGTGATCGACTTCGTGATCGCCATGATGCTCGGCATGGTCGGCTACGATCTCTGGCAGTCGCGCGCAGCGCCGCAGATCGAAAGCAAAGTACTCAATACCGGCACCGCGGACGGCTGAAACCAGTTCCGATCAAATCGCGCCAGCGTTATGATCCGCTCGTCCCCGCGAAAGCGGGGACCCAGCGCAAGATGCTGGATTCCCGCTTTCGCGGGAATGAGCGGAAAAAATGCAAATGCTCGACTCCTCCGCCGGCGCCGCGCCGCAATTCTCGCTTGACGAGGAGCAGACGGCGCTGCGCGATATGGCGCGCGCCTTTGCCGACGATGTACTCGCGCCGAAAGCGCTGGCCTGGGACGAAGCCCGGCACTTCCCGGTCGCCGAAATGCGCAAGGGCGCCGAACTCGGCATGGGCGGCATCTACGTCTCCGAGGATGTCGGCGGCTCTGGGCTGTCGCGCCTCGCCGCCGCCTTGATCTTCGAAGCGCTGGCGACCGGCTGCCCCACGGTCGCGGCCTATATGTCGATCCACAACATGGTCGCCTGGATGATCGACGCATATGGCTCGGGCGAGCAGCGCAGAACTTGGTTGCCGAAGCTCTGCACGATGGAACTGCTGGCGAGCTATTGCCTGACCGAGCCGAGCGCCGGGTCCGACGCCGCGGCGCTGACGACGCGCGCGGTGCGCGGCGGCGACACTTACGTCCTCAACGGCCAGAAGCAGTTCATCTCGGGCGCCGGTGCCGGCGACCTCTATGCGGTGATGGCTCGCACCGGCGGCGATGGACCATCCGGCATTTCAACCTTCCTGGTGCCGGGCGACGCACCGGGGATTTCGCTCGGCGCCAACGAGCGCAAGATGGGCTGGAACGCGCAGCCGACGCGCGCCGTCGCTTTCATGGACGTGCGCATTCCGGCGGCGAGCCTCCTCGGCCAAGAGGGCGCAGGCTTCAAGATCGCCATGGCAGGCCTCGACGGCGGGCGGATCAACATCGCGGCCTGCTCGCTCGGCGGCGCGCAATCGGCGCTCGAGAAATCGCTCGCCTACATGAAGGAGCGCAAGGCCTTCGGCAAGCGGCTCGACGAATTCCAGGCCTTGCAGTTCCGCCTCGCCGACATGGCGACCGAGATCGAGGCGTCGCGCGCGCTGCTGTGGCGCGCCGCCGCCGCGCTTGACCGTGGCGACGCGAACGCCGTGACGCTTTGCGCCATGGCGAAACGCTTCATCACCGATGCCTGTTTCGGTGTTGCCAACCAGGCGCTGCAGCTTCACGGCGGCTACGGCTACCTCTCCGAATTCGGCATCGAGAAGATCGTACGCGATCTGCGCGTGCACCAGATCCTCGAAGGCACCAACGAGATCATGCGTCTCATCGTGGCGCGAAGCCTTGTGGGGCGATGAGCGAAAAGATCCTTCACGACGGCGACGTGATTATCCGGGAAGATCGCGCGCTGCGGCGGCTCACGCTAAACCGGCCGAAGGCGCTTAACGCCATCACGCTCGACATGGCCGTCACCATGACGCGGTTCATGCGCGCGTGGGCGGATAACCCAGCCGTCGGCGCGGTGCTCATTGACGGCGCCGGCGACCGCGCCTTCTGCGCCGGCGGCGACATTCGCGCGCTCTACGATGCGGCGAAGTCCGGCGATCCGCTGCCGGAGAAATTCTGGGCGACCGAATATCACCTCAACGTGCTGATCGCGCGCTATCCGAAGCCCGTGATCGCGCTCATGGACGGCCTGGTGATGGGCGGCGGCGTCGGGCTATCGGCCCATGCCGCACATCGCATCGTGACCGAGCGCTCCGCGGTCGCCATGCCGGAAGCCGGCATCGGATTTTTTCCCGACGTCGGCGCGTCCTTCCTGCTCTCGCGCGCGTCGGGATTTGTCGGCACGCATCTGTCACTGACGGGCGAACGCATGGGTGCCGCCGATGCGATCTATTGCGGGCTTGCCGACGTTCATGTCGCGTCGGCATCGCTCGCCGACATCCCCACGGTTCTGGCGGAGTGCCGCTCCGCCGACGACGTGCGGGTCCGCTTGCGCCAAATTTCCGTTCCCGCAGCTCCCGGCAGATTGCCGGCAGCGCGCGAATGGATCGACCGCTGCTACGGCGGCAACGAAGTCGAAGCGATCGCCAACCGCTTGCGCGCATGCGGTCACGCGGACGCACATCAGGCGCTCAACGTGCTCGCCAAGGCGTCGCCGACCTCGCTCAAGGTTACATTGCGAAACATGCGCTCGGCGCTATCATTCGCCAAACTCGAAGAGAGCTTCCAGCAGGACTACCGCATCGCGCTCGCTTGCATCACCGGGCATGATTTCATCGAAGGCATCCGCGCCACCATCGTCGATAAGGACCGCAACCCAGCGTGGCGTCCGGCCCGGCTCGAAGACGTCACCGACGAAATCATCGACCGTCACTTCCGCTCCGTCGGCGCGCGCGAACTGATTTTTGCCGATTAAGAGAGGCGAACATGTCGAACATCGGATTCATCGG
>Ga0335085_10008106_pt1 | contig 16099 bp, 11 predicted proteins | sample Lox_Sample_45_FD_206712 | JGI IMG/M metagenome (GOLD analysis project Ga0335085, IMG submission 206712) | Soil microbial communities from Loxahatchee National Wildlife Refuge, Florida, United States - Lox_Sample_4.5 | ecosystem: Environmental > Terrestrial > Soil > Wetlands | place: USA...
TCTTTGCCCGGAAGTTCTGCGGATGACGTTCGGGCGCATTCCCCATTTTCCAGAACTGCACGTGCTCGATTCGACCGACCCTGCACAGGTCAAGGCCTTTGAGCATCAGATCGACATCGCCAAGACGCTTTTCATTGTTTCCAGCAAGTCAGGCAGCACGCTGGAGCCAAACATCTTCAAGCAATACTTTTTTGAGCGGGCAAAGCAGGTTGTGGGCCAGGACAAAATCGGCAGCCGTTTCGCGGCAGTTACAGACCCGGGATCGAAGATGCAGCAGGTCGCCGAGGGAGACCACTTCTTAAAGGTCTTCTTTGGGCGGCCGTCGATCGGAGGTCGGTATTCGGCGTTATCGAATTTCGGCATGGTGCCTGCGGCTGCCATGGGGCTCGACACAAAGAGATTTCTCGATCGCGCCGCGGAGATGGTAAGAGCTTGCGGCGCCGAGGCAAAAGTCGAGGAGAACCCAGGAGCAGTGCTGGGAATCATACTCGGGACGGCTGCAAATGCCGGACGCGACAAGGTCACGATTGTCACGTCGTCGGAGATCTCTGACCTGGGTGCGTGGCTTGAGCAGTTGATTGCAGAGTCAACCGGCAAAGTGGGCAAAGGCATTATTCCGGTCGACCGCGAGAGTCTGGCATCCCCGGACGTGTACGGCAATGATCGAGTCTTTGCATATCTCCGGTTGGATAATTCCTCCGACTCCGCACAGGATGCGAAGGTCACCGCGCTGGAGAAGGCAGGTCATCCGGTGGTGCGGATCACCATGCCGGACATCTACCACCTTGGAGCTGAGTTCTTTCGCTGGGAGATTGCGACCGCGGTCGCGGGCGCGATTATCGGCATCAATCCGTTCAACCAACCGGACGTTGAAGCCAGTAAAGTCGCAACGCGCGCCTTGACGTCGGAATACGAAACCAAGGGTTCATTACCGTCGGAAAAGGCGATTCTTGAAGACAGCGGCATCCGGCTCTTCACCGACGAAAAGAACGCGGCAGAACTTGTAGGAACAGCAACTGAAAAATCTCTCGCCGGCTACCTCAGAGCGCATCTTGGCCGCATTCACGCGGACGACTACTTTGCAGTGCTCGGTTACATCCAGATGAATGGCGAGCACGAAGAGAGCCTGCAGGCAGTCCGTCATGCCGTGCGTGACAAGAAACGCGTGGCAACGTGCCTTGGCTTCGGGCCGCGCTTCCTGCATTCAACTGGACAGGCGTACAAGGGCGGGCCGAACTCGGGAGTATTTCTGCAGGTGACCTGCGATGATGCCGTCGAACTTCCGGTGCCGGGGCAGAAGTACACCTTTGGAGTGGTGAAAGCGGCGCAAGCTCGCGGAGATTTTCAGGTTTTGGCCGAGCGCGGCAGACGGGCATTGCGTGTTCATCTGGGAAAAGATTTGAAGTTTGGGCTGGCTACGCTGTGTGCCGCCGTAGCAAAGGCTCTTTAGTTCGTCAGAAGAGGAGCAAAGCATGCAACTGGGAATGGTGGGATTGGGGCGTATGGGTGCCAACATGACCCGGCGTCTGATGGGTGGCGGACATTCGCTGGTTGTATCCGATCTCAGTGCTGATGCGGTCAAGGGATTGGCAGATGAAGGCGCAACCGGTTCAAGTTCGCTGGAAGATCTCATCGCGAAGCTCAAGCCACCGCGAGCTGTGTGGATCATGGTTCCGGCCGGTGGGCCGACCGAGGCGACCGTACAAAAACTCGCGCAACACATGCAGGCGGGTGATGCCATCATCGACGGGGGCAATTCGTTTTTCAAAGACGACGTGCGCCGCGCCAAAGAGCTCCTAAGCAAAGGCATTCATTACATCGATGTCGGAACCAGTGGTGGAGTGTGGGGACTGGAACGCGGCTACTGCATGATGATCGGCGGGCCGAAGGAAGCCGTGCAGCGACTTGATCCCATCTTCAAAGCTCTTGCGCCCGGAAAAGGAGACATTCCGCGAACACCCGGTCGGGAGAAACTCGGCGGTACCGCGGAAGATGGATACATTCACTGCGGTCCCTCGGGCTCGGGACACTTCGTCAAGATGGTTCACAACGGCATTGAGTACGGCATCATGCAGGCCTACGCTGAGGGCTTCGATATCTTCAAGAATGCAACGAGCAGGGAACTGCCCGAAGATATTCGCTACGATTTGAATCTTCCTGATATTGCAGAAGTCTGGCGGCGTGGAAGCGTTGTGAGTTCCTGGTTACTCGATCTGACCGCGATGGCGTTGACCGAAAATCCGACGCTTTCGGAGTACACGGGTTTTGTACAGGATTCGGGCGAAGGGCGTTGGACGATCCAGGCCGCGGTCGAGGAAGCCGTCCCGGCCGACGTTCTTACGGCGGCTTTGTATGTGCGCTTCCGGTCACGGCAGGAGCATACGTTCGCCGAGAAAATGTTGTCGGCGATGCGGCAAAAGTTTGGTGGGCACGTAGAAGGCGGCGGGCAGGGGAAGCATTAGCAACGTCGCCAGCCGTTTCGTCGTTGGTCGTTGGCCAATCCCGAAAAGGACGCATGTCATGGCTCAATTAGCGGAAAAGCCCAAAACGTCAATTCCCCCGCGCATCGGCAAGCAGGGCGATCCGTGCGTGATGGTGATCTTCGGCGCTGCCGGCGATCTGACGGGACGCATGCTGATCCCCGCGCTCTACAACCTGGCACGCGCGGGGCTGCTCTCGCGGGAATTCGCGGTGCTGGGTGTAGCCCGGACACAGTTGTCGGACGAAGACTTTCGCAAGCGTGTGTACGACGACATCAAGACTTACTGTGGCGATTGTGTCGAGAGCGATCTCTGGGATTGGTTTTCAAAGCGTTTCTACTATCTGCCTGGCAACTTCGACGACGATAATCTGTACTCGCAGCTGAGCGAGTCACTGGCGAAACTCGATCAGGAACATTCCACCCATCAGAACTTCTTCTACTACATGGCCGTAGCACCCAGCTTCTTCGGGACAATCGTCGAGAAACTTGCAGCTCACGGACTGATGGAGCAGAGCAACGGTCACTGGCGACGAGTTGTGATCGAGAAGCCATTCGGGCATGACCTGGAATCAGCGAAAACACTGAACGCTCAATTGCTCAAGGTAGCCGACGAAACCCAGATCTACCGCATCGATCACTATCTGGGCAAAGAGACCGTACAGAACATCATGGCATTCCGTTTTGCGAACGGGATCTTTGAACCGGTGTGGAACCGCCGTTATATCGATCACGTGCAGATCTCCGTGGCGGAAACCGTCGGCGTAGAAAGCCGCGGAAGTTACTTCGACCACGCCGGGACTCTGCGGGACATGGTTCCAAACCACATCATGCAACTCATCAGCCTGACCGCGATGGAGCCTCCGATTTCGTTCGACGCGAATGCCGTACGCGATGAGCAGGCAAAGATTCTGCATGCGATTCAGCCGATGAGTGACGAGGAAGTGCTGAGCCGCACCGTGCGTGGGCAATATGGCGATGGCACCGAAGACGGCAAGCGAGTTCCTGCCTATCGAAGTGAAGATGATGTTCCGACCGATTCGCGAACTGAAACATTCGTTGCCATGAAGTTGTCGATCGACAACTGGCGGTGGGCGGATGTTCCGTTCTACCTGCGCACAGGCAAGCGCATGCCGGTGCGCAATACGCATATCGTGATACAGTTTCGGCGAGCGCCTTTTGTGCTGTTCCGGGACACTCCGGTGGAACACCTGATGCCGAATCAACTGGTGTTGCACATTCAACCGGAGGAAGGCATCTCTCTTCAGTTCGCGGCCAAGGTTCCTGGCCCGGTGATGCGACTCGGCACAGTAGACATGAACTTCGAGTATCAGGAATACTTTGGAAAGCAGCCCAGTACGGGCTATGAGCGGTTGTTGCACGACTGCATGATCGGGGACCAGACGCTGTTTCAACGTGCGGACATGGTGGAGGCGGGCTGGTCGGTGGTCAATCCGGTACTCGATCTTTGGAAAGCACTCCCGCCGCGAAATTTCCCCAACTATGCTTCCGGTACTTGGGGACCGAAGGAGGCCGACGAACTTCTGGAACGCGACGGCCGCCGCTGGAGGAACTTCGAAAAATGATTCTAGCCGGCGATATTGGTGGAACCAATGCCAGGCTGGCTTACTTTCAATCCCAGAATGGACATTTCCAACTGGTGGCCGAACGCGTGTATCCAAGCCGGCAGCATCAGGGCCTTGGAGAAATTGTCACTCAGTTCCTGGACGAATCGGGTACACGTCCGGAAGCAGCCTGCTTTGGAATCGCGGGACCGGTACGGAACGGACGGGTGGAAACGTCGAATCTTCCGTGGGTGATTGAACAATCTGTTCTCGCCAATCAGATTCATCTGGCGGCCACACTGCTGATCAACGATCTGGAGGCGAGCGCGTGGGGTATCGGCGCTTTGTCGCTTCAAGATCTGGTTACCCTGAATCCAGGTGCCGGCGCGGTTTCCGGGAATCAGGCAGTCATTGCTCCGGGAACGGGTCTGGGAGAAGCGGGCCTGTTCTGGGACGGTAACCGGCATCACGTATTTGCGTGCGAGGGCGGGCATACCGATTTTGCTCCCCAAGGCGAACTCCAGATCGAACTGCTCCGCTATCTGACCAAGCGATTGGGACATGTGAGTTACGAGCGCATCCTGTCTGGTCCTGGACTCGTGAATGTGTATGAGTTCCTGCGAGATAGCGGATGCGGCAAGGAATCTGAAGAACTGGCGGTGGCGATGAGATCGGGCGATCCAGCAGCGGCGATTTCCCGATCGGCAATTGCGGGAAACGATCCGCTGGCCGTGAAAGCTCTCGATCTCTGGATCGCGGTCTACGGTGCCGAGGCCTCGAATCTGGCGCTGAAGATCATGTCTACCGGTGGACTCTTTCTTACGGGCGGTATCTCACCCAAGATTCTCCCCAGGCTGAAGGCGACGGTATTTATGGATGCCTTTCTCGAGAAGGGACGCATGCGCCCCCTGGTAGAGGCCATGCCAGTCCACGTAGTAACCAACGAAAAAGCGGGCCTTCTGGGCGCGGCACGCTGCGCGGCGGTTCGCAGTTTCCGAGGCTGATTTGAGTTCTGCCGTTGAGATTCGGATTCTCACCACTCCGCAGGAATTGTTCGCCGCTGCGGCGGAAGAGGTCGTTCGCGCAACCACCGATGCGGTGGCGCAGCGTGGCCGATTCACTATCGCCGTTTCCGGGGGATCTACCCCAAAGAGCCTTTACAACCTGCTCGCAACCAATGCTCGCTCGACGCTCCCCTGGGATCAGATGTTCTTTTTTTGGAGTGATGAACGGCATGTACCCCAAGGCGATCCCGACAGCAACTACCGGATGGTGGATGAAGCCATGTTGTCAAAAGTCCCCGTGCCGACCGGCAATATTTTTCGAGTGGCAGGCGAGAATCCGGATGCTGGAGCGGCGGCAAAGGCGTATGAATCGGCTCTGCGAAAATTTTTCCAGGTGGACTCTCAGCAGGTACCGCGATTCGATCTGATCCTCCTCGGCATGGGTCCTGACGGGCACACCGCTTCCCTTTTTCCTGGAACGACTGGCTTGCAGGAAAAATCCCGATTGGTTATTCAGAACTGGGTGGAGAAGCTGAAGACTCACCGGATTTCGTTTACGTTTCCCTTGATTAATGCCGCCAGATGCGTCGCGTTCCTCGTCAGCGGGACGGACAAAGCAACGGTCCTGAAGAGCGTGTTGGAAGAGAATGTGCCAGGAGAACAGTATCCCGCGAAGATGGTGAAGCCTACCGATGGCAAGCTGATCTGGTTTCTGGACCGCGGTGCAGCGAGCGGGCTTTCGCAAGGGAAATGAAAACCGCAGTGGACGCCCAGGACTGAACTCTTAGCAGCCGCGCTTCAGGGGAGCGAGTGCTGTGGGCTTGGTATTGCCCTTGAGTTGATTTCTATCCGCGCCAGTCCCCGATTTCCTTCAGACCCTTGCCGCGGGCGTGCTCGAACAGGCGGACGCGATGGCGGGAGTGTTCAAACTCGTGGATGTCGGCCCAGACTTCTGCCTGCCAGCCTTTGTCGTGGGCGGCAGCTTCGCCACAGGTGGCGCAACGGGTGTGCAGCGTCACCGGCGTGTTCTCGACACCGACCGGAATGGAACCGGGCAGTTCGACGAAAATGCAGCGAACCTCCTCGATCTCTTCGCTGGGTCCCAGCAGATGCTCGTACCGAAGCAGGTAGCCAAAGCCGAGTTTCTTGGCCTCAATCTCAGCTTCGTCGCGAGTGTGGAATGGGCCGTATTCGGCCCGCAGTTGTTCGGTGGAGTCGCACGCCATCCAGAAGGTTTCTTTGTAGGCCATTGACGGTTTCGCCCCGGGTCGCGAAATCCGGCTCTTTCGGCTACATGAGCCGCTGACAGATCAAGGCCAAGAGTGCAATTCGAGGGCCGCGCACGCATTCATCGCAAACCGCTGCAAAATAGGATCTTCCAGCCGAATCGCAAACGAGTGCGGATTGGATTCCGTGAAACCTTTTGCAGAGTCTTGCCAGAGCGGAAGGGAAAAGGCAGGCTGGGCCTGCCTTTTCGGGTGCACCACGGAAATTAGAGCAGAAGAAAGGGTATCAATCGGCTCCGACGGCCTGCCCGTAGGCGGGGGCAAGATTCTCAGAATCAGGCCAATTCTTGCCACCATGGCTGGCAACATACATCGCAAGTTCCAGGCGGCTCCAGACACCAAGCTTGTCGAAGGTGCTGCGCAGGTGGTTCTTGATGACCTGCTCGGTAGTGCCCACAATCCGACCGATTTCGCGGTTGGTCATACCTTCCCAGACAAGGATTGCAATTTGAATTTCTTTGGGGGTGAGACGTTCACGAGGCATCATGACTGCGCACCCTCCTTGCTGACCATGGCAATGGCGAGTTTCACGCGCTTGCGGCCTTCGCGGATACCGGCACGCAAGAACAACGTGCGCAGGTGTTGCTTCACCGTACGAGGACTGATGTTGAGTTGACCTGCAATTTCCTTGTTGCTGCAGCCTTGCACGAGCAGATTCAAAACCTGCTGGTCCCGTGCCGTAACCTTGACTTGTTCCAGATCGATCACGATGGCGTTTCCCTCCTGCCTTGCTGAGATACAGTCGCTTTTATTCCATGCACGACCTTCGCCATTTGTTCGTGCTGAGCAATGTGCCGGAAGATAAGTCCTTCGTTTTGTTAGGACTTAAGGTCACATCCGATCGGGTTCCATCTGGCGCCGAGACTGTGCTTGCAAGATCAGCTGGTTCCAAATTGGTCCAGAAAGGGGTCCACCCCAAAAGAACTCACCCGGCTAGATAGGGGGCGGCTATTTGATTTGGAATCAGATAGAAAATATCAGGCTAAGCAACGTCTTTGTATTCAATTCGTTCGCGGAACGCTGTCGCTGGCTTCGGTTTTGTCGGTCGTTTTTCCGCATAACGTGGCAACGTCCCAGTTCGGTTGGCACCTTTTGATTGGTGTTCTCATTTTGGTCTTGGCGTGCTGCGTTAGGGCGGGGTTTTGCACAGCAGCCAGTGGATCATCAGCACGCGCTGTCAGCGATCACATGAAGAGTGGGGCGAAACAGCACCCAACAGGCGGGCGAAATGGGAAAATCCTGGCCGATGTGCAGACTGATGCATTCCGGGTGGTGTTACTTAATGTTGGTTACCAGGAATGAGCTTCACTCCGAGAATTGCGAATTCGATGGAACAGTTCTCGCCATGGAAGTGCATCGGCGGTAAACTATTGTGAGATTTGAAAGTCCCTGTCCAGGGGCCAGCCGAAGGTGCTCATTCCCCCAAAAGCCAGAGTCGCCGTGAGCAGTCCCTGATGCCCCACGTTGGCGGCGGACTTGCAGTAGACTAGGCGCATTCGGGCCCATTCGCGGACTGGGCGGCGAGGATGGCTTCCACTGGTGGACAACCAAACCGTGTCCGAGGAGAAAAACAAACCAGTTCTCGACGAGCAGACGCTCGCCAAGCTGTTGGAGGCTGCTTACGTCCTGCAGGAACACAACCGTGAGATGCGGGAACTGGAACTGCATCTCGAGTTGAAGCGTGATCAACTCGAGGCCGAAGAACGCTCTAATACTCCGCCGACACCGCAATCAGAAATCAAAGAAGTCGTTTCGTCCACCGCGGACTATACCCTCACTCTCGCTCAAATCGTGCAGACACAGCACCAGATCCAGGTACGCCAGCTGGCCTTGGAGAACGCACTGGCGCTGGTCGCCGAGCGCATATTGGAAATCGGCCGGGCCAGCGGAGCCGCGATCGGCATCGTTGATAACAAGAATGTGATCTATCGAGCCGTCGCTGGCCGGGGCACGTTGCCCACGGGAACTGCAGTTCCCTTCAACAAGGCTCTATGCCTGCCCTGTATCAAGACCAGCCAGGTCCTTCGCTGTGGGGATGTGAACACCGAATTCCTGCTCGATGCTGATGAATGCAGACGGCGCGGGATCCAGTCTCTGATTGCTGTACCGATCTTTCATCAGGGCGGAGTGGCCGGGGGCCTGGAACTCTACTTCGGGTCGGCGAATGACTTCACGGAACAAGATGTCCACACCTGCCAACTGATGGCTGGACTCGTAACCGAGGCACTGGCGCGGGACGAGGAGAATACGTGGAAGAAGTCTCTGGCATCGGAGCGTGCCGCAATGTTGAGCGCTCTCGAGAAGCTGCAGCCCAATCTCGCAGCGCTCGTCGAGAAGCCAGTAGCAAAAGAATCCCCTGCCAACGTTGCCGCTTCACGTCCTCACATTTGCCGCAAGTGCGGCCACGAGCTTGTCGGTGAAGAGCAGTTCTGCGGGCAATGCGGTTTGCCGCGTAGCAGCAACTACGAACCGCCCAGCATGCAGAGCAAAGTCGCGTCCTTGTGGCAGATGCAGGAGGGCCAGAAGAAATCGGCCCCGCCTGAGCCAGTTGAGGGTAATGCCACGGTGGAACTTGCGAGGGAGATTCCTATTTCGCCCGTTGCCCGAACTCCACTGGCAACTTCGATCGAGCCGGAGATTCCCGAAATCCTGAAGGCACCCGAGGAAACAACTCCCAGTGCCGGCGAGACTGAGTTGCCGATTGAATTGCTGCGCATTATCGAGGAGGAAGCGAGCAGTGGCGAGACTGAGCCCTCGACCGAAGCCGCTGAGTGTCCAAAGACTGAGTTCACGGCACAGGAAAAACCAGGCGAGGAGATGTCCACCAAGCTCACTCGCCGAGCGGACTGGAGTTCTGCGGCATCGGCGCGCGAATTCCTCGAACAGTTGGCTTCCGCGAAGCCAGCCGGAGGGTTGGCGCGCTTCTGGAACACCCGGCGTGGGGACATTTACCTGGCGATCGCGGTCATTCTCGTCGCTTGTGTGATTCGGTGGGGCATCTGGACCGAGCACCCGGTGAGTGCAACGGAGGCCCCCAATGCCGCTGCGGCGAATCATCACAAAGCCGATGCCAGTCTCTCTTTGTTCGATCGAATGCTGATTCAGTTGGGCCTCGCCGAGGCTCCGGACGCACCCGAGGACAAGGGGAACCCATCCGTCCAAGTCTGGGTGGATCTTCATACTGCGCTTTACTATTGCCCAGGCTCCGATCTCTACGGTAAGACATCCAAGGGGAAATTCTCGACTCAGCGCGAGGCGCAACTCGACCAGTTTGAACCCGCCTACCGCAAACCCTGCAATTGAGACGAGACAGTTCCGGCCAACCACTGATAGCACTAGATTTAGGATTGACAACCCCCTGCACCCAGAGTGCAATCATAGCTAGTCGGTTCTGCCTCTTCGTCAAGTTGTAATTAGCAGGAGTCACGATTGGCAACTTCAAGCGAACAGCCTGAGAGTGCCCACACTCTGCCTCGGCCCGAACTCAATCCTCTGCTGAATCCTCTCCTGGCGGAGAATATGGGCCGATGGGCGGAAGTCTACTTTACGGCTCCGGTGGAGAAGCGGGAGGAAGCAGTCCTTGAACTACTCCACAAATTGGAGGCGGCAGAAGAGGTGCGTGCCAATGCGCCAGCATCCCGCGGCGTCCTGGACGCGGTTCCTCGCGCAGAGGTACGGGGCACAATGCTGGAGTCGGCATCTCTGCCAACCTCCATCGCGCAAGACAGTTCGACTCGCTGCCCGTCTTGCGGTCATGAGAATCCAGCTTCATATCAATTCTGCGGAATGTGTGGCGCGACGTTCGAACCGCCCGCAAAAGCTGCTGGCGTTGCGGCAGGTATCTCCAGTGAGGGCGCTGCGTTCAGGCCCGAGCTTCATTCGGGTGAAACACAATCCATGCAGTCGCACGAAGACTACACGCCACGCGAAGAGTATTACGAACCCCTTGCGAATCCCCATGAGCTGTCTCTTTTCCGGAGCTTGAAGGGACGGGATGGCGACTACGATCTCGACTATGCGCCGCCACCTTCGCGGCCGTATCGTTATTACATTGGCGCCGTGCTGGCGATTGTGATCGCTGTTCTGGCTTATATGGCCTGGCGCAGCGAACTGGTGGTCCAGAGCAAGCACCAGCCCGCTGCCCCACCACCAACCGCCGTCGCCGAAACGGGAACAGTACCCGCGGAATCATCGAAGCAAAACAAGGATACGGCAACACCTCCCGCAAGTAACGAGACACACCCCAAGCTAGTCACTGAACTTCCGCCGACAAAGACGCCACCAGCAGCTTCGAACCGTGCGGCACAGGAGACTCCGAGGAACGAGCCTGTTGAGAAAACATCTGCTATACCCCCAGCGGCTGCTGCGAGTGCGGAGCGACCGGTCTCGGGAAACGGGAGCGAAGAACTCGCCATGGCGCAGCGTTATCTGAGCGGCGGCAATGGCCTCGCGCGCGATGGCGCTGAAGCCAGCAAGTGGCTATGGAAGTCGATTGCGAAGCATAACGGCGAGGCGACGCTGTTGCTGGCGGACTTGTATCTCAGAGGGGAAGGGGTCTCGAAGAATTGCGATCAGGCCCGCGTGCTGCTCGACTCAGCGGCGCGCAAAGGGGTCGCAGGAGCCACCGAGCGGCTGCGAAATCTCCGCGCTTTCGGATGTCCGTAAGCCTGTGTTCAGCCGCAGTTTTCGCCTGAACACACATCGACCGCGAGTACTCGGCGTACGCACTACTGCATGAAGAATGGGGCTGGGGCTGGACTCCGGCGAGACTCATACCAGAGCGCAAGTTCGACACGATTCCACAGTCCGAGCTTATCGTAGATGACCCGGAGGTAATTCTTCACAACATGTTCTGTGGTTCCGATGGCTTCAGCAACTTCCTTGTTTTTCAGGCCTTCGGCAACGAGCTGGATGACCCGGTGTTCACGTTCACTGGGGATACGGTTCCCATAGCGTCCACTTGCAGACATGCTTGCCTCCGATACAGCAGGGTCGCGAGCTTGACTCGCTTGATGCCGCCGGTAATTCCGAAACGGAGGAACAACCGGTTGAAATGAGCTTTCACAGTGCGCCGCGCCATCTTCAGTTGGCTGGCTATTTCGGCGTTGTCGCATCCTTGTAAGAGCAGGTCCACGATTTGCTGTTCGCGCGGACCGAGCCGAACAGTCTGCTCCTTCATCTCATCCTCCCCATTTGGATTGCTTCAGGTCGTGCGGCTGAAGTATTACCGATTGTCATAGCATCCACGTTGCCACTTTGAGACGGATAATCCCGAAAACTGCGAACCCCGTTTTTCCACAGACACTTGCAGGGAGATTGTTGCGGCTCCGCAATTACAGAACGCGTAAGCGAATCCGCGTAGGCTGCCGAGGCAGTGGCTTCTGACGCCGAAAGAGCGCCAAAATCCGCATGAACTCTGGACTCTCTCAAGTCAGCTTGCAGTTAAGGTTTCCGCCGGATGCAAACTCATTCCGAGGGACATCGAATGAGAACGAAATTGATTCTTCCCAAGAGGGGACTAAACCAATTGCGCGTGGGACGGCAATTTTTTGCGCTAAGGTTAACACCCTAGACGAAACTTCACAGGATACAGACAAACCTTGGCACAAATTACACGATTGTCCGGAGTGATCCTATAGAAATTCTGGAGGAGGGGAGTCGCTGATTCCCACGGGTCTAGCGGCCCTCAAAGGCTGTATTTCTTCATCAAGTGACGAAACGATCGATAGGAAATGCCGAGAAGGTCTGCGGCCTTGGTCTGCACGCCGCCGCTTTGCTGGAGAGAATTCTGTAATAGCGTGCGCTCGATTCCGGCAACGTAATTCTCCATGCCCATGCCTTCCGGGAGAGAGAGGTCACTGCCAATCTCGGGAAGGCCGGTTGCCCCCGCCGCGGCGGCTGCCGCTCTTGCCTTGGGACGCTCGGCAGGAAGCTCCACATGAAGCTCATCCGTGGTCTCGAGTGCGACAGCGCGCTCGACGGTGTTCTCAAGTTGCCGCACATTGCCAGGCCACTCGTACCCACACAGAGAGTTCAGCGAACCGGAGTGCACGCGGAGAATGCTGCGCCCGGCGGCACTGGCATACTTCTTTAGGAAGTGATTCACCAACAGCGGAATGTCTTCGCGGCGCTCGCGCAGCGGAGGCACGCGGATGGGAATGACATTGAGACGGTAGTAAAGATCTTCACGAAACAGATTTTCGGCCACGGCTTTGTCGAGGTCACGATTGGTTGCGGCGATGACACGAACATCGATAGAGATTTCGCCAGTGCTGCCAACCGGACGCACCGTCCGCTCCTGCAAAACGCGAAGGAGCTTAACCTGCATGGCCAGAGTCATCTCGCTGATTTCATCGAGGAAGATGGTTCCTCCGTCGGCCACTTCGAACAGACCGCGCTTGTTCTGATTGGCTCCCGTAAAAGCACCCTTCAGATATCCGAAGAGTTCGCTTTCCAGGAGGGTCTCAGGGAATGCTCCGCAGTTCACCGAAACGAAAGCATCCGTGGCCCGCGGCGAACAGACGTGGACGGCACGGGCGACCAGTTCCTTACCAGTTCCGCTTTCGCCGTGGATCAAGACCGTGCTGGCCGTGGAGGCAACGGTGCGGACGGTTTGCTTGAGCTTCTCCATGGCAGGGCTGGAACCGATTATGTTGTCGAGCGAATTGCGCGTCGCAGCATCGCGGCGCAAGGCGAAATTCTGCTTGCTAAGAACAAGCTTCTCGATCGCCCGGTTGATCGCAATCTTGATTTCATCGACCAGCCCGGGATTCTTGCGAATGTAATCGGAAGCTCCGCCCGCCTTTACCGCCTGGACCGCAGCTTCGTAGTCATCGACGGCCGTAATCAGGATTACAGCGGAGTCCGGCGAAACCTTATGGGCATGGCGCAGCACTTCGATGCCGTCGATATTCGGCATCTTGATATCGGTGATGATCACATCGTACAGGGCACCATCTATCTTGTTTTTGGCTGCCTGCCCGGACTGCACGGTTTCTACGCGGTGCCCTTCACGCCGGAGAGAGATATCGAGCATCTCGCAAATGGAGCGTTCGTCGTCGCAAACAAGGATGTTAGCCACGCGCACCTCCCGCGGCAGCAGCAGTCAGGGGCACGGGCAACATGGCAGCCTGGTCCTTTCCTGCGGCGCTCTGCTTCGGCGAAACGCTGCGCTCTGCATCGAGGCGGCGCAGACGCAATACGAAGCTCGTACCTTGTCCCAGTTTTGATCGTGCCCAGACCTTCCCCTCGTGGGCCTGCACGATCTGATATACGATCGCCAGCCCCAGACCGGTGCCGCCCTCGAAATTCGACTGGAAAGGCTCGAAAATCTTTTCAATCTGCTGGGGCGTCATGCCGGTACCAGTGTCGGTGAAGGAGACTTGCCAATCGTCTCCGAGAGACTCGAGAGCCGCGGTCAATGTGCCGCCATCTTTCATAGCACGCACCGCGTTCTCACAGAGATTCCAGAACACCTGCTTCAGCTTGTCGCCATCAGCGATTACGAGGGCCTGCCGCACCGCGAATCTGCGCTCGATCTTGATGCCGGTTTTCTCGGCAGTCATGCGGTGATCCATCAGAGTGAGCGTGTCTTCCACCAACTGGATCAGATCGACCTTGTCGAAGCGATATTGCTTGGTGCGTGAATACGCGAGGAAATCTGTAATGATGGCGTTCAGCCGCTGGGACTCGCGCGTAACGATGTCGAGCAACCTCCGGTGGTCCTCATTCATTTCCGGCAATCCGGAAAGCATGCTGACCGATCCAGCAATCGAAGTCAGAGGATTGCGGATTTCATGGGCGATGGCTGCGGCCAGGCGGCCCACGGCCGCCAACCGATCCTGCATGCGTACTTCGCGTTCCAGGCGACGCATCTCAGTGAGATCATCGAGCACGTAGACATATCCCTGGTCGCCGCGTTCCGGCACGGTCAGTGCCGCGACGCGGACCCGCAACGTTTTGCGATATTTTGTGGGAGGGTCGAAGCGAACTTCACCGTGAGGTAGCTGCGATTCTACGGAAGGCAACGGATCCAAAAACAGTTGATGGACTGGGGCTCCCAGCAATTCCGAGGGACCGCGCTCCAGAAGCCGCTGTGCGGCGGCGTTTACCAGCGTGATGTGGCCATCGAGCCCGGTCGTGATTAGTCCACTGCTGATCGAGTGAATGATGTTTTCGTGCAGAACCTGCAGGCTCTCGAGCGCACCACTAGCATCCTTGAGTTGAACGCCCACCTGCCGTAGTTTTGCCGTAAGCAGGCCCCCAAGATACGCAACCGCAAGGAAAGCAAAAAGGTTGACGAAGATGATGGCCTGGAGCGTTTTCAGTCCGGGATGGGTCGAAGTATAGGAAGGAACGACGCCGTAGTAGTTCAGTTCGAGAACAGTACCGTAGAGAATGAATGCGAACGCCGCTACCAATCCGGCCCACGCGCGCGGCAGCAAGACCGCCGCGACGATAATGACGAGCGGATACAGGAAGTTCATCGAACTGTCCCAACCGCCCGTCTCGTGAACCACCAAGCTGACCAGAACAAGGTCGGTGAGAACCTGAAGCGACGCCTGGATGCGGTGTTCCTGCCAGAACGAAAGCAGAAGAATGTAGAAGAGCGAGAGGCTGTACCAGAAGAGAATGGTGCTGATGAACAGCCGCATAGGAACCGGCGCCGGACTGAACTGCGCTACCGCTAGCTCAATGGCCAGCAGCAGGGTCAGGATGAAAATGCGGACCCGTACCAGCCAAACCAGCCAATTGCGCTCGTCAAACGTCGATTGCATTGCGATCCCGGAGATCTCCACGGACCCTGCACACCACCGGTCTGGGGTGTTCGGCTTCGGTCCCGGGTCTCTGCGCCGTCAGTATTGGAACCAGCCTAAGACCAAACACCGAAGACCATCATGTGCAGGAGACCGAGACTGCGATGAGAATCGGCCTCCTGCTCTCTGTCTTATCCAGCCAGCTTCGCGATCATGGCGAACAGCGGCATGTAGAGCGAAATGACGATACCGCCGATGCTGATACCGAGGATGCCGATGATGACTGGCTCCAACATGGCCAACATGTCTTTGGTAGCCGCGTCGACTTCTTCTTCGTAGAAGTCGGCGATCTTCTGCAACATCGAGTCCATGGCGCCCGTGGCTTCGCCGACACCGATCATCTGCGTCACCATGTTTGGGAACACGCCGCACTCGCGCAAAGGATCGACAATGGTGCGGCCTTCCTCAATCGCCTTCCGGACTTTGAAGAGTGCTTCTTCCAGCACGGCGTTACCCGACGTTCTGGCCGTGATGCTCAAGCCCTCAAGGATTGGAACGCCAGATGTGATGAGCGTACCCAAGGTGCGGGTGAAGCGGCCGACTGCGATCTTGCGCAGCAATCCGCCAACGACCGGCAGACTTAACAGCATCTTGTCGAAGTAGTAGCGGCCGCGTGGATTCTTGCGAATCTGCTTGATTCCGAAGTAAAAGCCGACGCTCCCGAACAGGAAGACCCACCAGAACGTCTGCACGAAGGCGCTGAGCCCCATGGTGATTCGCGTGGGCAGCGGCAGGTTGACACCCAAACCAGCGAACAGGTTCGCGAAGATAGGCACAACCCACTTCAGCAGTGCGCCCACAATGATGACCGCCATGCCGACGACTGCGACCGGGTAGATCAGTGCCGATTTCACGGCGGATCTCAACCGGACAGCCTTTTCGACGTAGGTCGCAAGGCGTTGGAGAATGATGTCGAGAATACCGCCCGTTTCGCCGGCCTCGATCATGT
>Ga0335085_10008108_pt1 | contig 16098 bp, 13 predicted proteins | sample Lox_Sample_45_FD_206712 | JGI IMG/M metagenome (GOLD analysis project Ga0335085, IMG submission 206712) | Soil microbial communities from Loxahatchee National Wildlife Refuge, Florida, United States - Lox_Sample_4.5 | ecosystem: Environmental > Terrestrial > Soil > Wetlands | place: USA...
GATCCCTATTTCCTTTACGCCGCGAGCAATCTCGGGAGCCTGCTCTCGCTCCTCGCCTACCCCACCGTCATCGAGCCAGAGTTTCGTCTCGCGGCACAGGGCCGGTGGTGGACGGCGGGCTACCTCTCGCTGATCGCGCTCACCGCGGGCGCCGCCCTCTGCTCGCTCTGGCGCGCGCGTCCTGCCGTGGCCGCTCCGCTCCCCGCGCCTGAATTCGCGGGCGCGCGGGTCACCTGGGGCTTGCGCCTGCGCTGGATCCTGCTGCCGCTGGTCCCGTCGAGCCTCCTCCTCGGCGTCACCAACTATCTCACCACGGACATCGCGGCGGCGCCGCTGTTCTGGGTGGTGCCGCTGGCGCTCTACCTCCTGAGCTACGTGCTGGCGTTCCAGCGCACGGTCCCCATGCCCATTTCCGGCATCGCCGCGGTGCAGCCCTTCCTGCTGCTGCCGATGGCGTTCCTCCTGCTCTGGGGCGAGCAGAGCGATGCCGCGCTCGTCTTCGCGGTCCACCTCGCGGCCTTTTTCGTGACGGCACTCCTCTGCCACCGCGAGCTCGCGGCCGCCCGGCCCGAGACGGGAAAGCTCACGGAATACTATCTCCTGATCTCCGTGGGCGGCGCGCTCGGCGGCGTCTTCAATGCGCTGGTGGCGCCGCTCGTCTTCGACCGCGTGCTCGAATACCCGCTTGCCCTGCTCGCGGCCTGCCTGCTGCGGCCGGGGGCGCTGCCGAGCCTCGGGCGCTGGATGGCGGGGCTGGGCGACTTGCTGCTGCCGGCGCTGATGCTTCTGCTGCTGCTGGCGCTGCCGCGGCACATGGGCGTCGAATTCAGCGGGCTCAGCGACAACGCCACCGTCATCGTCGTCGCGGTGACGGCGCTCGCGGCCTACGGCTTTCGCCGGCGTCCGCTCCGCTTCGCGCTCGGCTTTGCCGCGATCCTGGTCGCGGGCAACCTGCTCCCGGGCTCGAGCGAGCCGCTGCTGCGCTCGCGGAACTTCTACGGCGTGCTCACCGTGCGCGACTGGAGCTCGCCGCCGGTCCGCATCCTCTATCACGGCACCACCACGCACGGCGAGCAAAGCCGCGATCCCGAGCGCGTGCTGCAGCCCATCAGCTACTACCACCCGACCGGCCCGCTCGGGCAGATCTTCGCCGCCGTGGGCGGCACGCCCCGCACCGAGCGGGTGGCGGCGATCGGCCTCGGCACAGGCACGCTCGCCTGCTATGCGCGCGAGGGCGAGGACTGGACCTACTACGAGATCAATTCCGAGGTGGTGCGGATAAATCAGGACCTCCATCTCTTCACCTTCATTCGGGATTGCCCCGCGAAGCCGCGCATCGTCCTCGGCGACGCGCGGCTCTCGATCGCGCGCGAGCCCGACCGCCGCTACACCATGATGATCTTCGACGCCTTCAATTCGGATGCGATCCCGATCCACCTGATCACGCGCGACGCGGTCGCGCTTTATCTGACGAAGCTCGACCGGGGTGGCTACCTCGTCTTCCACATCTCCAACCGCTATCTCGACCTTCATCCCGTCCTCGCCAACATCGCCGCCGATCTCGGCCTTGCGGTGCTGAGCCGCTCCGACAACGAGCGGATCGAGGGCGACGACGAGGACACCGACGAGAAGGACCGCTCGGACTGGGTCGTGATGGCGCGCACGAAGGAGGATCTGGCGCCGCTTGCGGGGATCGAGGACTGGACGACGCTCGAGACCGATCCGCGCGTCGGCGTCTGGAGCGACGACTACGCAAATCTCCTGGGCGCGCTGCGCTCGGACTTCCTGCCTTAAACCCGCCAGGCGGCCCAGGCGCTGCCGACGTAGATCTCGGGCACGGGGAGGTAGTCCACGAGCTCGAAGCCCCGGCTGCCGGCGGCGGCATGCGCGACGATCCAATTGCGGATCTCGTGGGCGCCGTTTCCGGCGCGCACGGTGTCGCGCTCCAGCAGCTCGACCAGCGGCCCCTCCTCGCCTCGGCGGAGAGCATCGATGCAGCGGCGATCGTAGCCCTCGTCGATCGCGCCCATGCCGGGCTCGCCGATCGAATGGCTGAGACCGCCGGTCGCGAGGACCGCAATGCGGGTCGGCGCATCATAGGTGTCGATGGCGCGGCGCAGCAGCCGTCCCCAGTCGAGGCAGCGGCGGTAGCTCAGCATGGGCGGCTCGAGCGCATTGATGAGGATCGGCACGATCCGCGGCATCGGCGTGAGCCGGAGACGCGAAAGCGGGAGGCAAAGCCCGTGATCGAGCCGCAGGCGATAGGAAAGCGCGGGTTCGAAGCCGCCGGCGAGCGCGGTCTCGAGAATGTGCCGGCCGAGAGCGGAATCGCCGGGAAGCGGGTTGGGCGCGAAATCCCGCATGAACGGCTCGGGCGGGCCGCCATGCTCCTCGCCGACGCCGATGCAGAGGGCTGGCAGATTGTCGAGGAAGAAATTGGTCCAATGGTCGGGCGCAAGCCCCACGATCGCGTCCGGCCTGCTTGCGGCGAGGCGCCGGCCGAGCTCGGCGTAAGCCGTGCTCAGGCGTTGCTTCAGCGGATCGGGCAGCCGATGCCAATCGCGCGCGATCAAGGGCGCGTGACTGGCGGCGTATACGCCGACGAGCTCAGCCACCGGCCGTACCCGCGCGCAAACGGGCGATGAAATCCGCGTCCGGCATGCCCGCGGCCGCGAAGTAGTAGCGCAGCAGATAGGGGTTCGTGAGCCTTGCGAGGTACGCCAAATCGTCGGCGAGAACGGCCGCCTTGACCTCCGGCTTCAGGGGATAGCGGGCGAGAACGGTCTCTCGGTGCTGCCGGTATTCCGCGACGCGCGCGGGATCCTGCAGATCGAAGCAGAGCTTGCTGAGCCAGTAATCGCGCATGCTCCGCATCTTGAGCCGCGCTCGCGCCCGAGACAAGGCGCCGCGATTGAGCGGGCGCCCGCGATACGATAGCGTCTCAGCGGTCGAAACGGGGGAGCCGGGCACGCATGAAATCGCCGATCGAGATTCGCCTGGGCGGCTACGGGCCGCCGACCACGACCTTCAGCCGTGCCCTCAAGGCGATCGGCGACCGGCTCGAGGCGGAATTCGGCTCCGGCGTCTCGGTCCGCTACGTCTGGAACATCATGGATTTCGGCTACAAGGCCGAGGACATCATCTGGTTCGTCGAGAGCGGAATCCTCACGCTCGGCTACCAGTCCTCGAGCTACTTCACGGACCGCGTGCCCACCGTGGGCGTGCTCGATCTTCCCTTTCTCTTCGCGACGCGCGATGCCGCGCGCGCCGCGATGGACGGCAAGCTCGGGGAGGTGATCGGCGGCGAGATCGAGGCCGCGATGAACCACCGCATCCTCGGCTATTTCGAGAACGGCTTCCGGCACATCTCGAACCGCCTCCGGCCGGTGCGCAATCCAGCGGATTTGGCGGGCATGCGCATCCGCGTGCTCCCCAGCGACATCCAGGTGCGGACCTTCGAGCTCCTGGGCGCGGTGCCGCTCAGGATGGATCTCACCGAGGCGATAGCAAGGATTCGCACGGGCACCATCGACGCGCAGGAAAACCCGCTCGCAAACACCGTCACCTATGGCGTCCACAAATTCCACCGCTTCCATACGCTGAGCAGCCACTTCTACCTCTCGCGGCCGATCTTCCTGCACCGGCCGTCCTTCGATGCATGGCCGGGCGAGCTCAAAGCCGCGATGGCCGCGGCGATCCGCGACGCGGTCGCCCGGCAGCGCGACGAGGCGGTCGAGGAAGAGGCGAAAGCGCTCGCGGAGATCGAGCGCGAGGGCTGCGAGGTGATCGAGCTCGACGCCGAGGGACGCGCGGCTTTCGCGGCTGCGGTAGCTCCGCTCCGCGCGGAGGCACGCCGGCTCTATCTGCCGGAGCTGCTGGCGCTGTTGCCCTAGCGCAATTCTTTCGCTCTTACACGCTGAGTATTCATTCTTGCGTTGACTTCGTTCGGCGCAAATGCCGTAATTGATTTGACTATTCATATAACAAGCGCTGCTAGGACGGCGTAATCAGGGGGAGGGACTTCGATGGCACAATCGATCGTTTCCTACGTCGACACGACGCTCAACGGTGCCAAGATGGGGCCGATCCATTACCGCGTCCTGGCGCTCATCACCTTCGGCTATTTCTTCGACGTGATCGATTACACCATCCTCGGCTCGCTCATTCCGGACATCATCAAATCGAAGTTCGCGACCGGAGCGGAGATGAGCACGGTCGGCGGCGTCACGATCCTCGGCCTCTTCGTGGGCGCTCTGGGGCAAGGCGAGTTCACGGACCGCTTCGGCCGCAAGGCCGTGTTTCAGGCAGCGATCCTCCTCTACGCGGTCGCAACCATCGCCGCGACCCTCTCGCCCAACGCTACCTGGCTCGCCGTCGGCCGCTTCATCGCGGGGATCGGCTTCGGCGCCGCGCAGCCCCTGTGCTTCGCCTATGCGGCGGAATACTCGCCCAAGGACATCCGCGGCCGCATCACCGCCTTCATGCAGTTCGTCGGCGGCGCCTGCGTCTGGCCGATCGGGACGCTCTTCGCGCTGGGCTTCCGCGACACGCTGGGATGGCAGGGCATCTGGGTGATCATCGGCATTTGCGCGCTCGTCGTTTTCGTCTTCAGCTTCAGCTTGCCGGAATCCCCGCGCTGGCTGGTGACGCATGGCGAGAGCCGGCGTGCGCTCGACCTCCTCGAGGGGATGGGGCTCGGCAAGGCGCCGGCGGGGCTCGTCGAGAGCGATCTCTCCAACATCCGCAGCGACCCCATGGGCGTCGTGTTCCGCCAGTACCGCGGGCGCATCATCGCCTCGATGATCTGCTTCTTCGCATTCTTCAGCGCGGCACTCGGACTCGGCGGCTGGCTTCCGAACATCCTCGCGGATCGCGGCTTCACCATCACGAAATCGCTCCTTTTCGTGCTGGGGATGCAGATCTCGTTCCCGCTCAGCAGCCTTTTCATGATGTACTCGCTCGAGACGTTCGGGCGCGTCCGTACCGCCTTCGTCGCCTTCGTGCTCGCGACGGTATTCTCGATCACGTTCTATTTCTCGCAATCGGACGCGATGGTGCTCGTGGTCGGATTCCTCATGAATTTCTTCGTGCAGCTCGCCGGGAACTCGATGCAGATCTTCACTTCGGAGGTGTTCCCGACGAACGCGCGCGGCTCCGGCTTCGGCCTTGCGCAGAGCGGCGGGCGGCTCGGTGCAGCGATCGCGTTCTACTCGATCGGCATCCTGAGCTCCTACGGTCTCGGCTACGTCATGACGCTCATCGCCATCCTGCTGGCGGTCGCGACCGTGGCGGTGACCCGGATCAGCCCCGAGACCAAGGGCCTGTCGCTCGACACGATCGCGCCGCCGACGCGGTGAGGGGGAAAGGAGCGGCGCAAGCGCGAGGCGAAGGCGCGAAGGGGGTGGCGCAACGCTGCAGCGCCTCCCTAGGGCATGGTCATCGCGGAGGCATGCCCTGCGGCAGCCGCGCTACGACGACGCGATAGCCGACATCCAGCGTCTCTGAGGAGGCCATGGCGCCGTAACGGGCGATCCAGGCGCCGGAGGCGAGATCGGCGCCGAGCCGGGCGAGCCCCGCGGCGGTCTCGGCAGCATCGCTTCCCTCCTGCCGCGCGAAAGACGAGATCCCCGCTCGCACGCCGGCATCTAGGTAGGCAGCCGGCCGGCGCCAGAAAGCTCCGAGGAATCCGGCCGTGCAGTCCTGCGGAATCGCGAGCGGCATCACCTCCATGGCGACGTCGGCTCCGAGCGCGGCCCGAATGGAGCCCAGCTCGGGGAACTGGACGCGGTCCATCGCCAGGAATGCCGGGAGGTAGTCTCGCACCAGCCAGAATCCGTCCGTGGCGGGGTCCCAGGTGAGGATGACCACGCGCTGGCGCGCCACTCGCGCGCACTCGCGCAGACCCGCTTCACGATCGGACCAATGATGAAGGGTCAGCACCGCCAACACCGCATCGACGCTGCGATCCGCGAGCGGCAGCGCCTCCGCGCGCGCGCGTATCGCCGGGGCGCTTCCCGGAGGCCGCTGAGCGAGCATGACGGAGGAAGGCTCGATCGCGATCACCGCGCGGTCGGTGGGCTCGTAGGAGCCGGTGCCCGCGCCGACATTGGCGACGGTGCCGGCGCCGCCGAGCGCGCGGTGAAGCACGGCCTCGATGCGCGGATCCGTCGCGCGGCTGCGGCCGTAGCCGCGGCCGATCGTGTCGTAAAGCTCTCGCGGCGCGGTCGAAAGATTCATGATCGGATTGCCATACCTCGTGAAACGGAAAAGCCCCGCGTCTTCAGTCCGCGAGCTTCTGGATGTCAAAGGAGTGAGACTCGATGCATCGCTCGCGCAAACGTAGCAGCTGCCGCGAAGGCGCCACAAGATGCAAACGGATGCATCGCCAGCCGGCGCGCACGATCCGGTTGCGACGAGTCCGATCGTGCGTCAGACTTTAGGACTTCGTCGCGCTTGCGGGTGCAGTCGAGGTGGCGATGCCCAAGCTCCGCGTTCACTGCTTCACGATCTCCATCGACGGGTATGGCGCCGGGCCCGGTCAGGACCGCGACAATCCTCTCGGCGTAGGCGGCGGCTCGCTGCACGAATGGGCGTTCGCCACTCGCACCTTTCGCGAGATGTTCGGCGCCGAGGGAGGGTCAACGGGCATCGACGACGAGTTCGCCGCGCGGGGCACCCGAAACATCGGCGCATGGATTCTGGGACGCAACATGTTCGGGCCGGTACGCGGGCCCTGGCCGGACGACAGCTGGAAGGGCTGGTGGGGCGACGATCCGCCCTACCACACGCAGGTCTTCGTCCTCACCCATCATCCTCGCGCTCCGCTCGGCATGAGCGGCGGAACGACCTTCCACTTCGTGACCGACGGCATCGATGCGGCGCTCCGGCGCGCCATCGAGGCCGCCGATGGTCGAGACGTCCGGCTCGGCGGCGGGGTTGCCGCCATTCGGCAGTATCTTCGCGCCGGCCTCATCGACGAAATGCATTTGGCGATCGCTCCCGTGCTTCTTGGCTCCGGAGAGCACCTTCTCGCCGGCATCGATGCGCCCCGGCTCGGCTACCGCCGCATTGAGCACGTTTCGACGCCGAGCGCGACGCACGTCGTCATCGCCAAGGGCAAGTAGCGGCGGCGCAGGGCGGACGGGCGCCTCTGAGGAACCTTTCGTCAGTGCAGCTTGACCATGGGGTCGGTGCGATGGCCGATGGTCCGCGCCACGACGTTCAGCAGCGTCTTGAACACGCCGTAGAGCGCAACCTCGTGCATGGTGTAGAGCGAGCGATACATGAGCCGCGCGAAGTAGCCCTCGATGATGAAGCTCCGCCCCACGAGGAAGCCCATGAGGCTTCCGATCGTGCTGTGCCGACCGAGCGAGACGAGCGAGCCGAAGTCGCGGTAGCGGTAAGCCCCGAGGGCTTCGCCGGCGCGATGGCGGCGAAACTGCCGCACCAGGTGCGCGGCTTGCTGATGCGCCGCCTGGGCACGCGGCGGCACCGGCGTCGGATGACCCGGCCAAGGGCAGGCGGCGCAGTCGCCGATCGCGAAGACCGCGGGATCCCGCGTCGTCTGCAAGGTTTCCGTCACCAAGAGCTGGTTTGCGCGATTGACCTCGAGCCCGTCGAGCGCGCGCAACACGTCGGGTCCGCGCACGCCCGCGGCCCAGACCACGAGCTCGGCCGGAATGAAGTCGCCGTCCGCGAGCACGACGCCGTCGCGTCTCACCTCGCTGACCCGCGCCCCAACCCGCACCCGGACGCCGAGCCTTTCGAGGAGCGCGCTCGTCGCCTTCGAGATGCGCTCCGGCAGCGCCGGCAGGATCCGCTCGGAGGCCTCGATGAGCGTGATCCGGATGTCCTTCTCGGGGTCGATGCGGTCGAGGCCGAAGGCGACGACGGCGCGCACGGTCCGGTGCAGCTCGGCCGAGAGCTCCGTGCCGGTGGCGCCCGCGCCGATGATCGCGACGTGAAGCTGGCCCGGGCGCACCGGCCCCTCCTGGGCGTGCGCGCGGATACAGGCATTGACGAGCCGGCGATTGAAGCGCGCGGCCTGCTCCGGCGTCTCCAGCGGAACCGCGAACTCCTTCGCGCCGGGCGTGCCGAAATCGTTGGTGACGCTGCCGATCGCGATCACGAGCCTGTCGTAGCGGAAGGCGCGGGGCGGCGTGATCTCGACTCCGCCCTCCTCGTAGGTCGCGCCGATACGCACTTCCTTCCGCGCGCGGTCGAGCCCGGTCATCTCGCCGAAGCGGTAGACGAAATGCTGCCAATGCGCCTGCGCGAGATAATCGAGCTCGTGCTCGGCCACGTCGATGCTGCCGGCCGCGACTTGATGCAGCAGCGGCTTCCAGAGATGGGTGCGGCTTCGCTCGATGAGCGTGACGCGCGCCGTTCCGCGCCTGCCGAGGGTATGTCCGAGCCGCGTCGCAAGCTCCAGCCCTCCGGCACCGCCGCCGACGACGACGATCTCAGGCGCGCCATCCGCCATCGCATTCCCTCGGCAATATGGCTCGCTTCCCGCCTCGAAACCCGAGGAGCCCCGCCCGCGCGGCGCTTCCTGCGGTTGAAGCCCGCTTAGCCCGCGAATTTCTCCATGTTCCAGTAGACCGGGCTCACCATCCCGATGACGCCCTTGAGGCGGTCCTTGCGGTAGGCGATCGGCGGGAAGTACTGGCCGGCATAGGCGTAGGGCGCCTGGTCGAGATAGCGGAGCTGGATCGCCTCCACGACCTTCTTGCGCTGCTCGGCGCTGCGCGCGGCGAGGTAGTCGCGGCGAAGCTGCTGCATGGTGTCGTCGCAGGGCCAGCCGAACCAGTTTGTGGCATCGCAGCTCGAATCGAGCGGGGCGTTCAGCACGGGGTTCATCATGGTGCTGCTGGGCCAGGCCGTCGGGAAGATGTTCCAGCCGCTGGCGTTCTTCTCCGGCGCATCCTTGATCGAGCGGCGCGAGACCAGCGTCGACCAATCCATCGACTGCAGGTCGACGTTGATGCCGAGCTCCTTCAGGTGCTCGTTCAGCACCAGCGCCAGGAAATGCAGGTTCTGCTGATCCGTCGGGTCCATCAGCACGATCTTCTCGCCGGCGTAGCCGCCTTCCTTGAAGAGGGCCTTGATGCGCTCGGGATCGTATTTCTGGAACTTCTCGGTCCCGACCAGGGTCTCGTTGGGCGAGCCGCAGACGAAGGGCGCGAGGCACACCTTGCCGAGATCGCCGGTCTGTCCGGTCGCGCTGAGATAGGCCTCCTGCCGGCTCTCCACCAGCATTTGCACGGCCTGCCGCGCCTTCGCGTTGTCGAAGGGCTTCACCAGCGAGTTCATGCGGATGTGGAACTGCCAGCCCAGCGGATCGAGGAAGCCGATGGCGATGTTGGAGTTGCTCCGCATCTGCCGCACCTGGTCGGCGACGGGATTGGTGAGGTAGTCGAGCTCGCCGGTGGCGAGCGCCGCCGACTGCACCGCGGCGTCCGGGATGACCGTCCATTCCACGCGCTCGACATGGACGATCTTGCCGCCGGCATAGCCGCTCGCGGGCTCCGTCCGCGGCTTGTAGTCGGGGTTCTTGCGATAGACGACGCGCGCGCCGGGCTGGAACTCCTCCTTCACGAAGATGAAGGGGCCGGAGCCGATCGTCTCCTTGATCTGCGTGAAGGGATCGGTCGAGGCCTCCTTCTCGCGCATGATGAAGCAGACCTGGCTCGCGTTGCCGAGCGCCTCCAGTACCGCGCCGAAGGGCTCCTTGAGCTTCAGCACGAAGGTCTTCTCGCCGGTCGCGTCGAGCTTCTCGGCTCGCTCCATCATGATCTTCGCCTCGCCGAAGCGGGCGGCCCAGCGCCGGATCGAGGCGACGCAGTCGCGCGCCGTCACCGGCGTGCCGTCGTGGAACTTGAGCCCGTCGCGCAGCATGAAGCTGTGCGTGAGCCCGTCCTCGCTCGCCTCGTACTTCTCCACCATCTGCGGCGAGACGTTGTACTGCCGGTCGATCGCGAAGAGCGTGTCGTAGATGAGCCAGGAATGCGTCGAGGTGATGGTCGCGGTGGTCCAGACGGGATCGAATATCTTGAGGTCGACCTCGGGCGCCACCTTGACGATGCTCCGGGGATCCGCGGCCCAGGCGCTGCGCGCGCCCGCGCGCAGGATCGCGGGCATGGCAATGGCGCCGATGCCCGCCCTGACGAGAGTGCGGCGGCTGAGGCTCGGCACGGCAGCTGCGGTCTTGGGCTTCATGCTCGTCGTTCCCTTTATGGAGCCGGCTATCGAAGTGCGGCCAACCGGCCGCGCACTCAAGTTGCGTGGAAGCCCGAAGGTGCGCGAGCGGCTGTTGTGCGCGTCCCCTCGAATTTTCGAATACTAGCGCGGCGGCGGCATCTAGGCGAGCCATGCAGCGCGCCCTTATGCGCGTTAACCCCTACGCATGGATCGGCATGCTCTCCTGCTTGAATGCGCGATGGGTCTGCGCCACAGTCCTGCGGCGACGCTCGTCCGCGATCCGCACCCCGACATCGAGCGCCCGTCCCTTCGGAGATCTCGACCATGGCAGTGACCCGCGGCCGCCAGTTCTTCCAGAACCCCGGCCCGACCAACATTCCCGACCGCATCCTCCGAGCGATGGACCGCGCGGCGATCGATTTCATGGGTACGGAATTCCGCGAGATCTTCGCGGAGTGCGTCGCGGGCCTGCGGCGCGTCTTCCGCACCGAGCACGCGATCCTCTGCTACTCCGGAACCGGCCACGGCGCCTGGGAAGTGGCGCTCGTCAACGTGTTCTCGCCGGGCGACAGGGTGCTGGTGCTGGAGTCCGGCTACTTCTCGCTGAACTGGGGCCGGCTCGCTCAGGCGCTCGGTCTCGCGGTCGAGACGCTGCCTGCCGACTGGCGCGCGGGCGTCGACCCCGCGGCGCTGGAGGCCCGGCTTCGCGAGGACCGCGCGCACGCCATCAAGGGCGTGCTCCTCGTCCACAACGAGACCTCGACGGGTGTCGCCAATCGCTGCGCCGATATCCGCGCCGCGATCGACCGCGCGCGTCATCCCGCGCTCTTCCTCGTCGACGTGATCTCCTCGCTCGGCTGCTACGATTTCCGCATGGACGACTGGCAGGTCGACGTGGTCGTCGGGGGATCGCAGAAGGGGCTCATGCTCCCGGTCGGCATGGCCTTCACGGGCGTGAGCCCCAAGGCGCTCAAGGCGAGCGAGAGCGCGCGCATGCCGCGCGTCTATTGGGACTGGAAGCGCTACATGACCGGGATGGAGCAGACGAGCTTCCCCGGCACTGCGCCCTCGCATCTCTTCTTCGGGCTCCAGGAGGCGCTGCGCATGCTGGACGAGGAGGGGCTCGATCAGGTCTTCGCGCGCCACCACCGTCTCGCGGAGGCGGTGCGGCGGGCCGTGCGGCGGTGGCGGCAGAACGACGGACCCGAGATCTTCGCGAGCGATCCCCGCGTCGAATCCGATTCGATCACCGCCGTCCTGGCACCCGAGGGCCACGACGCCAACAGGGTTCGCGAGACCTGTCTCGAGCGTTTCAACGTCTCCTTGGGCGGCGGACTCGACGTGCTCGACGGCCGCGTCTTCCGGATCGGTCACATGGGCGATCTCAACGAGCCCATGATCCTGGGCGCGCTCGCCGCCGTCGAGATGACCCTCGGCATCCTCGGCGTCCCCCACGGCAAGGGCGGCGTCGACGCCGCGATGGAGTATCTGGCGCAAGCCTGAGCCCAGGAGCTCACGCGGCGACCGAGCACCCGCAGCGCTCTTGCGTCGCCATTAAGTACTAGGCTTGGCGCTTACCGAAATAAAACCGTCACGCGGCTGACATCCGCGGGTAGTGCCGGTCTGTTACCGCTGGGCGCGTGACGACCGCGACACTCTCATCGCTCCGGGGCTCTCGCCGCGTCGGGCCGAGGCTCGGCGAATGGGACCGGCGCGTGCGGCCGCTCCTCCTGCTGCTGCCCTCGCTCCTCTGCCTCGGCGCCTTCACCTATTGGCCGATCGCGTCGGTTGCGGTCGACTCGCTGTTCGGACGCAGGCTCGGCGAGAAGGCCGCGACCTTCGCGGGGATCGGCAACTATCTTCGCCTCGCCGCCGACGCCAAGTTCCAGGCGGCGGCCCTCAATAATCTGCTCTATGCCGCGCTCACGGTCCTGCCCTCGGCCGTGCTGGCCCTCGCCTTCGCGCTCTTGCTGCAGCGCTCGACGCGCCTCACCGCGGCGCTCCGCGCGCTCCTCTTCTTCCCGACGATGATCCCGCTCATCGGCGCGGCGGCGCTCTGGACCTTCCTCTTCCTGCCGACGGTCGGACTCATCGACTACTACCTCGGCCGGCTCGTCCCGCTCTCGATTAACTGGCTCGGCGATCCCGACACCGCGCTCGTGGCGCTCTCGATCGTCACGGTCTGGAAGAACGCCGGCTACTACATGCTCTTCTACATCGCAGCGCTTCAGGCGGTGCCGGGCGAGCTCCTGGAGGCCGCGATCCTCGACGGCGCTGGGGCCTGGCAGCGGCTTCGCCACGTGATCCTGCCGCAGATCGCGCCCACCACCGCCTTCGTCGCGGTGATCGCGCTCATCCAGTCCGTCACCGCCGTCGACCACTTGATCGTCATGACCCGCGGCGGGCCCAACGACGCGACCAACCTGCTGCTCTACTACGTCTTCCAGACCGCGACGGAGCTGCACGACAGCGGCAAGGCCGCGGCCGCCACGGTGGTGACGCTCGCGATCCTCCTCCTCGTCTCCGGTTTCGGGATCCGCGTTTTCGAGCGCGGAGCGCGCGATGCGGATTAGGGCCGCGGCACTCGCTGGGCTCGCCGCCGCCGGCACCATCGCGCTGGTGTGGTCGGCGCCGCTCCTCTGGATGCTGGTCGCATCCCTGCGGCCCGACAGCTTCGGCGCCCTCGACATGGCCTCGCTCTGGCCGAGCGGCCCGCTCTCGCTCGACAATTTCCGGGAGGCCTTCGAGAGCGGCGACTTCCTCGTCTGCTATCTCAACACCCTCATCGTGGTCGCGGGGACGCTCGTCGTGCAGCTCGTCACCGTGAGCCTCGCGGGCTACGCCTTCGCGCGGCTCAGGTTTCCCGGGCGCGATCTCGTCTTCTACCTCTTCCTGCTGCAGCTCATGATCGTGCCGCCGGTGCTGATCGTGCCGAACTTCAAGACCGTGACGGCGCTCGGTATCCACGACACGCTCTGGGCGGTGATGGCGCCCTATTGGGCCTCGGCCTTCGGCACCTTCCTCATGCGCCAGACCTTCAGAAGCCTGCCGCGCGACTTCGAGGATGCGGCCGCGATCGACGGCTGCAATCTGCTCCAGCTCCTGCGCTATGTGCTGCTGCCGATCGCGAAGCCCGCGCTCCTCGCCTTCTCGATCGTGAGCGTGGTTGCGCACTGGAACGAGTTCCTGTGGCCGCTCATGGCGATCGATTCGCCGGGGAAGCGCACGCTCACGCTCGGTCTCGCGGCCTTCGTCAGCGGCGCCGAGGGCGCCGCGCAATGGGGTCTCATCGCCGCCGGCACGCTCACCGTGAGCCTGCCGCTCCTTGCGGCTTTCGTCGCGTTCCAACGCCAGTTCGTCAACAGCTTCGTGTTTTCCGGCATCAAATGAGAGGGGTAAAGCCATGACGAGACTTAGACGGTTCCCGCTTGCCGCGGTGGCGCTCGCCGCGGCGCTCGCCTCGAGCGTCGCCGCTTCCGCCGCCACCAAGATCGACTTCTACTTCCCGGTTCCCGTACAAGGCGCGCTCGCGACCGATATGGCGCGCCTCGTCAAGGAGTTCAACGAGAAGCATCCGGACGTCGAGGTGACGGCCGCCTATACCGGCAGCTACGACGACACGCGCCTCAAGACCCAGGCCGCGATCGAGGCCGGGAAGCCTCCGGCGGTCGCGCTCATGTCCGCGAACTTCGTGCAGGAGTTCGTGATCGCGGGCCAGATCGTGGCCGTCGACGAGCTCCTCGCCGAGAATGGCGGCGATCCCAAGACCTTCCTCGACGACTTCTGGCCGGCGCTCCGCGGCAACGCCACCGCCGACGGCAAGATCTACGCGATCCCCTTCCAGAACTCGACGCCCCTCGTCTACATCAACGTCGACCACTTCAAGGCGGCCGGCCTCGATCCGAGCAAGCCGCCGGCGACTTGGGCCGAGTTCGTGGCGGCCGCGGAGAAGCTCACGGTGCGCGAGGGCGACCGCGTCACCCGCTACGGCTTCGAGATGCCCGGCGGCTACGACTATTTAGGCTGGCTCACGCAGTCCCTCGCGATGTCGAACGGCGGCCAGTTCTTCAACGTGAGCATGCCCGGCGAGGTCTACTACGACCAGCCCTCGACCCTGGGCGCGGTGCAGCTCCTGCACGACCTCGTCTTCACGCACAAGGCGATGCCGCAGGGCGTGATCGAGGCGAACCAGGTCTCGACCGACTTCTTCGCGGGCAAGGCCTCGATGGTCATGCTCTCGACGGGCTCGCTGAGCTTCATCCGCAAGGGCGCGAAGTTCCCCTACACCGTGGCGTTCGTGCCCCGGAACGTGCGCAACGCCGTGCCGATCGGCGGCGGCTCGCTCATCTTCTTCAAGGGCATCTCGCCGGAGCAGCGCAAGGCCGCCTGGACCTTCGCGAGCTGGATGACCTCCGCGGAGACGCTGGGCTCCTGGAGCCGCTTCACCGGCTATTTCGCGCCGCGCAAGAGCAGCTACGAGCTCCCGGAGATGAAGAGCTTCGTCGCCGAGCATCCGGACGCGCTCATCGCGGTGAAGCAGCTCGAGTTCGCGCAGCCCTGGCTCTCGACCTACAACGTCGTCGCCGTGCGCAAGGCGATCGAGGACGAGGTGCAGGCCGTGCTGAGCGGCAAGAAGCAGCCCGCCGAGGCCGTCCGCGACGCCCAACGCACCGCGAACGAGATCCTGAAGCCCTACAACGAGAAGATCGCGCACGTGACGGTGTTTTGAGTAATCCGTGTCTCATGCTAGCCCTACGGCGCCCCCGCTCGGGGGCGCCGGTCCTTTTCGAGGCTCGACCATGATCATCGCGCAACTGAGCGACCTCCACGTGCGGCCGGACGGCGTCCTCGCCTATGGCCGCGTCCCCACCAACGACATGCTCGGCGAGACGATCGCGCATCTGAACGCGCTCCGTCCGCGCGCCGACGTCGTGCTCGCGACCGGCGATCTCGTGCATTTCGGCGAGCGCGAGGAGTACGAGCGGCTCCGCGATCTCCTGGAGGAGATCGAGGCGCCGGTCTATCTCGTCCCCGGCAACCACGACCACCGCGGCAATCTCCGCGCGGTCTTCGGCCACCACGCCTATCTCCCGCAGGAGGGCGAGTTCATCCAATACGTCGTCGACGAGCACCCCGTGCGCCTCATCGGGCTCGACACCGTCATTCCCGGCAAGGGCGGCGGCGAGCTCTGCGCGCGGCGCCTAGACTGGCTCGCGAGCGCGCTCGCGGCGGCGCCTGGGCGGCCGACGGTGCTCTTCATGCACCATCCGCCCTTCCGCACCGCGATCGAGCACATGGACGCGCTCGGCCTCGACAACGCCGATGCGCTCGGCGCGGTCGTCGAGCGTCATCCGCAGATCGAGCGCATCCTCTGCGGCCATCTGCACCGGCCGATCCAGGTGCGCTGGCGCGGCACGCTCGCGGCGACCGCGCCCAGCACCGCGCATCAGGTGGTCCTCGACTTGCGCCCCGGCGCCGAGGGCGCCTTCGCGCTGGAGCCACCGGGCTACCAGCTCCACGTTTGGACGCCCGAGTCCGGCATCGTCTCGCACACGACCTATGTCGGGAATTACGACGGGCCGCATCCCTTCGTCGAGCCGGGCTGAGGCGCGCCGCGACGCGTTTCCGGTTTGGCACTCGATGCAGCGCAGGAGGATCACCCCCTGAATCCTCCACCCTCTTTTGCCGTCATGGCTGGGACAAGCCCACGAGTGTCCGGTTCGGCTTTCGATACAGCGCAAGAGAGTCGCCGCTGCTCGCTCCGCGCTCTCTTGTCGTCATGGCCGGGCTCGTCCCGGCCATCCACGAAGTCCCGCGCACTTCATAAGCGCGTGGGTGGCCGGGACAAGCCCGGCCATGACGGTTCATTGGGGTGATGATGCGGATGCTGCGCAACCG